>Ga0310121_10003310_pt1 | contig 14755 bp, 15 predicted proteins | sample CB27_Tmax_986_MG_FD_203504 | JGI IMG/M metagenome (GOLD analysis project Ga0310121, IMG submission 203504) | Marine microbial communities from Western Arctic Ocean, Canada - CB27_Tmax_986 | ecosystem: Environmental > Aquatic > Marine > Oceanic | place: Canada: Western Arctic Ocean | collected...
TCGTCCGACACTTCATGAACTCTCAAGACAAAGAAGTGTCAGTACCTCACTCGAAGGATGCATGGGGGAAAGGGGGCTCTACGCGCAGAAACGGCAAAGTCCCCAACACGTTTGGTACTAATACGCCTACTTGCCCCCGGCAGGGGCAGAAAATCACAGCTTACCCAATTTATGAATAACCCGGGCTAGCCTCGTCGTTAAAGTTGACCTCAGCCATACAGGCTGGCCTTCAAATCCGAATTAAGTCGTAATTTTGGTGTCCGCAATTCGATAGGGTTAATCCACGAAAGAGGATTTTTCGATAGACGAATAGGAACCCCGCTGAGTGGAGTGATCGATGGCACTCCTCTCGCCGCAAGATTCCTTCCTACCGATGCGGCGGTCACACTCAGCACAAAACCTACCTTTTATGTTGGCAGCTTTGCACGCCAACCTCTGCTAGTCATGGAAAAATATAGGGAGATGGAACCGTGAGATGTAGTCACAAGTATTTTTATGGCGCTACCTTTGCTTTAGCACTGGTCGTAGCTCCTCACGTATCGGCCGCTGACAACGGAGTTGCTCTGTTGTCAGCGGAATTGACTGAGGCGGAAGCCACGGTAAGCAACGCTTTCATCGACCGCTCTCTGGAGAGTGTTCTTTCGCATTTGAACTTCAGCCAGGTCGGATGCGATTCGTGCTGCGACGATGCATGTTGCGGTGGCGGTGTTGGTTGCTTCACGGGTTCTTGCACCGGCGGCGCCGGTGGCGGAGGACTTGACGTCGGCGGTTGGTTGGCAACGGGCTTTTATGACAATTCACATGGACTTTCAGGACCTACCGCAAACTCGCCGTTAGGTTTCAATAACATTGGCGACGAATTCCAGCTCCATCAAGCCTGGTTGTACATGGGCAAGGAAGCGGACAATGGCGGCAGCGGCATTGCATTCGGATTTCGCGCCGACTTCATGTTCGGTACGGACGGCCCCAATACCTCTGCATTTGGAGACGGTAGCTGGGATGCCAGCTGGGCGACCAGCGGAAATGGCCAGTATGCATTTGCTTTTCCGCAGCTGTACGCTGAAGTCGCAGTAGGCAATACGTCCATTAAGATTGGCCACTTTTATACCATCATTGGTTACGAAGTTGTTCAGGCGCCGGGTAACTTTTTCTATTCGCACGCCTATACGATGGTTTACAACGAGCCGTTTACTCATACCGGTATTTTGGCGACAACGCCAATCGGCGACAATCTAACCGCCTACTACGGATTGACGATGGGTTGGGATACTGGTTTTGACAACCGAAACGATGGTTCGACCTTCTTGGGCGGACTTGGCACGCAAGTAACTGACAACATCTCCGCCACTTGGGCGATGACGGTTGGCGATCCTGGCGACAGCTTCACGACCACCTCGGATGTCTACATGCAAAGCGTGGTCGTTGACGTCGCGCTTACAGATGATGTCCAGTACATTTTCCATACGGACTACCAAACGCGCACGCCCGATGCGAATGTCGCTCCCAGTACGTTCAAGAATTACGGTATCAACCAATACCTTATTCTGGCGCTTACCGACAAACTTAAGGCTGGAATGCGTTACGAATGGTATCGCGATGGTGCAGCCGGAGTTGATCCGACTGGAGGCCTTAATCACTTTCACGCAATCTCATTTGGAGCCAACCTTTTCACGGGTGACAATATAGTGATCAAGCCAGAGATGCGATATGATTGGGTAGATCGTGACGATGCTAGTGGAGCAGGCGGACCATTCGCCGGCGGAAGCAAACGATCCCAATTCACTTGGGGTGCACAAGGCATCATGACCTTCTAAGTCCTTCCTACCGGAATCACTAGTAAGCTTGGGGGGGTGCAGGAGGCACGGTCGAGATGGCTTTGAACCCGACTGAAGCACCCGAAAGGGTCGCGAGCAAGAAGCTTGCGGCCCTTTTTGTTGTTGTGAGCCGGCCTCCAGCTCCAATCAGCCGACTTGTGCGAGCACGTACGGCCCTTTGGGAATGACGGCGATCGTGGCGTCAGGGCCGTATTCTTCGAGGCTATCGGAGACTGCTTGCTCAACGCTTAGTGCGCTTTCGACGAACATGCTTTCAATGGTTTCTGGCGGGAGTCCGTCGGTGATGACTTTGACTTTCGCGCGACGCAGCACTTTGGCTAGTTCTTCCAACTGCCACTGATCCATAACGAAATAGTCTTTGCCCAGGATGCGTTCCATGAAGACGTCGAGGTTGGGATTGTCCACAAACAGGCTTTGGAAATCCTCGCTGCCGATGCCTTCGCTCATGCCGGCCGCCATCACAATCGTGCCGCCCTGTTTAACAATGGGGAGGGCCCCGGTCAGCCCTTTGACGGTTTGGTAGAAGGTTGTATCCAACGGATATCCAGCGCTGCTAGTTACCACTACATCCACTGGCTCGTCGACCGTGTCGGTCACGACGGCCCGTACGAAGTCAACCCCTTCGTGAAACGCTTCGATCATATCGCCGGCCACCCATTTTAGCGGCCGTCGTTGTGCATCGATGACAACGTTGATGATGAAGTCACACCCAGCCTGCTTTGCGATCCAAGTGTTTTCTTCGTGGACCGGGTTGCCTTCTAAAATACCTGCGTCGGCACGGGGATGCTCGAGAAAATCCGGGCCATGCCAGACCTGCACAGTATCCAGTCCCGCGATGCCAGGACAAATGACTTTGCGACCTCCCGAAAAACCGGCCATCAGATGAGGTTCAATCAATCCGGTCGTGATCTTGAGCTCCGCCTCGAGGTATCGGGAATCAATCCAGATGGGACATCCTCGTGGACTATCTCCAAGGTAAGTGTGAGAATCGCGGTCGGTTCCGACGTGGTTTTCAATGCGATACTTTTCCGCAATGTCCCGGCCGACTAATTCGAGGATTTCGTCGCCTTCGTTAGGACGATGCATGCCGGTGGCGATCAAAATCAGGATGTTATTGCGGGCGATGCCGGCCGCTTCGATCGTCTCAAGCGTGGGCTTGAGAATCATTTCGTTGGGCACGGGCCGTGTGATATCGCAAAGGACGATGCAGGCACTCGATTTTCCGACAGCGATTTCTGATAACGGTTGCGAGCCGTTCGGGCTGGCTAGGCACTTAATCAACTCACGGCCTGGTTCTTCCAGCGGAGTAGCGTCTTTGTAGGAGAGGCAGCGAACGACTCGATCATCTGGCAGTTCCACCTCCAGCCCCTCTCGGCCATATTCCAGGTGCACTCGCATGTTTCTATCTCAGATTCTTGTTCGTTTAGTGTCAAATCTTCATGTTTGGCGATCGGCGGACGAACGCCAGACGGTCCGCCACATTGGCACTGACCAGTATAACTTTGAATAGGCCTGCTGCCCACATCTAGAGACGGCAAGGAAATCCACGCCTAGCACGGCGAAATAGACGTGGAGCACCAATTGAACCACTGGGGAACTTGACGCGTTAACCGTCGCGAGCTGATTGCGGCTGTATTTTTACCCAGCGTGGATGTCACCGTCGCCAAAGTAATTTTCCGCAGCCACGTCGATGGCTTTGATGGATAGTCGAGACGGTTTGCTGTGCAATTTGCAGAAATTGTCAACCAAGAACAGGATATCGCGCGGCTGACAATTGCGAAACGGTCTGGACTGCTGACGATAGAATTTGTCGATCAGGTAGTCCACGGCTTCCTGATCATTCGGAATTCCCATCCGGTCAGCCACTCCAGCGAAAATTTTACGAAAGGCCGTTTCGTCTGGGTCGGCTATGTGAATCTTAAAGGGAATACGGCGAAGAAACGCGTCGTCGACGATATCAATCGGATTGAGATTCGTCGCTAACACCACCGATAGGACAAAGGGAACCTGCATTTGTCGTCCATTAGGCAGCGTCAAGTAATCGTATTGTTTTTCCAACGGCACAATCCACCGATTGAGAATGTCGGTGGGAGATACACGTTGGCGTCCAAAATCATCGATGACGAGGGTGCCACCGTTACTCTTAAGCTGGACCGGGGCCTCGATCGCCTGCGTGGCGTGATCGCCCTGCAGTTCGAGGTGCTCCAACGTCAATTCCGCGCCGACGATGACGGTTGGCCGGCGGATTAAGACCCAGCGACGGTCGAGTTGTTCTAACGCCGCGTCTGATAAATGGTCTTCGGTTCTGACTTCCTCATGCACCGCTGAATCGAAGAGGCGGATCAGCTCACCACCGAAGCTCAACGTGCGTGGAATCCATAGCAGTTGCGGATAAGCGCTGATAAGCCGCTCTGCGATGGTTGATTTTCCATTGCCTGCGGGACCGTAAAGAAACATGCCGCGTCCGGCGTTCACGGCTTGCGAAAGGTTGCTCTGGAGAGTCGGTGACATCTCGAGCTCGCTGAAACTTTCGCGAAGTTTGTTGAGATCCATTGGCAATCGGGAGGTCGATTGAGCGATGACCGAGGTTTCATATTGATGCAACGGCACGGGAGCAGCACCGCAATAGGTGTTTTTGAGCGATAAATGATGGGCACGCTGGCTACCACTTTCAGTAAGCTGGTAGATGAAATCACCCATACTCGCGGCACTGCGATGCGCAATCAGCAGTTCGGCACGCAGGTGGTCCAAGGTGTGACGGATTAAGACGCCTGGCAGCTTCGTCAAGTCGACCAATTCTCGACTGCTCGCTGATCCGAGAGCGAACAGCGATTTAAGCACCAACCCCTCAACCTCGACGTCTCGCAATCCGGCAGCCGAAAAGGTGTTGGGGGACTTGGGGAAGAACTGCCCGGGACCGGTCAGTGAATCGGTTTCGTGGCTGTTTTCAATTGGATTGGCAACTGGCACCTGAGGAGTGGTGAGCGAATCAAAGTCGTTGAAGGTCGGATTAGTATTGGTTGTTGACACGTCGATTCTCCGCGGTAATTGGCCCGTGTAGTGATAGAAGGTGTTCCGTCCAATGGCTGAGGACGAATCTGATGTTTTCAAAGGTGTCAAATGGAAAGTTGATGTTCTAAACCATACTTCGGCTTTGGCACGAGGGCTTGGTGACTACCAGCACGGGCAGCCGGTTTAGGCGAACCTCAATGATCCCATCGTCACAAGCCTCAAAGCTGGGACCGCACAAAGGCGAGAAAGAGCGGTGGCGCACCAGCCAGGGAAACGCCGTGAAGGATTTTGAATCTCGAAAAACGCAGTTTATCCGACTCAGCTGAATTCGTAAGAGTTTGGCCGCGATGCCAAAAGAGCCAAAGTCTTACGACTTTAGCTACGAAAATCCTTCACGGTGTTGTACCCAGGGCCTACCAAATCGGCGTCTAATCAGCTGCGATTTTCCAAAGGTGCTGGTCGCTTCGGAAATAAATTGCTCCATTGGCAACCGCTGGCGAAGCCTGAATCGATTCGCCCAGTTCATTGCGACCGACGATTTGCGCCTTGTCATCTCCGAGTTGCACCACGGCGACTTGGCCAGCATTGTCAATGCAAAACATGAGTTGGCCTACGATGACCGGAGTGGCCCACATCTGTGTAATTTCCAGACGCAATGTCCATAGCAATTCGCCGTCCTCAACGCTGGCGCAATTGAGCACTCCCGAACGATTGACGGTATAGACCCGATCACCGTCCACGACCGGACTCGACGCACCCGTTCCCAAACGGGTGGCATCCCATGCCAGTTCCGGATCTTCGGAGGGACCAGGCACCTTCAACGCCGACAACCCACTGGCCGGAAAAAAGAGTCGTCCCTTGGCTGGGGAAGGGGAGGCGATCAGGTCACAGCTGGCCGGATAGCTCCATTTTTCTTCCCCCGTGGCTGGATCATGAGCAGATATACCTTCGCCAGACTGCAATACGAGTGTGGGAGTGCCTTGTGGATCTGAAACGATCACGGGTGAACACCAACTGGCTTCGGCGGGGCGATGAATGCGCCAATGATTTCGGCCAGTCCGGGCGTCGATGCCCGCCGCGAATGAGTTTCCCTGGTTTTCGATTTGGACAACGACCGTGTCACCGATCACCGTTGGTGAAGACGACATGCCGACATCATTCCCGGTTTTGGGGTAATCCAACGCCAAGGCTCGATACCAGATTAAATTTCCATCCAGGTCGAGACAAATGAAATCATTCGACGAATACAAGGCAAAAATGCGTTGTCCGTCGCTGGCCGGCGTGGGGGCCGCATTCGCACTGGAAGGATGACAGTTGGCACTACCGGTCGCCCAAAACTCCCGCCGCCAGACTTCGCTTCCGGTCTCAACGTCGAATGCCAGTACCATCAGTCGATTCTGTCTGGCCCCAGCGCTGCAGGTTACGAAAGCCCTGTTGCCGACAAGGATGGGGCTGGAAGGACCCCGACCCGGTAGCTCGACCTTCCAAGCGATGTTCTTCGCTTCGCTCCACTCTCGTGGCGGTTCGCGTTGGTCCAACGCAACTCCCGCTGCCGACGGTCCGCGGAATTGCGGCCAATGTTCGGCAACGGCGATGCCCACGGTGCCGGCGAAGCAGAGAGCCAATAGAGATGTTCGAAAGCCCGAGGTCATGACTGTTCTCCATTGTTTAATGCCGTCTCGTTTACTTTGGGGGCTGGCGTTGACCGGTTTTTTGCCAGTATCGCGGTACCGATAGCATCACAGACCCGCAACTGGAACTGCCAACGTTGTGCCCAGGCCTCGGATTGTTCGTTTTGTGCGATCTTCAAGAGGATGGCGTTTTGTCCCTTGTGCATGCGACCCTTGGCCACGTATTGGTCGATCATCATATTGGCGTGATAAACTTCGTTGGTAGTCAAAAGCATGCCATTCAACCAGACCTTGTTCGCATTGATGCACCCCAGGCGGATATCAACGTCTTGGTCGTCACTGGACTCGAACTCGGCATAGGCATAGCCGATTACCCCCTTGTGGTTGTGGATGGCATTGTTGAGATCAACAATGCCATGCGTGTCCGATGATTGGTGAATCTTCCAACCTGTTTCGCCATCCTTTCCGGCGTATTTGGCGTCCAGATCGATTTCCTCTTCTGGAGGATAACTCACGTCGAATCCGTTTTTTTCAGTGTTGTCGAACGGTGCTATCAGGTGCCAGCGCATGACAAATCCGTAGTGGGCGGGCAGATCAACTGCGTCTTGATACTTGGCCAATCGATCGGTGATGTCGTCAATCTGGTCTTCGTCTCGGGATGCCGTGAATGCCTTGCGCAGCAATTGCTTTGCCGCAGTTTCGCCTCCTGCCGCAGCCACCTTTTCCAGCAGGTAGGTAACCGCGTCGCGCCGTAATTCCAGGCTCGGATCGTCCAGAAACCTCTCCAACAGCCTGGCAGTGAGATCTGGCGAGACCTTAACCACCCATTCGTAAGCGGTCCGTCTGGCGCGTGGCGAGTTGGAGGTATCCAGGAGAAATCGCCGTAAACCTTCGATCGGCAGAGGGTCCCCGGCACGAACCGTTCTCTCCGCGACGGCATCGGCTACCGATCTCAGCCAGTTTTCGGCCAGCGGCGAAGCATCGTTCATTCCGGCCAACAATTCGGGGAGCTGTTGGGCGGGGATCGCCGACAGTTGGCTCCAGGCCTTGGACGCCGCCTCAGCATTTTCCCCTTCCGAGCCAACATTCTTTAGTTGACTCAGAAGAGGGGCGATGTCGATCGATTCTGCAATTGACGGCCTCGTGATCATCGCTGACACAAATATCGCCACTGGCACAACATAATTGATCCTGTTGAAGCACATTTTCATAGCGTTGTTCCCAGCGTAATGGTGGTTGCTATTAAAATTCCCAATCGATACGTCAAGAACTCTCTTCGGAGTCCGAATCGATTAGTTCGTTATCATATTCGTTTTCGAGCTCTCGCACTTTTTCGGCCAAGTCCTCATCATCCTCGATCGCGTTGGTGACCTCAAGCTCCCAGGCGGTACTGGCTGGTCGCAATGAGTCCAAGTCCAGCGGCAATTTTAGGATGTTTGCTAGTTGCCGCGTGACCGCTTCGATGCACATGGGATTGGTACCTTGAAGGTAACCTGGTATCTCGGCAATTACTGAACTCATTTCGAGGCCGGCCGAGGTAGCCTGCGACATGAGATAACTGATAAACGAACCAGGACCTTCATAGTCCGTGCCGCGCAACCCATACTTCTCCATCTCAGGTTGAAGTTTGGAGTCGGAGCAGGTGTAGTAAAGTCTCGGCAATCGAGTGTGCGGAACGGGTCCACCAAAGGAGCCAACGAAAAGCAACCTGCGAACTCCCGTGCCGCGTGCGACCTGGAAAATCGACTCGCCGAAGGCTTGCCATTTGAGATTTGGCTCCTTGCCCAGAAACAAGACGATGTTCGCTTTGTCATCCACATAAAACGTGTTCGTTGGCATCTCCACCGATTGGATCAGTCCCTCCTCAATGCGAATATGAGGGCGGAACATAGCGGTGATTTCCATCGATCCTGGAAAATTGTAAATGTAGAAGGGTTCCGGATTGATTTCTGCAAACGGAGCCGGTTCAAGCAAGCGAACAAGCCTCTCAACCGTACCTGTCGAGACGTCACCGCCGTCCATCCAACCGGTGAAGGCAATGATCATGACTCCATCGCTCAGTTTGGGGCGACGCAGGTATTCGACTTCGGGCTTGTCCCGCTGCTGATCGAATTCTTTCATGCGGCCATTCTAACGACCGAGGATCCGTTCAGCATCAAGGGAGCCATTGAGTCCCGGAATCCGGCAAAGCTACGGAATGACCGCGCCAAGAGAAAATCTTCTTTTTCGTGAATTTGACGCCGGTCTATCTGATTCGCTTCTGTCGTCTGCGGTGAATTCCGCCTGACTTCTGCGACACCAGCTTCTTCGCCTTACGCGAACCAGCTGTTTTCTTGGACGAACGATCCGCCGAGCGCCCCGAGGCGACCGGCATCGTGGCTTTCTGTCCACGAAAGGTGTGATCTTTCGACTCGTCGTGGTCTTCCAAATCGTCGGTGGGCCACGCGTCTACATCTTCTTGATGATGTCGAGGCTTCATTGCATTCTCCTTTGTCCGGCATTCCTCTCCGGACGCTGATGCGGTCTCCAAAGGCGGGACGACGAGGTTCAATTCGTCGCTAACAGGGCCGAATCGTTCAAACACCAATTGCGTTTAGGCGGGGCAATACGGAGGTGGGCTGGGTGACAACATGGTAATCCAGGGCACCTAATACCATATCTTACGAACCTTACCTTCCTCTGGTTCACTCTGATAAATTGTCTAAACCTGTCTTGGCGTTTGTTGGACTTCCTATCCTTAATCGTCAGGATAGGCCATGGAATGGCGTTCAATCAAGGGCAGTCAAGGGGGTTTGCTGACGAATAGCACGAAAAATCTTCAATATCGGACTAACACTTCTGGCCCACCCTTGAAGCATCACCGAAAACGGCCCGCATATGACAATTGCATGGAATGTGATGCTGGAGGCCCAAGGGCATTCCGACCACGCTTTTTTTGTCCCCCAGCGAACGGGGCACCTTTGGCTACGTTTTAGGTCGTGGAGACGAAAACAGGCGTTTTGTTCGAACAGGGCGGGGTTGGAGGAGGGTGACTGTCAACGTGCGCCGGGCCGATCTCCGCAAAAAATCGGGTTAATAAAATCGACCAATCATTGCCATTGCGAGCAGTCGTGGTAGTACGGGTAACATGGTGCAAATAGAAAATGGGCGGCGTTTACATCTAATTCCACTGACGGGATCAAGGGCCCGTCTGTGTCCCATCAGCTCGAAACCAGGTGCGTATTAAACCCGGTTTTCGGTGCCGGCCGAGGATGCAGACGAAACGAATACCTGCATCGTGATTATCCTTCCCTTCCGGCACAATGAACGACCACACTGCACAACCTTCTTCTTCTCGCCACGTATCCGTAATCGTTCCTATGTTCAACGAACAGGAATCGATTCGTCCGTTAGGTGAGTGCCTCGACCGGATGATCGCCCAATTGGGTGAACTCTTTGATTTGGAGTTCATTTTGGTTGACGACGGTAGCACAGACGGCACCCCGGAGATCGTCGCTGACGTATTTGGCAATCGAGCGGGCTTCAAGATTCTTCGGCACCAGACCAACCGAGGCGTGGCGGCTGCGATCATCACGGATGCTGAGGCGACGGCGGCGGAAGTTGTTTGTTCGATCGATAGCGATTGCACCTACGACCCGTGTCAGTTGGCCGACTTGATTCCCATGTTGCGCGATGACGTGGTGATGGTCACCGCGTCGCCATACCATCCTGAAGGGCGCGTCGTCAATGTTCCGCAATGGCGGTTGATGCTTTCCCGAGTCGCGTCCTTGCTGTATGGGGTCGTCTTGGAGCGCGATTTGTACACTTACACAAGTTGTTTGCGTGCCTACCGCCGATCTGTTTTGTTAAAGCTGCCGTTGCGGCACGACGGATTCGTTGGCATTGCGGAAATAGTTTGGCAGTTAGATCGTCGCGGATACGGTTTCGACGAGTGTCCGGCGATTCTGAACGTTCGCCATTATGGCCAGTCCAAAATGCGAACGGCCGAGGTTGCTGTGGGCCACTTGGGGTTGCTCTGGCGCGCCGTATGCGACCGCATCTGTCGCAAAGCGGGTCAAATGATCTTGTCAGCCAGTTGATCTGGTTCTCCAATGATTCAAGTTTTGTCAACGAGGGCCACCGGTCGGGACGCGGCAGACGTCAAACTTTGGTTTGACCTCTCGCCAATGGAGTAACTACAGATGATTCGCAACAACGATGGGCTGGCCAAATTGGCGTTACCTTCGGACCAAGATGCCTCCGGACGGCAATTCGCCGGCGAAGAGCTGCGCAACGTCGCTGCGGCGCTGGAAAGTGGCACCTTGACCAGCACCAAGGGCAATTTTGTCAAAGACCTGGAGGGCGAGTTTGCTGAAATACTGAGTGCGAAAGCGGTGTTTGCCTGCACTTCTGGCACGGCGGCGCTGCACACCACGGTGGCGGTGATCGACCCGGAACCTGGTGACGAGATCATCACGACACCGATCACGGACATGCGGGCGCTGGCTCCCATTCTCCTGATGGCGCGACAAACTGGAGCGACGAGCCTAACTCGCGCGCATTTCTGGATTTGGATGACAGATGAGTAGTAATCGAAAACAACAGCGTTGGGGCGTTATCGGTGGCGGCGTGTTAGGAATGACCATCGCCCATCGTTTGCGGCAAGATGGAGACAGTGTAACGCTGTTTGAAGCAACCGACCATCTTGGAGGGTTGGCCGATTCGTGGCAATTGAATGATGTAACGTGGGATCGGCACTATCACGTTACCCTGTTGTCGGATCGCTATTGGCTGCAGATTTTGAGCGAGTTGGGACTCAAAAAGGATATGCGTTGGGTCGAGACGAAGACGGGATTCTATTCAAATCACCGATTGCATTCGATGTCGAACACTTGGGAGTTTCTGCGATTTCCGCCGCTGAATTTGCTGGAAAAGTTTCGTCTTGGTTTGACAATCTTTTGTGCTTCCAAGCGGAAGGATTGGCGGAGTCTGGAGCGAATCCCGGTCGCGGATTGGCTTACAAAATGGTCGGGACGTGGCGCTTTCGAGAAGGTCTGGTTGCCGTTGCTGCGTTCGAAGCTGGGAGATAACTATCGGCGTACGTCGGCCGCATTCATCTGGGCCACGATCGCTCGAATGTACGCCGCCCGCCGATCGGGTTTAAAAAAGGAGATGTTTGGCTATGTCCGAGGGGGCTATGCTAGAATCCAGCAGTGTTACCACCAGGCCCTGCTGGAAAGCGGCGTGGACATTAAGCTGGGCACCGCAGTAAAGGAAGTATCTGCCGCCGACTCGCAATCACTTGGCGTAGTCACGGCTAACGGGGAAAGAGAGTTCTTTGACCAAGTCGTCGTGACGTTGCCAAGTCGCTTCATCGGTCGAGTTTGCCCGGCCTTTCGGAAGACGAGAAGGTTCGGCACGAGGGGGTGCAATACCAGGGTATTGTCTGTGCATCCGCCCTGCTGGCGAAACCACTGGCTAATTTCTATGTGACGAACATTACGGATGATAGGCTGCCATTTACCGGGGTCATCGAAATGACCGCGTTGGTCGATCCAGTGGAGATCGGTGGCCGCGCATTGATCTATTTTCCAAAGTACGTCGCTGAGGACGATGCTTTGCTGGAAAAATCGGACGAGCCTATCCGCGAGTCGTTCCTGGCGGGGATAGAACGCATGTATCCTGATTTTCTCCGAGAACAGGTGGAAGCATTTCGGATCTCACGGGTTCGCCAGGTGATGGCCCTACCGACGCTGGACTACTCGCGGAACTTACCGCCAATGCAAACGTCCGTATCAGGTTTGCACGTCGTGAATTCGGCCCAGATTGTCAACGGTACGCTCAACGTCAACGAATCCGTCAAGCTGGCCGAAAAGGCCGTTGCTGAATTTCGTCGTCTGGGGTTGCCAAACCCAATACTTGTCGGGAGTCCTTCGTAGCCATGTCGCTGACTCTTGCCAGCCTTTCGTTGGATCTCGACAACAAGTGGTCGTACATGAAAACGCGTGGAGACGCAGGTTGGGAGAGCTTTCCCTCGTATTTCGACCTCGTCGTGTCCAGGATTCACGATTTTCTATCAGAACGGAACCTACGAATCACGGTTTTCGTGGTAGGTCAGGATGCGGCGTTGGAGAAAAATCACGCCGCCATGGACGCGATCTCGCAGGCAGGACACGAGATCGGCAATCACTCGTTTCACCACGAGCCCTGGTTGCATCGATACGCCAGGGAGCAAATTGAAACCGAGCTGGCCTCCGCCGAGGAAGCCATTCTCACCGCGACCGGCTTCCATCCGATCGGATTCCGGGGACCAGGATTCAGTGTATCGCCGACGGTCTTGGAGGTGTTAGTAGATCGTGGCTATTTGTATGACGCGTCAACTTTCCCCACTTTTCTTGGTCCCTTAGCGCGTGCTTATTACTTCATGACGGCCCAGCTGTCGAAACACGAAAAAGAAGAACGAGAATTGTTGTTCGGGAAAATCAGCGAAGGATTCCGGCCTTTGCGGCCGTATGACTGGCAGCTTTCCCACGGTCGGCTGTTGGAAATCCCCGTGACGACGATGCCGTTGTTCAAGGTGCCGATCCACGTAAGCTACTTGCTATACCTGTACCAACATTCCCCTTCGCTTGCAAAGTTCTATCTTCGTTTGTCGATGTGGATGTGTCGGATTTTTCGTGTGGCACCTTCGATGCTTCTCCATCCGCTCGATTTTCTTGGGGCGACGACGAATCGGATCTCGCTTTCTTCCCTGCCATGGGGATGCCGGGAAAGCGGAAGGTCGCGTTTGTGGGGCGGATCGTTGACTTGATGAGTTCAATCTACGAACTGGTTCCCATGGCCGATCACGCGCGGCATCTCCGGGCCGAATTGGCCCTGGATAAAGTTGATTAGATCTCGGGCTCCATTACCAGATCCACGAAAAATCTTCGCCGGCAACGTCGGCATCGTCCGAACGATACGCCGGTTTCGCCGATTTTGCATCGAGACGGCCGTCTGTCTCAATCCGTCCACTTGCGGCCAGCAAAGGTAGCGAACTAGATAGCGGGTGGCTGTCGACCCGTTCGGAGACTGGGTATTTGTTGGAGACGCCAGAAGTGGTAGACGTTGGCCCTGACGTGGTCTGAAGTTGAAACGGGGATACAGACCGGGCCGTGACGGATGGTTTTTCATGCTTCGACGTTGGAAACGGCCGTACGGAAAATAGAAATATCGACTCGGGCCGCGGGGCTGGCGTTGGCTGCTTGGCTGCAGTTGGTCGCTTGGCTGGAGTTGGTCGAATCGCCAGGGTCGGCGTCGCTCGTTTCGTTATCGAGCCTCTCAAATAAGGATTGACGATTGTTTTTGTAGGTGAGTTATTCGTTGAATTAGTCTTTGTCAGGTCGATGGATTGGCTCGAGCTCGCCACTTCGCGAAAAGTGGAATCAATCACGCTGGGAAGACGGCGGATTTGTGAGTTTTGTTGGACGACCTCTAGTGTGACCGCCTGCGATGGGCTATTCGCCGTGGCTGCGGGATACGAAAGGATCTCGTGTTCTGAGAGTACGGGTGGTTCACCATGGTCAGCCACATCTTGGTGAGACGGCGCGATGTCGGCGTTGACGGGTGGAATCAGCCGCAACTCGGATCGGTCTTGATGGTCCGATACTACTGGAAATGCCGGCTTTGATTCGTCGTCCCTCATGGCGAATGTTGAAACCTCGGAGAACATTGTGTCGGCAACCGGAGCTTGTTGGCTCTGATTGACAGGGCACGACGCCTTGTTGGGAAATTCGATTCCAACGGGCGATTCGACGGCGTTAATCGGCGAAATCTCTTCCGATTTGGTCGGGTTGCCAGCAGCAATTCCCGATCGCGCCAGATGCGTTCTGATTCGAGGGCAAAATCGCAGCTATCACGGCTAGTGTTTCGTAAGCCAGCCATGCTGGCAGTAGCTTGATGTTCAATTGTCTTTGGGGAGGGGCAAGCATTAATGGAAGCTGACGAATCTTGACGGCTCTCAGAGGGACTTGCAGGGCGATCGCGAACACGGTCCCGAAGTCTCACTCATGCTGCACCCAGATGCCATTCCTCCCAAGATACGCAGACATCTTTCCTTCGATCCGCTCATTCGGCAGATTCGCCTGCGGGCGAAGCAACTTCCGGAGACGCGCGACGAAGCCGATTGCAAGTACTCCATGGCCGATGCCGTGATGTCCGCGATCGCGATGTTCTCCTTGAAAGATCCGTCTCTGTTGGCCTTTGAAAAACGTCGCAACGACGAGAATATCAAGAACCTGTTTCGCGTCCTGAACGTTC
>Ga0310121_10003311_pt1 | contig 14755 bp, 13 predicted proteins | sample CB27_Tmax_986_MG_FD_203504 | JGI IMG/M metagenome (GOLD analysis project Ga0310121, IMG submission 203504) | Marine microbial communities from Western Arctic Ocean, Canada - CB27_Tmax_986 | ecosystem: Environmental > Aquatic > Marine > Oceanic | place: Canada: Western Arctic Ocean | collected...
ACTTCACGACGTTCCTCAAAATCAACGATTGCGAAACCATGGAAATTAGATAGTTGAACAAAGATACGACTTGTCGAACCATCTGGGTTAGTTTCAAAGGACATTGGTCGCACGCCTGCATCAAAAAACAGTGACCAGACTGCGGTTTCTGTCTCTGAGTCAATCACAGTGAGGTTTCGACCGGCGATTGAACCTGCTACGACGTACTTTCCATCCGGTGTTGTGAACGTGTTATGAACACCTCCCGCGGTATTTATGCTTGTCGCAAGTGTGGCTGATGCGGCGTCGATAACATCAACCGCCCCCGGTGCCGATACAATGGCCACATAAACACGAGCGCCATCGTGACGAATAGCCACGTTGTTTGGTCGTCCGCTCAACGGAACTCTATGGGTTATCTGGAGGTTTTTTGCATCAACGATATCTAGCGTGTGGTCGACTTCATTGGTAACGTAAAAGTAACTACCATCGGGTGCCGCTGCAATTCCGTGATTTACTTCTATGCCAGAGATTTCTCCGACGATGGTGTTCGAAGCTGGGTCAATAAGGTGAATATTGTCACCGGCCGCATTAGTTTGAACGATGAGTGGGTCGACTGCTTGCGCAGTGGAAGGAGTGGAACTCCCAAGGACGATAGTTAAAAGCAGGAAGACTCTAAGGTAGTAGCCGCACGCACGTTGTTTCGACTTGCGCATGAGTCCTCCTTCTGTTCTAGTGTTCGACGTTACGCCAGTTTCGCGAGAACTTTCAATAGGCGAGCAACGTCAGCTTGGTTGTTGTACATTCCGACGCTTGCGCGAATTAAAGCTCCACTCTCCTGGAATGTGATGCTGACCCGTTCTTCCTCAAGCGCTCGTTGAATTTCGTCTGTATCTCGACCATGCCAAAAGCTCATAATGTGTGAGGGGTTGTTAGGCGGTGTAAACATTTCGTAACCAAGATTCGCGACCCCATTCCGAAGATTCTGGGCGAGGCCCACTGTGTGTTTCTCGATTCGATCCAATCCGACCTCTCCGATAAACCCCAGCGCGGCGCCGAGTTGAGCGACGGTTCCGTATATTAGGCCGGCATGCTCGTACTTGGCGGCTGTTTGTTCCAATTCAAAATGAAAATCCGGCAAGCTTTTCGCGACTTGGTTATGACCAAATCGGTCGGGGGTGATGAGATTGAGGTGTTCTTCGCGGACGTAAAATGGTGCTGCACCCCAACTGGATAAGAGGTATTTGTAGGAGTTGCCACATGCGAAATCCACGCCAAGATCATTCAAGTTCACTGGAAAAGCTCCAAAGCACTGAATGCCGTCAGCGAAAAGGTAACCACCATGACGGTGGGCGAGCTCCGCCAGACTTTTTAGATCATGTCGATAACCATTTCGATTTGAGACCCAGGCGACCGAGATCATTCGAGTTCGGGCATCGACTCTGGCTTCAAAGTCCTCAATACGGGCCTGGCCATTTACGTGGGGCACGATACGGAGTTCGATACCTTTCGTGGCTTCCAGGTTTCGATAGAGCACAAAAGTTGTAGCGAAATGAAGCTCGTCCACAACCACATTGTCGCCAGGTTTTAAGTCCAAGGAGTCAGTCACAATGTTTTCGGCATCGCTAGTCGAAAATAAAAGACTGATTTCATTTGGGTTGGCGCCGAATAGATTGGCAAACTTAATGCGAACCTGCTCCTTGATTTCCCGGGACTCAAAATAACTGGCCGCGGGATTCAGCCGTTGCTTGTCGGCGTACGCAATGGCGGCATCATGAACAACAGTTGGCATTGGGCCGACCAACGATATGTTCAGATAGGTTAGATTGCGAGTGACGTGGAAGTCGTCTCGAATACCTAGAGGGTCCTGTTCTACTGAAAGCGCTAAGCCGTGCCGAGCCGAAGGTAGAGAGGTTAGTCCTAAGGCGGCTGTCGTTTTCATGAAATTCCGTCGATTAATCGGGCTCATGTTGTTCTCCTCGGACTATTAATTGTTAGTGGTTAGTTCTTCAATTTTTTAACAGCTCATTCAGTTAGGCGGTTATTCGTCTCAATTATAGAATTTCTGCGAAACAATCCGTTCAGTTTTGGGCCGCGATGGGATCGAACCATCGACACCCTGGTTAAAAGCCAGGTGCTCTACCACTGAGCTAGCGGCCCGCAGTATGTATGAATTCTAACATCGTGTTGGTAACTGCGTCATTTAGAGTTGGCTTTTATCGGAAGTTTCTCCGAGAGAAACAAGAATCATAGAATCTTCTTGCCTATTGCTGAAAGAATAAGCTCGCTAGCGAAGATGGCAGTGGTGTTTTGAGTGTCCAGTATTGGATTCAGTTCGACCATGTCGAGAGCAAGAAGGCGGTCCGAGTCTGCCATCATTTCCATTAAGAGATGAGCCTCGCGGTAACTTAAGCCCCCCTTTACTGGAGTGCCAACTCCGGGCGCGAAAGAAGGGTCACAGACGTCAAGGTCGAAAGACACGTGAAAGCCAGCCGTTCCAGTCCCGGCAATATCAAGTGCCTTTTCGGTGATAGTGGTAATTCCTTCCCGGTCAATGTCTTTCATCGTGAACACATGAACTCCGGAGGCTAGGACCATTTGGCGTTCGCGGGAATCGAGGTTTCGAATTCCGATAAGGACTGTTTTTGCAGGTTTGATTTTAACAAGTGCATGTCCGACTTGACTCAGTTCAGATGGTTCCCGGCCTAAAATTGCCGACAGAGGCATTCCGTGAACATTCCCGGACGGTGATGTCTCTGGTGTATTCATGTCGGCGTGTGCGTCAATCCAGATTAGGCCTAGCGGCTTTCGTTTGCTCCTGGCGAATTCAGAGGTTGCTGCTACGGACCCGACAGCGATGCTGTGGTCTCCACCAAGAACAATCGGGAGTGCGTGGGCGCATAGACTTTTTAAAACTGACTGATGAACTTTTTTGCAAGTCGATGCAATCTCTCGAATGTATTTCTTGGCGCTGTCGCCAGAGCGTTTTGTCTCATGGATGGGGGAGACAATATCTCCTCTGTCGGTAATGGAGTAGCCAAGCCTTTCGATATCTTCGCCGAGGCTTGTTATGCGAATTGCGGAAGGACCCATGTCGACGCCTCGATGCCCGGAACCTAGATCCAGAGGGACACCTAGGATGTGAATGTTGCGCATTGGAACAAGTATTGTCCTCAGTAGTCAGATATAAAGCCAGTCATTAAGAATTTTGACCTCACTATGGATTCGTTCAAACGCTTGACGATCAGATAAGCTTATGTTATTGTTATATTTGCAAGGATTAAAAAAGTAAATAACTTGATTTTTTGACTTGAGCGATAGTTATGAAACAGTTTTCTATTGGGGCTCGGATTGTTGAGCCGACGTATGGCGTTGGTTTAGTGGTCGCCATCGAGGATGCTTACACGCGAATCCAGTTTGACGAACACGGCGTGAAGAAGTTCTTGACCAGTTTGGCGACTCTTGAGAGTTCCAAGGCCCCTTTACCTGACCGACTAAAGAATGGAAAACTGCGACGCAAACGGAAAACTAGCACGGCCAAGACTACGAAAAAAACGAAACAGTCTAAAAAGGCAGTGGTCAGTAAATAATCCAAACTCTAGATCTTAAATCTCATCACTGGGATACAATTCGATTTCCTCGGCCATTCGCTTAGCGGTTGCCCGTGCGTTTGCGATGCAGTCGGCTATTCCAGCACCACGAAAACTGCTTCCGGTTAGATAAAGTCCTGGGTATTCCTGTAGTTGAAGCTCAATCTGTTCCATTCGAGAAAGATGTCCAACTTCGTGTTGGGGGGTTGATCGCTTCCAGCGGTAAACCTTTGACAATCTGGGCTCTTCATCAATTTTTAGAAGTCTGGCCAAATCCGCATGAGCGATTCGTATTAGCTCCGTATTCGGTTGAGCTAAGACGGTTGAGTCACGGCTTCCACCTAAGAATGCGCGCAGTAGAACTTGTCCTCTAGGTGCGCGGCCTGGCCACTTTGATGAAACCCATGACGCTGCCGTGATTCTTGTGTCACGTTCTACTCGTGGCACAACGAATCCGTTCCCTTTTAAAGGGTGACCTATGGCCTGACGTCGATAACCGAGAGCAATGGTTGCTGTTGAAACGTGTGGGATCTCACGACAGAGTTCAGCAAGTTTAGAATTGAATTGTGCAACTAATGTAGCGACGTGTTCTGCTGGGATTGCCAGAATGACAGTCCTAGCTTGGATCGTTTTGCCTGATTCACAGTGGACGACGTAGGGCTGCGAACCCTCGACGCGCACCACTCTATTTTGTTGATGCAAGTGTTCTTGCGGCAATTCATCGACTAGCGTGTGAACTAACTGTTCTAGCCCTCCTGGTAATGAGCGGAATGCACCATTTCCGCTGGCCTTTTTTGCCTGCTGACGAAATCCTAGAATTAAACTTCTGTGACGGTCTTCCGCTTCTAGAAATCTAGGAAATAGTGCGCGCATTGAAAGGCGTTCTACGTTTCCTGCATGGATGCCTCCAAGGAGAGGTTCGGCAAGATAATCGACGGATTCTCTTCCAAAACGTCGAGTGAAAAATGATGCGATTGATTCATCATTTTCAGTACCGTAACTTCCTCGTGGGAGAATAAGATCTAAACTAAATCTCAATTTTCCCATTAATGAAAATAGGCCCGTAGAAATGAAAGGAGCAATTCGAGTGGGGATGCCAAGAATTGAGGCTTCAGGTAACGCATGGAGGACATCGTTGCGCAGGATAAACGCGGTACGGGGTTCTAAGGTGCTTTGAAGACGGCTTTGGAGACCAAGTTCAGCGCAGAGTTTGAGACCTGCCGGTTTCTGAACTAGTAAGGCGTCTGGTCCAGCGTCGATGGTGAACCCGTCAATTGTTTCGGTGAGGATGACACCCCCTAATCGGTTCGATGCTTCCAATAATTCAAACCTGAGGCCTCGCTGCTGGAGTTCATAGGCTGCTGCTAGTCCACTGATGCCTCCACCGACAATAACGACATCAACGTGAGAGTTTTTAGTCATTGGAGATGAGCATTTGTCGTCTTACGGGTAGATTGATTGTGTATAAAGTTTGCAAGTAGTTGAATGTTTTCTACAGGTGTTTCTGGAAGAATACCGTGGCCCAAGTTGAAGATATGACCGGGACGGCCATTTGCCTGGCGTAATATCTTAGCTGCCTGTTCAAGTAGTCGATCAGTTGGGCCAAGTAAGAGGGTAGGGTCGAGGTTGCCTTGAACAGCGCGATCATAACCTATACGTTTCCATGCCGTGTCTAGTGGAATTCGCCAGTCCAGACCAATAACATCGCCTCCAGCCTCACGCATCGCTTCGAGAAGAGTTGCTGTTCCAGTTCCAAAATGAAGAGTTGGAATCCCGAGGGCTTCAATTGTTTTGAGAATCTTTTGGGAGTGTGGCAAAAGAAATTCTCGATAGTCATCTGCACTTAAGGCGCCAACCCAGGAATCGAACAATTGGACGGCTTGCACACCTGCCTCAACTTGAGCCACCAGATATTCTGTGACTACTGTCGCCAGCTTGTCGCACAATAAATGCCATTGGTCAGGCTGGTTATACATAAGGGCCTTGGTATGTGTATAGCTGCGAGACGGACCACCCTCAATGGCATAGGAGGCCAAGGTAAAGGGCGCACCGGCGAATCCAATTAAAGGTACACGGTCCACTAATTCTGTTTTGAGCATTCGGACGGCTTCCAATGTGTAGGCTAGTTCTTCACGTGGTTCGAACAGGTGAAGTTTCTCTATGTCACCAGACGAACGGACGGGAGGGTTAAGACGTGGTCCTTCACCCTTCAGAAATTCAACTGAAAGACCCATCGGTTCTAAGGGTAACAGTAGATCTGAAAATAAAATCGCGGCATCAATATTTAATTGATCGACTGGTTGCAGAGTCACCTCAACAGCAATTTCAGGAGTTCGACAGATTTCGAGCAGAGTATAACGTTTTCGGATTGCTCGATATTCTGGCATATAACGCCCAGCCTGACGCATGAACCAGACCGGAGTGTAATCGACTGTTTCACGTCTGCAGGCCCTGAGAAATCGATTCTGCATGCCATTATCGTACTACGATCGGCGAAGGAACGTTGGCACCCCTAGGACGATTCATGCTAGCCTTCTTAGGTTTGTGCGTATATCTGCATGTCCCACCAGAGGAATTGCTGGAGAAAATGTGAGTCCTATACTTTTGCGGCCGGTGCGTGAGCAGCTAGAACATGACCATGTTATTCGGCTGCTCCGGACTCGCTTGCGCAGAGGATGTCAGATTGCAGTGAATTTAGGCGAGGAAGTGACTTCCTATACTTTTGGAGCAAGGAAACTATATCCAGATTTAATGTTAATGGCGACCGACCTTGCCGATGTGCTTCAAACGATTGTGGAGGTTGAAACCAACGAGTCTATCAATCATCTGGAGGCGATGGCCGAGTGGCTTCCTTACGGTAGAGTGCGCGCAATGTTTCACTTGTATGTGCCGTCTGGTTGTTCTGAAAAGACCCAACAATTGTGCAATGCAAAGAAAATTCAGGTTGACGAGATCTGGAGTTATCACTCGGTTGGGGACAAAATGCGGTTTACACTTGCGTATCGGGCTCCTGAGAACACCGTTAAACTGGCAAGGATGGAGCAGGCAAGGAAAGTAGCTTTGGCCAAAAAACAAGCTAAGCCAGAAGCGAAAGCAAAGTCTACTAAATCGAAAAAGGCCGTGGGGTTGAAAAAGAAAGTAAAAACTTCGCAAGGCAAACGGTCAGTCGGCGCCATGAAGAAGTAGCAAACTAACGTAGGTTTCTGGTCGTCTAAACAGTTGACAAGGACGAATCAGTAACTTTTTGTTAGAATATCTGAGGTTCGACAGATGAAAACCTTTTCATATCATTCAGTCATTGCATTGAGTGCGCTTCTTCTGGGAGCTTGCGGTGGTGCAAACTCGGTAGTCGCTCCCAGCAGTGTTCAGATGCATGATGGATCGAAGACGGCGGCGGCAGCCACGGGTCAAACTGTGGGTGCTAAAAAGGCCGCATGGAATGCACTCTCGGAGGCAGACAAGGCCGCGAAGAAGGGTAATATGCAGGCTCGAAAAGCTGCATGGGATGCACTTTCTGACGACGAAAAGGCTACCAAGAAAGCCGCCAGGCCTTCAAGGAAGTCAATAATGGGTGCTAAAAAGGCCGCATGGAACGCACTCTCGGAGGCAGACAAGGCCGCCAAGAAAGCTGCAAAAAAAGCTAGGTAAGTTGGACGACCGAGCAATCGTTGTACGCTAAAAAGCGGCAGCGTAATGCAAGCTGAAACATTAAATAACGAGACGAGAGTTGGGTGATTAAGTGGCCAGGTGAGAAGCGCCTGGCCATTGGGTTATAAAGGACGAGTTTCGCAAATAGATGCCTTTTCTTAGATATGTTCGCGATCGTCGTGGTAACGAAAACACCTACTTGGTGCATACCTTTCGTCGATTTGGTAAAACCCACCCTGAGATCCTGTATTGGTTTCGAACCCCACCGCATATTCAAATTGGAAGAAACCCTTTAGACGATGGGACAATGAAGGTGATTCAAGAGAATTTTCCCTACGTTAAATTTGATTGGCCGAAAATTTTAGAGAGAAAACCGCCGCAATCGAACGCGAATGTTGATGATGATTTTAAGCCACGAAGACGACAAAAACTAAGGACGGAGCCCAAGCGCGGTAGGCGGAAAAAGACTGCCGAAAAAGAGACGGGGTCTTCGGTTGAGATCGAAGAATCGCCTAATGATGAGCTGCTGGCTAAAGAAGGCCTTGTTAGCGAAATCAAAGGCGTAGATCCAGCGAATAGTGAGGAGTCTTCGACCAAGGCGGTTGTTCAACCGGCACCATCTGGCGACGAGCAAGAGACGCCCCGTTCGAGCAAAGCAACCCCAAGACGTCGACGGCGTTCTCGCGGAAATAGTCGAAACAGAAGGTCCAACAGCGAAAAAAGAGACCGAGCGAGTGAACCAGGTCAGAAGGCAGCGTTTCAAGAAGATGCGGGAAATTCTCAGATGGATGCTAAGTTAAAGGTTAACGAAACGGAAGTTCAAGGAAATACGGTAAAAGAGTTGGCCTCACCATCAGAGATTTCTGAGGACATGCAGGCTGGGGTTCCAAGTGATAAGACAAAGTCGTCTTCCTGATATACTGAGAACATCATGATGCCTAACCTAATGTTACGTGTTGGGTTGAGACATATTGTTGTTTTGGTTGTCTGCGGACTAGCAAACCAGGCTGTGGCGCTGCAACAGCCGACACAATTCCCACCCTCCACGCAAGAACAAGTCCCAACATTCCGGGCGGATGTAACTCTGATAACGAATGACGTTATTGTTAGGAGCAACGACGGTCAGTTCGTTTCCGATCTTGTGAAAGAAGACTTTGAAATTTTTGAGGACGGCATAAAACAAGAGATCGCCTCGTTGGTACTTATTCACGGGGGGCGAGCGTTTAACCTTCAGTTGCCTCCTTCTACTCCAGTGCAAGAAGGCATTATTTTGCCGAGCGCACAACCCAGATCGGACACTGCCGGCCGCGTGTTTGTCCTTTTCATTGACGACCTGCACATGGAAGCTGACTCGACCCCAAGAATTCGTGATCTTTTTAAACGGATTTCAAAAAATTTGGTTCACGAGGGCGATATGTTCTCGATGATATCTAGTGGTCCATCATCGATTAATATTAATTTCACCTATGATCGAAAATTGCTCGATGCAGCTATCGGCAAAATCATGGGAAACGGGATGACGCCCACCGACGTTATTACCGGCATGCAGGGATCTCGTGGTCCTTCTGAGCTGCTATATCGATCAAACGTTGCATTCGCAACCGCCCGTAAGATTGTGAACAACCTTAGTCAAATTCAACATCGGCGGAAGGCAGTAATCTGGGTTAGCGCGGGCTACGATTTGAATCCGTTTGAGGGTTCCCGATGGGAAGCGGCGAATACTTTATTTGAAGGAAGGTTCCGGCTGGATAGAGATCAGGATGGTAATCCGCTGACGACACCTGGTGGCGGAATAATGTCTCAATCGAATCTTGAATTTTCCACCTTGGATCTCTCGAATCAACTAAATCGGCTATCGGTTATGGCGAATCGGGCCAACGCAACATTTTATACTCTTGATCCAAGAGGATTAGTCGCGGGTGTCGACATTGGTGAAATGAGTGGTCAGTTGAATATGACAGAATGGTGGGACTTCGTTCGACGGAGTCAAGATAGCCTACGCACACTTGCTGAGGCGACCGGTGGCATCGCCGTCGTGAACAAGAATGATTTTGATGCGGCGCTCAAGCGGATCGACGCCGAAACAAGTGATTATTACGTCTTGGGATACTATTCAACCAATACAGACCCGAGGGCATGGCGACGGCGGCTGAGTATTGATGTAATGCGCGATGATCTTGATGTCTGGTCGCGGACCGCTTATGAGTTGCGGGATACAGACGACGCCATTGAAACATCGCAGCAATAGATGGTTTGACTGGAGAGTTTTAAGCTTAGCACGCACCATCTCGATGCCGGGGCTCCATGGGTGTCATCCATTGGAAGCTCCACGTTTGGATATAGATTGACCCATGCCCTTAAAGTCTCAGAGATTTGTAGATGAAAGCAGATTAACGCGTGGGTAGTCTAGTCACACCTTGTGGGATCTGCATAAAAATCTGTCTAATTGGTTCGGTAATCCTATTTATTTTTTCTGGTTCTGGTATCAGAGCTAAATCGCTTCCTGAGGAGTTGGAGTTCTCAACTCATTCTTACGGGTTTCGAGCGAACTCTTATTCACCTGAGACCTTTCAGGCCGAATCCAAATTAAGCTCCGATATCGTTGTACATCGCGTGAAGCGAGGTGATAATTTGAGTCGCCTCGCAAGGCAATACGGCACGACGGTTGAAGCCATTCAGTCGGTAAATGGATTAGACGGTCGCAGCCTACTACGCATTGGACAACGGCTGGAGATCCCTGGTGAAACGAACCCAAAAGCTCGAACTGTCGGTCAAGCAACGAGGACCAGTTCTAGTGCCACAATCGTGCACAGGGTTAATCGTGGCGATAATCTTAGTCGCTTAGCAGAACGTTACGAGACCACAGTGCGGTCCATTCAGTCCGCGAACGAGTTGGGAAGCCGCACTCTGCTGCGCATTGGACAGAGGTTGGAAATTCCTGGTGGCAGACAAACTCCTTTCCAAGCTGCGAGCCTAGGCGCGCCCGCGACCGGCGGCACCACAATCGTGCACCGGGTGAGCCGCGGGGATAATCTGAGTCGCCTAGCACGACGGTATGCTAGTTCGGTAAGAGCGATCCAGTCTGCAAACGGACTAGGAAGCCGAACCCTGATTAGAGTTGGTCTACACCTGACCATTCCAACAGATGGAAAGTGGGTTCCACAGGTGCGGGCCGAGGCTGCAATTATTTATGATCCAATAAAGGGTGAGGTTATTTGGGAAGACAACTCAAACGCGTTACGGTCGATTGCTAGTATTACTAAAGTGATGACAGCCGTCGTATTTTTAGAAAGTCTTCCAAATCTTGAGAAAATAATTCGAGTTGAACAAGCAGACGTGCGAAGAGCATCAACAACCTATCTTCGGAATCGTGAAGAGTTAAAGGTTGATGATTTACTACACTTGGCTTTAGTCGCGTCGGATAATGCAGCGGCCCGAGTGCTTGCTAGAATCTCGATATGGGGGTCGGAAGGGTTTGTCCAGCGAATGAACGAAAAAGCGAGTGCGCTTGGTCTGTCAAGTACGACGTTTGCGGATCCATCTGGCCTGGATTCCCTAAATGTGTCCTCTGCCCTTGATGTATCTAGGTTAATTGTTTATGCGTCCGGCAACGAGCAAATTTCAAACATTATGCAAAAACGGTATCATCGAGTCCAAACAAATAGACGTAACGTTCGAGTTCGAAACACCAATCGTCTATTGGCTGACGACTTAAATATCTTAGGTGGAAAGACTGGATTTATACGAAAAGCGGGTTACTGCCTGGCGACTTTAATTAATCTTCCTAATGTCGGCCCGGTCGCAGTTGTCGTGTTGGGAGCCTGGTCTAATTCTGATCGATTTAATGAAACCCATTTATTGGCGAATTGGGTTTCCACCCAATTCGCAAAATAGAAGTAGTCGTAAAAATTTGTAAGTGTCAACCTGAACATAGTTATTTTGAGGAGTGAAAGAATGAGTTCTGAAAAGGTGCAAACATTCACAGATGAGAATTTTGATTCGACGGTGGTTGGCGCAGCAGGGCCAGTCCTTGTTGATTTTTGGGCTGAATGGTGCGGTCCCTGTCGCCAATTGGCCCCGACTGTAGAAGCCTTAGCCACTGATTATCATGGAAAAGTCACTGTAGGAAAACTGAATGTTGATGAACATCCAAACGTTGCTCAACGGTTTAGTATTCGAGGTATTCCAACGCTACTGCTTTTTAAAGGCGGGGAAGTGGTTGATCAGGTGACCGGAGTCGCTGACGACTCAAAGTTGAAAGCTATGCTTGATAAGCATATTTAACACATCTGAGATCATATGCAGGAAGTCATTATTATTGGTTCGGGGCCAGCTGGTTTGACGGCAGCCATTTATGCTGCTCGTGCGAAGCTTGATCCTTTAGTTATTGAGGGTTTGGACGCTGGCGGGCAACTTATGCTTACGACGATGGTTGAGAATTGGCCTGGCTATCGTGACGGTATTATGGGGCCGGACCTGATTGCCGAATTGCGGCTTCAGGCAACTCGATTTGGTTCTCAAATCATTACTGGCAACGTGGACAACGTTGACATTTCGAGTTCTTCGATAAAAGTGCAACTAGGTGAAACGTTATATGAGTCACGATCGCTCATTATTTCAACGGGTGCGTCTGCTCGTCTCCTTGGATTGCCAGCCGAACTTAAACTAATGGGTCATGGTGTTTCAACTTGCGCTACCTGTGACGGGTTCTTCTTCAAAGAACGACCCATCGTTGTCGTGGGTGGTGGTGATTCGGCGATGGAAGAGGCGATCTTTCTGACTAAATTCGCATCCCATGTAACAGTTGTACATCGACGAAATGTATTGCGAGCGTCAAAGATTATGCAAGATAAGGCGCTTAACCATCCCAAGATTTCATTTGAATGGAATACTGAACTTTCAGAAATAAAGGATCGCGAGGCTGGCAAGGTTACTTCTGTGATTCTTCGTCACGTCGATTCTGGACTATTGAAAGAACTATCAGTCGATGGAGTATTTGTCGCCATAGGTCACAACCCGAATACATCCTTATTTGCCGGCCAACTGGATCTGGATAAACAGAACTACATAAAAACAAAAAACGGATCACTGACTTCTCGGCCTGGTGTGTTTGCGTGTGGTGATGTTCAAGATCCGGTGTATCGACAAGCCGTGACCGCGGCAGGATCAGGCTGCATGGCGGCTATTGATGCAGAACGCTACTTGGAAGCATTGCCGACACCTGGAAACGCGAAGGCAGGTTAAGAATAATCAGTGGATCGAGGTTTAATCGATCCAGCCGCCTCCCAGGATTACGTCGTTTTCATACCAGACTACAGCCTGACCGGGTGCAACCGCTAACTGGGGTTCGTTGAAACAAACTTCAGCCCGGCGCCCATCGAGAATATTTACGGTAGCGCTTGATTCTTTATGCCTATGACGAATTCTCGTTGCTGCGGTAATTGGGCCAGTTGGGGGAGTATTGGCTATCCAATTAACATTAGAGGCAGTAAAACAAGTGCGCTCCAATGCACATTTTGGCCCAACCGTTATGACGTGTGTTGCAGCATTGATCTCTAACACGTAAAGCGGTTCTCCGGATTGAATTCCCAATCCTCGACGCTGTCCAACCGTGAAACGGTGGATACCATCATGTTTTCCAAGAGTTTTCCCATCTAGGTTTTGAAAAATGCCTTGGCCACACGGCACTTCGGCATGCTTTTCAATAAATTGGATGTGTTCACCAGTTCGAACAAAACACAGTTCTTGACTATCGGGCTTATCGGCAACTGGAAGGCCTCTCTCTCTGGCATATGAACGGACTGACGTCTTTTGAATGTTGCCAACTGGGAAAATAGCCTGAGATAGCTGTTCTTGGTTTAACGCGAAGAGGAAATAAGACTGATCCTTCTCGAGATCGAGGCCACGTTTTAAAAGAAATTTTCCCGTCTTGGGATCTTTTTCGACTCGGACGTAATGTCCCGTAGCGACGGCTTCGGCTTTCAAGGTGACTGCACGGTCCAGCAAATGGGTAAACTTCAATTCGCTGTTACAGTGCACACAAGGTATTGGAGTTCTACCGGACGTGTACTCTGAGACAAAATTCGATGTCACAAGCTTTTTAAATTGTTCCTGAAAATTAATAACGTAGTGAGGAATACCCAAAACAGAGGCGGCTCGTTTGGCATCGTGTAGATCATCAATGCTGCAACAGCTACCAAAACCAGTATCCACGTTTCGCTGATCGTATAGTTGCATCGAAAAACCGACTACGTCATGTCCGGCGTCGACCATTAATGCCGCTGCGACGGAAGAGTCTACGCCGCCCGACATTGCAACAACAACTCGCATTAGTCCTTTTCCTTACCTGGAAAAGTTACCAGGGCCGGTGAGTCGAGCGTTGGCATACGGCTCGATTGTCGTAGATTTCGAAGGCGGCTTACCAATGTTGGCAATATTTTTACAACTTGATCAACTTCAGCCTTGTTATTGTTTAGACCAAGGCTGAATCGAATTGAACTTTGTCCTCGAGAAGCAGAAAGGCCCATAGCCCGAAGAACATGAGAGGGTTCAAGGGATCCTGAAGAGCATGCCGATCCTGTCGAGACTGACACTCCTTCAAGATCGAGCGCAATTAAAAGGGACTCCGCTTCAACTCCTTCAAAACTTATATTCGTAGTATTAGGCACCCGCAAGTCAAGGTTTCCGTTTATTGCAGCACCTGGAACTGTTTTAATGATAGAAGTTTCAAGATGATCTCTAAGAGTTCTAGTTGTTGAATCGTCTGTCTCAATTTTTTTTATTGCGAGCTTAGCAGCAACAGCAAATCCCGCAAGGGCCGGAACGTTTTCAGTTCCCGCTCGACGATGACGTTCGTGTCCTCCACCTGTCAAAATCGGATTAAGGCGAATACCCCGCTTCGACCAGAGCGCACCAATACCCTTTGGTCCATTAAACTTGTGAGCAGAGATCGACAACAAATCAATGTTTAACAATTTAACATCAATTGGAATTTTTCCGGCAGCCTGCACTGCATCAGTGTGAAATAGGGCTCCACGATCATGTGCGATTGCAGTTAATTCTCGAATTGGTTGAATTGTTCCAATTTCGTTATTGGCGTGCATAACTGAAACTATAGATGTTTCATCGTCGATCGCGTCAGCAAGTTGTTTCGCGGAAACGAGTCCTTCGTTATTGGGACGCAAAATGGTGCATCGCCATCCATCTCTTTTGCCAAGAGTATTAACTGTTTTAAGGACCGCATCATGTTCGATTGCGCTGGTTATTAAATGACGCCGGCCATTTGTGGTTGCAGCCAATTCAGCTATTCCGCGAATCGCAAGATTGTCAGATTCAGTGCCTCCCGAGGTAAACACAACTTCGGATGGACGAGCAACTAAGAGTTCTGCGACGGCTGAGCGTGCTTCATCTAGAAGCTTCTTGGCTTGTTGTCCAAAATGATGAACACTTGAGGGATTACCATACGTTGAGATTAGAGCTGAGTACATGGCCTCGGCTACAGTGGGCTCAACTGGGGTAGTAGCGTTGTGATCGAAATA
>Ga0310121_10003312_pt1 | contig 14754 bp, 9 predicted proteins | sample CB27_Tmax_986_MG_FD_203504 | JGI IMG/M metagenome (GOLD analysis project Ga0310121, IMG submission 203504) | Marine microbial communities from Western Arctic Ocean, Canada - CB27_Tmax_986 | ecosystem: Environmental > Aquatic > Marine > Oceanic | place: Canada: Western Arctic Ocean | collected...
AGACCAAGGGAACGAAGTGCTCTTGATCGCTCTTCCATTAGCCGCTTTTCCATGTACGCCAATTGCGACTTCGTCAACATCGGACCATTCCGCACGAAAGAAACCCACCGGGGTGCGCCGGGTAACTCGCAAGAGCAAGAAACCGGAACCGGACCCTGAACTAGGGTAGAAAGCTACTGATTTGACAGCCGCGAGTCTACTGTGGAGAAAGACGTTGCAAGGCATTCACTGTAAGCGTTGTGGGAAGGAGAAACTGGCTCTGGAAAAGCCCCCTTTTCGTAGCGACAGAGGGGAAAGGATCCAGTCACAAATCTGTAGCGACTGCTGGGCGGAATGGCTGCAGCACCAGACTCTTTTGATCAATCACTATGGGCTGGATCCCCGAGAGAAGAAGTCGCGAGACTTCCTTTATTCTCAGATTGACGAGGTCCTACTCGGGGACGGTGAGGCGAAGCAGGTGGATACGTCGAAGGAAGGCACCATCGATTGGTGAAGACTTCACCCAGATCCTCCTCTCAGCCTCGGTTAGATCACTCCACTCAAGCCAGGTCCACACCCTCCCCGAAGAGTACCGATGCGATATCCTCAAAGGTCTCTTCAAGAGTCTCTCTCTCTATGACGAGAGGCGGAGCGAAACGGATGACCTGGTGATGTGTCTCCTTTGCCAGGATCCCTCGCCGCATAAGTGCCTCACAGAAGACCCTGGCCGATCCGGACGACTCCTTGATCACGACCCCAAGCATGAGGCCCCGTCCGCGAACGTGATCGATGTGAGGGGATGCTAGGCTTCGCAGCTCTTTGATGAACCAAGCACCGAGCACATTCGCACGGTCCGCCAGCCCTTCATCTAGGACAACCCTCAGTGAGGCCCGCGCTACGGCCGCACCCAAAGGATTACCCCCAAAGGTGGAGCCGTGGTCTCCTGGACGGAACACATCCATATACTCAGAGTCCGCAATCGCAGCCGAGACAGGATACACGCCACCGCCTAGAGCCTTCCCGACAATCAGAACATCCGGCCTTACGGCCTCCCAGTCACAGCAGAACAGTCGACCGGTACGGCCCAGGCCAGTCTGAATCTCATCCGCCATGAAAGCGATCCCTTCGTTCGTGCAGATTTCGCGCGTCGCGGACAGGTATCCGTCCGGCGGAACCACTACTCCACCCTCTCCCTGTATCGGCTCCATAAGGAAGCCGACTGTGTTCCTATTCACGGCGGACCTAAACGCCTCGACATCCCCATACGGAACGATCCGGAAACCTGGTGTGAACGGCCCAAAACCGGTGCGGTAGCTTTCCTCAGAGGAGAAAGAGATGATGGTGGTCGTGCGACCAGCGAAGTTCCCTTCGCAGACAACGATCTCCCCTTGGTTCTCCCGAACACCCTTCACCTGGAGACCCCACTTCCGAACCATCTTGATCGCAGTCTCAACCGCCTCCGCGCCCGTGTTCATCGGGAGCGCCTTTTCGAAGCCGGTGGCCTCACAGAGCTCCGCTAAGAACGGGCCCATCTGATCATTGTGGAACGCACGGGAGGTGAGCGTCAAGCGTTCCAGCTGCTCCTGAGCTGCCCCAATGATCCTAGGGTGTAGGTGTCCCTGATTCAGAGCGGAGTAAGACGAAAGCATATCCAAGTAGCGGTTTCCCTGGATGTCCCAGACCCACACCCCCTTACCACGATCCAAGATTACTGGAAGAGGTTGATAGTTCTGTGCGCTCCAGCGCTCTGCCTCCTCAATGAAGACCTGGGTGTCGATTTCAACGGACTCAGTCACACTCTCACGCCTTTGACAGGGTGTAGCCTCAAGATGTCCTTGTCTTTTCGAGTTTACCCTTGGACCTGTGCGCCGATCAAGACCCGAGAGGCCATCACCCCTCCCACTCCTTCGCCCTCCTGAAGGTTGCCCCACCGCCACTGTCGGCTTACCCTGGCACGATCATGACTCCTGGCCTAGCTGCGCTTCTCGCCGTACTGCCGATCCTGGTCGCAGGTGTTCTGCTAGTCGGATTCCGAGTTCCGGCAAAATGGGCGATGCCGGCAGTTTATCTCATAGCAGTCGTGCTGGCGTTCGGCGCATGGCAGGTGGAAATCGTCCGGCTAGCGGCCGCCACCATCCAGGGCCTGTTCATCTCGTTCGATCTCCTCTTCATCATATTCGGAGCGATTCTCCTTCTGCACACGCTGGAGAGATCCGGTGGGGTCGCCGCTATCCGTAAGAGCTTTCGCGGTATCAGTGACGATCGCCGGGTGCAGTTGGTGATCATCGCTTGGCTCTTTGGCTCGTTCATCGAGGGAGCAGCAGGATTCGGGGCCCCCGCCGCAGTAGCGGCACCTCTGATGGTTGCGATGGGTTTCCCTGCGGCGAGCGCGGTGATGATCGGGATGATGATCCAGAGCACGCCGGTGACCTTTGGAGCCGTCGGAACCCCGGTGCTAGTGGGGCTAGCCGGTGGTCTCGGAGGAGAGGCGTTCGATGCGACGATCGCTGCGGTAGGTATGGACATGACCGACTACCTCGGCTTAGTCACCCGTCGCATCGTACTGCTTCATGGGATAGCCGGAGTCCTCATGCCTTCCTTCATGGTCGTAATGATGACGAGGTTCTTCGGGGAGAATAAGTCTTGGACAGAGGGCCTCTCCATCCTGCCATTCACGCTTTTTGGGGGAGTCGCCTTCGTCATCCCCTACATCATCATCGGGTTTGTATTCGGGCCGGCGTTCCCATCTCTCCTGGGTGCTCCAGTGGGTCTCGCAATCGTAGTCTTCGCAGCACGTCGTGGTTTCCTCATTCCGGAGGACACTTGGGAGTTTCCCGACGCCTCGAGGTGGCCTTCGGACTGGACGAGTGGGCTAGAGGTGAAGGAAGGGGAGATGCCCGGGGGAAGGGATATCTCTGGAGCGGTCGCGTGGGCACCTTATGCGCTGCTCGGACTCCTGTTGGTGATTACGCGGCTTCCGCAACTTCCAATTCAGGGACTGCTTCAAGCGTTCTCAATCCCTTGGCGCAACATTTTTGGCACTGGGATCAGCGCGAGTACGACTCCGCTCTACCTGCCAGGCTTCGTCCTCTTGGTCGTGGTGGGAATCACCTTCTTCCTTCACCAGATGAGGGCCCCCGCGCTGGTGGCAGCCATACGGGATTCTGCCCGGGTTCTGGTCGGTGCCGGCTTCGTTCTCGTCTTCACCGTTCCGATGGTCCGGGTCTACATCAACTCGGATGTGAACGGGGCAGGCCTCGAGAGCATGCCATTGGAGATGGCCGCATGGGTGGCCACGAGCGTGGGGGGAGTCTGGCCCATGTTCGCCGGGATGACGGGGGCTTTGGGCGCCTTCATCGCTGGCTCAAACACGGTGAGCAACCTCATGTTCTCTGCCTTCCAATACGGTGTTGCTGAACGGCTCGCTATGTCGACCATGATGATCGTGGCACTGCAGGCGGTGGGAGCCGCCGCAGGGAACATGATTGCGATCCACAATGTAGTTGCTGCATCGGCAACCGTGGGTCTACTAGGGAAGGAGGGTGCGACCCTGAGGAAGACGATCCTTCCGACAATCTACTACCTGTTGGTCATCGGGATCCTGGGCATGCTCGCTATCTATGTGCTTGGGGTTAGCGACCCCCTGTTGGGATAGGTCCTGGACAACAGTCCGCTGCGTGCGTTCCATGTAGTATATTCCTCGCAACTCCAACCAGGATTTCTGAAGCCTGAGCCCAGGAGTTTTTTTGTTTTTTATCTACAGGTCTTTTTGAGAGCCACTCTGCGTTCGATGCCACTAGAGCAGATTTCACCCTCCTATGAGGGACACATTTACGCTCGATACCCAGTGTGGGCCTTCGGGCTCCTTCTCGCTATTGCTCTTGGACTTGTCACGGCTTCACCTGGATCCTCACAGGAAAGCTGGGATCTCTACCAAATTGGGGCCATCCGAGTGGAACAGGGCCCGGAGATAGACGGAGTTCTGGATGACCCCGTCTGGCGGGCTGCAGCTGTCATTGACGAATTTGTCCAGCAGGAGCCCGTTGAGGGAGCTCCGGCAACTGAAACGACAGAAGTACGCGTGCTGTACGACGGGAGCAGTCTCTATCTTGGAGTCCGTGCGTTCGACTCATCCCCCTCCGGCATCCTCGCAACCGAGATGAGACGCGACGGGAACCGCATCCTGGACGAGGACAATTTCCAGATCATTATCGATACGTTCATGGACTCCCAATCCGCATACATGTTCGTGGTGAGTCCAGCCGGCGCACAACTCGATCAGCAAATATCCGACGAAGGGGGCCGTGACCGGCGAGCGAGTGTCTCCGCCATCAATCGCGACTGGGATGGGGTCTGGTCTGTCGGAGTGAGCCCTACTTCGGAGGGCTGGATCGCCGAGATCGAGATCCCGATGGTGACCCTCAGGTTCCCCGATAGAGATCCGCAGTCCTGGGGGATCAATTTCATGCGGAATATCAGCCGCAAGAACGAGCAGGTATTCTGGGCGCCGATCCCAAGGGAGTTCAGCCTCACAAGGGTCAGCCTCGCGGGGAGCCTGAGGGATCTGGAGTCGCTGAACAGAGGGCGCGATCTGCGAATCAAACCGTACCTCACGGGAGGAGGGCGCAGCCATATCGAGGATGGGATCACGGCCAACTCCACGCAGAGCGATATCGGTCTCGACATGAAATACGGCGTGACTGCGGGGCTGAATCTTGACGTCACGATCAATACCGACTTCGCCCAGGCCGAGGTGGATAACGAGCGGGTTAATCTCACACGGTTCCCTCTTTTTTTTCCGGAGAAGAGGGAGTTTTTCCTAGAGAATGCCGGGCAATTCGCCGTGGGGACGACAAACTCCACCGGACGAATCGCAAACCTGTTCTTCAGCCGGCGGATCGGGCTCACGGACACAGGAGCTAGCGTCCCCATTCTTGGCGGAGCTCGGCTAACTGGGAAGGTGGGCAGAAACAATATCTCTATCATGGATCTCCAGACCGATGAAGCCTTCGGAGAACCGGGAGACAACTTCCTCGTTGCCCGTTACAGCAGGGACATCCTCCAACGCTCTAAGATTGGAGGAGTCGTTATCAATAAGGAGGCTAGTAGCGGAGGATACTATAACCGTACCTATGCCACCGATGTGACCCTCGCTATCACACCGTCCTTTACGGTCGATGGGTTCCTCGCGGGCACTTCTACGCGTGGCATCTCCGACGAGCAGTTCGGTGGCCATATCCGAGCAGGTTGGCTCGACCAATCATGGCGGATCTACACCGAGTACACGGACCTCGGAGACAACTTCAACCCGGAGGTCGGGTTCGTGCCGCGGGTCGGGATCAAGAGGAGCAAGTTCCACTTCGAGGGGAATCCGAGACCTGAGCGTTGGGGTATCCGGATGATGGAGCCGATGTGGAACGTGGAATATTTTACCGACCAGAATGGCCGACTGGTAAGTCGTCGGTACCACCACATGGTAGGAACGCGATTCGATAATGCTGCCTATCTGAACCTCGTGTTCAACCGTCGTTTCGAGCGGTTGGATGAGCCGTTCCGGGTTACGCGCGATGTGGTCATCGACCCGGGCGATTACTCGTTCTGGAGCTTGAACATCAGGTTTAACAGCAACCCAGCCCGCAGGTTCTTCTACGGGCTAAGCTACGCGCCGCAGGAATTTTATGACGGAGACCGGACGGATTGGTCTCTCAACGCCGGTTTCCGGATGAACGACCAGATTGCCACCTCTGCCCGGCTCTCTAAGAATGACGTGGCCCTCCCAGCTGGAAACTTCACAGCGGAGATCGGCTCCTTCCAGCTCGATTACGGCCTCTCGCCGACAATGTCCCTACGCAGCATCATACAGTACAACTCCTCGTCCGATCAGTGGGGTACAAGTGCCAGATTCCGCTATATCTATCGGCCCGGAAGCGATATCTACATCGTCTACGACGAGGTCCGCCGCGATGAGACCATCTTGTTATCTCCTTGGGTGGAGCAGTTCCGCGAGCGGCAACTTATCGTAAAGATGACCTACCTCCTCTCGATGTAGTGCCCGACTCCTCCTTCAGAAGAGCCCCCTCCCTGGCTACTACCACGGCACGCAGTGTCGTAGACAAGGAGTTGGAAAGATGAGGTCTGATGACCACATCGCTCGGTATTATGATCGGAATACCCCCCGTTTCCTCCTCGTTGGAGGCGGCGGGACCAGCCATTCGATCCACCGTCAACTTTGGGCACCTGGCGTCGTCACGGTCGCGGATGCGTCCGCTTACATCAATCTCTTGATCGCCAATACAATCAAGGAGTTGGGTCTTACTGATCCTCTCTCCGTTGTCGACATGGGTTGCGGGGTGGGAGGGACCGTTTTCCAGCTTGCTGAGACCTTCCCAGCCAGTCGTTTCGTCGGGATAACAATTAGCCAGCGGCAGTACGACATCGCCGTGAGATTGACTGCTCAGAGGAATCTCGGAAACCGATGCCGGTTCGTGCGTGGCGACTTCCAGACGATAGAGCTGGATGTAAAGGCGGATCTGATCGTGGCGATAGAGTCCTTCGTCCACAGCGACTCCGCTGAGAGTTTTTTCACGGCAGCGACTAAGCATCTGTGGGACGGTGGATATCTGATGGTTGCAGATGACTTCCTGACCGGGAGTTGGTCCCGCCTGAATGATGTGACCCAGTGCCACGTCGAGGACTTCAAAATGGGTTGGCGTTTGCCTAGCCTGTGTACCATTGAGGAGTGCGTGCGCGCCGCCGAGGAATGTAATCTAGAGATGACGACAGATGCCGAACTCTCCAACCTCATAAGGCTAGACCGACTGAGGGATAGGGTGATTAAGCGGCTCAGTCCTTTGTTCCAGCGACTGAACCTGATCAGCCTTCCCCTCTTCGGAAACATGATCGGCGGCAATGCGTTACAGATCGGCCTTCGGAAAGGGTTCCTTCAGTACCACCTACTGGTGATGAAGAAGCAGGGAGCCGGGCAAAGTGCTCAGACCCACTCTGAGACCCACTGAATAGGGGGCCGATGAAGTTAGTGGTCGACACTTCGCCGTCCGTCAGCAGTACTTCCTAGTCTACAAAGGTGACAAGGCTTGGCCTAAACAAGGGGCCCAACGCTGGGCCACATTCACGGTCCGCCAGGGTTCCCGAGGATGCCGTGGAGCATACCGATCCATCCAAGCCAAAGCTCTGGACCCATCGCACCGCAAATCACCTCTAGGTGACCATTCTCGAGTTGGCGGGCAGTCAGGTGGAATAGATGAGCGAACTGCGCTTCTTCACCGGGACATGTTTTTGTGTTGGCCCAGCGAAAGATTAGAAGCTAGATCCCTAATCGTACAGTATATAAATTATTTATACATAATAATTTATATACTGCTTTCTAGATTCGTGCGGTCCATCTTAATTAGCTGCAATGCCTGGCTTTTCGACCTCAACCCATCCTTGGCCCTGTTTTCGAAATGATGCGAAGACGCATTCATGGCAACATCATCTTCAGAACTGCGATACGCTACTATTGCGGTCTTAGCAAGCAATACCATGGCGCCACCAACGAAGATGGCAGACGCTATTCCCAAAACACTTCTCAGCCGCATTCGCTATACCCGCACATGTGGCACTTCACACAACCTTCCTCATATGCGAGCTGGCCCGCACCACAGTCGGGGCAGGCGCCCAGGAAGGAGTGATCCACGCGTAAGGTGGAGAGTCCACTGTCCGGATCAAGCTGGCTCCCGCTGATACTACCCACCACGGAGGGCGAACTGATCGGCAGCTCTTCCTGAATACCCTCTCGCTCCGCAAGATAACGTTCGATCGCCTGGGCCACTGCATCCGGAGCGGACAAAACCTTGTTGGGCCCAACACCCACAGCGCGGTCACACGAGATCCCACGGAGCTGGTCCCGTACGGCCGTGATCGGGATTCCGGAGCGAAGCGCAAGTGACACGAGCCGACCCATCGCTTCCGCATCAGCATTCGCCGCCCCACCGGCCTTCCCCAATGTGGTAAACACCTCGAAAGGGCGACCGTCCTCATCCTCGTTGATCGTCACATAGAGGTCACCCAGGGGAGAGAGTATTCTGACTGTATGGCCGCGCAGAAGGGAAGGACGCTGTCGCTTGTGGCGGTTAGCCTTGGCGTCCCTATCCTGCTCCTCCATCTGCCCTCTGAGTTGCTCCAGCTCCACCCTCACACCATGTGCCTCTTCCCGTGCATCCGCAAGCTGATGTTCCAACGCGACCCTCTCTTCGCTGGAGGCCTCATTCTTCCCAGTCTTTCCCGTTGAGAGAACCTGCATGGGCCTGGAGCCATCCCGATAGACAGTGACACCCTTACACCCCAGATCGAAGGCCAACTCGTAGATCTCCCGCACCTCGATCTCAGTGGCCTCGTTTGCAAAGTTGGTTGTCTTAGAGATCGCGCTGTCTGTATGCTCTTGGAATGCGGCCTGCATCCGGACATGCCACTCTGGTGAGATGTCGTGCGAGGTCACGAAGACGCGCTGGATCTCCTCCGGTACTTCCTCGAAGTGAATGTGGCCCTCCGAGGCGATCCGTTCCATCAGATCTTCCGAGTACCACCCCTGCTTCTTGGAAATTCGCACGAAATCCTCGTTGACATCCGGCATCATCGCACCCGCCTGATTTCGCATGAATGCCACAGCAAAAAGAGGCTCAATCCCACCTGAGCACCCTGCAAAGATGGAGATGGTTCCGGTTGGCGCCACTGTAGTGAGATTACAATTCCGAAGCCGGCGTTCCGGCCGAATCCTCGATCCATCGACCCGATGGACACAGCTCTCATCCGGACCCCAAATGGACGCCTCCCACGCCGGAAAGACACCTCTCATTTCGGCTAACCTCTCCGAGGCAATCCGGGACTCCTCGTTCACAAACTCCATTAGACGACTGCCCAGCCGAACCCCCTCTTCCGAATTGTAAGGCACGCCCACCCGCACTAGAAGGTCCGCCCACCCCATGACGCCAAGCCCGACCCGCCGGATTGTCTGAGCCAGCTTGTTGATTTCCGTAAGGGGATAGCGGTTTGCGTCGATCACGTTGTCGAGGAAATGGGTCGAGAGGTGGACAACCCTCCGCAACCCATCCCAGTCAATCCGCTCCTCCGGCGTCTCCTCGGGAGCGGCATCTTCCTTCACGAAGCTTCCGACGTTCACGCTTCCCAGATTGCATACATCGTAGGGAAGCAGCGGCTGCTCACCGCAAGGGTTCGTCGCTTCGTAATCCCCAAGGGCCGGGACCGGGTTGAATTCGTTCGCGCGGTCGATGAAGAACACCCCTGGCTCTCCTGTCTTCCACGCACCACCCACAATCATGTCGAAGATCTCTCGAGCGTTGTCCGTTCCCACCCCCTCGCCCGTCCGTGGGTTCACCAGTTCGTACTCCGAATCGGTACGGACAGCTTCCATGAATGCGTTCGTAACCGCCACTGAGATGTTGAAGTTGGTTACCTGGGAAGTGTCGTCCTTGCAGGTGATGAAGTCCCTGATGTCGGGGTGGTCGACACGCAGGATCCCCATGTTTGCGCCCCGTCTAGTCCCACCCTGCTTCACCACCTCGGTCGAGGCATCGTACAAACGCATGAAAGAGATCGGACCGGAAGCCACACCCATCGTCGAGCGGACGGTGTCTCCCATCGAGCGAATCCGCGAAAAAGAGAAACCGGTTCCGCCCCCAGACTGGTGCACCAATGCCATCGATTTCAGGGTGTCATAGATCCCGTTTCTTCCGTTCGAAAGTGCATCATGAACCGGAAGTACGAAGCAAGCCGAGAGCTGCCCGAGGGGCCGGCCGGCATTCATCAACGTCGGCGAGTTGGGTTCGAACTTCCCCGTAGTCATAAGCTCGTAGAATTGGCGCGCCAGTTCCTCCACCGCCGCCTCGGATGCGCTGTGGCTGCAATCCTCTTCTGCAATCACCCGGGCCACCCGCCAGAACATGGTCTCGGGCGTCTCCGTTGGGTTCCCCTCCTCGTCCTTCTTCAGGTACCGGCGTGCAAGAACAAGCCGGGCATTCTCGGTCATTACTACCGGGGGAAGATCATCCGGGACCTGATCGTCGAAGAGGCGTTCGCCTAGAGGGTCGGCTCGTTCCTCACTGGACGGCATATCGTAGGGCTCCTTGTGCTAAGCGTGGCGGTTCAGGTTCGTCGTATGTGGAAGGCGCTGTGGAAAGGTCGTGGAAAGCCGAGCTTAACCGGTGGAGAAGCGAATAAAACCTATATCCTCCGCGGAGTATCACGTGGACAACCGAGCCTGAAACCACAAAATATAGTTGCCAAGTTCACAATAGAACACGATATGTAGTGGGTCAAGGGGATTTCTTCACCGGAGGGGTACGTCGGCCTAGAATGACCATCCCGTCTGCAGGTAGACGGACGCACGGCGATCCGACCCGGCGGCCACTTCAAGGGGCATGGCGACACCTAAGCGAACCCGACTGATTTCCTCGAATAATAGTAACCCGAAGACCACCACCTCGGCCCCAAACGAGCTGACAGTGCTCCACTCGGTCTCGGACCCGCCCACATCGCTACCTACTCCAGCCACATCAACGAATATAGATCCGGCAATCCGATCTAGGTGAAGGGGCCAGGAACCGACTCCGGCATGAATCATCGCCAGAGGAAAACGCCACTCACCAGACATAGCCCACGCTGTGTTCCCCCGTACAGCTCTCGTAGACATACCCCTCACAGGAAATCGGCGAAAAGCATTCCCCGGAGTAAACCCCAGAACCCCTCTTCCGTCGCCTCCTCCACCCCCGACGCTAAAGTGCCCCGTTCCAGCTCCGGGTCCATCCGCAATACCGACGGAAGTCCGGAAAGCTAAGACGTGGTTGGAATAGCCAGGGCCGGGAATCCCATGATACCCACGAACTGATGCCACCGCCTCGCGAAACGCCCCGTCAGATCCACTCAGACCTATTAGGCTGTCTGGGACGGAGCGGTCCCATCGCTCTCGGAGACCAACCGAGACGCTGATCCCATTCTCCCTTGACACCGAGAACGGATAGGCGCGCGCTGTCGATAGCCCCATCGACAGGCGGACTTCCGCTAGGCTGCTCAAAGGCCGCAACGACTCGAACCGTTCGCTATCTTCGCCGTCGACCTCGAGAATCCGTTGCCGCTGGGAGATGGTCCGACCCCCGAGCGAGAGGATGCCGGTACTGCGCATACGCTGAAGGCGAAGTTCAACGGCCCCTCCCAACCAGCGCTCCGAGAGAATGGGCAGGAGGGTATCCGGAAGAGCATCCTGCTGTCCCATATCAGCCGTTGAGGCCAGGAGTGCTGCGCGCGAAGCCCATTCCTGGCCTGTCTCAACCATGAAAGTCGGGTTTCCAAGCCCCGCCCAGGCATAGTGCACGCCCCATTCAGTGCGATTCCTGGGACCATCAAAGGGCAGAGCAATTTTCATATCGTACTCATGACGCCCCACCAGGTCCGACCCAGAAGTGCGAGCACCCCATGCTACCGGAAGGACTTCTTGACCATGGACCGACTCTCCTTCGATTCGAATGGGAAGCCAGTACCGCGGAAGCAGAGTCTGGAGAGCCGAATAGTCTCGAACCTCCACTTCGGCAAGAGCATCCGGGCTGTCCTGGTCCCTGTCCACATCGATGATCTCAGAACCCCCAAGAGCATACCGGGGATCGACAGGAAGTGGATCGAACCACGTACTGGGGTCGAATGGGACCCGGCCGATCTCCCAGCCGTCTTCGCTCAGCACGGACAAGTAGATCCATTCGCTCATGGGGTCTACAGCAGGGAAGGTTCCCCCCGTCAAGAGGTCCGTGATCTGCCTCAGCCCTCCCGGACTGGCTCTCCCGTCTGGAATCCCCTTAACCGATGGAGCTGCATAGAGGTTTGGGACGCCACTCCGATCGGAAGACCAAATTACCGTTTCTCCGTCGGGCGACCAGTCGGGTGAGCTATTCAGGCTCCTGTCTTCGAGGATCTCATGGATAACTCCGCGCTCAGTATCAAGCACCAGCACTGCCGTCCATCCTCCAGGTCGCCGTCGAACCACGGCTATCCGCTCCCCATCCGGAGACCACGCTGGGGAACTCCATAGCACGCCGGGCTCGGCATCCTGCAGAATCCGGATCACCTCCCCATTGAGCGAGAGAAGGGCAAGTTTGTTCGCCCCACCATCGGCTAGCACCGCCACCATCTCCTTTTTGCCGGGGTGAAAGTCCACATGTACCACGCGTAGGCCGCGTGTCACCCGGGTCACTTCTCCGTCCAAGCTCACCCTGAAGAGATCCCTGTAGAGCCGATATGTATCGACGTATTCGACCTGCGGGAGAAGAAGAGCTCCGTCGTCGAGCCACGCCGGCGGATCCAGGCTGTTCCACCTTGTCAGCGTCCGCTCACCCGCCGAAGTGTGAAGCACTAGACGCGAATCAGATCGCCCGTCAAAGCGCACGTAGGCAACTCCACTCCCGTTCGGCGCTGGAGTGGGATGCAGGGCCCAACGTCCTCCGTCAGTGAGGAGCTCAGGGTCAGGGAATCCTCCTCTCCCATCGATACGCTGTCGCAGTGCCTCAGCCTCTACCTTGACCCCCTTCATCCAGTCGGCCCACAGCTCTTGGAACGATGGCCCAAAGGTCTCTCGGGCTGCTGCATCCAGCCTATACGGAATCCACTGGTCCGCCATCGTCTCGAGGAACTGAACGAGGGTGGACTCTCCGTAAGTGTCAGAGAGGTGTCGGAGGAATAGCGAGCCGAAGACGTATGGTCGACTTCCCCCTGGCCAGACTGGCGATCGACCGAGCCCCTGCCCCACCGACTCTGACTCTCCGCCCAGGACACGGGTTCGAGCAATGGCATCGTAAAAGCTGCCGTGAACCCGTCCAGCCTCCGTATGAACGGACTCAAGGTGCACCGCAACACCTTCGATACCAAGGGAAGACGTAGTGTATCCCGGGAATGTAGGCCAACTCCACGGAACCCTACCCAGCATCGTTCGAACGGCGGTCCCGAGCGGCCCCGTGCGATCAAGATGGAAGATGTGCACCAACTCGTGGGTGATGACCAGCTCCAACCAATCGTCAAAGTGAGAAAGGGCGAAGCCATCAAGTGGCGGCTGTACCCCAACGACGATCCGATTTGAGGGAAGGACGTTGGCAACTCCATTGGAAAAGTCAGCGTGATCGGTAAGAAGCAGGTCGATCTGGCCTGATGGAGCGCGGAGGAAGCTTTCGTGCAGAGCTGTGTACGAGCGCTCCGCAATGATCGCAGCGTTCTTGCCCAGCTCCTCTAGTTCCGCGGGGAAAGTGACCCTGAAGTGAACTGTTTCGAGGGTCCGATACTCCTCGTGTGGGGGAACTGTCTGTCCCTGCACGATCACGGGAAGCACCAGGGAGGGAATGAGGACGAGTGCCAGACGAGGGATCCCTGGTCTGAGCCAGCGGATGCTCCGGCTACCCCCTTCCGCTCGGTCCGATACCGGGTAATCTTTTAACACTTTCTCTCAGTGGAATACGGTATGGCTCGAAGTGAAGAATCGTTCTGGCACGGCCTCGGCCTCGGCCTCAGGGCAGCGATCTCTTCGCTACCCGAAACCTTTACACTCTCGTCTACTGGCCGTTCGCTCCCCCGCAAGCCACCCCCTGCACCAAATGATGACCAAGACCGACCACACAACCCGCTATCGGGAACGCTCGCAAGCGCCGTCACAGCATTCGTCGTCTCCGTAATGCGCAGGTGGTCCAGGAAGCACAGGCCCTCACCGCGCACGCTGGCTAGGGGAGCAGTGGCTGGAGCCGGAGCGGCTGGAGCCGTGCTCCTTTACCATCTGCTGATAGCCCAAAGGAAAGAGGCGGCGGACAACCCCCCCGGTGAGGCCACTCACACATCTCTCAGCGAACTCGCGGATGAGCTTCTGGCGGGCGCAGGGCGCGGCCTCATCTACGCTGTGCTGCTGGCTCCCTATCTTCCTGGTCCCCCGATCTTGAGGGGTGCGATCGTGGGCTCGGTCGATTACCTGGCGACTCCATTGGGCGGACTTTTCTCCCGCCTTCAGGAGTTCTCCCCGATTCGGAGAGTGCCCGCCATCTCGATCCTACTCGAAACAGGAGAAGCGGAAGATGACCCGTACCTCTCCTTCCTCATCCATGGCGCACTCATGGGCCTACTTTATGGCAGTGGCTCCGAAGGAACCTGAGAGAGACCGCCCCTCACCCCCACCCGAGGTATCCGATCTCCGTCAATGATGGGCCGCGATTCCGGGCCGCTTCGATATGACTCTGGGCACTGTTGAAGTTGGCTCAAATCTCCGTCTGGACGCCGCTGCTGCTCAGGTAGAATCCCGAACAGGTTGGTACCTAGACTGTCTCCTCTTCCCCATCCAATGATGTGGCAGAATGCCAAGGGCTGGGCCCGAATCACCGCCGGAAGATAGAAGAGTGCGACCGTGTCGATATGGTCCAAAAGCAAATACCTCGCTCCCATGCGATCTGCCTCTGCAAGGAATTGGTCGGGATCCCGAGTGAACGGGAAGATTCGACCACTCGGTCCGCCAAACAGGTAGTGTGCCCGAGGCTTACGGTTGAGAACAACTGCCCCTTCGGGGAGATTTGCCCCCGACCAAACCGCCGCGTCACGGAACTCCACGAACCCGGACCCCTGGCATCGGATTGGGTCTCCAGCTTGGGCAACCCTTCTACACACACTGGCGTCTTCCACAAGCGACAGCCACCTCGGAAGAGCAGGGAGCAGGAACAGGAGAAAGACGGCCGACACCACGGTCAT
>Ga0310121_10003313_pt1 | contig 14743 bp, 30 predicted proteins | sample CB27_Tmax_986_MG_FD_203504 | JGI IMG/M metagenome (GOLD analysis project Ga0310121, IMG submission 203504) | Marine microbial communities from Western Arctic Ocean, Canada - CB27_Tmax_986 | ecosystem: Environmental > Aquatic > Marine > Oceanic | place: Canada: Western Arctic Ocean | collected...
ATATTGCCATTGACCAAGAAGATGATAACTCTGTAACAGAGGATGATCCATCAAGTCTTTCTCAAGAAAAAACATCTCGTTTTGTAACGTCTGGAGAACATCTTGATTTTAATTTTGAGGCATATGAAGAAAAAATTGTTATAGTTGGAGCTTCTGGATCTGGAAAAACTTATCTTGCAAATACAATTATGAAATCTCTCAATGGTGTTTCTGTTTGGGTGTATGATCCCAATTATCAGTTTCATTCAAGTAGAGCAATAGTGTTCCATGAGTTAGATAAACTTCTGGAAGTTTATGACTCTGCCAAACGTGGTCATTATATCCTTCAACCACAAGATGGAACGGAGCACACTTTCAGAAGATTTAATGAAGAAGCTTTCAAGAGAGGTAACCTCGTGCTCATCGAAGATGAGATTCACAATCATCTCTCCAAGCAGAAAATACTCAAAGAATTTAATCAAGTCATACTCTCAGGGAGACCTAGAGGGATTTCAGTAATTTCAATTTCATCCAGACCAGCCAGTTGTCCCAATCACATCTTATCAAATGTTAAACATGTGTTTGCTTTTAAATTAAATTTGGAAAGTGATATAAAATTTTTAGAGGGATATTTAGGGAGTGATGTTTGGATATTGATGCCTCGTGATAAGAGACAAAAATTAAAGGAAGAAGCAGAACTCCCTGAGCATACATTTTTCTATCGAGACATGGATAAATCTGAGGGAGTGATTGGGAAAGTATGAAACAAATAGCCTCTTTTGGATGTGGAGTTGATTCAGTTGCTGGTCTTTTGCTAAACTCTAATTATGATGAGATTATCTTTGCTGACACACTTGATGAGTTGCCATCCACGTATCAGTACATGGAATATTTTGAGAAAAAATCTGGATTAAAAATCACTAAAGTAACATCCAAACATGGTTCATTATACGATTATTTTTTTAAAGGAAAATCTCAAAGCTCTAAATATCATCATTGGTGTTCTGATAAATTCAAAATTCAACCAATCAGAAAATATCTAAGAGAAAAATATGGAAAAAAGGAAACTTTCGAGATGAGTATTTTTATCGATTTCTCTGAGTTCCATCGGATGCGTGAAAGTGATCGAAAATACATTAAAAACAAATATCCTCTAGTAGAGCAAAAATTAAATCGTGACCAATTAAAAGAAATTATAAAATCTAAGGGTTATTTATTACCTGAAAAATCTGGATGTTATCATTGCTGTTTTACTACCAAAAAAGGCTGGATAAAACTAAGAAATAATGAACCTGAATTATGGGAAAAAACTAAAGACTTGGAAAATAACAGCAATACAAAAGAATCGTTAATTAAAATAAGAGGCAAAGATTCTCAGACTTTGTTTGAGTGTAGGTGTTTTAACGGATGAAATACAAAATTTTTACATGCCCTGAGTGCAGAGGAAGAAAATTTGAATCCCTAAATGCTCTCAATGTGCATATGGGAAAATCTCATTCAGTAAATTATAAAATCAGCATAGTCAACAATAAGCCAGTTATCAAATTAAAGACTAGAGGGGGAGTTCAATATGTTAAAAAAACATGAGTCAATTATTTTTTGGCTTAAAGAAAATGTTGATCTAAGCGAAGAAATTAAGGAAGCAAATGATGATCAGGCATTGATTGACCAACATCCAGCTTATAGTAAAAAATGGTATGATGAAAGAGCAAGGCAGGGATTGGAAGGATAATCATCAATCAAAAATGATTCCTAAATTTAACAATGGTCATGCCTAGTTAGTAACAACCTTCCTAACATGAGTTTTATCTATGCAGACTTGGATAGATTTAGCACATGGCACTTAATGTACAAGGTATAGCTAAAAACATCAAAGGCGTCGTCTTTGATGAAGCTATAATTGCAGTAATGTCAGCAAGTTTAATTGCTCCATTTTTCGTGCCACGAATCAACAACGTCTTAGACTCTGTGCCAGTTCTTAGAGACCATAAATCACTCGCATCACTCGTTGCTGGAATGGTTGTCTTTGGCGTTGCAAAAGGTGTTACGATGCCATCCATACTAAAGGCAGTTGTCATTGGTGTTGCTGGAGCCTTTATCCTAACAGCAGTATTACCATTATACACCCAAGTCACAAACAGAGGAGTTGGTCAATAATGGTGCTTAAAAATTATAGAACTTTAGCAAATACACAAACTTGGGATGGGACAGCACAAACAGTTATCACTCAACTACCTAGAGACTTTTTAGCTCAACGTTACATCATTGACATGAACTCACCAGCAGTAAGTGCAATAGGAGGAGTGAGTGTTCCAGTCGTTGATGGATTACTAAGATGTATTACTAATATCAAAATTGTTGCAGTTGGTGAAGGCTCATCTCGCACCATCTTCGAATGTAATGGGCGTGATCTTTTCCACCTCAACACTTTTGACTATGGTGCTCCAAGTGGAGCTCTCCTTATCCCAACAACAGTTGCAGGTGCTGGTACGAGATTGCATCTAGGATTTTGTATCGATTTCAGATGCAACAAACTTGATCCAGATGACTACTCGGTGGCTTTGCCAACATATTTGCTCAGTTCATTACAGTTGGAGATAACCTATGCAACACCCACCGCTTTAAATTATGGAACAAATTTCCCAACGTCTGGAGTTGCTGGATTCATCACAAACATGACCACAACAATCACATGTGTTGAAGGTATTCCAGAAGCAGGTGAGGACTTTTCATCAAATCCTCTCATGACTGTATTAACCAAATCATTAACTGGAGATGGTTCAACTGGAACTCTTGAAAGCTTTGACACTTTCTTCCAAGTGGGAGCTCTCATTAGACGGGATTTCATTTGTACCGAAACAACGGCTGGTGTCAGAAGCGATTTAGAGGTGTCCAACTTCCAAGTAAATTCTGGAACTATTCCGTTGATGAGTAATATTTTATTTTCAGCTAACAAAGCAAAAGACATTGTAAATTATAGAATTGCAACTCCAGTTGGAACTCAAGAAGGTTCAACCTCTGGAGCATCCGTTGTACCAATGAACGCTGGACTTTACACATCTACTGGTTATACAATGATTGACTTTAACAATAACAGAATGCCTTTCATCAACACCGCTGGAGGTCTGCGCATCGGTGGCTTATCCACCGTTGGATATAACACCGGTGACCTTGTAGCTCAATTTAATAAAAACAACGTTAACTCTATCATCAGACGCATCCAAGAGACAGTTGAAGGATGATAAAATTGCCTTCATACATTAATTCAAAAAAAAAGAACAAATAGCCAAGAAGGTTATTCTCAAAGAATACACAAATAGATTAATTTTCCAGTCGATGAGACTTACAGGTAATCAATCACTATTGGAATCACACCAGCATACAGAACAAAAGGGAATTGTTGATTCATTAATGTCATTCTTCTCTGGAGGCAAAAATTGACTTCATCAACTGGAACTGGAGGTAAGAAAACAGATGATGAAAGAGCATCAGATCAACCACAAACACAAACAACTCCAGCAAGTGCATCAACCTTTGAAGCAACTCCAGCGAATGCTGGAGAAAGTGCTGGAAGTTCATCAAGAACTCAGGGGAGCAATGTTCAATCAGTTGCAGTTCAATCAAGTCCTAATTATTCTAATCTTTACTCAGCAAACTCACTAACTCAGGGAGCAAACAGAGGACTCGTTACAGATGTTCAAAACTCAAGCGAGACAGCTCGAGCAATGGCAGACACATCAGTTGCAAATCCAACAAAGCTTGGAGTTAATTCATCAGTAGTTAATCCAAGTCAATTAACTTCACAATACACAGCTCAACAGAGCATGGCAATCCCATTGGTGAATGTTATGAAAAATGTACCAACTCCAAAAGGATCTGGAGGGATGCTAACTGGCACAAATACAGACAATCAATATTTACAGAATGAATCTGGATCAATTCGCAATGCAGAGGCTAGACAAAACAAATATGTTAATCAAAATAAATTTGTTTCAAATCCTTCTCCAATGGCTACTGCTCCAATCCCTACAAAAATTTACACTCGAACAAATCTTTTTGATCAAGCCAATGAGGATTCAAATCCATTATCAATACTTGATGGGAATCCCTTTGTTGCTCCTCAACAAAGATTTTTGCCTCAGATAAATGAGGAATTCGCACCTAGACCGATTTTTGGAGCATTTACAAACTCACCATTTATTGGAGTTAGCAAAAAAAGTCCAATAGCTCCAAACTCAGAAAATGATGTCAATCAAAGAAAGGGAGTCAGCGATTGGATGCAAGAAATTAGAGAGCATAAATATTTTCCAGTAGCTATTGTAGCATTAATTGCAATAGTAGTTATATATGGTCTTAAAAGCCAGTCCAGAGGATGGCGTTATCGTGGTTTTGGTCGAGGGAGGCTAGGAGCAAAGTCTCACATGAGAAAAGGATGGGAGTGAAAGGAGGTGTTAATATGAAGGGATCAGATACTTTTAAAAAAATTCCAAAAAACTTTTGGATTGTAGGAATCGCAATAGTCGGAGGCTATATGCTTTACAGAAATATACATAGGAATTAAAATGAACAGCAATCAAAGCAATCACTCGGATGGAAGTTTCCATATCTACTTGGATGAAAAACCAAGAAAGGATGGAAAACTAATCGAGGAGAAAAAAACAGAAGAAAAAAAGGAGGTAAAAAAGGATGACAAAAAAGACAGAAGGTAGATTAAGAAAGTTGGGAATCCCTGCATCATATGTAGGAGTCACAGCAATCATAATCACAATATTTGCCACTCAATTAGGAGTGTGTGACTAATGGGTTCATTACTTACAACTTCTAATGGAGCTGAAATAACTGGCATAGCTTCTGGTGCAGTCTTTCTTGATTTTCTTGCTGGAACTGTAACTCTCCCAAGTGGGATAGTTTCAAACATGAATAAGAATCTCAATGATTTAGGACTAACTCAATGTAATAGCATTGGGATTTGGTGTTCAGATGCAGATGCAACTTATCAAGTTGGATCAGCAATCACATTAAGTGATCATCAACTTTCTCATGTGGTCAATCAATATGGATTTTCAACTGTACGCATTGATATTCCAGCAAACTCAACTCCAGATGCCACAAACCAAATATTTTTTATGGCTAGTACGGATCAATGGATGGGATATGGATTTCCAAGAATTTCACATCAACGGAGTGAACTATCTACAACTTCAACAAATGCTCCAGCAACAACAATCCTCTCAAAACATGTTGGAGCATACAATCAATTTTTAATTACAACATCAAATACTGGAGGAGCAAACTCCATTGATTTGATAATTGAATTTTCAGAGAATGGAACTGATTGGTTTGCTGATGCTGGATATACAACAGCAGTTGGAATTGTTGCTGGATCTTACAATGCTTTTGCATCAGAAGTTGAACACCATTTTTACCGAGCTAGAGTTAATTCAACCGTAGGAGGAGCTCATTCAACCTTTACTATATTCTGGAACTTCGTGAAAGATAGAGGGAGTGCGTATCTATAATGGTCACTCAAGAATTTTTATCTAATTTGTGGACTTTAGTTCCAGCATACAAAAATCAAGCTGTCTTTCAATCTCATGCTCCAACTTCAACTCCTAGAGCATCTACAACTTTAACTCCTCAGTCAAGTGATCCAAAAATATCTCAGGGAGACTCTGTAAATGGTTATCGAGCTCCAATTCAGATAATTCACTTTCAAACTCCTTCAATTCCACCAAGATTCAGAGAGAGAAATATAATGAATCCTTTGAAGCAAGAGCAAATTAATCTTGCAATGGGAAAAATTGCAACTCCTGATCCTAGAATGAATGTCACTGGAAATCATGTGACATATGAAAGCAGACTTGAGAATATGGATATACAAACCGCTTCATTCAACTACTCTGCAATAATTGGAGTAGTTGGAATCTTAGGAGCAATAATGGCAATTATTTGGTTAGCAAGGAGAAAGTAAATTGGCTAGCTATTACACAGAAGGAGCTGATCCTAACAGAATAAGAACTCTATTTGTTTATGAAGATGCCGATTATTACTATGATTGGTCAAGTACAGGTGAATTAAAGGGTAAAACTGCAAAGTCACCAATGCAAAAATATGATTATTTTTTAAGAAAAAAAGTTGTTTATGAAGATTATAGAGGTGGTAAATTGCGATTAACTCCAGCAAATGATATGGAGATTGGATGGGGGATGCCAGCTTTTAATCCATATCATCATTCTTCGGGACAATTATTTGGTGCTGATAAGAAAACTTTTCTTTTAGGCAAATGGTTTTATTCATTGGCAGAAGTTGTGGATTTTTTTGATGAAAAAAATAGACCAAGACCAAGATATGAAGATAGACCAATAATTTCAGCAGTTCAGATAAGAGCAAAAGAAGCAGAAATCTTAGAAAATACAATACACGCAAAAGAACATGGTGTTCCATTACCTTATACAATCGAACACTTAGATTTTTTAATTGATGTTTATTATATGTCTGTGATATCGGATAGTCCACGCACTTTAACTGGAGATGGAATTGCTGAAGCTCAGCAATTATTTTTTAATTTAAAAGGAGTTAAGGATGCTAAAGAAAAATTAGCAAGACAGATTATAACAACTAGACCAACAGCAACACCAAAAAAAGAAACTGTCATTATTACACCTCCAGAAATTATTGAAAATCCTCTAAGTTATTCTCCATTAATAATTGCTGGAGTTATTGCAGTTGTAGTGATTTTATTACTCAAAAGGAGAAGAGCATAATGGCAAGACCATCTCCAAGAACTCAGGGAGTGCAAATTGGAACTGATCCAGAAACTGGAGAACCAACACAATACACTTTTCAAAAGTTTGGAACTCAACAATTACAATTTGTAACTCCTCCAAAACTAGGAACTCCATATCAAGGAGTTCAGCAAAGAGATACTGGATATAATTTCAAAGGATTAACAACATCAGGTTATACTGGAACAAAAACAACAGCTTTCTCTCAGCAATTTCAAGCTGGAATAACTGGAGTCCAAAAAACAGTTCCAAGAGATGTTGCAATTATGATGCAAGAAGAAAAACTTGATGAGATGGGATTACCTGATCTTAAACTTCCAGATTTAGGAGATTTATTTGGAGAGGGAGCTATTGACAAAAATGGATGTGAATGTGAAGCTTGCAAAGATGGAACTGGACAATGCTCTGACAAAGTTCCAATATGTGATGCATGGGATATTGGATGCGAATTAACTGGAGGGAAAGTTGAGGAGACTTTTAACTGGATTAAAATTATTCTTGTTTTAATTGGAATCGGAATTTTGCTTTATTTATTGAGACCATTATTTGGACTGGCAAAAAACTTAACGGAGAAATAAAATGGCATTATTATCCGTATTTCCAAATTGGCTTTCATTAATTGTTGCAGTTGGAGCTTTGGCATATATCACAAGAAACTCATGGAGGGGTAAATTAGGACTATGAGTTTTAGTGGAGATCTTTATTCAACTGGTGGAGCAACATCCGTACTCACCACTAAAGGAGACATGGTTGATTTTGACACAGCGAGACAAAGATTTGGAATCGGATCAGCAAATCAAATCCTTCAAGTAAAATCATCACTCCCATCATGGGAAACAGTGCCTTTAGCTGATACTGTATTAACTACTCAAGGTGATGTCCTTTATGAATCAGGTAGTGGACTTGCTCGTTTAGGATTTGGTACGACTGGAGATGTCCTTACCACAAAAGGAACTGGAGCAAATCCAGTGTGGGAAACTCCAAGTGGTGGTGCTAGTTTTGCAAATCAAACGCAAAATTTAGCTTCTACATTTACGACAAGTAGTACGTCATTCGTTACTGTTACGGGGCTAACTCATACGGGCACACAAACCAGTGGTTACTCAAATGTCTCATTTACTGGATCAGTGTCAGCTAATGATAATGGTCATGTCATTGAGGCAAGAATAACCAAAGATTCAACTAAGATAGGTAATGCGACTTATGAAGGCACTGGATCAACTCCAACGGGAAATTATAAAAATTTCGTGCAGACGTTTTGGGTTACAAGCGATACGGTAGATTTTGATTTTGATGTTTTAATTTCTAATGGCTCATATATTGCGAGTGTACAAGGGGGGACAACAATCGGTTCTAATTTTAATTTAATGGAAGTGTATTAAATGAAAATTAAACTTACTAAAAATATTAGTTGCACTAACCCAATAGCATGTACCGAACGAATTAAAAAAATTTTGGTTGATAAATTTGGTGAATCATGGGATGATAAAAATAAAACATCATCATGGCATTTATCAATTTTTCATAAAAATAATAATCATACTATCTGGCTATTTTTCTATGAAAAAAATGGAATACATGAAAGCGAGAATCATGGTAAAACAATTACAAGAAAAGCAGATCATATAATCAAATACAGTGGAAAAATGCCCACGCTTAAAGACATACCAAAACTAGAAACATAATGGAGGACTTTCAAGTCTTAGTCGGCATTCTTGCAACTACTTCAGTTTCAATAAACATCTATCTCATCAAATCCATAGGGAATCTATGCCAACGCATAAGTCATCTGGAAGGCAAGCTCTCACGTAAGTAGGCATGACCATTGAACCTTAGATTAGATATACTGGATTAAATCGCAGAGTCTCATGGAAACAGAAGTTCTTGCCCTAGTTGCAATCGTCATCTTAGGTTTTGGTGGCTTGATAAAAATTGGAGCAGTTGGAGCAAACCGATAAGTAATCTTGGAGACTAACTAACTCCCATCTATTTTTTTTTCCAAGTCATTTCTTGATATGTTTAGGGGGGGGCTTTGGCAAAGTTCTCTGTGTATCAATGGTATCAAAGGTATCAATGGTATCAAAGGTATCAATGGTATCATCCAAGTGGTCAAATACTGGAGAGGAAACATGTTTCCATCATTAGTCATATTATGAAAGGAAAAAGACACAAAAAAACAACTCTACAATATGTCATAAAATGACGTTATTTCTTGACTTCCTTCGATATAGTAATTCCCATTCGTGTTTTGTTAATGGAAGGAACATCAAAGCTCATCATTTCATAAGGGAATAATAGCCACGTTTGAGGGCTTCCAGATCAATGTGACCAAGTTAAAACGTCATAAAATGGAAGATTATACAACAAAAACTCTATGCAAATCTTTTGGTGTGGCATTTTTCCACCATGAATCAGAAAATTTGCTAGGTATAACTAGAGCTTCTCTCCCATCTGATAACTTAAAAAACAGATATGATCCTTTGACTAGATGCGTTTTGTTCAATGCTCTCTTTTGGACTTTCTTAAACTCTTTCCATGACACTAATGAATCAACTTCTTTTTTTTGTGATAATTTTTCTCTACGTTCATAAAAATGCGTGGGCTTAGAACTGGACTTTGACTTCTTAAACTTTCCAGCTTTGCTCATTCTAGCAAACTTCTTTCTCCATGCGATTTGCTTTGCAGATGCCATATTATGTCCAAGCAGTTATGTTGCTAATACTATCAAAAAGTTTGTTTAATTCCTTATTGTCAATCTTTGCCTCCTTTTTTACTGCCTCCAGAGCTTCTCCTCTGTTTTTGTACTTTGATGCATCTCCATGAATGAAAATATCATGTGTGTGATAGACAAAAATATTAACATTTTTCTCATATTGCTTTCTAGTTTTTTTGCCTCCTAGTCTTTTGTATTCCTTAAACCAATCATCATCAGGGAAGCCTTTTAGTTCTTTTTCCGTCATTGGTTGAGGTGTTGATTTTTCTGCATTTTGATAGGCTTTCATTCCTATTCCAAATTGTGCTTTTCGTGAAATTTTTGTTTTGGACTTCTTGAACTTTCCAGACTTTGCCATTTTGGCAAACTTCTTTCTCCATGCGAGTTGCTTTGCAGATGCCATTATTTTCTCCTCTTTTTTGGGAATTTTTTAGCTAATTGACTTCTTATTTCATAATTTTTTAATTCATGCCAAAGCTTACCTCCTTTTTTGAGCTTTTGATAAAACTCAGCATTAACATATTGACCAGTTGGAGAATAACTTTTGATCCTATATCGATAGCCTTTGTATTTGACTATTTTTGCCATAATCTTATTTCTCCTCCATGTATAAAAAAAACACTATTTGAGTCATTTTTACATTTGCTCCATATGAAATCGCCTTATGAGATGTGAATCAAAATCCTCCTGATCCTTCCATTTAGTCTTACATATCTTACAATGAAGCCCATCTATTTCCTCTATTAACTCCTCAGTTTCCTTTGGTTCGTCATTAATTGGCTTATCTTCAAGTTCTTCAAGTGGTTTAAACTTGCATTCCATATCAAAATTCTTTAATTCACTTGGTCTCCCCTTGAACATACATACAATATTTTGGTGGTTTCTTCCAACCTTTCTTGATATAATGAAACTTTCACTTGTTCTAATAGGCAATGTTCCTATCATGTTAAGATAAATCATTTCGTTATAATATTCCAATCCGCATTCCTCGAATGCCTCTATTGTATCTCTTACAAAGTTCTTATATTTTCCATTTTTATCCCTTATTTCACTAACAACAAATACTGCAAAACTATTATCCCGTAACATGTCACAAGAATTTTTTATTATTCTCTTGTATTTCTCCAAAAATTTTGGATAACTCATATTCGACAAATCTCTTGGATCTTTTCCATACATTTCTAAATCATGGTATGGTGGACAACTAAATATCATATCATATGATCCATTTGTGAGTTTCTTTACATCTTCTGCATCTCCGCAAACCCAATTTGGTCTTCCAACTGGGAATTTTAATTCTGCTAGATTTTCATAATTGGCATCTATTTGCCTTTGGTTTATATCAAATCCCGTATATCTAAAACCAAACTGACTTGCTACCACCCCTCGAACACTTCCACCAGTAAATGGATCAAGTATTCTTCCTTTTTTTGGGCAAAACCACTTGTAAGATAATTCTGTTAAAACTGGATCAAATATGCTTACACTGGCTACTTTGTCAAATCCTTTTGACTTGCCCTCATCATCTACATAAGTTCTCAAAGCAAGTCTATTTGTTGCATTAGGTAAAGAATTGATATTCTCAATTCTACCCAAGTCTGACTTTATACCCAACTCATTCCATTCTTTCTTTCTATCAATCCAATATCCTTGCTTGGAATCTAAAACGCTAAAAGGTGGAACTCCAAATTTATCACTTAATACTCTCCCATGTGATTTTTCTTGGATTATAACGGTGGTCATGCTTGAATAAAGCCTCTCTCAATGGCTTCTTCTGTGGTCATATGAAATAAACAAACAGTGCAGTATGTAGATAATGATCTTTTATCTTTGAATTTTCCACAGCCTACGCAATGAAGAACTATTGTAGTCTTATTTTCGTTCATTTTTTAATTAAAATCATCTAATGTTATAGTATTTTGTTTATTAGTCATTTGGTTGAAATCACACTCACAGGAATAACATACGCAGTTGTGTTCATTGGTCAGGTGACAACTGCATGAACATCTATTGATCTTCATCTTGGTTCATCCAGTTTCAAGTCCTTCCTCAATTCCTACCTGTTCGATACAATATCTTACGGTATCACTGTTTGTAGTAGAGCTTTTGATGTTTTTAACACCTCCCAGTTTATCAGTTATCATATCTAATAATATCCAGTGTTGCATGGGTATTGTTATGGTTCTGTTAGCCTTTGCAATTTTTATTTTTGCCAATCTTCTTCGTTCACGTTCTGCTGGAGTCACATAGTCTGGATTAAATCCCATACATGTGGATAAGTGCTCTACTATAATAATATATATTTAATTTTTTGACTGGTATATACTCCCCAGTCCCCAATTATTTCACCCCGATGCCAATACCGTATCCCCTAGGGACATACCAACAGTGAGATTTTAATGATATACACTATCCAGCCATGGGGGTTTTTTGTGTTACTTGTCAATTTTAGTTAACAATTTACTACTTAATGTTTTTAATTAATTGGAGATTGAAATATACATGAAAAAAGATGATGTTATTATAATAGCTTGCAATGTCTGTGGAGCTATGAGTCATGCAGTTAAGACAAAAATTCCTCAAGGATATTATGTTAAGGATGAATTTATTTTATGCAAAATTTGTTTTGGTGATTTGAAATGATTACAACTTATGAGACTCGAACCACATTTGGCACATGTGCGATTTGTAAAAGAGAGACCTCTGGAGGTCACGCTACAAAATATCTTGATCTTTGGATTTGTTATTGGTGTGATAAATGAGTGCAACTTTCAATCTCTCAAAAAATGACCAATGGGAGACTCCTCCAGATTTGTTTCAGTTGGGATGTGATTATTTTGATTTTGAACCAACTCTGGACTTATGTGCAACAAACTTCAATAAGAAATGTAAATTATTTATAAAAAATTATGCACTTGATATGAAGTGGCAAAACGATTCTTGGTTAAATCCCCCCTATTCCAATGTAAAAGACTGGATAAGAAAAGCATATCATGAACATTTGAAATGGAATGTATCAATTTTGGCATTATTGTTTGTAAAAACTGACACAAAAGTTTGGCATGAGTGCATCCTACATGGCAAAGCTGAAATTTTATTCATTGAGGGAAGGATTCACTTCTGGAAAAATGGAAAAAGATCAAAAAATCCAGCTCCTTATCCAAGTTGTTTTGTATTCTGGAGAGCAAAATGAAACACACAAAAAAAGTTGAAGCATTGAGAAGAAATCTTCCAGAGTCAGAGGAGGTTGAATGCAAAAACTGTGAAAGAAAATTTTATGATGATTTCAATCTGATATGTCTCGGATCATTGGATTTATGTCTCCTTTGTGCAAATAGAAATCTTGATAAACAAACAATTGAGAGTGCTTATGATGTCAAGTGATAAAACAGTTCAACCAATAGGAGAAGCTCGAGTTAAAGCATGTCCTCTTTGTGCAGTCCAACTCACAAAAATGGCACTCACATATCGTGAGTTATATTGTGAGTCATGTGAAATGGAGTTTTATGTCAAAGCTCCAGCAAGTGGAAAGTTTGAAACACAAATTACCGAAACGAAGACTGGTGAATAAAATGAATAAGAGCAGGGTTGCAAGAGACCTATGGAGAAAGGTGTTTAATGATAATCTCATTAATCTTTCAGATGGAGATGCAAGAAAACAAGTTGTCAAAGACTTTTTGAATGATCCAGTCAATAAGAAGATGGGATGGAAATCCAAAGATGCTCGATTTATGAGATTGGGATTCCAAAAAGTAGCTAAGGAAAATAATTTTAACGTGATGAACATTGGAGTTACACCTGAACCATCACGCAACAAAACTCAAAAAGGATCAATGAGCATCAATGTAAAAACAAAACAAAAAAATCCTCCTCCAATGGCAGAATCCATCAAGCCTACAACTCCAGCAGAAAAAATGTCTGGAGCAGTCCCACAAACTCCAACGTTAGAGAATCAACAAGCTCAAGCAACTTACTATACAGCTCAAAGCGTTGGACAAATTTTTGATACAGTAGTTAATATCATCTCAGCAAGAACTGGATGCACTCCACTAAGTCAGAATGAAAGAATCGCACTTGGTGAAGCATGGATGCCCATCTTCGCTGAATATTTCTCAGGGGAAAATTCAAAATGGGTAATGGTTGCAGTTATCACGATTCCAATTGCATTGAGAATTTTATCAGAGATTCAACAAAAGAAAAAAAAGAAAGAACTGGAGGAGCAATATGGAATTGAGAATATACCAAAAGAACAATCACCAAAAAAAAAATCAGCATGGGAGAATATGAGTCATGGAGAAAACAAAACTAACAAAAAATGAATATCTGGATTCGCTTGATCCAGATAATTTGAATCTTGAAAAATCAGACTTGATTAATTTCTGTCATGGATGTATCGAGGAGTGGAAAAAAAATAAAATCTCCAACTTCAAATACATCCTAGCAATGGAACTGATGATTGGAGCAGTTCGAATTACTCCAGAGGATGTGATGAAAACTGTCTGGAAGAAGATTCTAGTTTGGTTTTGGGATTTGCAATACAAAAACGCACTAGCTAAAAATGAAGGTATGTTAAAGAAGTTGAGGGAAATTGGATCAGGCTAAAAGTAATCATGTTATCAATGCGTTTTTTCATTCATTGAAAACAGAGGATGATAAAATGTTAGAGACAGGTTTAACACATAACACAACAGTAGAATTATTACATCAAGCTTGTTTGCAGTTGGTTAAAGATAATCCAGAAAGATTTGAGAAATATGTAAAATTCTTTGAGTTTGCTTGTATGTATCTCAATGATGATACAGATGAAATTCCAGAGGTAGAAAAATGAAATGTAATTGGTGTGAAAGAGTAATAAATCGTGGTGTTTGTCGTTTTTGTGATTTTTATAAGCAGAAGGTAGAAAAATGAAAGATGATAGTTCTCCAGATTCAAAAGAAGATATTGCCATTGACCAAGAAGATGATAACTCTGTAACAGAGGATGATCCATCAAGTCTTTCTCAAGAAAAAACATCTCGTTTTGTAACGTCTGGAGAACATCTTGATTTTAATTTTGAGGCATATGATCAAGATTGTGTAATTCTAGGATCAAAGGGTTCAGGTAAGTCATATCTTGCAAATACAATCCTAAAATCTCTTAATGGGATTCATGTTTGGGTTTATGATTTCAATCATCAGTTTCATTCAAGTAGAGCTATAGTCTTTAACGACTTGGCAAAGATGCTGGAAGTTTCTGATCAAGCCAAAAGAGGTCATTATATCCTTCA
>Ga0310121_10003314_pt1 | contig 14742 bp, 14 predicted proteins | sample CB27_Tmax_986_MG_FD_203504 | JGI IMG/M metagenome (GOLD analysis project Ga0310121, IMG submission 203504) | Marine microbial communities from Western Arctic Ocean, Canada - CB27_Tmax_986 | ecosystem: Environmental > Aquatic > Marine > Oceanic | place: Canada: Western Arctic Ocean | collected...
TCGGTTCCGACCACCACATAGTCGATCCCGTGCGGTCGCAGGCTCCGGTCCCATTCTTCGAGGGCGTCCTTCACGGCGTCCCGGTACGCTGAACGGACGTCGGCGATATTTACGTTGAGCTCATCGCCGCTCTCAGGGTCGAAGAGGCGTGTGTCTCCCGCGGCTGGAAGCTCTCGCTCACCCGGGTCGATCAAGTGGAAAACGAGAACTTCATGTCCTTGATGCCTCAGAAAACGGAGTGCGGTCCGCGTGGCTTCAGGGTCCACCAAGAGATCGGACAGCAAGACCACCAGCCCTTGGCGACGTAGCCGGACGGCGATGTCACGGAGCGCAGTGTGGGCCGATGTGGTTCCTTGGGCTTCGAGCGGAGACAGTCTGCGAAGGAGTTCGTGCCACGAATGTGCCCCCCCCCTCGGAGCCACCCGTGCCACGACCTGGTCGTGGAAGGCGGCCATGCCGACGGCGTCGCCCTGACGGAGCAGAATCAATGAGAGAGAAGCTGCCAAGTGCTTGGCATACCACAGTTTAGTGGGAAGCACACCTGGGTTCGAGGTCCACCCCATCGACGTACTGATATCTACCAGTAGGTACGCCCTCAGGTTGGTCTCTTCCTCAAACTGCTTCACGTAGTACCGATCGGATCGGCCGAACATACGCCAATCGATATGGCGCAGATCGTCGCCCGGCTGGTAGGCGCGAAGCTCCGCGAACTCGGCTGAGAACCCTCGGTGCGGGGAGCGGTGGAGACCCATGATGAACCCCTCCACGACTTGCCGGGCAATCAACTCGACGCCGCCCAACTGCGAGAGCGTTTGGGGATCCAACAGATCCGGTCGTGGGCGCACGTAACACCTTTGTGGAGGAACTTTTCGACTGAGGAGACCAGAAGGCTGTTGAAGAAGTACAGTGGGTCGCGTTGCGGTGCCACGGCCTCAGATCCTAGGCGGAGCGACGACGCCGTAGCCCTAGCTACGGTTAGGAGTTCCAACAACGGAGATGAGGCCGTGCCACCGCAACCCCTCAACGTGTAAGCTTATGTCAAAAATGGGGTCGGGCACAGGGCGGTTGTGCGGTTGATCCTGCGTCTCTCCTCCTCGCCGGAGCGCTGCTACGCCTCGTCGTCGTTTCTTGCATGAACGCGCACAAGCGCCCTGTGCACGACCCCCTGTACTTCTTTAATAGCCTTCCTCCTGCGTCACCCGAGAAAGGCAATGGGCTTGCGGCGCCACCATGGGTGTCCACCAGCGTACTTATGCCGTCCACTTTTTTGGACGAACGCCGGACCGAATCTGGTGGCATCACTCGTTTTTCGGCTCCGATCGTACCCTTTCCTCGTGGCACGGCTCGTGCTTAAATGATGGTTGAACAGGCCCGAAGACGAGCACGCGGCAGAGGAGGAAAAATGTGGATCGTGGGGGTCGTCACCATGGCGACCGTGCTCGCTTCGGGCCTGAACTCTGATGCAACCGAGTTACGGGTTGATGGGGGTGGCTTGGACCGGTACGCGTCCTACGTCCATGCCCAAGAGGTTCAGGAGCCCCGCATCTGGCTGGATCGTGGAGTCGATCCGGTGCTGGAAGCGGGCGATCGCGTTCGGATCTATTACCGGACCGATGCCGATGCGTATGTGGCGATCCTTCAGATCGACACATACGGCACGACGAGGATGCCGTACCCCCGCTCTCCCACCGAAAATCACTACGCGAGGGCGGATCGGGAATACCGGTTGCTCTTCCCGCGTTCTGCCTATTGGAATGTCGATGACCGGCCCGGCGTCGGGTATTTCTTTATCGTGACCTCACCGACACCGTTCGATTTTTCGGACTTCGGGTACTCGTCTTACGACGGTGGATGGGACCTTTCCGCCGCTGGGAGCACGGTGTACACGGATCCCTACGTTGCCATCGACGACTACGTTGCCGGGCTCGTCCCCGATTGGGAATACGCGGACTACGGCCTGGATTTCATTTCCTACAGTGTGGGAGGCTCTCACCAATTTCCGCGCTTCTTATGCTATCAGTGCCACGGATTCCGCCCATACAGTACGTGGAATCCCTACCAGTACGCATGCGTGAATTTCAGGGTGGTCGTCTACGATGACCCGTACTTCTATCCGTCTTACCGGTACCGTGCGGATCGCGTCGTGATGGTGGGCCCCTGCAACCCGGCACGCCCACGCTTCGCGTTCAAGGAGCGGGCTCCGGGCGACGGGGGCACGGCAAGGTCGAAGAGATGATCCAGCCTCCGTGGCCGGCCGGCCGAGGGCCGACCAGACAACGGGTAGGGGTCGGGTCGCTTCGCCCCCCGTTGCGCCATCCCCGACGGCGGTCGGGTGACCTCGCCACCGGCCGGTGACCGGGCACCGGGGCGCCCGACGCTACAGCGGCGGTCGGATCGTCCGGATCAGAGCACCCGGCGGCTATCTGAGACGGCCCGGCCAAGGCCGGCCCAGCCGCGTCCGCCTCCACAGCCGAGCCGGCCTTCCACGAGAAGGCCGGACAATCTCCGGGTCGGGCCCTCTGCTCGACAGCCCTCGGCTCGACCGCCTTCGCAGCGTCCCTCCCTGAGGAGTCCGGCCAGAACCAGAGCGCGTTGAACCCTCCTTCTTCCGAGGATTCCACCGGACTATCTTGGTAGGGTTCTACCAAACGCCACACTCGACGCGGAATCGTCCCCTACGTGAACCTCAACCACATACGGAATTTCTGTATTGTCGCGCATATCGATCACGGCAAATCGACGCTTGCCGATCGACTCCTCGAGGCGACCGGCACCCTCGACCAGCGAGACATGCGGGAGCAGGTTCTGGACTCCAACGAGTTGGAGCGGGAACGCGGGATCACGATCAAGCTCCATGCCGTCCGGATGGCGTATAAGGCCGACGACGGGGAAGAGTACGTTCTGAACCTGATCGACACGCCGGGACACGTTGACTTCACGTACGAGGTCTCCCGCTCCTTGGCGGCATGTGAGGGCGCGATTCTCGTGGTGGACGCTACCCAGGGCGTACAGGCTCAAACGCTCTCGAACCTCTTCCTCGCCTTGGATGCCGACCTCGACGTCATCGCGGTAATCAACAAGATCGACCTTCCTGGGGCGGAGCCCGAACGCCGGCGAGAGGAGGTCGCGGACCTTCTCGGAACAGATCCGGAAACAATCCTCTTGGCGAGCGCCAAGGAAGGGATCGGGATCGAGACGATTTTGGAGACTGTGGTCCGGGATATACCGCCGCCGAGCGGCGATCCGAACGCGCCCCTCAGGGCGCTCATCTTCGACTCGTCGTACGATCAATATCAAGGTGCGGTCCCCAACATCCGTGTGGTGGACGGTGTGTTGAAGCCCGGGATGTTGATCACGTTCGGCGCCGTCTCTCAGAGTTATGAGGTCACGGAGGTGGGGGTGATGCGCCTTGGGCGTATCCCGAGACCTGAGCTCGGTCCGGGTGAGGTCGGGTACGTCATCGCCGCGATCAAGGACGTCTCCCACACGCGTGTGGGAGACACGATTCTGGATGCGGCCCGCCCCGCGACCGAACTCCTGGAGGGCTACAAGGATGTGCACTCCATGGTGTTCGCGGGGCTGTATCCGACGGATGGCGACGACTATGAGGGCCTACGAGACGCCCTCGACCGCCTGAAGCTCAACGATGCGAGCCTGAACTACGTGGCCGAGACCTCGGTCGCTCTGGGATTCGGCTTCCGTTGTGGATTCCTGGGGCTCCTGCACATGGAAATCATCCAGGAGCGGCTAGACCGGGAATTCGGCGTGGATCTCATTACGACCGTGCCCAACGTGGAGTACCACGTCACCCTGACCGACGGAAGCGAGGTCGTTCTGGAAAACCCGACGCTCCTCCCGGAACGTGGGCGCATCGTGAGCGTTGCAGAACCGATTGTGAGGGCGCGGATCCTGTGTCCCGCAGAGTACATTGGCAACGTCCAAAAGCTTTGCCATGACCGGCGTGGGGTTTTTCAGGGAATGCAATATCTGGACCCACAACGCGTTGAAATCGAGTTCGACTTGCCGCTTGCCGAGATCGTGCTCGATTTCTACGACCGGCTGAAGGGCGGGACCCGCGGGTATGCGGCCCTGGATTATGAGTTTCTGGAGTTTCGGCCGGGCAACCTGGTCAAGCTGGATATCCTGGTGAATGGTGATTCCGTAGACGCGTTCTCCGTCATTATCCACGAGGACAAGGCGATGGAGTACGGCCGCGATCTGGTTCGCCGTCTCAAGAAACTCATTCCTCGCCAGCAATTCGAGGTGGCGCTCCAGGCCGCGATCGGGACTCAGATCGTGGCACGCAGCAACGTGAAGGCACTTCGCAAGAATGTGACCGCCAAGTGTTATGGGGGCGACATTACGCGGAAACGAAAGCTGCTTGAGAAGCAGAAATCCGGAAAGCGGAGGATGAAGCAGGTGGGCTCGGTGGAAATTCCCCAGGAGGCGTTTCTCGCGGTGCTCAAGCTCGGCGAATCATAATGAGGGTCATCGACCTCCCGGCATCATTGGACTTCCAGACGGTGGACGCGCTCTTTACCGAGGTCGTCGAGGCGGGGGGCGCAACGGTCCTCTTCGACGCACGGAACCTCCACTGGGTCGGACCCAACGGTATGGTGGGTCTCCTCGCGGCCGGCTCAGTCGCACGGGACCGAAGCGGTGAGGCACCCATCCTGGAGTTGGGTGGGGCGGACGACGTGAAGAGCTATTTGGGCCGCATGGGATTCTTTCAGGCGGCCAAAGGCATCTTTGCCGCGGGGACTTCCTTTCCACGGCGGCCTTCGGGGCCGTCCGAGGTCATGCTCGAGATCACACCGATCACCCAGAACAGCGACGTCCATGATGTGGTGGAACGCATTCAGGCGGCGGCGGGCGCGATCCTGTCCAACACCCTCGGCTACCCGCAGACGTCGGTCGTACAATTCAGTGTTATCCTCAGCGAGGTCTGCCAGAACATCCTCGAGCATGCTGAGGCACCCGGTTGGGTCGCAGCCCAGTCCTACAACTGGTTGAAGCGCTTGGGTCGACACGTGGTCATCATTTCGGTCGCCGATCTCGGAAGAGGATTTCGGGGGTCTCTTTCCGACGAGCACGCCGCACGGTTCGCCGATCGCTGGGGGGATGTGACCGCACTCGAAGCGGCCTTCATTCATGGCCTTACGCGCTTCCCGGACTCTGGGAGAGGCCAGGGTATCCAACAGATCCGCAAGCAAGTTCGTCGTTGGGGTGGCCTGATCTCCATCCGTAGCGGCACGGCGCGTATCGCCGATGTGCCAGAGTGGTTCGATGCGCCACCTTTAGAGGAGGGGCTGTCGGATTTTCCGGGCACCCAGATCAACATTCTTTTGCCGGAGCGGGTCGACCATGGGGATTGAGCCAGGCGTCGAGCCGATCTCGATCGACGTGGGACTCGTCTTACGCAGATCCGTCGAATCCCTTTATTCCCATCTGGTGACGCGGCCTACAGGCCGTGCCGTTCGCCTCGCCATCGAAGAACAGGTCACCGGCAGTGCACGAACGGCTCTTTCGTTGATCGACCTTTCGGACGTGATCGTCATGGATTTCTCATGCGCGGACGAGGTCGTCGCGAAACTCTTGATGCGTTTTCTCGACGAGGACCGGCCCGGGGACATCCTCTTCGTCTTCAGGGGCGTTCGTCAGAGCCTTCAAGAACCGATCCAGACCGTCTTAGAGCGGCGGGAGCTGCTGGCTGTGGCGCAAGGCAATGATGGCTCTTGCGAACTGATGGGAACGCGGACGGAGGAGGAGGAATACGTTTGGACGGTTCTCGAGGGGCGCCGCCGGATCGTCGCGGCGGAGGTTTCTGAGGTGTTTCCGGGGTCTCATCACCGAGATGTTCTGGAAGAGCTCGTCCTCCGGCGCGTCGTGTTCGTGCCGCGTGGAGACCGCATCTATCACGCGCTCAGTACGTTAGTGGACGGCGCCTGGTGAGGACGCCGCCTAATGTGGTGGCTGAGGCACTTCCGGGACACGACACCATGGGGGGAATCGACATGAGCAGGAAGGCGAGTGAGGAGCGGGACGGACACCGTTCGTCCACGGTCGGAATTCATGCCGGGTCACCCGATCCCGTGCCCGGAGCACCGGTCGTACTACCCGTCGTGCAGAGCTCTACTTTTTTCGGAGGGGCCGGTGAGCCGGCTTCCCAACTGCTCTATTCCCGGTATGGCAACAATCCGAATCAGGCTTTGGTGGGCGAGAAGATGGCGGCCCTGGAAGGCACCGAGGCAGGCTTTCTCTTCTCCTGCGGTATGTCGGCAATCGCGATGACGGTTCTCGCCGGCCCTTCCCGAGGGGTGGACACGTGGTCGCTTCTCAGCATCTCTACGGAGCGTCGAGGGCGCTCCTGGAGGGAGAGCTACCGAGACGCGGCATCACCCCCACCACGCTGATCGATCCTGAGAGCAGGGAAGACTGGGAGAGGGCTTTGACGCTGCAAACCGGCGTGCTGTTCCTCGAGGTACCCACCAACCCGACACTCCGGGTCTTCGATGTGCGAGTGCCCGCCGAAATTGCGCGAGATCGTGAGATTCTGCTGGCGGTCGACGGCACCTTCGCTTCCCCGACCTCAGAGTGGGCGCTGTCATCCACAGCGGTACCAAGTATCTGGGGGGACACTCCGATTTGGTGGCGGGCGTCGTCTCAGGATCGGATGAATTCATCGGGCGAGTCCAGAACATGATGAAGCTATACGGTCCCGCCCCGGATCCCCATATGGCGTGGTTGTTGGACCGTGGTCTCAAGACGCTTCACATGCGAGTGACTCAGCACAACCAGAATGCCATGGAACTGGCTCGCTAAAATTTTGCGTAACGCCCTCAGATTGCAAGCGGTCCGCAGATTCTTACCATATTCAATATACGCCCGTCCGCTTGACTCGTGTGGTGAAAATCCCCAAGCTTTTTCAGGGGCTTGAAGCATTCGATCACGGAAGCGTTCTCATGCCGAATGCCGTCGAGACGAAGATCGAAGAGATGTCTAGTTTCTGCGCTTCAATGAGGAGGGTGGGGTGGTTGAGCTTCGCCTCTTCGGTGGGTGCGAAGGTTGCCCGATCTCCATGATGACGCTGAAGGGGGGGGATCGAACAGCGTCTCAAGAGTGGTATCCCGGGCATTACCGGAGGTTCAGGCGATTTAGGGCCCCACGCTCCGCTCGGCAGTTCGACCAGATCCGGTAGCGCGAATCAGCGCCTCCTACGAAATCAGCACTTTTTCACGAATCAGCACCTCTTCCAGGGAGTCGAAATGAGTGATGGGGACCTCCGGGCGCGTGTACTCCAGGCTTTGGCCGGTGTTCTCCATCCCAAGACCGGCCGTGATGTCGTGGAGAGTGGGCACGTCCAAGGATTAGAGGTCGGTGACACCGGGGACGTCCGGTTTTCGTTTGGTATTCAGGCGGACGATCCTGGTGGCCTTGTGAAGGCCGCTCGCGGTGCAGTGGAGGCACTGGACGGAATCGGAGCCGTGAAGATCAATGTCACGCTCCCGCAGTCCGCGCAGGGGCCAGGGCATTCGGGGCCACCGACCTCCTCCGTCCCTGCCCGAGGGGCAGCGCGAGGCCCCGGCGTCGTACCCGCTCCGACCCCCAAATCCGGAGTCCTGGGCGAAAATACACGCGTCGTTGCTGTGAGTTCTGGTAAAGGGGGCGTCGGTAAGTCCATGGTGGCGAGTAACTTGGCTGCCGCTTTCGCCGCTGCAGGAAAGAGGGTGGGTCTTCTCGACGCCGACATCTACGGACCCAATATTCCGTTGATGTTCGGAGCCGAGGGCCGGCCCGGCGTGTCGGGGGCCAAAGGCCAGGAGATGATCGAGCCGATGGAGGCGCATGGTGTTCGACTGATGAGCATCGGTTTTCTGCTTGAGAAGGAGCAGCCCGCCATCATGCGGGGCCCCCTCATCTCAGGGATCCTCAAGCAGTTTCTCGAGCAAGTCACCTGGGGAGACCTCGACGTGATGGTGGTGGATATGCCCCCTGGCACTGGAGATGCTCAACTCTCCCTGGTGCAGATCGTCGACATCGATGGAGTCGTGATGGTCACGACGCCGCAAGACGTGGCCACCGGTGACGTACGCCGCGGCATAAAGATGTTCCAGCGCGTGAACACTCCGGTTATGGGCATCGTGGAGAACATGTCGGGCTTCGTGTGTCCCCACTGTGATGAAGAGGTCGACATCTTCGGAAATGGAGGAGGGGAGCGCCTCGCGGAGGAGATGGAACTCCCGTTGCTCGGGCGGGTGCCTCTAGACCCCGCGGTGCGGTCGGCCGGGGACGAAGGCGCACCGACGGTCCTGTCGGCGCCGGACTCGAGCGCGGGGAAGGCTCTAAACGCAATCGCGGATACAGTAGCGGAGGCACTGACCCCAGTGCCGACCGGCTAGGGCTTACCTACCTACCTAGTCCCCTTCCAGCCAACGGCGGTCCGCCGCAGAAAGGCTCCCGCCCCCTGAGCGTTTGTCGATCACCTTCAGGACCACCCACCCGACCAGCACGATGGGTGCGACCTTGAACAAGAGGAAGGTCGCGATACCGAATCCAATGGACAGAACGGTGCCGAGGATCGACAGTACGATTCCCGCCACGATCAGTGTAGCGAGACCGACAGCGAGGAAGGTCAGCAGCGTACCGATCATCTTTATTACCTCCTAATCAATCCATCCACTCGACGCGGATGCTTCCGAACGCAGCGTCGATGTCGACAGTAATCTGGTACTCCGACTCGTCGTAGTCCAACGAGCAGTAGGTGTCGCCACGTTTGACGAACCCTTCGGAGTCCAGCGACGTGAGGAAGGTATCCTTTTCAAGCTGCACACCTGAAGTGACCCCCGAAGTTGATCCAAGAGTCATGGGACTTCTGAGGTACCTTTAGGAGCGAGGTCCTGCTCGCTCAGTGAATGAATATCCATAAACTCCTCGGGTGTCAGAAAACCCGTTGTCCGTGATGATCACCTCATGCAGGACCCTGGACTCTTTGAGGCGCTCCATTACCTTGACGCCCGCCGCCGGCCGGGATCGAATGCGCGACGTGAATCGCCAGACACTCACGACTGAACTCGTCCATGATGGTCAGGCACCGAAATCGGCGGCCGTTGCTCAGGGTATCCGAGACGAAGTCCATGCTCCACTGCTCGTTCGGCCCACTCAGCGCCTCTCAGATTGGACGTGGGGCCTGGCTCCTACGTTTCTTTCCCTTCGAACGCACTGCGAGTCCTTCCTCCCTGTAGAGTCGTTGAACCCGCTTCCGGTTTACCAGCTGGCCTTCTCGTCGAAGAATCACGTGGATCATCCGGTAGCAGCGCGTACGCTCCTGCGCCAACTCCACGATGCGAGTCCGTAGGAACTCCTGAGGATCGCGAATACTGCGATGCCGCATTGTCGAGCGCGGAAAACCCGTGTATCGGATCGCCCTTCGTTCTGAAACCCCTCGCACGGCTTGCACCTGCTCGACGACCTGGCGCCGTTCCCGGGCCGTCACGATCCGTTTCCCAACCGGTCCTTCAGAACCTGAAGATTGAGTGCCTGGTCGGCCACGATCCGCTTCAGCCGTCGGTTCTCCTCCTCGACCTGCTTCAAGCGTCGCGCCTCGCTCACGTCCATACCTCCGTACTTCGTGCGCCACCGATAGTACGTCGTCTCCGCGATCCCGTGCCTGCGGCACACCTCACGGATCGTCGCTCTAGCTTGCACTTCTTGTAGAATCCCGATGATTTGCTCTTCCCGAAACCGCCTCTTTTGCATGACTCCTCCGCCCAAGGAGTCCCACAATAACTGGATCAGGTTCCGGGGGTCATTTCAGCGCGACCCGCTATACTTCTTCAACAGCCTTCTAACTGCGTTACGTCTCAAGGTGGAAAAAGTAACCCAAAGGTCGAGCGAATGGCGACAATCCCGGAAGCCAAGCCCTCCCATGGTGCGGACAGAGAGGACCAAGTCCGGACCCTCTTTTCGGAGATCGCCCCACGCTATGACCTGTTGAACCATGTGCTCAGCCTGAACATCGACCGGGGCTGGAGGCGGCGTGCGATTCGGATGCTCGGGTGGCAGGAGCGGGACTCGGGAAGGTACCTGGATGCGTGTGCCGGCACCTTCGACCTCAGCTTGGAGCTGGCGAAGCAGGACGGTTTTCGCGGGTCCGTGGTCGCGACCGATTTCGCGTTACCGATGCTGGTCCAGGGGCGCGACAAGCTCAGCCCTTCCGTGGCTCCGATCTGTGGGGACACCCTGCGCTTGCCCTTCGTGAGCGCGTGTTTCGACGGCGCGACGGTCGGATTCGGCGTGCGCAATCTCTCCGATCTACGCGCTGGATTTTCGGCGTTCGCTCGAGTCCTCCGCCCCGGCGCCCGACTCGTGATTCTAGAGTTCACCGAGCCACCGAATCGAGTATTTCGAGGCCTCTACAACTTCTATTTCCATCGGATTCTCCCGGTCGTGGGGCGGGTCGTTTCCGGACATCCCTGGGCCTACAGCTACTTCCCGGCGTCGGTGAAGGAATTCCCTGGACCTGAGGAGTTGGCCGGCCTGTTGGCTGAATGCGGTTTCGAGAGTGTGGAGTGGCGCTTGGTGACCTGCGGGATCGCGGCGATCCACGTCGCGGTTCGGGCGTGATCCAGAAAGCTGTCGAAGAAGTACAGCGGGTCGCGCCGCTCCTTCAATAGACCACGATCAGGGACGTGGCGCGGCTTCGTTCTCCTCCAATAACCGAACGGGTCCCAAATCTTCCAAGCCGGGATCGAACGCTGCCGGGTCACCCACGATCACGATCACCATGTCATCGAGGCCGTTGGGAGCCAAGTTGTCTCGGAAGACTTCGTGGACCGCGGTCGGAGTGACGTTCTGAACTCCCGCCAGAAAGCGTGGCAACCAATCGAGGGGAAGATTCTGGCTCAGATAGAGCATCTGGCGGGAAACGATCAAGGCGGGACTTTCAAAATTGAAGACGAAACCGTTCGTGATCCGGTCGACGGCATCGCGTACCTCCGCCTCGTCCGGCGGCTCGGAAGCGAGCTCCCCTAGGATCTCAGCGATGACGTGAATCGCCTCGACGGTCGATTCGCTTTTCGTCTGGGTGGTAGCGGCGAGGATCCCCGACGAGCGCCTGGGCGTAGTCCAGACCGAAGCCACTCCATACGCGAGCCCCTCCTGGGAACGGACCCGACGTGCGAGGCGGCTGGTGAGCCCCGCTCCTCCCAGGATCGAATTGCCGATCTGAGCCGCGTAGTAGTCATCGGTATCGGCTAGGCGCACGTCACTGGGTTTTCCCATGATGATCGTGCTCTGGTCGATTTCCCTCGGAATGACATAGACTCCGGGTTCGACGGAGAACGTGGGCGGCGGCGGGGGCTCGAGATCACCCTCACACGACGGCCAACCGTCGAGCATTCGCTCTAGTTTTGGACGGATTTCGTCCCAGGTGACATCTCCCGTCACACCGAGTGTGAGGTTTCCCCAGCAGAAAATCCGACGATGGACGGAGCGCAGCACGTCCGGGGCTAGATCCTCCGGATCGAGATCTTCCGGCCTCAACTCCCACCCGGTAGGATGATCGTCGAACAGAAGGTTGTTGAATTTGGCGATCGCCAATCGCGCAGGAATGTCGGACTGCCTACTCACGGCGTCGAGTCGTTGGCCACGCCATACCTCGACGCGAGTGGAATCGAAGGCCGGCTCCCTCAACAGAGATCCCCAGATCTCGAGCACCTCGTCCACATAACGCGTCAGGGTGTTGACCGAACTGAACGAAGACGGCCCTCCGCCTCCGAAGGATGTCTGGGCGGCGTAGAACTCCAGGAGCTCATCGACGGAATCCGGCGGAAGATCGAGGGTGCCCCCCGACCGAAGGAGCACCGGAACTGCAGTCGTGGCCCCCTGCTCCTCTCTCGAGAAGTACGAGGGGCCACCCCGAAACCGCGCGAACACGGACACCAGGGGCAGCGAGTGGTCTTCGACGAAGAAGACCTCCACGCCAGGATCGACGCGATACTGCATGGGATCCGGTTCCCGGAATTCCAACGGTGCGAACTCCAGGGAGGCGAGTGCCGTCGGTGTGGGATCCTGCGCGAACAGACCCGCCGGGAAGGCGACCGACGCCAGAGCGATGGCCTGCGCGAACCGCTGCTTAGATGGGCGGAAAAGACTCATCGGCCGGCCACTGAGTCGGGACGAACCACTGTGGCCACCGTCCGGCGCTCACGGGTGAAGAATTGCTGCGCGACCCGGCGCACGTCTTCGGGCTCGACCGCGGCCAGGAGATCGGTAAAGCCGAACGTCGTGCGCCAATCGTCGAACTCTGAGGTGGAGGCTGCCAACTGGAGCGCCAGGCCTAAATTCGATGTCAGCCGCCGAACCTCGCTCGCCTCGAGCTGGTTTCGAATTCGCTGTATCTCGCGCTCAGAAGGGAGTGTTCGCCGAAGGGAGTCGAGCTCCGCGTACACGGTAGCCTCGACATCCTCGGTGGTGTTGGGGAAACGTGGGGTGGCATCGATCGTAAAGATTCCCGGAAACCGGATGCCGGGCCCGATCGACGAGCTGATCGCCGTCGCGACTCTATCCTGAATCACGAGGCGCCGATACAGCCTCGACGTGCGTCCTCCGGTGAGTAGCCAAGAGAGGACCGAAAGGGCTGGTGCGTCTGGGTGCGTAGTTTCGACGACGTGCCATCCGATACGCACCCGAGGCTCAGCGTCGAAAGCAACTTCCACTCTTCGTTCTGCGCTTTGCGCAGGCTCAGTCGACAGGACCGGCCCCGGAATATCGCTGGCGGGAAGATCTCCAAAATATTCATCGGCCCAGGCGAGGATCTGATCGGCGTCGATGTCTCCGACGACGGTAACGACGGCGTTGCTGGGTCCGTAGTAGCGACGAAAGTATTCCTCCACGTCCGGCCGACGGAGTCGTTGGATATCGGCCATGTAACCCACGACCGGCTGTCCATAAGGATGGGTTGTGAACGCCGCGGCCATGTGGGCTTCGAAGAGAAGGCCACCGGGATTGGTCTCCACCCGCAGGCGGCGTTCCTCGGCAACGATGTCCCTCTCAGCGTAGAATTCCCGGAACAAAGGGTTGGCCATCCGGTCCGACTCCAAGAGAAACCAAAGCTGGGCACGGTTCGCCGGCAGTTCCACAAAGTACGTCGTGGTCTCAAAATCCGTGGTCGCGTTGAGGCCGCGGGCGCCGTTGGTCGACAGAACCCTCTCGAACTCGTTGGGGAGTATGTGCGCTCGAGCTTCGGTCTCCAGCGAGTCGATCCGCTCTCTGAGAAGGGGTGCGGCCGTGGTATCTCCTCGCCCCTCCAGCGCTAGGATCGAGTCCTGAAGCGCGTCCATGCGCACGAAGAGCGCACGTTCGGCGGTGGCATCGCGGGTCCCCAGAGTCTCAGTTCCCTTGAACAGCAAGTGCTCAAGCAGGTGGGCTATGCCTGTTTGCCCGCGAACCTCATTAACGCCACCCACCCGAAACTGCACGATGAAAGACACCGTGGGCGCGCCGGCCCGAGGTAGAACCAGCCAACGCATGCCGTTGGCGAGCTCGTGCTCTACGACCGGGAGTTGCGTGCCTGTGAGAACTTGAGAGCTTCCCGTGTCCACCCTCGCGACCACGCATCCCACCAGTAGGCTCAGCACTACGAACCGTCGAAGCGCCGGTCGAGAGACCCTGTGTCCTCCCGTCACTCGGGTTCGCCCGGTGCGGCGGGCTGGCAACTGGGGCAGTAGAACGCCGTGCGATTTCCAAATACCAATCGACATATCCTCGTAGAGCAACGGAGGCAGGGCTTGAGGTCCCTCCCGTAGACTCTCAAATGCACCGCGTTGTCACCGGGGCTTCCGGAGGCGTCCCGGTAGTCCCGAAGCGTCGTTCCCCGGTTGTCCACGGCGCGACGCAGGGTCCGGCGAACGGCCCTGTGGAGCCGACGAGCTTCGCCCTCCGTCGTGGACCTGGCCGACCGCTGTGGGTGAATGCCGGCAAGGTGAAGCGCCTCGTTCGCGTAAATGTTGCCTACCCCCGCCACCCGGCGCTGGTCCAACAGCCACGACCGGATCGGCGAAATGGACCGGGACAGGTCGGCGTGGAGCCGCCGGGCAGTGAAGCTCGAAGAGAGGGGTTCGGGCCCAAGGCGTCGATCGCGTATGGCCCATTCGGCCTCGTCGATCGCTTCTACGGCCCCGAAGCGGCGCACGTCGTCATAGACGAGCAAGGGACCCGCGCTCAAGGTAAAGCGCACCGCCGGGTGGGCCGTCATCGTCTCGTCTCGGGCCAACAAGAGGCGCCCGGTCATGCCCAGGTTCACGACCAGGACCACACCCTCGGTAAGGTGCGCCACGATGTTCTTTCCCCGCCGGTGGAGAGATTCGAAGGTGCGGCCCTTGAGGCGGGTGGAGAAATCCTCCGGTGGTTCGCGAAGAATATCCGGGTGTAGGACCTGGAGGTGTTCGATTGTCTTACCGGGAAGGGTGGGGCTAAGGCCCCGGACGATGGTTTCGACCTCCGGTAGCTCAGGCATGGGTAGGGTGATGGGTGCGTGTGATCGTGGGCTAGCGGGGGTCCGGTTCGGCCCTCTCGAACTCTCTCCAGCCGATGTCGTTGCGAAATCGCTTTCCGGTAAATTCGATGGCGGCCGCAGCCTCTCGGCTTTTCGAGGCGGCCTGACTCAGAGTCGCCCCCAATCCAGTCGCGGCGATTACGCGGCCTCCAGAGGTTTCGAGCCCATCAGAACCAGACGTCGTGCCC
>Ga0310121_10003315_pt1 | contig 14739 bp, 6 predicted proteins | sample CB27_Tmax_986_MG_FD_203504 | JGI IMG/M metagenome (GOLD analysis project Ga0310121, IMG submission 203504) | Marine microbial communities from Western Arctic Ocean, Canada - CB27_Tmax_986 | ecosystem: Environmental > Aquatic > Marine > Oceanic | place: Canada: Western Arctic Ocean | collected...
GAGAATGACGGGGACAAGGATGCGGGTGCATTCAGTGACAGTGGGTATGTGCCCTCCCCCCATCTGCAGGACGGCTTTGATCGGGGCACGGGCTCGACCGGTGGATCCTCGGAGGGAGGATGCGCGGTGAGCCATGCCACCAGCCCCATCGGAACCCTGCACATTGGCCTGTTTTTCTTGCTGGCGTGGATCGTTCTTCGTCGACGTCCCGCAGACGAGGGAAAACAGAGGGGCTGACCCTCGTTTATGGGACGAAGAACTCAACCTGTAGTTGAAGCACGGTGCCCAGATTTCCAACCGCAAAGAGTGACGTTGTGGAGAAGCCCGTGATGTCGTACAGAGTGGCGATGCTCCCCGTTTTTTCCCGGTTCAGGTTGTTGCCGTTAAACCGGTACACAGAGCCCTCTCGACCGACCAACCACATGGCCTCTTTCTCGGCGCCCCAAATTCCCCGAAATGTGATGCCAGTCGATTGTTGGGGTGTCTTGGCCCAAGCCAATGTTCCTTCTTTGCCTTCTTCTGCGGTCCCCTTGCTGTAATGTATGAGTGTTCCGGCAGCACCGACGGCCCACAAGTCGTCGGGGCTGGCACCCCAGATACCGAACAATTCATCCACAACGGGCTGGAGTGCTCCCCCTACGACTTCGTCAGGCACCACTTGCTGGCTCCAATTCAATCCGTTGAAGCGCATGATGGTCGCCATGCCTCCCACTGCGTAGATGGTGTCGTCTCCCATTCCCCATACCGACCGTAGGTTGGCAGTGGTGTTGGAACGAATGATCATCCATTCACTGCCATTCCACTGAAGCAGGACGCCGCCTTCGCCAGCGGCATAGACCTCATCCGAGCTACGCCCCCACACGTCGTACAGGTTGAACTCGGTCGGTGACTCGGCTTGGGTCCAACTCGATCCCGTCCAACGAATGATGGTCCCGAGATTGCCTACGGCCCATACATCCTTTGAATCCATACTCCATACCGCATGGAGATCCACCGTCGTGGGCGAAGTGGCCTTCTCCCATATGCCCGAGGTGTCCGAAACAAGGGTGCCACCGGCGCCCACAGCAAAGATGGGGCCATCATTGCTCTGTGTTACACCCAGTAAGTTCTCCGACACCAAGTTGCCGACCTCCGACCACTGAGTGCCGTCGTAATGTATCAACAACCCAGCATCGCCCACAGCAAACAGTCCCGATGCACTCTTGCCATCAATATCATTGAGTGGTGTGGTCGTATTGCTGATCATCGGGCTCCACAACCCACTGCCTGTGCTCTGCACTATGGTGCCACCGCTCCCCACCACGACATGGGTCGATCCGTCGGACCAGATGGCCTTCAAATTGACAAATACCCCCGAGTTTTGGGGTGCCCATCCACCATTTGTGTGCCGGACAATTGTCCCGGAGTCTCCAACAGCGATCGAGTCGTCGCCTGACAGCACTGCCACAGCCCGCAGGGGGTTTGCCGTGCCGCCATCCATGGTCGACAATGCCCCTCCAAAGTTGGCAAATACTTCTCCTTTGTCGCCCACAGAGACCAAATAGCTATCATTGCCGGAAATGGCGAAAAGATCGTTGGCAACGCCACCGGATTGGCTCTTCCAGCTTTCGCCATCCCAGCGAACAATGGTCCCGCCGTTGCCAACCGCAAACACATTATTCGCGTTCGATCCCCACACATCCCAAAGGGTCGGTAAGCTATCGCAATCCGTCTGCCCTTTGCAGCCCGGATCAACAATACTCCAGCCCCCTGCGTCCCGATGTAGGATCTGGCCGTGTGCACCCACAGCCCACACATCGTTCATTGAGGATCCCCACACGCTGTTGAGCGTATCGAGTTCCAAATCCTGATGGACAATTTCCCAATCCGAACCATCGTATTCGATAATCGTTGCCTTGGACCCAACCGCAACCACGTGATTGTGATCAGTGCCCCAGATACCCTGGAGAACAAATTCTTCCCCCAGATCCAGATCTTCGGTAACCCAGATGGTCTGAACGGGCGGTGGTGGCGGTACATCCTCCGGTGCCGTGTCCGGCGTCGGCTCTACGCCGTCGGGCGCGTCGCCGTCAGACACATCCTGGCCCGTATCATCTTTGCTCGAGGCGTCGGTTCCGTCGTCGTTGGACCCACATGCCGTGAGCAAAACACCGAGTACGAGGGCTGTGACGAGTTGTCTCATGGCTTCCTCCGAAGCACTGTCCCCTTGCGTCCAACAATCCAAACAGAAAATCCGTCGCCCGTCCCGACGACCCCCTCCAGTACATTGGAGGTACTACTGTCTTCGGGAATCCACGAACCATCCACACGCCTCAGGACGGTGCCCAACCATCCCACTGCGATCACGCCCAAGGTGTCATGAGCCCACAGCCCATAGAGATATTTTCCACTCAAATTGATGGAAGCCGATTCCTTGCTCCAACTTTGTCCATCCCAGTGTAAAAGCACCCCGTGATCACCCGCAGCCCACGCTTGGTCACCAAGACCAGTGACGGCATGCAGTGCGTACGTCGTAGAACTGGCGAGGCTGGACCAAAGTCCGTCTTCCGCTCTGGCCACAATGGTTCCACCCTTTCCTACGGCAAAGCCAGTGCCGTCATCACTCAGCCATACATCATTGAGAGAAAGCAGCGTACCCGTGCTCTCTTCCTCTATCGAATCGGCATCGACACGTATCGCCAATCCCTGCTCACCGACCATGATCACCGACGAACCTCCGCTGCTGGCCCCCAGAAGGTCCTGTGAAAGTCCGTTGGGTATCGCTGTCACAGTGTCGTCATGAACGCGCACGATGGTCCCATCTGCGCCACCTGCCCACGATGTGCCCTCGCCACTGTACGTCACTGTGTGCAAGTCCGATGTGGTGTTCGAATCCAGTCCGTACCACCCTCTGCCAGGACGCCACCGCAGGGCCATTCCACGATGGCCCACCGCCATGAATTGATCACTGCCTGTCGCCGTGATGTCAGTGATGGAGAGATCCGGACCGCTGGGTGCATCGGCCCAGTTCTTATCATCGGTAGGCTCTTCATCGCCCTGGTCCAACATCAAGAATGCGCCTTGCTCGCCACCTGCAAAGGCTACGACCTGCTCGCCCACCGTACTACCCCAGATGCCACCCCATGAGCGCGTTGTGTAGAGCGGACCATCCACGATGACCCCCGTCCACTTGTTCCCATTGTAGTGAATTAGGATCCCATCATCACCGACGCAGTAGACGTTGTCTTCACCCGTGCCCCAGACCGCGTAGAGATCGCGGAGCTTCACGTCGTTTGATGTTTGCGGTGACCATGTCGTACCCGTCGACACCAAGATCGTCCCATTGCTGCCAACAGCCACTTGGAAGCTGCTACTCGCAGCCCAGATGTCATTGATGGTGACGCTGCCTCCTGTCGCTTGTGTAGACACCCACTGCCCACCAAGCCTTCGATACAGTTGGCCATTGGCGCCGCCCGCGACCGCCTGCCCATCTTTGGGCACAAAAACAGACCGTAGGCTGCTGGTTGTGTTGCTGATCTCTGTCGTGAAGTTTGTCCCGGTGAACCGTACGATCACACCCTCATCGCCTACGATGTACACATCGCTGTTGGAGACCACGTACACCCCATACAAATCGACTGTGGTTTCGAACGTCGGATTGATGATGTTCCAACCCGCCTGATCGCGACGAAGTACAGTGCCTCCTGCACCCACGACATAGACATCTCCGCCCACTGCACCGCCGACGCCGTAGAGATCCGCATCCGTCAAATGGGGCAATGGAGCCCAGGCTGCTCCGTTGTACCAAAGCATGGTACCGTGATCGCCCACGGCATAAAACGTTCCATCACCCGGACCCCAAACATCGCGAATGGTCTCGGTTGTATCCAAGGCGATTGGATCCCACGCCTTTTCGGGTGTAATGACCACGTCTGGAAGGTCCGGAGGCAGTTCGGGCTCCGTACCGTCGTCTGTTACTTCCTCGACGTCAGTCCCATCGAGCGTCGTCTCGGGTTCCACATCGGGAGGGACCACCACGTCGCCATTACCGCCTCCGCCCCCACAGCCGATGGCCAGGAGTAAAACAACGGCAGCCAGAAGTCCGTTACTTGTTGAAATAGGTGACGTCCACCGCCCACGAACGCCAGCGTTTCGTCGACAGTTCGGAGAGATCGTAGTTGTTGATGTCAAAATCGTCCTTATACACTCGCAGAATTGTGAGCTTGTAGAAGCCCTGGGCTATACCCGGTGTACCCGCAATATTTGAAACGTCGGGCAAGTCGAAATCAAACACATCTCCGTCCGTTGTGATTGACCATACCGGAATATCACCGAAAAGACTCGGAATGCCCACCTTTAGGTAGTTGAAATGCGCCGGCACCCCAGGTTTCACGTCAAACGCCACGTGATACCCCTGCATGAGGCCCCCATCGGCCGGATCTTGATTGTAGGGAACTTGGAGCATCGGCCCCATAAAGAGTTCGCTGGAGCCAGCGGACACGCCTTTGCCCGTAGTGGGATCACCCCACAGGGCCAATAGCGCGTGCTGCTCAATAGCCACATCGGAGTAATCGACCCACGAGTTGCCATCATAGTGCAGCAGAACGGCCGTGTCGCCGACCGCATAGACATCCATGGGACCGCGCGCCCAAACAGCGCGTAGTGCTCGATTGGTCGGGCTGGATTGACTCTGCCAATTCGTACCGTTCCAATGCAGGATGGTCCCTTCTGTACCGACGGCATACGCTTCGGTTTTGCTCACAGCATGAACACTCATGAGGTGGTAGGAACCACCGGCCGATTGGTATTTCCAGCTGGTGCCGTCCCAATGGCGAATCGCACCGTTTCGGCCAACCGCCCAAATGGCGTCAGAGGCCGCTCCATGCATGTCGCGGAGATCGGCACCGGATACGCTCTGCTTGGTCCATGTCGTCCCATTCCAATGCCAAATTCCCGCGTATGAACTCGCCGCCACATAGAAGTCATTGGGACCGGCTCCCCAAATGGCACGTAGATTCGCTGTTGTGGAAGGACCCGTGACCGCGCTCCAGGTCAACCCATCAAAATGGGCCACCGTTGCGTCTTCCCCGACCGCCCAAACATCCGATTCACCGGAGCCCCAAACACCGTAGAGGTGAAGTTCCGAGGGAGAAGGTTGGGCACTAAAACCTGCGCCGTTGTAATGAACCACTGCGCCGTTGTCACCCACGCCCCAGATGTTGTTGTCAGCGAAGCCATACAACGCATTGACGGTCTGAGTCATTCCGGACTGGACCGCTGTCCATTCACCCCCATCGAGCGTATAGATGAGATCATCATCAATGTGTTTGATGTCGGTGAGCAGCGTGGCGCTTCGAGGCAATTGGCTGGCAGGATCTCCCTTGAACGTGAACGCAACGCCCATCACAGAGTACGTCACATCATACACATCCCCTGTCCACGCGCTGGGCTGACGTTTGATGGCGATCACATTCCCGGTGCTGCCGTACTGTACGTTCTGGTGCCACGGGCGATAAAACGCGCCGTCAGAGCCAAAGTCCCAATAGACAAGCGCAGCGGTATAATTGGGCCCAATGCTCTGATCAAATGGCGGATCGTCCAGCCGCACCCGAATGGTACGACTCAGTGGATGGTTCAGCGTCACATTTTGATCGGGATTCTCACCCGCTATGACAAAAACGTGTCGTTTCACACCAAATGCATAGGGCGTGAAGTCGGTGGGATCATCCCACGCCACAATGCCACCCAAACAGACGATGGCCACCTCGCCCAAACGAGAAGGATGAGACCACAACCCATTGGCGTCCGCGATGCGGCTGGGCAAGAGATCTTCTTCCGCGTACTGCCTGCTCCACATGCTGGAGGTTGTGATGTAGCAACGCGCTTGTTTCTTGCCGGGCGTGGGAACACATTGTGGCGTTCCCGTCCCGCCGACATTCAAGCACGCAAAGCCCGACGGACAGTCGGTATCGGCCGCACACGCCTGCGTACAAAAGCTCCCGGTCTCGCCAATGATGGTGCAACTCTGAAGCACCGGCGGACAATCGTCATTGGTTTCGCATGGACTACACAGCCCGGCCGGGAGTCCCACCTTGCTCACTACGTTGCAGTCCTTGGGCGGCGCGACCACATACTTATTGAGCCCAAAGACTTTACCGCTAACGATAGCCCCGGGGGGCGGCGGTCCCATCGACGGTGGAGGAATCGGGACCATGTACATGGTGATGTTGGTGGCGTCATAGGCGATCACCGACTGGGACTCATAGCCCGTCTTGGATCCACTAACCATTTGCTCGCCCAGCACGTCTGGGCCGCTGAATGTGATCTGACCCGCACCGTTTGAATAGCCTTGATAGGGCGTGTCTGGATTGGTGTACAACATCACGAACACATCGGGTATGGGTGACCCATTGTACGCATCCAAGACGGTGACGTTGACCGCACCGTCCACCGGCGGTCCCCAAGTCCCCCCATACAGGCTCATAGGATTGAAATACGTGAACCCATCGATCAGAACGGACGTCTCAAATCCCGCCTCCACCGTGACATCGGCCGTGCCAATTTCACCGGGCGGTGTCTTGGCGGTGATCAACGTCGAAGACACCAAGGTGATGTGCGAGGCAGGCAACTCCCCAAAGGTCACCTTGACCGGCTCCTCAAAGCCGGCTCCCAACAGGCGAACAAAGGTGCCTCCTGCTTGACTCCCCGTATTGGGATCCACCACAAAGAGCTCCATGCCTCCGGATTCGTAGAAGAACCCTTTGGTCAAAATGGCTTGCTTCTCAGCGAGCGTAACGGTCACATCGGCCGCTCCCGGGCTTCCTGCGGGTGTGGTGCACTGAATGGTGGTGCTGTCCACAACGTTGACGCCATTACAGGGCAACGCGCCAACACGAACTTCGGCACCCTCGGCGAAACCCGCGCCATAAATTGTGATGTCGGTCCCGCCGTCCACCGGCCCACTCACCGGATTGACGGTCAAGATGTGGAACGTCGGTTCGTAGGTATACGCGCCGCTCAGGGTGTCGCTTCCCGTGGAATTGGTCAGAGTCACATCGACCATGCCTGGCTCATGTTCCGGGGTCGTAACGACGACTGTCAGCGCATCGGAGTCCACCGATTCCACGATGGCCTGGGACCCACCAAAGGTGACCACTGTGTCTGCCGCATCCGTCAGTCCAAATGCCGTTATGAACACCATCTGCCCACCGGCCGCCGCTCCTTTCATCGGTTGGACCGAGAGCAATTGAACCGATTCTGGCTGCGCCCCGGACACATAGAAGTACCCATTGGCCAGGTTTGCCGTGCCATAATCCGTAGCAACCGTCACATCCGCCGGTCCGGGGCTTCCCGGTGCCACCACAACGCTCAACTCAGTCGCCGACACATAGTTGACTACCGTGACATCGTTGGGACCAATACTGACGGTTGAACTGGGCGCAAACCCCTTTCCGTTCAAGGTGACTGTGTTGCCACCGGTGGTCGGTCCTGCCGCCGGCGAGACAGAGAGCACTTCGGGCAACGCAAAATATTCGTATCCGTTGTTCAGAACGGCAGCGCCTTGCTGATTGGAGACGTGGATGTCTACAAAACCAGGACCCGCTCCCTGTGGAGTCGTCGCATGAACGGTGCTGTCGTCAACGACTTGCACATTGATGGCCGCCTTGTCCCCGAACAAGACAATCGTATCGCCTTGGCTCAAGCCCTTTCCGCTAATGGTGACCGCTTCACCGCCGGACACATGGCCCAGGTTCGGGTCGATACTCAAGACCAACACGTCCCGCTTGTAGCGATAGGCGTACTCCAACACAGCAGACGTCTCCGCTTCCGTGTCGATCACACGCACGTCCACCAACCCGGGATTGCCTGGAGGGGTCATGCAGGTCAATCGTTTGGCGTCCAAAACGAAGACATCCAGCGCCGTTGAATCTCCGAACGTGATGATCATGCCGTTTGTGTTGAAAGCGTTGCCTTCGATGGTAACGATTTCTCCGCCCTTCGCGGGACCCACCGAGGGATCCACACTCGTCACCCGCAGTGTTTTGTCTTCTTCGCTGATGTCCGGATCGACGGGTACGTCAGGTTCGCTAAGATCCGGATCGATGGTCGGTACGTCCGGCGTAGGGGCATTCACGTCGTTGGTGTTGGGCGGATTCACGGCTCCATCGCCGTCTCCACCACCGCAGGACATCAATAACACAGCAAGGATTGCTACCCATGAGAAGCGCGAGCCTTCCATCTATTCTCTCCTTCGACGGATCCACAAGTGCGTAGAAGCCGTCAATGCACGACTTATTGCCCGGCGGATTCCTTAATGAATCCCAAATCTTTGAGATCCAATCCACCAGGATAACCATACGAAACGTACTGATCGTACCCGTACACGATGATTCCGATTTTTTCGTCGGAATCGACGGCGTGTACACCATCATCAATCAAAATGCGGGTGACGCTGAACTGGCCCGTTCCAATGGGATCAAATTCCGAGGGAGACAACTCTTGCCCGTCGAAGCGAACAACCGACCCAGTGGGCGCCACGATATTCACGTAATCAAACGCATATTTGTCCGGTGCCAGGAACACGTAATCTTTCCGATATTGCTCAAATGGGACAGCAAGGATGAATGCCGGATCGCCCGTCCCCGCGTCACCCGGCTGCGGAATGCCATTGACGTTGGGCTCCGGTGCTTGTTCTGCCGCCAAGAACTGCCCCACTAGAATCGGCTTGGTCGCCACGATTTCAAAGTCGTTATCCGACTCGAACTCAAACCACTCTCCCGAATCGAGTACCGGGATCACAGCTTGGGGCGGCACCGTTGTGATCTGCGTGTTCTTTTCGGCGGCGATTATACGCCAGATGTCTTTCTCCGCGCCCCGTTGGAAACTTTGACTCGCGATGTAATGTTTCCCCCACGTCTTTACGGGAAACATCTGCTGTTCCAGGTGATCCGCACAACAGGTGTTGTATTCCAAACAATCCAGTGGCGAATCACAGGGTTTGACCCCGTCGTATTGACAGACGCCCTCCTCTTCACCGGGCTCGATGTCGCAATGTGCGGTGTTCGGCGCATTGGCCGCCTCACTGCCACCAAATACGGCAACGGGACGCGTGGCATACACCACAGTACCCGTCGGATCCGAGCCTGGTTTGTTGGTCTCGATGTTGAGAACGTCATACTGGTGCATCTCCACCGTCACCGACTCTCCCGGTTCCAGATGGGGTATCCCATCGTCTGGTAGGGTGGGTGCCGTCACAGTGATGGTCACTGACGTGGTGTCTGGGTGGGACGCCACGACGGTCACATAGCTTCGCAACATCTCAAATGTCTGTTCGCGGCTCATGACGATGTACCATTTGCCAAAGACATTGACCGGCAGAAGCAGTGAGGCGTCGTTGGAGTACACATCCTCATTTTCCAGCGGATTGAATTGGTACACCGTAATGGGAATACTGGCCTCCACCTTGTACGCCAAGGCCGCCAGGATCGTCGAATTCACGTCTCGGCGTGGTAAATTGAGCACACGCAGCTCACCGGGACCCAGCTTCTCGGTGCTTAACTCGTCGCCATTGGCATCGTAGAGGACCGGCCCATCACTATCGGTGACGGTAATCGTGGCCGACAATTTGTCGCTTGGGTTCGACACCACAATGGCAAACTGAGCGCCCGCGGCATCCAAATACCCTGTCTTTCCGCCGCTCACAAAAGCATTGTCGAGGTCCACGCCCCAATACTCACATCCCATGTAGGTGTTCCATTTGAGCGAAAGTTCGCACAACCGTACGCAAGAGGCGCCTTGTTGACTTTGCGTGCAGACCTGGCCGGTCACCTCGCCGTTGCAATTGGCATCTTCGATCCAACCGGTCCCATCCTCGTTACACATTTCGAGGTTCTCATCATCCAGGCACCGTTTCTTGCCTGGAATGCACATCAAACACCCTTCGCTGCTGTGGCAGATCGTACTGAACCCATTCTCGCCCTTGCACGGACGAGTCTCCCAACCGCTTCCATCGTCGTTGCACACGATTTCCGCCTTGAAGTCTCCGCTGCAGCCATTGAGGTCATCGGGGGTGCAAATGGGCTCTATGTCCGGTTTATTGGTGTCTTTCGAGTCGTCTTTTTTTGAGTCGGCGCTGACCGTGTCCGCAGGCGGTTTCGCATCCGAATCGCCGCCGTTTCCAGAACCGCATTGCACCATCAGAAGAGCGCCAAAAAATAGCGCGGGAAGTTTCCACGTCATCTTCACAGTTCCTGCCTATTTCCTTTTAACTGCGGGGGCCGCCTACCCACAGTATAACCGAATGTTCACCACAATATAATTAAGGGGAAAGCAGAGTCAATCGTCACGTGTAGTTAGTGGAGGCGCAAAATGAACAAAACCGAGTGGGTCAACGAGGACATTTTTCGGTCCACAACGCACTACATGACGGCAACAGGGACCAAAACAGAGGGCCGACAGGACCGTACCACCCTTACCATCGAGCACTTACCGCCAAGTTCGCGCCCACCCCCTCCACCGGTTGAGAGAGCAAAATATACGGCCCCGATTCCCACCGGCCATATTGCATTTCAAAATCCACTTCGACGCCACGGGGCAGGGAAAAACCCAACCCGGCTCCGAACCGATACCGGATCTCGGTGTCATCCTCGGTGGTTTGAACAATGGTTTCGGGCACGCCGTCTTCCGAAAGCGTGTAGTTGTCTGTTGTGTTCGACGTCATCGCGACCGTGACTGCACCCCCACCTCGGACTGCGAGCCAGTCCAAAGGACGCCATTCCACGGCCAGACTCACCGAGGGGACGTGCCATTCGGTTGTCGCCAACGCGGGGATATGAATGCTGGGATCGCCCACAGGCGGTGGCCAAATTTCGGGGACCATGGGGGTTGTGAGCGAATCTTCCCAAGTCATGTACTCCAATTCGATCCCAGGCTGTATCGTGAGCGCCTGACCAATGGACACCGCCAAATCCACACCCACGGCCATGCTCAGACGCTCGGCTTCGATGGCGATCGTGTCCGGCACTGAAACCCCATCCAGCGTCGTCTTACGATAGCTGGCATCGATGTAGGGGATAATGGTCAGCATGTCGCCCATGGACCAACGGCCGCGAATCAATCCATCTCCATGAAGCTCCAACCCTTGGGTTAAATCTCTCATTTCCGTCCCATCCGAGACGCTATCGCACCCGCCTTCCTCTAATGGGTAACACTGAAGGGTGCTGGAGGCGAACGAAAACCCGAGACCTGTGTCCACGCTTCCACCGCCAAGCTCCAATCCAAGGCCGATCCCAAAATCGACGACAAAGGGACCTCTGGCATGCAAATCCTCGGAATCAAGCGCATCACGTTCCGTGTCACCCCAAATACCGAATCGCACCCCGAGACGCCCCCAATCACCGAGCGACGTCGCCAAGAAAGCTGTCCCCTTGTGGGTCACACCGTCTCCCCGATTCGCAAAAGCAGCCTTCTGCAAATAGACGTTCTCAAAGAGCCCACTCCACGCCGTAGCCCGTGGTTCACTGAGAACAGACCGCCCTTCACTGCTCCCATAGATCGCCAACACGGTTTCTGGGCTCAAGTTCAGATGGACACCGAACGCCGTATAGTCCTCGCCGGCTGTCTCCAACAAAGCCTGTGAGCCATGGTGTACGAGCTCGGACGGCAAACGCCAGATGTTCAGTGGATCGACAATGGTAAATCTCTTTTCACCACCGCCCAAGGCGTTGATACGCGCCCGGTTGGCCGACGCCGGCGCTGGAATAGACACCAAGACCATCGCGCAGAGCACCCAATGCAAGGGGCTTGTTCTCCGTACCTGCGCGTTTTGCGTGCTCATTTCGCCTTACCATCCCATGCTGAGGGTTGCGCTACCATCCACCGAAGTCGACCGATCCCCGGTGACGATTAAAGGTCCTCGACGGCCCCACCCGGTGGCCAGTTGCATGTCGAGAACCAATCCCCCCGGAAAGGTCCAACCCAGACCCGCGGTCACCCGGTGCACCACATCCGATGTGCTGGTCACCACGCCCTCGCCGTGGTCGACCTTGATCACCTGGAATTCCTGCGATCCACCAAACCGGACACGCAACCAATCGGTCACACCCACATCGACGGCGATATTATAATAGGGGGCGACGACATCGGTGTGCACATCATTCCCGTCGGACTGCCAGCGAACGACCTCTCGTGCATAGGTGATTCCCAAACCAGGCTGCACGGTCACATGGTCTCCCAATGACAACCGAAGATCCGAACCCGCGCTGACCATCAAAACAGCGGCCCGGGCGGTTCCATCCGGGTGTTCGTCGCCCATTGGCGTGGTGTAGACCGTGTGCACGTAGGGGATCGCTTGGTGGCCTTTCTTCGTCTTCCATTGTCCCCGCAGGGTGGCGTCCACAGCCAACTCACGACTCAGCCGCACATCGCCCACGGTGCGACCGACGCCGCTCTTCACCCCGACACCCATGGATACATCCCCTCCGAACAACTCGGCGCTGCACCCCAAACCTGCGTCGATCACCAGCGGGTCATCCACCAGCGCTCCCGAATCATCCCCGTCCAGCCATACGCCGAATCGAGCCCCAAGGCGCACCGTGTCCGACAATGCGGTGGCAAACAAGATCGCCATTTGATGGGTATACCCAGGCTTGGCTTTCGCCACCGCGGTTGTCTCTCCCTCTTCTGAAACAACCGATGGCTCCCCAAAGGGCGCATAGCCGAACCCCGTTGGATCAAAACGCCCACCAATGCTTAGGTTCGGTCGACGATGGGTCCCTGCATACACGCCCAGAGCCATCGCGTCTGTCAGCGAAATGTGAACACCCAAGCGCCCGTCTCGAAGGGTGGGTTCATCCATTCGGCCCGCGCTGTGAAGCGCTGCCCAAGATCCGAAGTCCAGGAGCGTGCTGGGCAACGACCAAATTCCATGCTCATCCGCCACGGTGATCTGCTTGACGCCCCCGCCCATGGCCGTAATTCGGGCCTCGGCCCCCCATCCCGTGGCGGGACAGGTACCCAGCAGAACCAGCACACACAGGCCGAGAGAAAGTCTCCTCCTCCCACCAAAAACGCGATGGTTACCCATGGGTCGCTCTGTCCGCATCGTCAATCTTCATACTCACCGAGTATCCAGTCTCCTAACACCCACTGTCAAACACCCTCCCCCCCCTCACCCATTGCTTTTTTCCACAGAAAACCGCCCGTTTGGATCCGCTCTTTGTGGAAAACTTCTCCCTATACTTCCGGTCGTTTACACGAATTGCGCAGACTGAATAACAAATGTTCGCAGAAACAATTGATGTTTGATCTGAAGGATGTATCATGGCGCCACTGGATAGTGACTGGTGGACGTAGTGCGCTCCTTGTGGGAGCGATGAAAATTAGCCGCGGAACCTGGGTACGACTGCGAACCCGGATTCCACAAGGAAAACAAATTTCCCCGGAGATTTGTTGAAACCCAGAACCAACTAGGACGTAGTCCTAACAAGGGTTTCTGCAAAAAAACGGTGAATTCTTTGACAGGCACTTTCTATCGCAGAAACTGGTAATGCCGTCGCTAGGGGCGGCAGGTGGTGCAAATGGGCACCCATAAGTGAGGAGGATTAGTGATGAGACTGAACCGAGCCACCCTGATTGCCTTGGCGACAGTTGCGATTAGCTCGACTGCGTTTGCCCAGGCTGTTCAAGAGGCAGCAACTAACTATGAGGTCCCTTCCTACGACACGATGACACTCGATGTCCATGGTGAAGATCTTTTCAATTACGCTAAAGCTGAAGGCAACGACGATGCGAGCATGAACTTCAACATCGGCTCCTGGTTTGACATGCAGCATCAAGACCCCATGAGCAAGCATTATGTAACCAACAGCTTGGAAATCAACGGCGGACAAGCGGCCGTTCCAGATGCCGAGCTCGGTTATAATATCAATAATGTTCTTAGCGGTGGGTATCACATGTGGTTGATGGGCAGCCGTGGTGTTCGCGTTGGTGCGGACGTAGCCGTCGGTCTTGACATGGACCAACCCGCAGTAGCAGACGCCGAGATGGTAAAATCCATTGCGGTCTCGGCCAAAGTGGGTGCTGGTTACGGTCGTGTCATTGACGCGCGCGTTATCGCTGTTGCGGCCGCCATGTACGAAGCCGTTGGCAAGACCGCATCCGCTGCGGACCTCGCCAAAGCGGCTGAGATCATGGGGCAAGCCGCTGCAGGTGCCTACCTGGCCAAGTACAAGGACGAAGTTGCTGCAACCGCAGCATACTACGCGGACTTGGGCGCGGCCATCGGTACGGACAACCCCTTCAAGTTGGCCGAGGTGGAGAATAGCCCCATCTACAAATTCGGTCCACGCAACGTTGGTTACCACTTCGACGTGGATCTCGGCATCGTATCCGGTGACCATGGTGCTGAAGGTGATGCCGGTATGAGCATGGCCCTCGTTCAAAGCGCTGGTTATGCGATGCTTCTGGCCGACAACATGGGACTGAGCCTGGAAGAGACCTTCAAATATGGCCTCGATGACAACGAAGGTGCCACTGGTACCTCCGGTGTTAGCGCTATGGTTGAGCATGTTGGCAAGAGCAATATGTTTATCAGCATCGATGTCGACTGGAACCTGGATCACAGTTCCCAGTGGAGCACGTCCGCCCATGTAGACTTCGACATCATTAAGCTTGATGGCGCGGACGACATGGACATGGGATGGGGTGTGGAAGTCAGAACCGATTATGCCATTGGCACCCAAACCACGGCGTATGCTGGCC
>Ga0310121_10003317_pt1 | contig 14725 bp, 7 predicted proteins | sample CB27_Tmax_986_MG_FD_203504 | JGI IMG/M metagenome (GOLD analysis project Ga0310121, IMG submission 203504) | Marine microbial communities from Western Arctic Ocean, Canada - CB27_Tmax_986 | ecosystem: Environmental > Aquatic > Marine > Oceanic | place: Canada: Western Arctic Ocean | collected...
ATGCTGCTCTGGATCGCCCAAATTGTCGGACGACTCCTCCACGCCGATCAAAAACAAGGCATCGAATATGAAGAATACGACCGACTTACAGCAAGTTACTGAATCACGACGTATTTGGAACTACTGATATTTGCTCTTGGGCGGCAACTCTGGTGCAATGCAGGTAGTGCGTTTCCTACATCGGCGACTCATTCTGAGTCGTAGAGGGACCATCAACCGACACGTCTGGAATCATCTTGCGGAGTTCTTCAACCCCTTTCTCGGTGACGTCCGTTCCCATCAGCCAAAGTTCCTTGAGCTTCACCAGATCAGCGAACTGTAGCAGGCTGGTATCGGAGATCGACGCGTTCCAGACGTGGAGCACCTCAAGATTCTCTAATTGCGCCAGGTGGACGGCGGCGGCATCCGTAATCAGTGTGTCACTGAGATTCAGTTCCTTGAGTCGCTTAAGTCCGACCAGGTAGCCAACTCCCTCATCGCCGACACGACACTCGTGGACGTCTAACCGTTCGAGGTTGGCCAATTTCCCGACGCCCTGCAGCGCGTTGTCGTCAATGTCGGTGCGCGAGATATCGAAGTGGGTTAGATTCGAGAGCTTCTCCAGCTGTTGGGCGCCGACCGATGTGATGTACGTATCGCCGATGCGCAGCGAAGTGAGCGATGCCAATTCGCCGACAATTGCCAGCCCTTGATCGTTGAGCTTCGTGAGACCGAGGTCGAGGGACCGCAGGGCAGGTAATTCCTTCAGGTATTGCAGGCCTGCTGCCTCGATCAACGAATCGCGTAGCACGAGCCTATGCAGCTGCTTGAGCCCGGAGAGAGCGGTCAGCGAATCACCGTTGATTTTGACGGCTTCCAGGCGTAGCTCGCGGAGGTTTTTGAGCTGACCGAGCGGCGTCAATCCTGCCGACGTGATCTTCGAAACACTCAAGTCGAGCGATTCAAGTGCCGCGAGCCCGGCCAGACTGCGCACCCCCGCGTCCGTAATCGACACTCGTGGCATTCTCAAATGTTTGAGACGCTCTAACGATGCCATGTACTGGCAGCTTTTGTCTGTGATTCTCCTGGCGTAGGTGAAGTCCAGCGTCTCCAGTTCGTCAAGTCCACCGTCGGCGGCAAGCTTGCGGAGTTGGAGCACGTCACCATCGGTGACTTCGATGTTGGAATACTGACTCAACGGGCTGAAATCGATACCGGTAATCTGGTTCTGGTCGTCAGAGCTGACCAGAGCCCGCATGCTGCCCAGCGCTTTGGCAACTTGTTGCGGGTCGCCCGAGTTCACCGCCTCGCGGAGTTGTGGCGCTCCATGTGATCCACATCCGGCAACCGGAAGCAACGTTAGGACCAACGCTCCCGCAGCACCGATGGCCCACGGCCAGCAAGTTCCCGGCTGACCGCAACCTTTCGGTGTCGCTTCGATTTCTCGCTCGATATTCACGTGAAGTCAAGTCGTCGAAAGACGACGGCACGGCTGACCTATGATTAAATGTCCCGCAATCCAGTCGCCACAGATCAGGTGGACGCGCCCGCCAGCCGATAGCTGGCACGGAACATGATCCGTTACAGTCTCAATTGGATCGGCTCGAAGTGCTCCTCCATCTTGACTTCGATGCCGAGCGTCGTCTCCTCGTTGTATTGCTTCGGCAACAACTCTTTGCCACTGCCATCCTTCTTGGAAACCTTCACCTGGTAAACTCCACTGCGGTAGCCCCGGGTCCCGACTCCACGGATCTCTTCGTCAAGTTCGATCGATGGCCGGACGACGCCTCGTTTGTCCGTCGTGCCGTAGGCCGGTTCAATGATGTCGGCCATGAATACTTCCGGCAGCAGCCCGACCGTGGCCCCAGCAAGCTGCTGTCCACGGCGTAGGATTAAAATTGGGCGGTCCACAATTGCCAGCTGCTCGTCCAAATAGGCCTGGAGTCGCGCCTGCAATTCTGTTGATGAGATCGCGCCGTCGTTGTCCTCGTCGATCAGTTTTCTCGAACGAGACAGTCCGGGACACTTTTTGAGTTCCTCTTTGCTGAGTTTCCGGTCCCCATCGTCGTCCAAGTGATTCATTGCCCGCTCCGTGACCTCAACGGCATTGAACACCTGGATCTCTGGGTGTTTGGGCCCAGAGCACCCCAAGGCGAGTCACGTCGTCCAAAAGCCACAATGGCAAGCGAGTCGTATCATGCGAATAATCCCTGCCAGAGCATAACAGGACGAGCCAGGCAAGCCAAGTCACATTTGACCCTGAAGGTGGCCGTTCTGCGTCTGACGATATTTAGTGAAGAATCACCGCTCCACCGAGCGAGCTCGGCAGTGGCGGTTCCGCGTGTGGCTAGGTTTAGTGAAGAATCACCGCTCCACCGAATAAATTCGGTGGGGAGCCGGCGTAAAAAAACAGTGCCGAACAGTATTGGCTGGAAGCCCGAGCCACGCTGCCCATGTCAGCTTAAAAGGATCAATTACTCTCGTACTCTCGCAGCTGAGACGATCCCCCTATTTTTTCTATAATTTCCACACTTAGATGCTTGACAATTGGTATCGTGCATGATGATACTACCAATTAATGAGATAAAATGGGGGGGGCGCACGAAGTGTAGGGGCCACCCCTCACCTTTGGTTTTCCAGCACACGGGGGGAATTCGATGCGTAAATTCTTAGTTCTAGCGTGCGTGCTCTGTACCGCCTCGATCGCCGAGGCTCAGTCAGGTATTTGTGACCCCGAGGATGATTGCGCTGGTCCGCGCAATTGGTTCACCGACTATACCAATGATCCCGTGGTGGAATCACCGGCCGATTGGCAGGATCGTGGCCTTCCGGTGCCCTTTGTTAATGTAGAAGGGCTAGAAGGGCTGGGGGTCATTGACGGATCTGCCAGTTTTCAACTCGTGGACACGGACGAACACTGGTTCGAAGGGCACACGATTTCCCGCTTTATCATGAATACGCATCCGGACTTAGGCCCCGGTATCCCGGACGATGGCATTGCCTACTGGATCAACTTTGACAACGAAGGAAAAGACGGCGGCACCTATGGTTTTTATACGGGACTGCGGCGGGACGACTTTGGCGAACCGGAAGTTTACTTTGCGGGAGAAGATGGCCAACTCGATCCAGCCTCAGGAACGATCTCCGTTCCGGAGGGGCCGGTCGATTTTCTCATTACGACTGAGGCTAGAACCGACGGGAGTGGAAGAGCGGACGTTACTTACTCCCTTATCGATTCCGGCGAAACTGAGCACACCGGGGCGTTCAATATCGGCGCTAACTTCGGCGGCGACGGTGGCTTCATTCCCGAAAAGTGGGGGACGATCTTTGGCTTTTCTTTTGGTGCCGGCACCATAGACATGATAGCCATCTGCAACCAGGGGACTGGCCCAGGCTGTTCGCGCGGCCCCGTCGACCCCATGCCTCCAGCCGGCGACTTTAATGCGGATGGGATCGTCGATGGCGAGGACTTGAACTTGGCGTTGTTCGGTTGGGATCAGGACGGCGCGACTCTGCCCTCGGAATGGGTGCACATGAGGCCAGCTGACGGAGTCGCCGTTGGTGTTGAAGAGTTGAATAAAGTTCTCTTCACTTGGGCTGAGACATTTCCGTCGACGGCCTCGGTCCCGGAACCAGCAACGATTGCACTAGGTGCCATTTCGCTCCTAATGCTAGTGGCATCTCAGACCCGCCGTCGCAGGACGTAAGATTCCATTTAGAAGTAGTACACTACTTAGAGTCTGTCGGCTCCAGTTTTATCTCCGAACATTTTGGCTCGCCGCGAGGAGACCGCGTTGCTCCTCTCGGCGCGCGCCGGAGGTTCGCTGGGGCAAAGGCGGACCGGTCGTGTCGATATGGCCCAGCGATCGAGCCGTCATCTGACTGACCCACCAGTACCTGTAAGGGTGTCAGATGAATGCCGTTCTGCGTCAGCCGTCTCGTCCTGGAATTCATCAACTCCCGCCTTGGGCTAGCGCCATGCGCATCGGGGGATCCCTGAGTTTGCTATAATGGCAACTATGAGCCACTCGCCCTGCATTTTTTGGCCTTTCGTGCTTGCCGTGTCGGCGAGCACCACCTGTGTGACCGGCTGCTGGGAGTTTGGCGATCCACCTGTACGCTCGGAACCTTACGAGTCAGCGGTGCTCGAGGCATCGCATGATACGACGACTCGCAGGGATGTTGTGCTGATCAGCATCGACACATGTCGCGCTGACTACCTGAGCTGCTACGGCTATGCGGGTCAGACAACGGTCAACATTGACTCGTTGGCTGAGGATGGCGTGACATTCACGCGGGCACAAGCGACGAATCCCATCACTTTGCCGTCACATTGTTCGCTGTTGACCGGTACGATTCCACCTGTGCACGGAGTCCGCAACAACGGTGCCTATCGGCTCGGCGACAACCAACTGACGCTGACTGAGGTCCTGAGCGCCAACGGCTATCAAACGGCAGCCTTCGTGGGCGCTTTTCCGTTGGATGGCAGATTCGGTCTGGCCCAGGGATTCGATACGTATGACGACCAAATGAGCCCCGACAGGAATTCTCAGGCGAGTGAAAGGAGGGCCGAAGAGGTAACTCGGGCCGCAATTTCCTGGTTGGATCAGCGCGGCGACGAACCATTCTTCCTGTTCGTGCATTACTTCGACCCGCACTTCAGCTACCAACCCCCTGAACCTTTCCGCTCCAGGTATCGGGAAAGCCCCTACGCTGGTGAGATCGCCTACACCGACGATTGCCTGGGGAAACTGCTGGATCGGCTGAAGGAACTTCGCCTCTACGAATCCTCCATAATTGTGATCACTGCCGACCATGGCGAGAGTCTCGACGAACATGAAGAAATGGCACACGGCTTTTTCGTCTATCAGACAACCATGCGCGTGCCACTGGTGATAAAACTGCCGGAGACGCGAGAGAACATCCGAATACAGAATCCGGTCAGCCTGATCGACATCGCGCCGACGATCCTCACCACGCTCCAGTTGGATGTACCATCGACAATGCAAGGGATCGATTTGCGTCCCTATTGTGCTGGGCAGGAGATTCCGACCATCGAGCGATTCATCTATGGCGAGTCTCTGGCGGCGACCGCTTTCGGCTGTGCCCCGCTGCGGAGCATCGTCAGCGATCGCTGGCACTACATTTCGACGATGAGGCCCGAACTGTACGACCTGGACCGGGATCCTGGCGAACTGGACAACGTGATTGACCAATTCCCCCAGGAAGCGGCACAGTTGGACCAGCGACTGCAGGACATTCTCGACGGTCCGACTGGCGATCGCCCCCAGCACGATACAGCGGTCCGCGACGAGGAGGCGATTCAGCGCCTGCGGTCACTTGGTTACGTGGGAGGTGAGCTGAACGAATCGGTCGATATCAATCCGGGCATGGCGGATGCAAAAGACCATATTCGAAACTTTCAGCGGATGATGCTGGCTCAGGGGCTGATATCCGCACGTCGCTTTGACGAGGCCATGCTGATCTGTTTAGAGTTGCTGGATCAGCAGGTAGCGGTTCCGAAGGTTCACATGCTGCTCGCCAGTTTGGCTGCCAAACAGGGGAATGAGAACAAAGCGATAGCCCACTACCAGAACGTCGTTGACGCGGCTGCGGAATCCGATCAGGCGAGTGCTAGTTCAATGTCGAGAGAGGCGGATTATTTCACCGCCAGTGCGCACAACCATATCGGCATGATCTTCCGTCGCCGACGCCGGCTCGCGGAGGCGATCGAACATTTCGAGCAAGCTGCCCAAAGATATCCTGAAAATCCGAAATACCACATCGATCTGGCTGGCGTGCTGGTCGATCGTGCGTCCGCAACCAGCGTGCCGGAGGAGCGTGAGCAGCTAGTCTCCCAGGCGAAACAACACATCAAGCATGCGCTCGAGCTGGATTCAGACGATGCCAACACGCACGTCTACGTTGGTCGAATTCTGAATGTGGCGGGCGACGTGCGGCAGGCCGAGCTGCACTTTGAGCGCGCCCTGGAGATAAACCCGGAAAACCGGACTGCCCGCGAAAAGTTGGAGCTGATTCGCCAGACACAATCGGACGGATCTGGATTGGAAACGAACGTCGACTAAAGTAACATTGAAATCGAAAATGCCGCGACTTCTACCACCAAATACGACTCACGTTCAGTCTCCCCGTCTATGGATCGGGCTGGGATTGATCTCACTGGTTGTGATCGTGAGCCTAGCCGCTATCAATCTGCATGGCTCTCGCGGTCTTTCCAAGGCACCGGCCCCAAGTGTCGACGGCTCCGCCGCGCCCCGGTCATCGGACACTGGGACCGTTTCGTATGTCAATCCCTCACTCACCGCCACGATCGAGCAGCTGGACGCTCAGGCAGCCGAGTTTGAAGACCGGCAGGACGTCAAGTGCTGGACCTCATTCAAATTGCTGGAGACATTCATTGCCGGTTGCCAGCTTGCGCCGGAGACGACGCACCTCAAGACGGCGGTCGTCCGGAACTACATCGACCAGATCTGGGCCAGGGCGGATCGCGCTGCCATCGGTCGTGCGGACATCGACGGCGGCGTCTTCAAGCGCGCTGCGGCCGAGTCCATACGGTGGGAATCGGACGAGTTGATCGAATACCGTGTGACACTTCCTGATCGTGAGTTGAGTGTTCCGTATCAGGACGTGCAGAATTATTTCGGTACGGTGGAACCGATTCGTATGCTCCGGTCGCTGGCCGGTCATCTTATCGAGGTGGAACCGCAGCGGAGTGGTCTCACCACGGATGCGATTGACGAGGCGTGCCACCTGACCGCGCTGTTCAGTAAGCTTGTCCTGGGAGAAGCCAGTTACGTCGCAAGAGAAAATCAGCATCAACAAATTGAAGATAGCGATCTGCTTGAAGCCGATCGTCGTCTTGCCCGAGAACTCAATCTCACCCCTTATCATCCGCCCCAGAGACAGCAAACGATAGCGACGCAAGGTGACGACCCATCCCATGCCTATGACGAGATGTTCGACGTTGTCCGGCAGAAAATCAACTCGCTGGAGACGTTCAACACAAACTACTCGCGCGAACAGCTGGATCGTGAGTTCCTTGCGGATCTGGCGGACCACGAAGAGCAGTGGGCGCGCCTGCCGGTCGATCCAGAGGCGGCAGACGCCTACAAGACATCGGATCTGGTCGATATGGCGGAGTTTCTGCACGAGCGATGCGCCCGGATGTATCCGGACAGCAATCCACTATCCGGCACCGAGATGTTGACGGCGATTCAGCGATACTATCCGTCAGTCTCCCACTTCGAACACGGGACCATTCACCTGTACCCGGACCAGGAAAGAATCCAGCGAATGTACGTGGAGGAGTATGAGGCAGACGCCTTTCGTGATTCGGCATGGCACTGGCGGGCTATCGAGGGAGCCCTGTCGCGGACCTCCAGCGACGACCAGCAGTTGCCGTCCCTGGACCTGTATGCCCTGGAAGAACTAAGCGAGTTTCTGTCTGTATTCAGCGTGGCCTACGTCAAGATGGCCGGCCAGATCGCCGGAGAGGATCTACTCGTTGCCGACAAAACGGTTGACAGAAAGGCATTTCTGTCGGTTCGCAACCTGTTTTTACTGGCGACCGAAGATCACCTTCAAGATTTGAAACGGGCCGATTCCGACAATGCGGCGACGCCCGCCGGCGAAGACTCGGACGGACAATCCAAGGTTCGTAAACTGCTTGCCAGTACGTTTATCGAGGATCTGTTCAGTGATGTAACCTCCGCGTCGGGGATCCGTTTTCGTCATCAGTCATCGGAGTTGGTTCAAGAGCACCGTTTTGGCAATCGTGAGCACATACCTCCGGGCATGAAGTCCTATGTCGCCAAATCCGAATTCCTTCGAAAGCAAGGATACAAAACAGCAATCCCCAATCATTCGCTGGGGATTGAAGGTGGAGGTGTGGCCGTTGGCGACATCGACGGTGATGGTCTGGACGACATTTACCTTGTCAGTGGATCGGCAGACCGACTCTACCGGAATCTAGGACATCTCCGCTTCGAGGATATCACGGAAGAGGCGAATCTGTCGGGCGATGCCGAGGGGCGCGGAGCGTATTTTGTGGACTATGACAATGACGGCGATCAAGACCTGTTCATTACGCAGGTCTACGCGCCGAATCGGCTCTTTCAAAATCAGGGAACCGGCACCTTCGTTGACGTGACCGAACAAGTCGGTTTGCCGTTGCGCGACGACCTGGTCAGCCACTCCGCCGTCTGGTTCGACTTTGACAATGATGGATTCCTGGACGTTTACATCGGCAACTACGGGGATTGGCCGGGGGACGAGCTTCCGCTGGTCCAGGCCGACTCGCGCAATGGCCAGCCCAATATGTTCTTCCGAAATGACGGCCAAGGCTCGTTTCTGGATGTCACCGCCCAGACCGAGGCGGGTGACGTTGGCTGGGCGCAGGCCGTTTCGCATGTCGATGTGAATGGCGATGGCTGGCAGGATGTCTATGTTGCCAACGACTTTGGCCAGGATCTCATATTGCTCAACGAGGATGGTCAACAGTTCACGCGACAAGCAGTCAGCGAAGGGTTGTTTCTGCATGGCATGAGCGTTGGGTTCACCGACGTGAACGCTGACGGAGCCGAGGACATTTTCGTCAGCAACATCGCCACATTCAGCTTCGTATCCAAGTACATCAAGCCCGACGCCGAAACGAAAATTGCCGTCAGCCAACGCACGGCGCGGAACATGCGGGTGATCGAGAATAACATGTTTCTCGTGAGCGACTCCCGCGACTATCGGCAACAGCATGACAAGTATTTTGACCGTGCTCGAGAAGGAAGTGGCTGGGCATGGGATGCCGACTTCTTCGACTTCGACAATGACGGACAGGAGGATCTCTACATTCTCAATGGGCGGGAGCCGAATCTCTCCTATGCGTATGAAAGAAACGTCCTCTACAAGCAGATGGAACAGCATTTCTATGACGTCTCGGCCGGTAGCGGTGCCGATTTTAAGTCCAACGCGCGGGGTGCGGTTCATGCCGACTTTGATCAAGATGGGGATCTCGATATTGTCATCAATAATTATCAGGACGGCGCCGTTCTATTACGCAACAACCTGCAGCGAAATAACTGGATTCGAATTCGACTTCAGGGCACGAAATCCAATCGGGATGCGGTTGGAGCACATGTCAGTATCGAGACGAGGGACGGAATGCAGACACGCACGGTGCGCGGCGGTAGTGGATTTCTCTCCAAGGAACCGACGGTCCTGCACTTTGGACTGAACCAACTGCGGTCGGTCGAGCTGGTCGACGTGAAATGGCCCAGCGGGACGCGACAGCGACTTACAGACATGGAGGTCAACCGCGAACACGTGATTACAGAACGCTGATGTCCTGGCCTGTCACTGCAAAGGTAAGCTCTCGTTGGCATAGATATAGCTGCACCACGCTGCTGCTGGTGCCCTGCCTGGTTTCGTGTTCTCACGACGCCCAACCTCTGCCGACCGAGGTCCGAGCAGGCGAGCCATCGCTTGAGTCGGAACCGCTACAAACAGCCGGCGGGAACGGCGCGGCCGCGGGCGAAGGCCGCTTCCAGCGCCTGTCCGCCGATCGCACTGGCATCGACTTCGTGCATGTCTGGGCACCACCCGAGGATCGGCAGCACTCGCTCGACAATGCGTTTGCCGGCGGCGGCGTCTGCATGGGCGATTACGACGACGACGGTCTGCTTGATCTTTATCTGACGCGACCCCAGCGGGGCAATCGTCTTTACAAAAACTGCGGCGACTTCCGATTCGAAGACGTCACCGGCCCAGCCGGACTTGAGGACGAGACTCTCTGGGGTTCTGGTGCAACTTTCGCCGACGTTGATAACGATGGTGATCTCGATTTGTATGCCTGCTGCTTCGACGGCCCCAATCGACTCTTCATCAACAACGGCGATGGAACTTTCGGCGACGCGGCCGCGATGTTCGGGCTCGACTTCAAAGGCGCCAGTGTGATGATGGCCTTTGCCGATTATGACCTGGATGGCGACCTCGACGGGTACCTGTTGACGAATCGCGTGACCAAGCCGTTTGCCGAAAGGTTACAGAAGATCCGCTGGAAGATCCGCGACGGACGGGCCATCCTCGTCGAAGGCGACATCGAGCTCAAGGATGTGATTCTCCGTCCAGACGGCCGGGTCAGGGCGATCAACGCCGGGCAGTTCGATCGACTCTACCGAAACAACGGCGACGGGACGTTTTCTGACGTGAGTCAAAAAGCCGGGATCTACGGAAATTACGTAGGACTGTCAGCGACCTGGTGGGACTACAACGACGACGGCTATCCTGATCTTTATGTCGCCAACGACTTCGAAACCCCGGATCAGTTCTATCGGAATAACGGGGATGGCACCTTCACCAACGTGATCAAGAAGACCATGCCCCACACGCCCTGGTTTTCCATGGGAGCGGACTTCGCGGATCTCAATAACGACGGCCATCTCGATTTTATGGCTTCCGACATGTCCGGAACGACTCACTTCAAGCAAAAGGTGTCGATGGGCGACATGGAGGATCTTGGCTGGTTTCTGGAGTACCCCAGCCCGCGTCAATACATGCGCAACGCAGTGTACCTCAACAGCGGTACGGATAGGTTCATGGAGGTTGCCCACCTCACCGGGCTGGACAGCACGGACTGGACCTGGTCGGTGAAACTGGCGGACCTTGACGGCGACGGACGCGTCGACGTGTTCGTCACCAATGGCATGACGCGCGACTGGTTCGACAGCGACTTGAGAAAGCCGTTTGCCAAGGACCCGGAAACAGCGTTCGACAAATGGCTGATGCAGCCCAAACGCAGTGAGGCGAACCTGGCGTTTAGAAATCAGGGCGATCTGAAGTTCGAGCCTGTCTCCACCACGTGGGGGCTTGATCATGTCGGCGTGAGTTTCGGGGCGGCATGCGGAGATCTCGACCGGGATGGTGACCTCGATGTCGTCGTCAACAACTTCGACGAGCCGGTTAGTGTTTACCGAAATGACCTGGCCAGCGGAAACCATCTCCTCGTCCGCTTGCAAGGAACTCGCAGCAACTCCCGCGGGTTAGGAGCGAATCTGACCGCCAAGACCCCAGACGGGATCCAGAAGCGCTACTTAACCTTGTCCCGCGGATTCATGTCGGCTAATGGCTGCGTGGCTCACTTTGGATTGGGGCGCCACAACACGGTGGAATCCTTGACCGTCGTCTGGCCGAGCGGTGTAAGGCAGACGCTCAAAGAACTCCCGGCGGGGCACCTGCACATCATCAGAGAGCCGACCGATGGCAAAACCGTGGAAGTTGAGCAACACACCCCGGCGGCCTTATTCAAGCCGGCCAGCGGACTTGAAATGGGCCACCGCGAACGACCCTACAACGACTTCCAGCGCCAACCTCTTCTCCCCAACCGACTTTCCCAGCTGGGTCCGGGTATGGCCTGGGGAGACGTCGACGGAGATGGCGACGAAGATCTCTATCTCGGAGCCGCCGCCGGTCAGACGGCTTCTATTCACTTCAACCGCGGCGATGGCTCATTCCGCCAGCGAGCCGGGCAGGAGAAGCAGTTTGCCGAAGAGCGGGAATGCGAGGACATGGCTCCGCTGTTTTTTGACGCTGACGCCGACGGTGACCTGGACCTCTATGTCGTTAGCGGGGGAGTGGAATGCCAGCCGAACGATCCCGTATTGCGCGACCGCCTTTACATCAACGACGGTCAGGGGAATTTCCAAAAAGCGGCTGCCGGGACGCTTCCCGACTTGACCGACTCGGGTAGCGTGGTGACCGCCAATGATTTTGACCGCGACGGGGACTTGGACCTCTTTGTCGGCGGTCGCGTTGTACCCGGCCGGTATCCTCTGCCACCCAACAGTCGACTGCTGATCAATGACGCCGGTCGATTCGTCGATGCTACAGATGAATTGGCGCCGGGACTCCGCCGGGCCGGACTCGTGACCAGCGCCATCTGGTCCGACGTCGACAACGACGGGCGAATCGACCTGCTGGTGACGTACGAGTGGGGTCCCGTGCGGTTATGGCACTGGGAAGACGGACAACTCGTTGACCGCACGGTCGAGTGCCGGCTGGACGAGTGGCTTGGCTGGTGGAACGGCATCGCCGCGCGAGATGTCGACGGCGATGGTGACATGGACTACGCCGTCACCAATTTCGGACTGAATACCAAGTACCACGCCACCAGAAACAATCCGACCCTGCTTTACTATGGAGACATCGAGGGCAACGAACAGCTGCGAATGATCGAAGCGGATTATGAGGGAGACGTCGTCTTCCCGGTGCGCGGAAGAAGTTGTTCATCGCAGGCCATGCCTTTTTTGAGCGAAAAGTTCACTTCATTCAAAGAATTTGCCTCGGCATCTCTCGCGGAAATCTATACCGCGGATCGACTTTCGCGTTGCAGCGAGCTCGCCGTCAACACTCTCGAATCGGGTCTCTTTCTCAACGACGGGAAAGGTGGCATGACATTCAGTCCTTTGCCACGCCTGGCGCAAGTGTCTCCCGGCTTTGGGGTTGTCTTCACGGAAGTCGACGGGGACGGGAATGCCGATCTCTACATCGTGCAGAATTTCTTCAGCCCCCAACGTGAGACGGGTCGGATGGATGGCGGTTTGAGCCTTTTGCTCCTGGGCGACGGGACTGGAAACTTTATACCCGTGATGCCGAACCAAAGTGGGCTGGTCGTCCCCGGAGATGCCAGTGGGCTGTCAACGACCGACCTCAACGCGGACGGCTGGCCGGACTTCGTGGTAAGTGTCAACAATGGCAAAGTGGTAGCCTTCGAGCATCAGGGTTCGTCCACGGGACGCGTCGTCCAGGTGCGTCTTCGTGGTCGAAAGGAGAACCCCAGCGGAATCGGCGCCCGAGTCACACTTCGGCTCGAGGACGGCTCTACCCAGACGGCAGAAGTCCATGCGGGCGGCAGCTATCTTTCACAATCCACCAGCTCTCTGGTCTTCGGTCTCAGGACGAGAATCCGGGAGATCACCGTACGTTGGCCTGACGGTACGTTGTCCGCTGACTCACCACCACCGTCGTCGAGTTCTCTCACCATAGAACAGCCTGGGACATGACCCTTCGTTGTTCTACATTTCTTTGGTGGACCCCCACGAGCTTGCTCGTGCGGTGAATCAGGTCCTTAGCTAACCGCGATGGCCATAACTACAAGAACAGCCTGGGACATGACCCTTCGTTGTTCTACATTTCTTTGGTGGACCCCCACGAGCTTGCTCGTGGGGGTTTTTCCCGGCTGTGTAGAACAACGAAGACATGACCCAAGGGTGCGGTGATCCGACAGCGAATCGCCAATTCTCCGTTCACACCGCGGTTGAGTTGACGGGTACTTGTCGAAGCGATAGACTGTACATGAATCAACCAAACCGGAACGATCAGGGCGATCCTCGCTGCTGCGAGTAGTCTTCAGATCGTACTCAGCGCGGAGAAACGGGAGAATGGAAAATAACCTTGTCTATCGACCGGTCGAACCACGTCGCTCTGGTGGCTTTACGTTGGTCGAGCTACTGGTTGTCATTGCGATCATCGGAATCCTGGTCTCGCTCTTGTTGCCGGCCGTTCAGGCAGCGCGCGAAGCAGCCCGTCGCTCGCAGTGCCAGAACCACGTCAAGCAATTAACGCTTGCCTGCCTGCTCCACGAAGACACACACGGCTTCTTCCCTTCCGGCGGCTGGCATTTTAGCTGGACCGGAGATCCGGACCGCGGCTTTGGCGAGACGCAGCCTGGTGCCTGGACTTTCAGTATTCTGCCTTACATGGAAGAACAGGCGATCTTCGAAATTGCATCCGATGGAGATCCGAATGAGTTGACGGCCGACCAGCGCCGCGCGACACGCACACTCATGACGAATCCCATCCCGATCCACTATTGCCCCAGCCGGCGCACAGCAAGAAACTATCCCGGTTGGGCGCTGTTCGGCGAGGCCGATTCGGTACCGATCAACTCCTTGCCGATCACCGACGACATGATTGCCAAGACCGACTATGCCGTGAATGGCGGCGGAACGCTACTCGACAATGCTTGGCCGCCACCTTCCCCCAACGCGGTCCGATTCGATTTCAAATGGCGGAGAAGAAAGTTCGCGGAAGGCAGCGGCATGGCCTATCAACGCAGTGAGGTCAAGCGAGCTGAAATCACCGATGGGTCGGTCTACACGATCCTCCTCGGCGAGAAGTTCATCGAGCCTTCGCGATACGAAACGACCTCCCACGGCGACCACCACGGCATGTACGTCTTCTATTTTGACACGTGGCGACACACGGGCACCTTACCCGAACTACTCCCGCTCCAGGACGCGGACCTCGGGAATATCGGCATTATGCGCGATGTGAACTCATGTTGCACAACCCGGTTTGGCAGCGCGCATCCCGGTGGCATGCACATGTCGATGTGCGACGGATCCGTGCACACGATCAGCTACCACATCGATCCAATCATCTACAAGCATTTGGGCGACAAAGATGACGGTCAAGTCTTCGACGAATCTCCGTTTTAAGGGCACGCGTCACTGGTGCGCGCACCCTAAAGACCAAGACAAAATAAAATGCAGCAACGAAACCACGAATCGTTCAATCGGCAGGCATCGCTGTGGTGGTTTTACCTTGGTTGAGTTACTCGTCGTGATTGCGATCATTGGAATTCTCGTATCGCTCCTCTTGCCGGCGGTTCAGGCAGCGCGCGAGGCGGCCCGACGCACGCAGTGCATGAACCATCTCAAACAGTTGTCGCTCGGCT
>Ga0310121_10003319_pt1 | contig 14723 bp, 12 predicted proteins | sample CB27_Tmax_986_MG_FD_203504 | JGI IMG/M metagenome (GOLD analysis project Ga0310121, IMG submission 203504) | Marine microbial communities from Western Arctic Ocean, Canada - CB27_Tmax_986 | ecosystem: Environmental > Aquatic > Marine > Oceanic | place: Canada: Western Arctic Ocean | collected...
AAAAATCTAAAACACAACTTCTAGAACTCCTTCACGACATTAAGGATGGTGGAAACAAGATTATAAGTTATGGCGCTACCTCCAAGTCCACCTCTGTGTTCAATTATTGTGGTATTGGCCCTGATTTGATTGACTATATTACAGACACCACACCAGATAAACAGGGCAAGCTATCACCCGGAGTGCATATTCCAGTGGTATCTCCAGAGGAAGGGTTTGACGACTCCGTGGATTATGCTTTCTTGGGGGCATGGAACTATCTAGAAGAGATTACCAAGAAAGAGAGTAAGTTCCTGAGACGTGGTGGACAATTCATCACTCACGTCCCAGAGGTTAGAACCCTGAGAGGAGAGCCAGCCAAGGTATGAGTAACATACTTGTCACTGGCGGATTGGGCCACATAGGCTCTGCTCTAGTAAAGAAGCTAGCTCCGAACAACTCTGTTACCGTAGTAGACAATCTACTTACGCAGAGGTATTGTTCTCTGTTTAGCTTTAAAGATGTTAAGTTTATAGAGGACTCCTTTGAGTATGCAAGTCTAGACGGCATAGACACTGTTATCCACCTAGCAGCCATCACAGACGCTGCCAGCAGCTTTGGAAACAGAGACGAGATAGAGAGAGTCAACGTCAAGGCCACTCAGAGCTTCCTCAAGAGGTGTAGAGACGCTGGCGTAGAATTGTTCATCTTTCCATCCTCGACAAGCGTGTACGGCGTAGCGGCAGACGAGGTGTTCGAGGACGACGACAAGTATCTGAACCCTCAAAGCCCATATGCAGAATCTAAACTAGCCATCGAAGAATCTATTAAACAAGAGTTAGGCGACTCATGCAAGTATTTAATTCTTAGGCTTGGGACCATATTCGGGCCTAGTCCCGGCATGAGGTTCCATACGGTAGTTAACAAGTTTTGCTATCAGGCGGCTTTAGGTCATCCACTTACAGTATGGTCAGACAACTACGAGAAGACGCGGCCATACTTAGGGATTGGTGACGCCTGCTTTGCTATTCAACATCTAATAAAAAAAGATAAGTTTAGAAATGAGACCTACAACGTCCTTACGATGAACGCAAGAACTAAGGACATAGTAGAATTTCTTGACAGGCTAGTTGGAGTAGAGGTAGAGATGGTAGACATTCCTCTGCTAAATCAATACTCATATACCGTTAACAGCACGAAGATTAGATCAACGGGTTATTACACACAAGATAACATACTTGACGAAATCTTTAAGACCCTAAAGCTTCTAGAGGGGTTGAACAAATGAAAAGAGTATTAGTGTCGGGTGGGGACGGTAGGTTTGCCAGCAAGCTGAAAGAGTCAAAAAACTTTGATGTTCTCGCGCCTCCCAAAAACGTAATGGACGTGCAAGACTTTGAGGAGGTAGACTATCTTATTGACATGGCCAAGCCAGACTACTTTATTCATGCTGCGGCTCTAACCAGACCAATGTCTCTCCACGAAGAAGATCCGCACGCCAGCGTGGCTACCAATATTGTAGGGACCAGCAATGTTGTGATGGCGTGTATGAAGCGCGGGGTGAAGCTCATCTACATTTCCACCGATTATGTCTACCCCGGAGACAAGGGTAATTACTCCGAGGATGACCCTCTACTTCCTTTCACAAAATATGGGTGGTCTAAATTGGGAGGGGAGTGCGCCGTACATATCTACGACAACAGCCTGATATTGCGGGTGTGCATGGCAAATAAGCCGTTTCCCCACGAGAACGCGCTGGCAGATGTGACCAAGAGTTTCGTCTACGATGACGAGGCGGCAAAAATTACGTTGCAACTTTTGGACGAGGTTGGTATTATAAACGTAGGAGGAAGGGCTGAGACAGTGTACGAATTCGCGCGACGGGAGAGTCCTGATGTTGGAAAAGCGTTCCTCAAGGATGTCGAGGATGTTGCCATGGGTGTGGATTCTTCTATGGATATTAGTAAGCTAAAGGGTATAGTTGGATGATGAAGAAGTGTAGTAAGTGTAAAACAGAGAAGCCAGCTACGGCTGAGTTTTATAATAAGCAAACTAATCATCATACCGGCCTACACGATTGGTGCAAAATTTGTTATAAAGAGTATGCAAAGGATCGCTATAAAAACAACCCGAAAGAAAGAAAGAGGATCAGAAAAAACTCTTTTCGTCGGCACAGAAGCAAAAAAGAATACCTCATTAAATATCTTGGCGGAAAATGCACAATTTGCGGATTTATGGGATGTCCTGCTTCTTTTGATTTTCATCATAAAAATCCAGAGAAAAAAAAGTTTGCAGTAAGTAGTCAATGTGGGTCGTTTACACTTAACAGACTCATAAAAGAGGCCGAAAAATGCATTTTACTTTGTGCCAACTGTCATAGAGAACTGCACTATGCGGAGAAGGATGACGGATATCATGATTAGTTTCGACGACGTTCAGTTTCATGAAGACGACCGCGCTCAACGAGTGATGAATGTCTTCAAATATCTACGGGGTGGGCAGATCAACGTATCTTACGTCAACTCCACACAACACGTTGTGGCGTGGCACAAGCACAACATCCAGACAGACTATTGGTTCTGCGTCAAGGGGTCGTTCAAGGTTGGGCTTGCAGAAGAAATACAGGGAGTGCCGGGAGAGGGTGGACAATACTTCGACACAAAGTTTGAATATCTATCTGACAAGAACCCCAGAGTCTTGGTGATTCCACCGGGAGTCTATCATGGGTACAAAGCCTTGGAACCCGGCTCTATTATGTTGTACTACTTGTCAGAACAGTACGATCCAGACGACGAGCTAAGAGCGGCGGTTGGTGCGTTTGGAGAGGACTGGGGGACAGAGAACAAATGATTAGCCTGTTCAATATTGAAGACTGTCAAATAGACACAAGAGATTTCACGCACCTCTTGCATGACAAGGTAGTCACCGAGTTTGAAGAGGAGTTTGCGGATTATGTTGGCGCTGGCTACGCCTGTTCAGCCAATAGCGCGACTAGCCTTATTACCCTTGCTTTGTGGAATAAAGGAGTAACTGTTACTATACCCAGCCTGATACCCACGGTGGTTCCAAACGCCATCATCAGGTCGGGGAATTACCTAAACTTTCGCGATGATACACGCTGGGTCGGAAATGTGTACAGGCTACATGTATTCAACGCCTACTCCATTTATGATTCAGCCCAACAGGTCGAAAGAGATTTATTCAAAACAGAAGCAAGCCCAGAAGACTTGATGATCTTTAGCTTCTACCCTACAAAGCCAGTGGGAAGCTGTGACGGTGGAATGATAGTATCAGACGACAGGGAGAAGATAGACTGGTTCCGCAGGGCGGTAATGGGAGGCTCGACACCTTCTAACAACTCTTGGGATCGTGAGTTGATGTTCCCCGGATGGAAGATGCACATGAATTCCATACAGGCCCACATCGCACAAAAGAACCTGCGGAGGCTGGAAGCCAAAAACGAGCGTCTGATAGAAATAAGAAGGGCTTATAACATGGGGTTCAATAAAGACAACAAGAGCAACCATTTATATAGGATAAATGTTAAAGACAGGGATGAGTTTATCAAGCTAATGAAAGAGCAGTACATACCCTGTGGGATACACTATCAGGCGTGTCACCTACACCCTGTTTACAATGCCTACAAAAAAAGAACAACACACGAGCATTTTAAGAAGTCGAAAAAGGATGCCAAGACAACAGCTAGCATCCCCTTCCATGAAAACCTTACCGATGAAAACGTGGAGTATATAATTGAACAAGTCTGTAAAGTTAGACGGGTGCTTAAAGCAGTTCGTTGAGGATAATGGCACTCTGGTCCCCATAGACTTTTCGGAGCTTACCTTTGCCCCGAAAAGAGTGTTCTATGTGGCTGGAGTTCCAGCAGGAGACGAACGCGGGCGGCACGCACACTACGAGACACAACAACTTCTGATTTGCTTGCAAGGAAGAATATCAGTACATTTATACGACGGCTACAAAACAGAAACCATAATAATGAATAAACACGATAGCGTGTTCGTTGATAAAATGATTTGGGATTCACAGACATATGAAACTGGCGATGATATAATGTTGTCTCTTTGTTCTACAGAATATGACAAGGCAGACTATATAGAAGACATAAACGAATTCGAGAGGATGACATGCACAAGATAGGAGTTATGCTGGGTGATTTGGGAGCCTCCCAACTATCATTCAATGTGGTCACTAAGCTAAATGAAGAATGTGATAAAAGTAATAACGACTTTGTAGCGTTTGTTGAAAATATCACCAATCACATTATTGCGCCAAGCTTCGCTATAATGGGTCTAAATGAAATTTGGAGTTTCGACGGAACTCTGGTGGCTACGTCTGCCTCTACCGCATTACACTTATCAAAAGCAGCAAATCCCGCCAAGAAGTTCTTTTATGTTTGGGATCTTGAATGGATGAGGCCGCACGGAAAAGATTTTCAATATATGGTAAAGGCATACAATAACCCCCACGTCAATCTAATTGCCAGAAGCTCGGAGCATGCTCTGGCTATTAAAAATTACTGCAACAGGAATGTTTGTGGGGTGGTAGAGGATTTTAATATGAAACAACTATACGAGGTAGTGAACAATGTCTCTAACTAAAAATCAAGAAAAGTTCATTGTGGACGAGTATGTAAAAAAGAATAAGAGTACTTATGAAATATCTGAGTCTCTAGGAACATACCCAAACAAAGTAAGAAGAACCCTCGTTAAACTTGGAGTAAAATTACGAGATAAAAGTAAGGCTCAGGCGACAGCCATCCAAAGTGGGCGCCATAAACACCCGACAAAAGGAACTGAGCGATCAGAATCTGACAAAATTAAAATCAGCGAGGGGATGTTCTCTCATTGGAGCCATATGAGCGAAGAGGAGCGCCAAAAACGCTCTGAGATGGCTAAAAAACAATGGGAGGGCATGTCGGAAGAGGAACGATCCAATCTCCGTAGAGCGGCAGCAGAGGCCGTCAGGAGAGCCGCCAAGGAGGGGTCAAAAATGGAAAAATTTCTCCGAGAAGGCTTGACCAAGACCGGACGAAGTGTTATATTTCATAAAAAGGGCCTCGTGGCAAACCAGAACCTTGAAATAGATTTGTTCCTCCCAGAATCGAGAGTGGTCATAGAGGTCGATGGCCCGTCTCATTTCTTCCCAATATGGGGAGAAGAAAACCTTAAGAAGACAATCAAATCTGATGCTCATAAATCTGGACTACTGTTACAATCTGGATATGTAGTTTTAAGAATTAAGAATGTAACGAAAAACTTTTCAGGAAAAAAGCAAAGAGATCTATTGGCAAGAGTTGTAGAAATTTTGGAAGACGTGGAAAAACAATTTCCAAACAAATCAGAACGATTTTTAGAGATTGAAGCTTAATGGTAAATTATTCTAAAATCAAAGTGTTAGAACTAAAACAGGATCTGGTAGACATTGGTTTATCAAAAGAAACAATTGACAGTCTCAGTAAAAAGGAGCTAATAGATTTGCATAAACAAAACACTAGTATGTTAGATCACGTAAATATGGATGAAGAATTCGAAGAGGTTGAAAATAAAATCTATGAAAACGAAAACCCTATTGAGACACAGTTAGACCCAGAGGCCCCTTCTTACGTATCCGCTGAATGGTCAGATTACGTTATGTCTCACTTTCAGCCCAATGAACTAATAGACGGGAATCCTATTTGTGCAGGACTGCGTCGAGTAGCAGAACTATTGCTTGGAACTATTGTGGAAACAGGGCCAGAGCAAGTCTTTCCCGCTACTGAAAGTGGAAAGCCGGGAAGAGCAACCGTTGTTTATAAGGTTATTATTGACTGGATGAACACGGGCTTCTACAAAACTTTTCGAGAGGTCGCTGATGTTTGGCATGGAAACACAGACGATCTGTTTTGTGCCCACCCAGTTGCTACTGCCAGCACTAGAGCAGAAGGGCGCGCACTAAGAAAAGCCCTGAAGATTCGGGCTTTAGCGGCGGAAGAACTGGCCAAGAAGGATATTGTCAGTATTGTTCAGGCTACAACCACAAGTGCTGATTGGAACCCTGAAGATACTATTAGTAATCAACAAGTAACCTTTGTTAATAACAAATGTAAGCAGTTAGATATTGATGTTCGTAAGTTTGTTAATATGGGGTCAAAGAAATATGAAAGTGTGAGCGATGTAACAAGAAACACGGCGCAGAAAATGCTACGACAGTTGAATGATTACCAACAGAACGGTAGCATTCCAGAGCAAATCCAAGGTTACGAATCTGATTGGAGAGAGTAGAGTAATGAAGATTAATTACACCTCACGCAGTGGCAGAGTTTCAGTAGAGCTTGAAGCTGAAACCCAAAGAGATGCTTTTGAGCAATTATCTGATTTTCAAGAAATCTTTGACGAGCTATCTTGTGGAAAATGCGCGTCAGAGAACCTGAGATTTGTAGTAAGGACTGTTGACGAAAATCAATACTACGAAATCAGATGTTTGGATTGTGGAGCGAGATTGGAATTTGGCTCCATGAAACAGGGCGGGAAGCTGTTCCCGCGCAGGAAGGATAAGGAAGGTAACTGGCTACCCGATAACGGGTGGGTCAAGTGGGACAAGGAGAAGGGTGCTTTAGTTTAATCTAAGGATCATCTCTTAAAAAAAAAGGCCCGGCGGCGTAATGCTACCGGGCCTTTTTTTTGTCGTCGCCCAAGGCGATGGCAATTAATTTTTTGTCATGTTTTCCTAGAGATATTCTAGGCTAACGTACAGTCCGTACTGAGTCTTTGACCCGATACTCTTTGGAGCAGCACTTAAAGCTAAATACCAGTCATGTTGTACGCTTTGATACGTACTACCAGTTCCGTCCTTAGCATATTCACCGCTAGGACCGGGAGCTTTAGCTAGGTTAACTATAATACCGCTTCCGCCGACAGTAAATGAGTTATTAGGAAGTCTAACGTCTTGGTTTCCAAGCGCGGGTGTGCTTGCGTGTAGGGCAGAACCCCACCAGAACTCATCTCCAGAACCTAGTCCAGCGGGAGTAGCAGCGCTACCAAATGTATTCCAAGGATGGATAAGTTGCGCAACCTTGGTCCAAACCCCACTAGCGGGATTATTGGCAGCCACTCTATCAAAAATACGCAATTTAGTATTTTGAGTTTTAACAGCGGTTCCATGGCTGAAGCGAACATTTAAAGTAGCTCTATTATTAGGGATAAATTTTAAACCAGTGGCAGGAGTGATACTAGTAACATATCCACTACCATCGTTAACGTACTTTACATTGTCAGATGACGTTCCTTCAACAGTACCATTGCTATTAGTAATAAACGTAGTGTCTTGATATGAATTTAGCTCTACTGACTGGCCAAAAGCTCCTCCGAAAAACCCTATCCCAGAACCGGACAAGTTTTGGAGAAGCGTGCCGTTGCCAGCATAGAAGGTAATAGTCGCCATATTAAAATCTCCCTCATAAGATATCTTCTACAGTATTATACACCATTATTGGCCCACTTTCGGCCATTTACCTATTGGGCAATCGGCTGAAGCCCAACCGGCCTTTCTATCGATAAAACAGCCACATTTCATACATCTCCCGCCGGATCTCCATTCGCAAGTATCGCATATGCGCATTCTTTCGGCATAGTCTTCTTCACTGATACTCTTCATTCCGCTTTTAACATAAGCCCCAACAGCTTTTGCAAAACTCCAGCCCTGAGTCATCAAATTGGGAGCGTTAAGCTCCTGTTCTGGTGTTTCAAGAGAAGACATATTATCTGTTTCAGAGGGCGGCCGCCCTATAGACTTGTTCTTTTCACAGCTTGAACACCCCGTCTTCGATGTCGTCAGTAGTGGCTCCGATTTATCTTCTTCTACGGCCTCGGCATAATTTCTATTAACATATGAGCGTGTATTGCCTAAAGAAGAAGCTTTCAAATTAGGCATCTCCTCATCTTTATCAGGGGGGACAGGAGTGCAATCAGCTTCGTTCTGCCCTGCTCCTTGACAATTATCCCACGCCACAAAGTTGGGAATTGATATCTGACACCGTCTAACTTCTATAGGGTTTTTATAGCATTGATGTCTCTGACACCACTGTTTAGGAGACCCATTAATATCACACTCACATTTGGTTCTTCTTTGCGTCATATTTACATATCCTCCCGTACTATCATACCGTACATCTACTTAAAATCCCCAGCATAAACCCCAGAAGACCACCAGTAGTCATTCCTTCCGCCTCTATTCCACCACCTAGGCTCATACATGCGCACCAACTGATTATAAGTAGAATCCCCAACTGTTATAGCGTTGTCTGCCGGGCCTCCTATTGGAGACATAACATCTCCCCCTTCTGGTAGCCCCAACATATGGCCAATTTGTTTCATAAGAACCCTTTTAATACTATAAGCTCCCGGCTTGTCAGACTCATCAACCCAATCTGGACGCCATCTTACAGAACTGTCAATGTATAAGTCTCCCGCTATACCTTCTCTCCCCTCCGTTATACAGACGCACGCCTCCCCACCATCATCAACAGCGCCCTGAGGATCTCCTCCTCCGGGCTGCGCTGGAATAACATTACTGCCGTAGGCAGGACGAAAACCATTGCAGTTGCTATAATTATCGTCGCTATCAGCGCCAATCTTATTATTAGCCCGCCCATATGGCCTACCCGCAGCCGGTATACATGGAATCCACACACCATCGATTTTTTTCAGACACCTCATGTTTCCCATATACCCACAAGAAAATGGATTTCCACTTGCAAGAACTAGTGGCGGATCTCTATAATCCCAACAGTGTCCAGCGTTACTACAAACGTCTTTATTGATATAGGCGCTCCAGTCCCAAGTCGCCCATATTTTATTATTTGATATACAGTCTGTCTTGATGGTGTAGTTGGTATCAGAGCATACACCGTCGCAGTCATTTACTGCTCCACAGTTTAGTGCCAGACAATCAGCCTGAAACGCAGACGTGGATCCTATTAAGAGTTTATCATATCTGTCTTCGTCATATCGTAGGCATTGTCCATGTAGCTCTACACTGTTTGGTCCAAATGTAGTTCGATTTCCAATAATCACCCCCGTATTGCAATCATAACACTGTCCCCTGCCTTCCTGAGCCCATCTTTCTCTCAGAGCATCGTACCAATTGACCATTCCTATTCTTACTTGGCCCGGCCTTGGGCAACACGTATCCTTCTCTGGCCAGTCCTTACAATTAGCGCCGGTCTTCCCATAGAAAGGCGTGTCATTTGTTACTTTAGCCTCCCAAATATTAGCCACCCAATCAAATTTAGGATGCCATGCGGCCGGACGCCATATAGAACCGTTTGGGTTGCTCGGCCTCGGAGGCACAGCGGGAGTTGTGGGTCCAACCCAGCCGTACCTATGGTGTATTCCAAACAAATTATTCGTACACTGTCCACAATCATTAATAATGTCGCCGTATTTTTTTCTCACCCATTTGTTCTTTTCATGCCTAACTGCCGAAGTGCCATCTTCTCCTCTAGTAACTATTACCTCATAAAGATTCACAATATTGTTTGGCCAGCTTTTATCTCCAAGCGGCTCTCCAGCGCAGTTTGACCAACCAATTGCTGCATCAAAGCTCTCTCCATACCAATGTCTGCACGCAGTCGGGTTAGGCACGAAATTGCAATCGTCAAATTCACAATCTGGCTTCTCGTAGGTTGGCCCTGTCGGTCCCGGCATACCCTGTAAATTAACATCTCCCGCACAAAAACCCTTAACGTTGGCGTGAAACTTACTAGTTTTTATAACCTGAACAACCTTCATGTTTTCAGATTCGATCCTAATAATGTCGTCGGGCTTCAGCGTAAATTTTTCTGGAGTAGCTATAATACTAGGATCATGAGCGTCACTACCATTATCAACAAAAAGATTTCCAGTGTTATCAATTTCTGTTATGGTGAGTCTCATCTCTGTAGAAGAGATGTCGTTATACAAGCTAGATATCCCAATGGGAACTCCTCTAGAAGATCCTTGGCCTCGTTCTCCTGATATCCAACACCCACCCTCACTGGAGCAGTCGGGGCAGCACCATGGAGAAATCCTGACTGAGTCACGACAAAGATGATACAAACTTCTATTATCGATTGGAAAATAACCGATTCCTTCGTTGGCATCACCAATTAAATTGCCTTCATCATCTACACAGTGAGCAACATCCACGCAATTTTTACCACCACCATGCATATTATTTGACCAGAGATAAATGCTATCTCCCCGGCCGTGGTACTCGGCGTTGGGATGAACAGGATCTGCATCTGGAATAGAAACGCCCCTACTTACAGATAGGGTTTCCGTCAGGCGATTAATAGAAGTTATTCCCATATATTCAGAACCAATTTTTATATAGTCTCCTATCTTAAACAATTCGGAGGTGGCAAGATCACAGTCAGTTCTTTCAAGAGTATCTCCAACATTTCCGCCGGGGAATCTCAACGACACTGCGATCCCGCCGTTGTTCGCTGCAACATTATACCTAAGGACTCTCTGGGTCGCTTGCCATTGCAATGCCCCACAAGTTTGAGCATCTGTTCCAGCAGTTGACGGTTTACCATCCCCACATGTTGACAATTTTTCTGTACACCCTACGCCAGCGGTTCCATTCCTGCAAGCGTCTCTACCTCCGCAACCCGGACAACTTTCGGTAGACCAGTATACATTATTGTAATCATTCTTATCCACACACCAGCCAGCATATCCATATCCACAACAATCATAGTCACACCCCGCCATAACATCCATGTCGCCGTCTAAATTATAGTCACCAAGACATTGGCCGTATAGCTTCTCATACTCTTTACAACAGGATGAGGGGACATAGGTATTGGTGGGAGTAATGAAAGGATCTCCCCCCGGAGACACACAAGAAACCGTGCCTTGACAGCACTCTGCATTTTTCGGTACGCATGGGAACAACTCTGAAAAACCGGGATTAAATATCCCTTCATCGTTCCCAAAGTCAGAAGACCAGTCTCCGTCAATAAGCTCCCAATAGCCATCTACGTGATTGCAACAAGCTTCGTCTCCAATATCTTCTCTCACATATTTTGGATCTAGATACCACCTCAAAGGCACGGATGGAAACAAATCAGCATCTCCGTCAAGGTCGGAGTCTACTGCATGTCCAAACTCTTCCCCTGCGACATACCGCATAACTTGATCTTTTGGATGGGTAAGACATGCGTAATATTTTGTCGACAAGCAGTCTTTAGCGTTGTTTGCCACTATGCCTGCACCGGTGTGAGGCATTTCCTCACACTTGTTACTACTAGATAGCTGGACAGAGGTAGATCTCGCATCATTGGCAGAACAACCTTTAGCATAACAATGTCCGTTGGTTATACACGAGGCCATGTTCTCCCATTGTCTTTCTGGGACTACGCCACCGGCTGTATCTCCACCGGGAAGCCTTGTAACGCACCTACCAACCATTGGATAGTCAGTATTCCTGCTCCATTGTGGAACCATATATCGATCTGTTTTATTACTAGGAACTTCGTTATTAAGAGCCGCCTCGTGTCCCATATTGATGAATCTAACTCTTAACTGGTGGCTGTTGGTTTGTGCTGGCAATCCCAAGGGGTTCAGGCCGGGATTTATATTATGGCTACCGGGGAATAAATCAGTTCCACCGCCCCAACTACCATGCCTTCTGTCTACGGCGATGTAATCTGCGCGAGGAGACCATAGGCTTTCTAAGATATTAGACCATTCAGTAAACGCCTCCTCTACACACTCAATAAACAAACTTTCAGGAAGTAGTTTTGGAGAAGTCCCAACGTCTACGCCACCCTGTATAAACTCAAAGCCAAACGCACATTGTTGATCAGGAGCGATACAGCTAGCCCCACTGTCGTTGGGATCATAATAATGCCAAGTTCCGCCATCCGTCCAATCGCCGTCGCCTATCACCGGACCTGCGCCGGGTAATGCTATAGTAAACTCATTTCCAGAAACAGCAAGAACTCTAAACTGCCCGTTCGCTGCAAGATTGCCCCCCACCTTAGAGCCAAACGGCATGCCTTCGGTGTCATTCACAATCCCTATAAAAATAGGATCTCCCGGAGCTAAGTTAATCTCTAATTGACCAACTTGTAGTCTGGAAGTAATTTTAATAGGTTTTCCTATACCAGTAACGCCAATGATTTCCCCTGTAGACTGGTGGTCGTACATGTCTATTGATTCACCTACTTCTGTAGATGTTCCGGGTCTCATTAAAGTCACAGAAACTTTTAGAGTACCTTTATCATACAACTGACCCGGATCGCCTCCCGGAGAGCCGGGGATTAAACCCTCGCTAGATTCTCCCATGCCGCAAGGCTCAAGCATACATACGGCTTCTTTAAGAGGATACCAAGCCATATCGTACAAGACGGGCGCTCCCAGCTTCCAACCAAGCGGATTCGTTGTGGGACCATCGAAGCTGAGAGTGCCCGGCGCCTGCCAGTGGTCCTTTTCTCTCAAACAGTTACAACAAGTGTCACCTTCGTGACAATATCCGCCGCCGTATTTATCGTGAGGTATAAGACCCTCTGGGCAATATATAGGGGCGGGACATGTTTCTGGAATATCGCCCATCTCTTGCATAAATTGTCCGCAGCCAGCAACCTCACTGCCCCCGTCTTGAACGACTTGAACACATTGGCCAGTAGCGCCACCACCGGCAGCCTGCTGGCAACCGTTCGGACAACCATCGGATTTGTAAACTTGATTAGCGTTATATCCCTCGGAACGACTGCTCTCACACATGCACTCAAAACAAATATCGCAGATGTTGCCGGAAATTAAATTCCTGATCCTACACGTCGGATCCCAAGCTGGGTGGCCACATGGATAACAACATTCACAACCCTCCGGTTGATTTCCACAGCAACCGGTCCACTTTGTCTCGATATTACCGGGATAATATACTTGTCCTGATTGACCAAGTAGAGTAGCTGCTGGAGAACCGGGTACGGCGGGGCAACTTATAGCTGGAAAATACTCTCCATACGGGCAAAAAACGTCCTCCGGTGGATGGTAGTACAAAAATGGGAAAATTCCGGGCCACTTTCCATCACAGCCCCAGTCGGCAGACCAATCTGCTATGTCACAATGTCCGCAACACCAAGGCACGGCCCCTACTAGTTTGGCGTCTTCCCAACAATCCCCCATGCAAGCTACACACAAATCTAATTCCCACGCCCTGTAGCAATCATCTATTATCTCCCACCATCCCACACAATAGATATTACACTCTCCTATCATGCCGTGAGTATGCCCTAGGTCAGCAACAAATTTGACAGCTTCTGGATGCTGAATACACATGGCGTCTTTGTCTGCTGGTGGATCACAGGGCTGGGGGCCGGGTTCTCCGGGGCCTTTTTTATAACAGATAGCCCAAAGGTGCGGGAAGAGGAACTGAGGTCGAAGATGCCAACGTTCAGGGCGAGCATTAAGGCACATTCCGGGCTTAATGGGAAAATCTGCCATAGAGTGATTAGCAGCCCCACCAATCAAGGTGCATTGATGTCCATAAGTGGGTTGTTCCCATACCAATGAGTTGGGACACCTAACGCCCTCTGTGTGGTCTGGAGCAGGAAGCGGATAAGCACAGCTTGTATCAGGCCATTTTGTATATATGCACCCGTCTGTAGAGGGACTCTTGTTGGAGAGATCACAAATCGCATCCACCGCCCCGCACTCATTTACTTTCACTCCGGGGCCATCGCCCCCTACAGGAATGCCATTTTCATATCCACCAATGTGGGTAACGGTCGAGCTTTGCTGCGCATTCGCAATAATTGTAAGTTTCGCAGTTGATTGGCCTTCCGGAAGACATCCGCACGTATAATAACTTTCTTCTATACAGCCCGTATTGGGAGAATCTGGCCCTGTGGGGGTGCCGTAGGTGGGAACACAACATTGGCCCTCTTTTGCGGTGCCTTCAAATGTACGCTTCGGGTCTTTAGAACACCCATGGCCCGCTTGATTCCTATTACTACCAGTTTTCACTCCGCAGATACTGGAAGCTCCGGGCACCCCGGCTATCTCTTCACATACACACGCATCTTCGCAAAAACCGTTGCAAACTTCACAACATACATCACAATTCTTTTCATCAAATTTATGAACCCCCAGAAGTTCACCCTTATTCCCGCCAGAGGAGCCACTATTACAAAACTCATCGATGCAGCCGCCGTCAACTGCGTTTGCGGGGTTGCCTGAGCTTCCTTGGATGCAGGTGTTGGGGTCCGCGCTTAATCTGTTCCATAGCGCGTCCATGCCCGGACAAGCGGGTTTAGGCACCCAACAACTGGAATCACAGTCTGGAGGATCAGTTGATCCCTCGATACATTCAAAGCCATCGCCGAGCACGCAATCAAGGTTCGGCGGCACGGAATCGTAGCAAACACACTTCTCTCCATCAGACACATTGCTCACTTGTTGCTGACATGGACATGAACACCTACAAGAAGTCTTAAATTCTGTGTCTTTGACGGGGATGTCGACGGTTATTGCCCATGTGCCATCTTTACACACTGATCCCATATCCAAATCCCCGTAGCCATGGACATTAGTAAATTCCCAGCTTTTACAATTAACAGTCCCTAGTACATTTTTAGTGTCTGGTCTCGACGCCGAAACCTGTAAAATCCAAGAACCGTAATCTGGTGGGTTCGCGAGATGTCCATGAGCAGTCTTAGCTGGAGCAATACAAACTAAAGTCATCTCCCAAGGAAT
>Ga0310121_10003320_pt1 | contig 14722 bp, 17 predicted proteins | sample CB27_Tmax_986_MG_FD_203504 | JGI IMG/M metagenome (GOLD analysis project Ga0310121, IMG submission 203504) | Marine microbial communities from Western Arctic Ocean, Canada - CB27_Tmax_986 | ecosystem: Environmental > Aquatic > Marine > Oceanic | place: Canada: Western Arctic Ocean | collected...
CGTAGGAGCAACATTGACCAATGATGGAAATGAGGTATATGCTGTAGATGGAGTAAACCTTACTCTTAATATGAGAGTACTTGTTAAAGACCAATCTCCAGCAACTGAAAATGGTATTTACTATGTAACTACTGCTGGTGCTGGTGGTGCAACTTTAATATTAACAAGAGCTCTAGATGCAAACCAACCAGCAGAACTAACTGGTGGATCTTTTACTTTTGTTGAACAAGGAACTACACAAGCAGAAAATGGATATGTATTTACTCATAATGGAGAACCTACATTTGGGTCTGGTAATACTGACTTGACTGTTGCACAGTTTTCAGGTGCAGGACAAGTTGTCGCTGGTACTGGAATGACAAAATCTGGAAATACACTTAATGTTGTTGGTTCTACAACTATTCTTGCGAATGCTGATACTCTTGAAGTTAAGAGTACTGGAACTGGTGGACAGATTTTACGTTCTACTGGAACCGCATCTCAGGCTGCAGTATGGGGTCAAGTAGACCTTGCTGATTCTGATGCAGTTACAGGAATTTCTGCTATTGCAAATGGTGGAACTGGAGCTAGTTCTCTGACTGCTAACCGATTGGTGATGGCAAATGGTACTAGTGCAATTACAGTACTTGGTGCTGGGAGTCAGGATCAAGTGATGTTAAGTAATGCTGGTTCAGCACCAGCTTTTGGAAATATTGATGGAGGAACTTTCTAATGGCTACGGTGATTAAATTAAAAAAATCTGAAGTTGCTTCTTCAGTACCAGATACAGGAGATCTTGTAGTTGGAGAAGTTGCAATAAATACAGCAGACCAAAAACTTTATGTAAGAGATTCTAGTGACAATATTGTTGTGGTCGCAAATAAAGGAGAAACTTTAGGAACAGTTTTAGCAATGTCAGTTGCTTTAGGATAAAGGATAATTCATGGCTACACCAGCAACAAAAGATGCCCTTAAAGAATATTGTTTAAAGGCATTAGGAAAACCAGTTATTGATGTCAATGTAGATCCAGATCAATGCGATGACCGTATTGATGATGCACTTCAATATTTTGCAGAGTATCATATGGATGGTGTTGAGAGAATGTATCTCAAGTACAAAATGACTGATGCACAAAAGACAAGAGGTACTACAGATGCTACTACTAATGTAACAGATTCCGTAGATAATACAGGTGGAGCTTATGCTTGGTTAGAACAAAAGGTTTGGATTCCTTTACCAGCTCCTGTAATTTCTGTATTGAGAATTTTTCCAATTACAGATCAAGTATCTGGATCTGCCATGTTTGATATGAAATATCAAATGCACTTGAATGATTTGTGGGATTTTACTTCTACATCTATGGTCACTTATCAAATGTTGATGGAACATTTAGATTTTATAGACCATTTATTAGTTGGTGAAATTCCAATTAGGTTTAATCAACATCAAAATAGACTTTATTTGGATATGGATTGGACAAATGAAATACCAGCTGACCAATTTCTTATTATTGAATGTTATAGAACATTAGATCCAACTGTATACACAGATGTATATAACGATATATTTCTTAAAAAATATTCGACTGCTCTTATTAAAAAACAATGGGGAGCAAATTTAATTAAATTTAATGGTGTGTCAATGTTAGGTGGTGTTCAAATGAATGGAGAAACAATCTATACTCAAGCTGATGAAGAAATAAAACTACTGGAAGAACAACTCCTTAATGGTTATGGACTTCCAGCAGACATGATGATAGGATAAGATGCCAACTTCTGTATATTTTGACACAGGTACAACAGCCGAACAAAGATTATATGAGAACCTAATTATTGAACAACTTTCAGTATTTGGGCAGGATGTATATTATCTTCCTAGAAAATTGGTCAACAAAGATACTTTGTTTGGTGAGGATGCTTCTAGTTCTTTCAATGACGCATATATTATAGAAATGTATCTTGATAATATAGAAGGATATGAAGGTCAAAAAGAAATGATGACCAGATTTGGTGTGGATATGCAAGATGAAGCTACATGGGTAGTTTCTAAGAGAAGGTTTGAACAATTAATATCTTTAGACCAAAATCTGATTGTTAGTACTCGCCCAAATGAAGGAGACTTGATTTATTTCGATAAATCAAAGAAACTTTTTGAAATTAGTTTTGTTGATCATGATGATCCATTTTATCAACTTGCTAATTTACCTGTATATAAGTTACGATGTCGTACCTTTGATTACAGTCATGAAGATATGACAACTGGTGTTTCAGATATTGATGCAATCGAAACTGCACAATCTTTGGATGCTCTTGAATATCAAGTTACATTGGAGTCTGGTACAGAATTAGGCACTAATTATTTATTAACAGAATATGGAGATTGGATTGTAAGTGAAGATTATAGTGTAGCTGCTGTAGACCTTTCTTCTGACTCTGATTGGTTTGAAACTCAAGGTGATTCCATACTTGATTTTTCAGAAATGAACCCATTTGGTGAGGTAACATAATGCTTGGAAATACTTTTTATCACGAAACTATGAGGAAGTGTGTAGTAGGATTTGGCACACTCTTTAATGACATACACATTACTAGAAAAGATTCTTCTGGTAATATAATACAATCTATGAAGGTTCCACTTGCATACGGAGCAAAACAGAAGTTTCTAACAAGATTGACAGAAGATCCTAGTTTAACAAAATCAGTTGCAATCACCCTACCTAGAATTGGTTTTGAGATTGGACAAATAGCATACGACAGTACACGAAAATTAAATAAAGTACAGAAAGTAAAGAAGGCTGGTACTGCTGGTAATAAGGTGGATACTCAGTATATGCCAGTTCCTTATAATATTGATTTTGAATTATATTGTATGTCGAAAAATAGTGATGATGCGTTGCAGATAGTAGAACAGATTCTACCATATTTTCAACCTGACTATACAATCACTATCAACGATATAGTACAGATGAGTAGTAAGAGAGATGTTCCTATTATATTGACAGGGGTAGCTTATGAAGATAATTATGCAGGAGAGTGGATAGAAAGACGAGCAATTATCTATACAATGTCTTTTACTGCAAAATGTTACCTGTACGGCCCTGTCATTACTGGACAGGTAGTTACAAGAGTTCAGGCGGATCAATATACCGATGCTGCTTCGGCTGCACCGAAACGAGAACAAAGACTTGTTACTACACCAACTCCAGCTGGAGCTGATATGGATGATAACTTTGGATTTAATGAAACACATTCTTTCTTTGAGGATGCAAAGAATTATAATGTAGAGACAGGACAGGATGAGTAATGGAAAAAATCAACGAAATGCTGGGGATTGCAGATAAAGCGGTTGCCTCCACCAAACACCAAACCGTTACTGTAATACCCCGGCCACAGTCAAGTGATATAAATGAAGATGATTTCCAATACAGTAGAGAAAATCTTTATCATATAATAGAACGTGGCCAGGATGCATTAAGTGGTATCCTACAAGTAGCACAAGAAACAGACCATCCCCGAGCTTATGAGGTTGCAGGACAACTTCTAAAGACCAATGCAGAGAATACAGAAAAACTAGTCAATCTGCAAACCACCAAAAAGAAACTCAGAGATATAGAACAACCTCAACGTGTTACTAACAATAACACTTTATTTGTTGGTTCCACTAAAGAACTTCAACAGATAATTAAAAATAAAAAATAATGCAACAGTTGTATCGTGAAAACCCGAATCTCAAACGGGCAAACGTATCTATTGAGTTTACTAAAAAGCAAATACAGGAATACCAAAAATGCATGGAAGATCCTGTTTACTTCACAGAAGCTTATGTTAAAATTATAAGTCTTGATGAGGGATTGATACCCTTTAAACTCTACAGTTTCCAACGACAAATGATGTGGACTTTCCATACAGAGAGATTCACCATTTGCAAACTTCCTAGACAATCTGGCAAATCCACTACAATTATTGCATATTTGTTACACTTTTGTTTGTTTAATCCTACAGTTAGTGTCGCAATACTTGCAAACAAAGCTGTTGTAGCAAGAGACTTACTTGGTAGACTGCAACTTGCATATGAACATCTCCCAAAATGGTTACAACAAGGAGTTATGACATGGAACAAGGGGTCTTTGGAATTAGAGAATGGCTCAAAAATTCTGGCCAGTTCAACTTCTGCTTCTGCTGTTCGAGGTGGATCCTACAACATTATTTTCCTAGATGAGTTCGCATACGTTCCAAATAACATTGCAACTCAATTCCTAAGTTCTGTATATCCTACAATTTCCTCTGGTAAAGAATCCAAAGTAATGATGGTGAGTACACCAAACGGTATGAATATGTTTTACAAGATGTGGAACGATGCAGAGAATGGTAATAATACTTACATTCCTATAGAGGTACATTGGAGTGAAATACCAGGCCGTGATGAAGAATGGAAAGAAGAAACTATCAAGAATATTGGAGAAGAACAATTTCAAACAGAATTTAATTGTTCCTTTTTAGGATCATCTAATACCCTAATCCATGCTTCAAAGTTGGGTGCATTATCACATTCCATCCCCAATGTAGCTAATGCAGGATTGAAAGTATATGAAAAACCAACTTCTGAATCTGCATATGTAATGGTTGTTGATGTATCAAGAGGAGTATCTAATGATTATTCTGCATTTGTAGTATTGGATGTATCAGAACTTCCTTATAAACAAGTTGCAGTATATAGAGATAATGAAATTAAACCAATGAATTTTCCAGTAGTTATTTATAAGATTGCTAAAGCTTATAACCTTGCATATGTTCTTATAGAAATTAATGATATAGGAGCCCAAATAGCAGATGCAATGCAGTTTGATATGGAGTATGATAATATGATTATGACTACAATGCATGGTCGAAATGGTCAGATTGCAGGGGGTGGATTCTCTGGAAAGAAAGCTCAGTTGGGTGTACGAACTACTAGATCTCTTAAAAAGATAGGATGTTCAAATTTAAAAACTCTTATAGAAGATGATAAGTTAGTAATATGTGATTTTGATACGATTGCAGAGTTATCTTCTTTTGTAGGAAAAGGACAATCGTGGGAAGGTTCGGATGGAAATACTGATGATCTGGTGATGTGTTTAGTCCTGTTCAGTTGGTTGACAGACCAAACTTATTTCAAGGAATTAGTCAATTTAGATATTCGTAAACAACTTTGGAAAGATAAAGAAGAGTTGGTAGACCAAGATATGGCTCCATTTGGATTTGTTTTAGATGGACTTCGGGATGAACATGGAGAAAAAATTGGAGAAAATATTGATGAATTTGGTTCAGTATGGAATCCAGTTGTATCTTCCAATAGAGAATATCTACAAGATTGGTGATAACTGAATATCATTATTCAATTTAGCCTCACAATTCAAACATACAATTTTATTCTTTTGTATCCGTTCCAGAATCGGTAATCGAAGTCTTTCTCTGAGTCCTTTCGATCTTGAAATGATTCGGATCTCTTTGTTGTCAGGGTAGAATGCCAACGTACACGTTTCTGCTTCCCCACAATATATACAGGCCTTATCTGCAAGGAGTTCGTTAATCCATATATCACGTTTTCTTCTGGCCTTTCTAATCCCTTCTTTAATTGTTTTCTTATATTTTTCATAATGTGTCATAGAATTATTTATAACACAAAAATGTTATAAATCCCTTTTTGAAAATCCATAAAAGTATAAATATGTGTAATAACATTTCTATTTAAGGAGATTGGAATGGCGTTTCAAGTTTCGCCTGGTGTACAGGTAACAGAAAAAGACTTAACAAACGTAGTTCCGGCAGTTGCAACATCAATTGCTGGTATAGTAATGGCCGCACAAAAGGGGCCAACTGATACTATTACCGCAATTGCATCTGAAGAAGAGTTGGTTTCCATTTTTGGTGAACCACAGTCAGCCAGTAATCATTTTGAAGATTGGATGGCTGGTGCTGCTTTTCTTGGATACGGTAATGCTTTAAGGGTGGTTCGCCCTGCAAGTGCTGCTGTAAATGCTTGTACTTCTGGTACTGCACTTTTGATTAAGAATAACACCCATTGGAAAGATGGGGATGGTTCTACAGGGCCCTATAATACTGGGTCTGCAAGCGTAGGACAATGGGCAGCAAGGACTGCCGGTGCTTGGGGAAATAGTTTAAAAATATCTATGTGCCCAACCGCAACTGAATTTGAGGAAACATTTTCAGGAGCTGAAAATACTCTTGGTGTTGTAGAAACCGCAGCTGCTGTTGGAGCTACTGTAGTAATAATTGATGCTGGTGCAAGTGGTTCTTCTGGTGACGGTGGTGCAAAATACAATGTTGGAGACATTGTTTACTTTGAAGAAGCTGATGGTTCAGAATATAAGGTAACAGGTATTACTGGTGATAACCTTACCATTGAAAGATATGGTACTGCAAATACTGCTGGTGGTTTAAGATCAGCGATTGCAGATTATACAGATGTTCGCAGACGCTGGGAATTTTATGACCAATTTGACGGTGCTCCTGGCACATCAACATTTGTGCAAGATCGTACAGGAGTATTAACAGCTGATGAAATGCATATCATTATAGTAGATGTAGATGGTGGAATTACTGGAGTTCCAAAAGCAATTTTGGAAAAATGGTCAGGAGTATCTAAAATTTCAGATGCAAGATCAGCTCAAGGAGCTCAAAACTATTATATAGATGCTCTTTATAGTGGTTCTTCATACATTTATTGGATGGATCATCCTGCTGTAAATACTGGTTATGGTAATAATGCAGCTACACAGGGTACTACATTGTATACTGCTGTATCTGAGGTAATTACTACAATTACTCTTACTAGTGGAGTAGATGACTATGCATTAACTGCTGGTGAACAAAAAGATGGAATTGACCGATTCAAAGATGTTGAAACGGTTGACCTAAACTTGTTCATTTGTGGTAAAGCTGATGCAACTAAAGCAGGAAATGCTTTGGATATGTGTACTGATCGTAAAGATGCAGTCGCATTTGTATCACCACAGTTAGCGAATGTTGTGAATGTTGCAAATGAAATGACACAAACAACAAATGTTAAAACATATTTTGATGCATTAACTTCAACATCCTATGGTATGTTCGATAGTGGATACAAATATACATACGATAAGTACAATGACACTTATCGATGGATTCCACTAAATGGAGATATGGCAGGACTTTGTGCAAGAACAGATCTAGTTGCAGATGCTTGGTGGTCGCCCGGCGGATTCAATAGAGGACAAGTTAGGGGAGTTGTAAAACTCGCTTACAATCCTCAGAAAGCAAATAGGGATATTCTGTATCGTGCAAGAATAAATCCTGTTGTTTCTTTCCCCGGCCAGGGAACGATACTGTTCGGTGATAAAACTGCACAAGCAAAACCAAGTGCATTTGACCGCATTAATGTACGAAGATTGTTCATCGTATTAGAGAAAGCAATTTCAACTGCTTCTAAATTCCAGTTGTTTGAATTCAATGATGAGTTCACAAGAGCAGGATTTAGGAATATGGTTGAACCTTTCTTGCGTGATGTTCAAGGTCGAAGAGGTATGACTGACTTCTTAGTTGTATGTGATGAGTCCAACAACCCAGGCTCGGTTGTTGACCGTAACGAGTTTGTTGCTGATATTTTCATCAAACCTGCTCGGTCTATTAACTTTATTTCTCTAAACTTCATCGCCACGAAAACTGGTGTTGCGTTTAGTGAAGTAGTTGGGGCATAGGGGGAATCATGGCAAACATAAACGACTTTAAATCGGCATTAAAAGGTGGTGGTGCAAGGGCGAATCAGTATACAGTAACAATGCCTTTTCCGGGCTTTGCAGCAGTAGGTGGTGAGACACGAACAATGTCTTTCTTATGTACTGCAACAAACTTGCCTGGTATGACATTGGCTGAAATTGCAGTACCATTTCGTGGTCGTAACCTGTATATCGCAGGGGATCGTACCATTGATACATGGTCAACTACAATTTTAAATGATACTGATTTTGCAATTCGCAATGCATTTGAGCGTTGGATGAATGAAATCAATGCGATGTCTGATAATAGTGGATTGGAAAATCCAGCTGATTATATGGTAGATGCATTTGTTGATCACTTAGATCGTGCTGGTCAGGTAATTAAGGCTTATACCTTTAGAGGTATGTGGCCACTAACCGTAGCACCTATTGAACTAACTGCAGCAGAAGCTGGAGAAGTTGAATCATTTGAAATAACTTATCGTTATCAATTTTTTGAAACCAATACCACAACTTAATATTTCGTATAAATATTTGTATTGATATTGATTACGGAGTATTATGGCACAACTATTTGGATTTCAAATAACCAGAGCAAAGGATAAGGGGGAACAAGCATCATTTGTTCTCCCCGATCCTGAATCTGGAGCTACCACAACTGCTGGATTCTACAGCGAATTTCTCGACATAGAAGGACAAACTAAGACTGAAACTGATCTTATTCGTAGGTATCGGTCTACTTCAGAGCATCCAGAGTGTGATTTAGCTATTGAAGATATTATTAATGAGTCTATAAATATTGAAGATTATAGACAATCAGTATCTATTAATACTGATAATTTACCTTATTCTTCAAAAATTAAAAGAAGAATTATAAGTGAATTTTCACAAGTATTAAAATTATTAGATTTTTCTAATAAAGCTCATGAAGTTTTTAGGCGATGGTATATAGATGGTAGGATTTATTTTCATAAGATAGTAGATGAAGAAGATCCACAAAAAGGAATACAAGAATTAAGATACATTGATGCTTTAAAGATTAAACGAATTCGTAAAATCGAAAAAGTAGAAACAAAGAAACATTCCCCTTCACTTAAAATATTAGATGATTATTACTTGTATAATGAAAATGGGGTAACTAGTGCAAATGTTGGTTCTTCTGGGCCAGTTGGAGCTGCTATTAAAATTACAGCAGATTCAATCGCAATGTGTGGTTCTGGAATATTTGATCCTACGAAAGCATTAATTTTAGGGTATTTACATAAAGCTATCAAACCTGTCAATCAACTTAGAATGATTGAAGATGCGGTAGTGATTTATCGTATTTCACGAGCACCAGAACGAAGAATTTTCTACATTGATGTTGGTAACTTACCGAAAGTAAAGGCAGAAACATATCTCAAAGATGTGATGAATCGTTATCGAAATAAGTTGGTGTATAATGCAGCAACTGGTGAGATAAAGGATGACCGTCAGCAAATGAGTATGTTAGAGGATTTCTGGTTGCCTCGTAGAGAAGGTGGTAGAGGAACTGAAATTACAACCCTGCCTGGTGGACAGAATCTAGGAGAAATAGATGATATTGTCTATTTCCAGAAAAAGTTATATCGGTCTTTGAATATTCCTGTTAGTCGGTTAGAATCCGATTCAGGATTTAGTTTAGGTCGAGCTTCAGAAATTACAAGAGATGAGGTAAAATTTACTAAATTTGTTCAGAAATTACGAAACAAGTTTAATACTTTATTTAATGATATTCTTAAAACGCAATTAATACTCAAGGGAGTTATTGCAGAAGAAGATTGGCAAGAAATTAAAGAAAATCTTTCGTACAGTTACATGAAAGATGGTCATTATGCAGAAATGCGAGATATGGATGTGCTTCGTGAACGATTGGATATACTAAATAGTATGGAACCGTATATAGGTGATTGGTTTTCTAAGGAATATGTTCAAAAACACGTTTTTCGTATGTCTCAAGAAGAAATTAATAAGATGGACAGACAAATTAATAAAGAACCAGAACCAGATGATCACGAACCAATTGCTAATCCTATGGATCCAGATGGGCCTGCCGCTCCAGCAGTTGGGCCTGGAGGATAACCACTAACACAAGAGATAAATTATGAGTGAAATACCAAATATGATTTCAGCTTTAGTTGATGATAATAAAGTAGATGCTGAAACACATTTTAAAAATACTATGGCATCCAAAATAGGTGATGCGTTAGATCTAAAACGAGTAGGAGTAGCGAATTCTTTAGTAAAAGGACAATCTAATACCTCAGTAGAGGACTCTGCCGATGAAGAAGTTTAAAGAATTTAACACTTGGGTTACAGAAAAGGATGAACATAAAAAATCATCCACATACAAAAAACTTACACCTAAGATGAAAAAGGCTATTGATGATGTCTTTGGCACAATGGAAAAGAACCCAGGCGACTTTTTAAGTACATTTGATAAAACTGTAGAAAAAGTTGCAAAAAAACATGGTGTAAAGGTTAAAGATATTATGAATTATTTTGATAAAGAAATGCTTTCAATTTAGGATAAACTATGGCAAATTCAATTAGAAACTCACATGGAAGAAGTGTTTTACATATAGACACTACTGATGGAGCAATAACATTAGCAGAACTTAAAGCAACTGGTGAAGCTACCCCAACTAAAGCACATATTGTTGATCTTTTTTGGCAAACTGCTGGTTCTCTTACAATAGATAGGGGTGGTACAGATATTCATGCATTTACAGGCACAGGACATTTTAATTTCGGTTTTGCTGGAGCTGAATTAGGTGGAACTCAAACCGCAGACATTGGACTCACAGTCTCAGGCGACACCTATGCAATCATTGTTGTGCATAAATCATACGAACTTGTATAATAAAAGGATAATATGAAACTAATCAGAGAAATGTATGATGATTTTGAAATTCTTACTGAAGGTAAGAATAAGGAATTGAAAATTAAAGGGGTTTTCATGCAAGCCGAAACTAAGAATCGGAATGGTAGAATGTATCCTCTTGATATTTTAATGAAAGAAGTTAAGCGATACAATAAGGAACTCGTTCAAAACAAACGTGCTTTTGGGGAATTAGGACATCCTGAGGGCCCAACGGTTAATCTGGATAGGGTTTCTCATTTAATCGAAGAACTATACCCCGAAGGTCATAATATCATCGGGAAAGCAAAGATTCTTGACACACCTAATGGTAAAATTGTCAAAGAACTGCTAAATGCCGGTGCTAAACTTGGAGTCTCTAGTAGAGGAATGGGAACACTTGAAAAGAAGGGTCAGACAAATATTGTCAAAGACGATTTTTATCTTGCAACAGCAGGAGACATCGTTGCGGATCCATCTGCACCAGAAGCGTTTGTGGAAGGAATAATGGAAGGGAAAGAATGGATTTGGGATAACGGAATTCTTAAAGAAGAAGAAGTTGCCCGAATTGAAAGAGTCGCTTCCGCAAATAAACAGGCAAAAGCCTTTGAAATGTTCCTTTCAAAACTCTAATTTTATAAATATAATTAACAAACTACTAAAGGAGACTTAATATGTCTGACGAACTTAATAAAGAGATGGATGAATTGGAAGAGGTCGAAGAGGCAACAGCAGAACCCACAGGGGTAAAAGCTAAAGAGCCCGGAGCAACCAGCCCAAAGTCCGTTAAACTAAAACAGGAAAAAGAAAACATGGCCAAAGAAAAAGGTGCTAAAGCAGCATCTGATCCTAAAGCAACTAAAGGTATAGTAAAACCTGTAACTTTATCTGCCGGAGATGATGTCGAAAAAGAAGATCATGAGGAAGAGGAAGAAGAAGTTAAAAAAGAAGAAAAAGCTTCTGCTCCTAAACTCAAATCTGAACTCATGCAAGGTATTGTAGACCACATTAAAGGTCTGAAAAAAGAAGACCTTGCAAAAATGTATGGTACTCACGTTTTAGGTGAAACTGAAAAGGATGAGGGCTATGAAGAAGAAGAGGAAGATGAAGAAGCTTCTAAAGTTAAAAAAGAATCTATTGACCAAACAATTGAAGATTTAGATGTATCACAAGATATTGATGCTTTAGTTGGTGGTGAAGAAGAACTTTCTGACGAATTTAAAACAAAAGCCGCAACAATTTTTGAAACTGCAATTAAATCGAAAGTTCGTACTGAACTAGAGAAAATCCATGCGGAAAATCAAGAATCTTCAAAGAAAGTTGCAGAAGAAACAATGACAAGTGTAGTTGAAAAAGTCGATGACTATATGAACTACGTTGTCGAACAATGGATGACTGATAACGAACTTGCTATTGAGCGTGGGCTCAAAGGTGAGATCGCAGAAGATTTCATTGGTGGTCTGAAAGGATTATTTGAAGATCACTATATCGATGTTCCAGATGAGAAGTATGACATCTTGGAAGCCAACTTATCGAAAATCGAAGAGTTGGAAGATAAATTAAACAAACAGATGGAAGAAAATGTTCAGTTGAAAAAGGCAAAAGGTGAACTCGTAAAAGAGTCCATGATTGCCGATGTTGCTGATGGGATGACTGATACCGAAACTGAAAAGTTCCAAAGTCTGGTTGATGATGTTGAGTTTTCCGATGAAGAATCTTACAAAGAGAAACTTCAAACGATTAAGGAAAGCTATTTTAGTTCTGATGAAGTAAAAGCTCAAGATGAGACTCTTACTGAAGAAACTAAAGAAGAGCCTGTTGTAGCATCTGGTGATATGGCAAAGTATATGTCTGCCATTAAGAAAGATGAAACTAGGGCGAAAAAATAATATCTGAAAAACTTTTTAAAGGAGTAATTTATGTATAATTCAGAAGCTCTACAAGAGAAGTGGCAACCAGTTTTGAATCATCCCGATCTACCTCCGATCAACGATGCTTACAAACGTGCAGTTACCGCTGTAATCTTGGAGAACCAAGAAAAAGAAATGAAGGAGTCACGCAGTTTCTTGACTGAGGCAGAAATGTCCACAGCCGATGCTGTTGCAAACTGGGATCCAGTTTTGATTTCTTTAGTTCGCAGATCTATGCCTAATTTGATGGCATATGATATTTGTGGTGTGCAACCAATGAGTGGCCCCACAGGACTTATTTTTGCAATGAAAGCAAGAATGGGTGAAGGTGCAACAAGTGTAGGAGAAGCACTTTTCGATGAAGCAGATACTGCTGACGGAAACGTAACTCTTACTGGTTCACAAGCCGGTGCAGAACCTGGCGTACTGAATGACTCAGGTGCAACTGCTTCGGTAACATCCGATGCAGCTATTCCTGACATTTGGGGTGTAAACACCGCTGGTGATTACAACGTAAAAGGTGCTGATACTACAGCTGCTGGTGAAGCATATGGTGCTTCTGGTAGTTTATTTCAAGACATGGGATTTACCATTGAGAAAGCAACAGTAACCGCAAGGACACGTGCCCTGCGTGCTGCTTACACAATGGAACTCGCACAAGACTTAAAAGCAATTCATGGTCTTGATGCAGAGTCAGAACTTTCCAACATTCTTAGCACAGAAATTCTTGCTGAGATTAATCGTGAAGTAGTTCGTACCATTTATATTACAGCAAAAGCTGGAGCTCAAACTACAGCATCTGCTGGGATTTTCAATCTCGATACAGACTCTAATGGTCGTTGGTCGGTTGAAAAATTCAAAGGACTAATGTTCCAGATCGAGCGTGATTGTAACGATATTGGAATCTTAACTCGCAGAGGAAAAGGAAATATCCTTGTTTGTTCTGCTGATGTTGCTTCTGCATTGTCAATGGCTGGAGTCCTTGACGTAGGTGGAGGAGCTAATGGTTCAGGCAACATGAATGTCGATCCAAGTCCAGAAGGAAGTACTTTCGCAGGAACAATTAATGGAAGAATTAAGGTCTTTGTTGATCCTTATAATTCCGTTGTAAGTGCAAGTGCTGCAAATAACTGGTATGTTGCTGGTTATCGTGGTTCTAATGCTTATGATGCAGGATTGTTCTATTGCCCATACGTTCCGTTGCAAATGGTTCGTGCGGTATCGGAAACAACTTTCCAACCCCGAATTGCATTTAAGACTCGCTATGGAATGGCAGTTAATCCGATGTCAGAAACATCGGCTGCAGTTTCAGCTGCGTCTTTACCGTTTTCTGCTGATAGTAATACTTACTACCGCAGAGCTCGTGTAAGTAACTTGATGTAATCTATATCTTAGAGGGGAAAGAAGTCTTTTCCCCTCTATCCCCTTTATTATAACCAACCCTAACGGAGAAATATATGTTAGATAAAGTCTCAGGGTGGATTAAATCATTAACTGAAGTAGGTTTAGGGCTCGTTGCCTTAGGTGTTGTACTCCAAATTTTATTTGGTGCAGCAGTTCCATTCTTAGGTTTGGATGTAGTCGGTTCAGTCATTGCTCTTGTTAAAGAGTTAGGATCTGAAGGACTTGTCGGTTTAGTCGCCATTTGGGTGCTTTGGGGAATATACCAGAAAAAATAACCCCAATTTATTAATATAGGGGGGGATGGATTCTCCCCTATTCCACTTTTTTCCCACCATTATAAATACTAGTGAAAGGTAATTTATGGCCGATACTAGTCAACCCACCGTATTCGATTATGCAACTGGAACTCAATGGAGACTTGCGTTTAATCGTCTTCCCAAAACAACTTGGTTTTGCACAGCTGCAAATATTCCAGGCATAACTTTAGGTGAAGCAATGTATCCTACACCTATGGTTGATATAAATCTTACAGGAGATAAACTTACCTTTGAAACATTGAATATAACTTTTATAGTAGATGAAGAACTTCAAAACTATAGAGAATTATGGGATTGGATGGTAGGTATTGGTGCTCCAGTTAGTCATGACCAATGGGCCACTGTATTGACTAAAGGTGATGGTGCTATTAGACAATTTGGTGCAGATGATGCTGACCCTAGAACAAAATCTACTTATGAAGAATCAAATTTATATTCAGATGCAACTCTAATAGTGTATAGTTCTAAAAATCAACCAAA
>Ga0310121_10003321_pt1 | contig 14722 bp, 14 predicted proteins | sample CB27_Tmax_986_MG_FD_203504 | JGI IMG/M metagenome (GOLD analysis project Ga0310121, IMG submission 203504) | Marine microbial communities from Western Arctic Ocean, Canada - CB27_Tmax_986 | ecosystem: Environmental > Aquatic > Marine > Oceanic | place: Canada: Western Arctic Ocean | collected...
GCGTCTCGAGATCCGCGGGGGCGTTCTGGGCTGGCTCCTCGGCCTTTGCTTCCAAGTCAACGGTCATCGTTCTGCCACGGGTGTGTAATCAGTTGACCGGCCCGATCAAGGGCTGGCGTTTGTTGACAGGGTAGTCCTTGCGAAGCGGGTGGCCTTCAAACTCTTCGTACATGAGGATCCGCTTCAGGTTCGGATGGCCCTCAAAGCGGATCCCAAACATGTCCCAAACCTCGCGTTCCAGCCAGTCTGCTCCGGCCCACAGTGAAGTCACCGAATCCAGCTCGGCATCGGCCTCCTCCAGCGGAACCACTAGCCGCAGCCGGTGCTTATGCATCAGAGAGAAGAAGTGGTACGTGACCGCAAAGCGCGCCTTCCCCGGAGGACCGGGCCACGGGTCCTCATCCGGGATTTGGGATGAGGGACTCACCGCAACGCCCGAGGAAGCAAAGAAAGCCGGCGCAGGACTTTTGCCAAAAGTCGAGTAGTCTACGGCGGTCAAGTCCATGAGGAAATTCATCTTCATGGTCGGGTCCTCTTTGAGAAACCGCGCGACCTCGAACAGAAACTCCCGGCGCAGAACCACGGTTTCGTCCCCACGGTACGTGTGGGAGGCCGACACGGCCGTGGGGAAGCGGCCTTTGACAGATTCAATCACAGAGGTTGCAGTCATACTTCCAAGGTGTCCGGGCGGAGTTCCGGAGTGGCCCGTCGGCCGGTGGTGTGTTGGTCCTGGATTTTGTCCTGGAGCTTCATCAGTCCGTCAAGGACCATCTCCGGCCGCGGAGGGCAGCCCGGGATGTAGACATCCACCGGCATGATCGTGTCGATACCCATTACGGTCGCGTAGTTGTCATAAAATCCACCTGTGCAGGTGCAGACTCCAAAGGCGACAACCCACTTGGGCTCGGCCATCTGGTCGTGGATACGTTTCAAGACCGGCGCCATCTTGTGGCTGATCGTGCCCACGACGAAGAGCACGTCCGCCTGGCGCGGAGAAAACCTGGGAAGGCCCGCTCCGAAGCGGTCGACGTCGTAGTGAGAACAGGCCGTGGCCATGTACTCCATCCCGCAACACGCGGTCACGAAGGGATATTGAAAGATCGAGTTCTTCCGGGCCCAGCCTAGGACCGCATCAAGGCGACTAGTCAAGAATGAATCGTTCAGCATGTCATTGCCATTTCAGGGCGCCGTTGTCCCAAGCGTAGAGGTAACCCACCATCAGAATCCCTAGAAAGACACCCATCTCCACCAGGCCCACCACCCCGAGCTTACGGTAGATCACCGCCCAGGGATAGAGGAAGACGAGTTCGACGTCGAACATAATAAACAAAATCGCGGTCAGATAGAACTTAATCGCCAACTTCCCGCCGGGCAGGGAGAAGGGATTCTTTCCACACTCGAACGGTTCTGACTTCACTGCCGAGGGCTTTTTTTTGCCCAGCGTGGAGGCTAACAACACCATCACTCCGGTGATCACTCCGGCCAGGACAAACCCTACTGCGATACCGATGTACTCGTTCATAGTTGGATCACCTCGTTCCGATTATACAGGATGCGGCGTCGCCGCACCTCAAGTTGCTAATTATTGTCATTACGGTGCCGTGGCCCAGAACGTGAGGCTGTCAGGGAAAATTCCTCCGATCAACGTGACCAGCGCGGCCACTGCCAGCGCCGCGGACACCGTCCACGGGCAGCTCACAGGCACCGATTCTTGCGGCTCCTTCATGTACATCAGGACCGCCACGCGGAGGTAGACGAAGGCAGAGATCACGGTGCAAAGCACGGCCAGGATTGCCAGCGCCCAATGGCCTGCGCTGACGACGCTTTGGATGACCACAAACTTGGCCACGAATCCCGCCGTGGGAGGGATGCCGGTTAACGACAAGAGGAAGAGTAACATCAGCGCGGCGGTTCCGGGCCGTTGCGAGGCCAGGCCTTGGTAACCGTCTAGGCTCTCGCCCCGCTCGCCCAGCGCGATGATCACTCCAAAAGCTCCCAGCGTCATAAAGACGTAGAGGAACGCATAGATCATTGTAGCCGAGGCCCCTTCGGGCGTCGCGGAAATGAAACCCAACAGGGCGTATCCCGCATGCGCAATCGAAGAATACGCCAGGAGCCGTCTCATGTCCGTTTGGGACATGGCGATGACACTCCCCGCGATGATCGAGAGCGCGGCGAGCCCCGCCAGGACCGCGGTCAAGACGCGGGCTTCGGCGGCGAACGCAACCAGGCAAACGCGTCCCAGCGCAGCTAAACCGGCGACCTTAGAGGCGGTAGCCAAAAAGGCCGCGACCGGGACGCTCGCACCTTGGTAAGCGTCCGGTGCCCAGGCGTGAAACGGAAACGCCGCAATCTTAAAGGCAAGCCCTGCAGCCAACAGACCTATCGCCGCCAATAGGATATTGTTACTCCCAAATCCGTTCTCAGAGATAGCGGAGCCAATGGCTGAATAGTTCGTAGTGCCCGTAACGCCGTAGACTAGAGCTGTCCCGTAGAGGAGTATGGCCGATGCAAAAGAACCCAGAAGGAAATACTTAATCGCAGCCTCGTTGGACGTTTGCTTCTGAACCGTGATCCCGACCAGGATGTATGAGCAGAGTGTTGTGAGTTCCAGACCCAGGTAGAGCGTCAGGAGATCGAGGGCGCTGGCCGCGAACATCATGCCCGTCGAGGCCAAGAGGAGCAGCGCATGGTACTCGGCGGGCCGAATACGCTCCGCGTCGACGCGCCTCTCGGAAAGGAGTGCGGTCAGAGCCAGGGCGGAGGCGATCAGAACCTTGAAGAATTGGGAGTAGCCGTCCACGGTGATCATGTCCACGAACCCGGTCTCGTCGCCGCCGGACAGGAGCCAGACGGAGGCTAACGCAGCGGCCAGCGCAGCGAGAACCGTCCCGGCCGTAGCCACACGAGCTCGCTGGACCCTGCGCGCCACGAGGATCAGCGCCAATGCCGTTCCGACCAGAATCAGCTCCGGCAAGAGTAGTGCCAAGTCCTTCACATTCGCGCCATTCATGGTGTGACTCCGGGAAGTGCGTTCGCGGTTTCACGAAGATAAGAAAGGACGAACTCAGGATGGAGCCCGAGGCACACGGCGAGGATTGCCAGGGGGGCCAAAGTTATCACCTCACGGGCGTTGAGCTCGAGCTTGAGGCCCTGAAGTCCCGGGTTGATCTCGCCCATGACCACTCGGTAGTAGAGCCAAACGAGGTAAGTCGTTCCCAGCGCTACACCCCAGATCGCCATGCCTCCGAGCCAGTAAGCCTGAGTATTGAACGCGCCAGCGATGATGAGGAACTCTCCTACGAAAGAATTCAAACCTGGGAAACCTGCGGCTGCCAGGCAAAAGAGCGCCAGGTAAGTGGAATAGGCCGGCGCGACTTTGGCAACCCCACCGTAGTCCTTAATCTCCCGCGTGTGGGTACGCTCGTAGATCATGCCGACGCACAAGAACAGGGCCGCGCTGATAATCCCATGGTTGATCATTTGCAAGACCGCGCCCTCGACCCCACTCCTGTTGAGCGTGAAGATACCTAGAGTGACGAATCCCATGTGGCTCACACTCGAATACGCGATGAGGCGTTTGACGTCTGTCTGGGCTAGGGTCACGTAGGCGCCGTAGACGATGGCCACTGCGGAGATGACGAGCATGGGCATGCGGAAGACCTGGACGGCGTCGGGAAGTATCGGCAGCGAAATCCTTAGGAATCCGTAGGCACCCATTTTGAGTAGAATCCCGGCCAGGATCACGCTTCCCGCAGTGGGGGCCTCGGTGTGCGCGTCAGGGAGCCATGTATGCACTGGAAACATGGGGACCTTAACCGCGAAGGCGGCCAGGAACGCCACGAAGAGCCAGGCTTGGAAGCCGGACTCTATTGTCTTTTCGGCGAGTTCCTTGAAGTCCAGCGTGCCAAATTCGTTGTAGAGGGCGATCATGCCCACCAGCATCAAGACGCTGCCGGCCAGCGTGAAGAGCAAGAACTTGACCGCCGCGTAGACGCGACCCGGGCCGCCCCAGATGCCAATGATGAGGAACATCGGAACAAGCATTAGCTCCCAAAAGACAAAGAAGAGAAAGAGGTTGGTGCAGGCAAAGAGTCCGATCATCGCGGTCTCGGCGACCAACAGCGAGGCGTAGAACTCCGGTACTCGCGTGCGGACCGCGGTCCACGAGACGCTCACGCACAGGATGGTCAAGACCGCGGCGAGGAAGATGAACGGTAGGCTGATCCCGTCTACTCCCATCTCATAGGCGATGTTCCACTTCGGAATCCAGCTGGCGGACTCGACAAACTGCAAGGCGCTGGAGGTCTTGTCGAACCGCCAGTAGAGCGGGGCCGAAACGGCGAGGGTGGCGAGCGATGTTCCGAGGGCGAGCCAACGCGCGCGCCGCGCGCCGCCAAACAATAGAATCGAAACCGCGCCCACGAGAGGCAAAAAAGTTGTCACGCTTAGGATGGGGTAGTTTGTCATAGTACGAACATTGTCAGAGCGAGCAGCGCCAACACTCCGGCCACCATGATCAGCCCGTAGTGCTGTGCGTTTCCGCTCACCGTGGTCCTCAAAAATTGGCTGAAGGTCTGGGTCAGGCGGCCCACGCCCACTGCTGTGGAATCGACGACGCGGGTGTCGAACTTGCGCAGCAGACCCGCCGTGCCCAAGACGAGCCGACGCATCACAAACTCATAGATCTCTCCCACAAAGCCGAACTCGAGGCGTGCCAGAGGTCTCTGGGTCAGGGCCAAAAAAGCCGACGAACCTCGGCGGTAGAACCAGTCGGTGTCAAGGCTGATCTTGGGTTCTGGGTCGAGGTGCTTGAGCAGCAAGAAAAAGCCCAACGCCGTGAAGCCCAACATTCCAAGAGTGGCTGTGACGTGGTGCAACGTGTAGGGGTGGTAGTCCACGTCGAATGGGAGGTGGTCGTACAGGAGACCTGGGAAGACCCCGATCACAACGCACGCGGCCGCAGCCAAACCCATCGCCAGGAGCATGTTCGCGGGCGGCTCTTTGCCGCGTACGCCTGAATCTTTGCCGAAGAACATGTAATAGGGAAGCTTAAGGCCCGTATGCAGGAAAGTCCCGGCAGAGGCTAAAGTGAGCAAGAGAAAGACCAACCAACCACCGTGGTGAACATCGCCTGCGGCAGAGATCACCATGGACTTGCTCACGAAGCCGCTAAAGAGTGGCACGGCCGAGATGGCGAAGGCGCCGATCATGTACAGCCAGAGGGTGATTGGCATAGTCTTGTAGAGCCCGCCCATTTCGCTGAGCTTCCGCAGCCCGGTTACCTGTAGCACAGCGCCCGCTCCCATGAAGAGTAAAGCCTTGTAAAGAATGTGCGCGAAGGCGTGGGCTGTGGCGCCGTTCAACGCCAACGCTGTTCCGATTCCAACGCCACAGACCATGTAGCCAACCTGGCTGATAATGTGGTAGGCCAAAAGCCGACGCGCATCGTTTTCCAGCACGGCGTAGACCACGCCGTAGACGGCCATGGCCGCTCCCAACCACACGAGCAACTCTGTCCCGGCAAAGCCGCGGATCAAGACATAGACCGCGGACTTGGTAGTGAAGGCGGTCATAAACACCGCGCCCGTGACAGTGGCCTCGGGGTAGGCGTCCGGAAGCCACGCCCCGAGCGGCGGGACGGCCGCGTTGAGCAGAAAGGCGACGAGGATCAGGGCTGGCCCCCAGCCCACGCCCTCGGCAAAAGGGTCCATCTTCACGAATTCGAGCGACTCGGTCTGCCACCAATAAAGTACGATTCCTGCTAGGAGAATGAGCCCGCCGAAGATGTGAACCAGGAGGTAACGGAATCCGGCTGCCACGGCAGTGGAATCGCGGCGCTGCCAGACAAGAAGCGCCGATGAGATTGCCATGAGTTCCCAGAACACATAAAGCGAGAGGAGGTCCCCGGCAAACGTTACCCCCAGCGCGCCCCCCGCGTAGGTCAGGGCCGTCACGTGCTGGGCATCGTCCTGGACGTGGAGCGCGTAGACCATTCCAAGGAAGGCCATGATCGAGAAGACATAGGAAAAAATTAGGCTTAACTTGTCTACTTCTCCAAACACGAGGACTTGCCCGAGGAAGCTCACCTCCCCATAGGTGCCCGGCGTCATGCGCAGGCAGACGGCCACGGCCGCGGCAGGCAACAAGAGCATCGCCAAGCGCTTGACCCAGCCTTTGAGCAATGGCAATACCCAGGCGCTAAGGATCAGCAAAAGGCCTGGGTGTATCCATTCAAGATTCAAATAATCAGGAATCATAATAGTCTTCGCGGCGCATCAGCCATTTCTTTCCGAGGAATTTGGACACAACGATGATCGCCACGCAAGAGGCCAACCCGTAGAGTGAGCCCCAGGCGGGAATCCACTCGAACCAGAAATGGGGGGGATGCGCGTGGAACAGTTCCGCCAGAGCTGGCAGGTTCAACGCTTCAAAAGCAAGGTTCAGTAAGTAGCACATGAGTGGCAGAACGATTTCCCCCAGAGCCACCACGGCCAAGCCGATATAGAACCAGCGCTTGATCCGGGCGAAGCGGATTGGGTCCTCTAGTTGCCTCTCCAAAAAGTTCATGGCATGATGCTCCCGGCCAGTTTCACGACAGCAGCTGGGAATATGCCCAGGAGCAAACTTGCGGCGGCACAAAACACCAAGGGGGCGACCATCCAGGGCACCTCGCGGACTTCCTCTTTGGTCGCTGACTCCTTTTCGAAGTAGGCCTTGTACACGATCGGGCCGAGGTAGGCCGCGTTAAGGAGCGAACTGACCAGGAGTACTCCCAACAAGATCAGGCTGCCGTGCTCCACCGTGCCGAGGGCCAAGTACCACTTGGAGACGAACCCAGAGGTAGGTGGAATGCCCACCACGCTCAGCGAGGCAAGCGCAAAGGCGGCCATGGTCCACGGCATGCGCTTGGCAAGCCCGGACAACTGGCTGATTTCGGTCTTGCGCGTGGAGACGTAAATTGAGCCGGCGCATAAGAAGAGGGTGATCTTCGATACGGCGTGGAAGGTGATATGGGCGATCCCGCCCTTCACCCCGTCGGGATTCAAGAGCGCCGCTCCCAGGATAATGTAGGAGAGCTGGCTCACCGTGGAGAAGGCCAGCCGGGCCTTGAGGTTGTCCTGGCCGAGCGCCAGGAGCGACCCAACCAGGATGGTCACCGAGGCTGCTACCAGAGCCAGTTGGTCTGCGCCGATCTCGTGCATGGCCACTGGGCCGAAAACAAACAGAAAAACCCGGAGCGTGCAGAAGACCCCAGTCTTGACCACAGCCACGGCATGCAGCAATGCGCTCACCGGGGTAGGAGCCACCATGGCGGCCGGCAGCCAACTGTGCAGCGGCATCAGCGCGTTCTTTGCGAATCCGAACAGGAACAGCGTGAAGATCATAAATAGAAGAGTGGAGTGCTCCGTGATCTTCTCGCGCACCGCCGGTATCCCGTCCGTCTGAAACTCCAAGGTTCCGGCCACATTATAGGTCAGGATAATGGCGGCCATGAGAAACACTTTGGCAGCGCCCAGAAGATAGATGACGTATTTGCGGGCGCCTGCTTTGGCTGCGGCCGTCTCGTTGTGACCCACAAGGGGGTAAGTGACCAGCGTCAAGGCCTCATAGAACAGGAACAACGTGAACAGATTGGCCGAGAAGGCCACTCCCACCGTGCTTGAGAGGGCCAAAGCGAAGCAGACAAAATAACGGGTTTGCGCGTGCTCCTTAAGCGAACGCATGTAGCCTATCGAGTAGAACGATGTCACGATCCAAAGAAGCGATGCGCCGAGGGCAAAGAGGAGGCCGAAGGCATCCGCCCGAAAGGCTAGCTCAATGCCGGGAAGGATCGTGAAGAGGGCGCATTCCGGCGTGCCGCCCGCCAGGACCTCCGGGATCATACAGGCTACAAACGCGGCCAACACGATACCGCTCACAACAGACCAGAACTCTCTCAGATTGGCCCGACGCTCGCCCGTGTACGCGATGAAGAGCGCACCCGCGGCCGGTACGAGTACCGCGAGCAGGGGCATGACCGGAATCAAGGTTTCCACCGGGGTCACCCCTTGAGCTGGGTCAGGTCTGCCACGCCGGCCCCGGGCTGGTTACGGTTCAAGGCGATCACGAGCCCCAAACCGACCCCTGCCTCAGCGGCTGCCACGGCGATCACGAAGAGAGCCAAGACCTGGCCTCGCAAATCACCGAGGTGTTGGCTGAATCCGGCCAGACTGAGATTGACTGCATTGAGCATCACCTCCACCGAGACGAGCATCAGGATGAAGTTGCGCCGGGCCAGGAAGCCAAATACTCCAATCCCAAAGAGAACAGCGCTCAAGGTCTGAACCACACTCACCGGCACGATCATAAATCTGTCCTCCTTCTGGCGAGCACGACCGCTCCCACGATAGCGGCCAAGAGAACCAGCGAAGCCATTTCAAAAGGCAGCGCGAACGGACCGAAGAGCGCCATGCCCACGTCCGAGAGACTCCCCAAAGGTGGACCTTCCGCCGCCATTGGCGCTTGAGCTGCAACCCCAGTTTTGGCGGCGTTGGGCGTCGCGATCTGGGCGAACCAGGAAAAGGCTGCGAATCCGAGTCCTCCGGCAGCGGCGAATGGCCAATGGGCACCGAACCGTGGCCGAGCCTCCTCGCCAGGCAGGTCAAGCAGCATCAGGACAAACAGGTAGAAAACCAGGATGGCGCCCGCGTACACGATGATCTGTACCGCCGCCAGGAACTCCGCCCCCAGCAGTAGGAAGATGCCCGCCACGTGCAGGAAGAGGGCCAGCACCCAGAGCATGCTGTGGACGGGATTCCTCCGCGTTACGGCCAGAAGGGCGCTCGCGACGCTCGCGGCAGCCATGTAATAGAAGGCCGCTTGTCCCGGAGGGAAGGTCATTTCGGCATTTACCGGAGATGCAGATCAAGGTCGCGGATTGAGCGGTCCTGAGTGGCCTCGTCGCATAACCCCAAGATGTCGTGGCTAGCAATTCGATGCATGCGACTACATGTTGTGGAAAGCGTGAGTCATTCGACAAGGCCGTCCTGAGTTGTAATGATCCAGTTGTCAACGTCACCAGACAATGTGACAGTAAGGGGTGTAGTGCCGTCTGTCAAGCAACTGAATTCCGATTAGCAAGCTTCTATCAGTTTCCTTTCACTCCACACATGTAGAGCACGGTTTGCGAGCTACCGACAGGAAATGAAATCTTGCAGAAGATGGATCTCGGACTCTTGATTTGCGATGATCGCTTTGACCAGATCCCCAATCGAAAGGATCCCATCCAGTTGGCCGCCTTTGAATACAGGCAGGTGGCGACACCGCTTTTCGGTCAGTAGCCTCAGCGCCTCTTCGACTGTGTGTTCAGGCGTGATCGAAACCAAATTGCGAGTCATGATCGTTTTCACGGATGTCTCCTTCGAAGAGCGATCGCGGAGGATCACTTTGCGCAGGTAGTCCCGTTCCGTGATGATGCCAACAATTTTTTCGCAGTCCTTGACAATCAAGCCTCCGACGTTTTGAGCATCCATTTGGACGATCGCTTCATAGACGGTTTGTTCCGCCTGGATCGAAAAGACCTCATGACCTTTCCTGTCTAGCAAAGTTTGTATCTTGGTATCCATCGCTGTATCCCCTTCAGTAAGGCAATACTGTGAAAACTACGCTACTACCAGCAGAATAACACAGTCCAAACTGTGACGCAAATTCTCTCGCTACTTCAGATGTCGCCCCGTATATTACCATGCTGGAATATGCCAAAAAACGCCAGATTTCGCATTTTGGAACGCCGATGGCGGCGGAGTGAGCAATCTTGCCTATGTTCTCAACACGCCTATTCCAGATGAGCTGCCTGACTTTGACATGCAATTTGCGCCATTCCTTGAAAACAAGGGATTTGATGTGTTTCATGCCTAACCGACGGGGGAACCTGATGGGGGACTACCGCCTCCCAAGAGCTCCGGCGCAGCCATGACTCCAAGAGATTAAAGTACCGCTCCGTTGCGTTTAGCTGGGGCCACTGCTTATGCATGGTCGAATCGAGCGTCAACCGACCATTGGCCTTGCCGTGACCTTCCGGGACGCCGAGTTGAGTTGCTCGCAGCAACAAGTACAAACCGTTAAGGTGCGGAAACGACTTCTGTTGTGGGCGTTTCAGCCGCGGTCGCAACGGATTGGTCATCCGCTTGTCAAGCTCGAACAGCCGGGCCATCGGGAGCAAATGGTATTTTCCGGTCGATTGCACTCCATCCTCAACGAAGCCCAGAAGCGCCTCGAAATCCATTAAAATGCTGCCCGGTCCAATTCTCATCGATCGTCGTGGAAGCAAGGTGACTGCAACGAGGTGGGTTTTGTTCTGGCATCCTTGATCCCTTGTAACAACAGTCCTTGTCGGTGGTCTACACATTCTACAGTTTCAGGAGCGATTTACACCAGCTGACCACCCGTCTCTAACACCCGAAATAGTCGATATTCGTTCGGAATTGAGACACTTCGGAATAGATTCGCTTCTTTGATAGCGTCGAGAGATTTCTTGCCAATTGCCCTTTGCCGCTGAAGACATCGCGACTATGTTCCGTAAATCAAATTTGTGTAACCAAATTCGGAGCGTGTCGTATGGCGAGGCCGCCTGCCAAAGAGCTGACTCAGCGCGAGCTAGAAGTAATGCACGTTTTTTGGAAACACGATGAACTAACAGCTACTGAAGCTCGTGCCGAGCTTGCTAGCTCGGGAATCGATCGAGCTTATGTGACTGTGGCAAACTTGGTTCGGATTCTCTTCGACAAGAGATTTCTCAAAGCCACCAACGACGAACGGCCATTTCGCTATCAGGCGGTACGCAGTTTTGAAGACGTCTCGGGCAGTTTGGTAGGCGACCTACTAAAACGCGTGTTCGATGGCTCGCGAGAAAAAATGCTGGTGCAACTGATGGACGGTCAGAAACGGTTGAGTGCAAAAGAACGCGCGTTCTTAAAGCAAATCTTGCAGGAGGATCAATCATGACTGCATTAGAAATGTCATCTATTTGGGGTCTCTTTCAGGTAACGCTGCTCTCGGCATTCGGAATTGCGATCTCGCTACTCGCTGCTCGTCGCTATCTAACGCGAACGCAGTAGATACGGCACTCCTCAACCGCTTGCCGAGCCTTCCATTGATTGATGAAGACAACGAGCATGGCGTGTTCGTAGCCAAAGTTGCAGAATTACTCAAGCAAAGGTCATTGCAACCGAATCTGCCTATCATTAAACGTTCCGCATCCGAAGGCTGGAAGAAGCTGTTTTCGACAACAGAATCGCCCGATCTAAACTTTGAAGCTATCGAGTACATTACCTCGAAGACTATCAAGAAAGAAGCATTGTCAATCCAGATCAAACGGTGACTGTTGAGGCGGTAGTTCAAATGGAGTTCTCGTTGATCGAATTTTTTCAGGAGATTATATCGTCGCCTGAGGAAGTGGCTCATTCGAAACCTCAGACGGCAACGCAGTAGATTTGGTGTATGAGATGGCGCGGGTTTGACGGACAGCCTCGGAGGCGATGCTAACCCGCTGCCGAGCCGTTCTGACCCCGATTTGCGTCGACCCTTTATGTCCGTCGGTGAAATCGACCGACCGCAATTTGACGAATTTCTTGGTGCAGGAATTTCGACAAACTTGTGCGAGTTCGTGATTCCTCTTTCCTGCTTAGGTGAATTTCTCCGGCGAAGGTTAGTTGAAAGGCGTTTGCCACCAATGGTGCGTCGATCATCAAGCCGTTAGCACCAGATCTAATGCCGCTCTTGTCGTCATTGTGACGACGACTGTCATGGTCTCAGGCCTGTCGTAAATCTTTGGTGGTGCGACGTTGATAACACCATCTGCCGACGTTCTTCTGCCGGAATTGCGAGTGAATAACGAACAGACCTTGGTCGCAAGCAGTAGATTGTCAAGTCACCTCGGTCTACCAGACCGAAGGCACATTGAGAAGCTTCAGCAACTCGCACGGGAGGGGGCAACCGAACGCACGAAGGGAAAAGGCTGATTCGCACGGGAGAGGTTCACCGACCCACGCAATTGCCTTTTGCTGTGCGCCATTAGCCGAGGACACCGGCTCGTTTTTTTCGCGCCTATTAGTCCCAGGCTCGGCAGGACCGTGATTTCAATTTCTCTTCAACTGGCAGAGTTTGGCATCGTTGCGGCTTTACCCGAACACTCGCTCCAACAGCTCGTCTGCGAGCCACGGTTCGTCGGGGGCGGCCGCGTCGTCACGAGTCGCATCCAACACGACCACTTCGCTCACAACTCTGGCTGCTGGTACTCGCCCGGCGGAATCGTCGCTGGCAGAAATTGCAATTTCAACTATGCCTTGTTCGTCAACTGGCTGAGCATCGTCCTCGTCAGTCGCAACGCCGAGCCACACCGTTGCCAGCGCAGCATCAATAAGGTCCGCATCGCGCGCACCTACAGCTGGCGTCCGAGAACCCACAGCTGACAGCTCAGTAAGTGAACCGCCACCGCTGCCGAAATGGTTTTCCCAGATGCCGAGGTCGACAGCATCGACGACGACGTCGTTGTTGGCATCGCCATCGGGCTTGTCGGCATTGGGCGTGCCGAAGCCACGCTGCCAAGCGAGGAAATCAGCGCCATCGACGTCGCCGTCCGTATCGAAATCGGCGGAGTCAACGATCGGTTGTACTTCCACAGCACCGATGTCGATTCCACTGCCCGCTGCTGCCGGGTCGTCAAACACCCTCACAAAAGGAACACCGCGCTGGTCGACCGCAAAGATTTCCACTTCCCCCAGCGAAAGGAGGTTGGCACCATCCGGATCACCTCCGCCAGATCCAGACAAGTCCAGGTCAGGGGTGCGCGCCACGCGTACCGTGCGACCGTCGGAAACGGCAGCGCTGGCCGCAGCGACGAGGTCGATCGTGATCGTTTCCGGTCCGACATTGTTCTGGCTGCCCCCTAAGATGTTTTCAGGGTTCAAAAGCAGTGACGTGAACAGCACATTTTCCTTCGAGTCGAGAATCTCGACGGTAATATCTCGCAGTCGCGACGGGCAGCAGTTGTCCCGGCTGTGCAGCACGATCTTTGCTATCGTGTAATCGACAGCGAGCTCGACTTGCCACGTGGAATTGACGTCTGCACCGGCCGTTGCCGTGAAGTTGCCTAAGTCGCCGTCAATCGCATTGGTAGCCGGAAAACTCGAGAATTCTGACGACTGCGTTGCTGTGCCTGCTCGCGCGATATTGACGAACTGGTCGCTCCCAGCGTCAATGGCTGGGCTACTCGTAAGTGGGGCGTGGGTTCGGGTCGGTCCACCATTGTCGGATAAGGGGCCGAGCAGCGGATCGACGTTCAGCAGGTTGCCGGTTCCCGTCCCCCCGGTGATACCAGAGTTGCTCACGTTGCCGATCAGGCTGTAGTCGACATCCAAGATTCCCTCAGGGTCGGGCAACACGTCGGGCCCCATGCTACCGGTGGCGACCGTGTTGCCGGCTACAATCGAATTTTGAATCGTGAGCGAAGGGTTGTTAGTTGAGTTGGCCACAAAGATGCCGCCGCCATCGGCGTTATCTCCCGCGGTACTGTTTCCGCTGAGGGTGCTGTTGGTGAGCGTCAAATTGCCGGCAGACGTGAAGATGCCGCCGCCATCGGCGTTATCTCCCGCGGTACTGTTTCCGCTGAGAGTGCTGTTGGTGAGCGTCACAATGCCTAAGATCGTGAAGATGCCGCCGCCAACGGCGTTATCTCCCGCGGTACTGTTTCCGCTGAGGGTGCTGTTGGTGAGCGTCACATTGCCGGTATGCGTGAAGATGCCGCCGCCATGAGATTGATCTCCCGCGGTACTGTTTCCGCTGAGAGTGCTATTGGTGAGTACCACATCGCCATCGGCTTGAATGGCACCGCCTCTGCCGCGAAAGTTGGCAGTGCTGTTGCCGGTGATGATGCTGTCTTCGATCGTAAGCGTGCCGAAGGAAAGGGAGCGAATGGCGCCCCCCTCGCCCAAGGGGAAATCAGCAGACGTCCTACCGCCGGTGAGCGTCATTCCGCTAATCGTAAAATCGATGTTGGGGCCAGAAGTATAAAAAATCCGTGAGTTTTGCTGAGCGTCGATCGTGAGCGAATTCTGCCCAGGGCCGGTAATGGTGAGCGTCTCGGTGATTTCCAGATGACTGGTTAGCGAGATGTCTCCGTTCACCGAGAACTGAATTTCGTCATCCACAGTACTGTTGGCTATCGCGATTGCGTCGCGCAAACTTCCTGGTCCGGAGTCAGCGAGATTGGTAACCGTAATCACGGCCAGCATTCGGCGGTCTTCGAGGTGTTCCAATTGCGGCCGGCGATCGAGTGGCTGGTCAATGAATCGGCTCCAATCAGAAAAACAACGTCGAGAAAGTGAAGTTGCATGGCGGCCCATCGACCTTCGATTCGTAGTCGTACGATCGATCTACCCCAGAACAGACGACAAGCGGCACCCCAGCCATGGCGCGTGGCAAATTGCCCAACAAGGCAGACTTGCCTAAGAAAGGTACGGGTGCTTGCCCGCGGGGATCCGGCACACCAAGTTAGCCGTAACGAGCCAGATTATAACCGGGCGCTCGGCTAACCGCAAACTTCATGCAAATAGTGCAGCAATTCCCGGCGAGGTGCCTCTGAGTGGGGCCTGCGGCTGGATTCAATTGCTCGAACTGGAAGATCGCAAATTAGACAGAAGTGGCGAAGTTCTAGCGGCGTGTGGTCCAATCGAGTTGGTAA
>Ga0310121_10003322_pt1 | contig 14720 bp, 15 predicted proteins | sample CB27_Tmax_986_MG_FD_203504 | JGI IMG/M metagenome (GOLD analysis project Ga0310121, IMG submission 203504) | Marine microbial communities from Western Arctic Ocean, Canada - CB27_Tmax_986 | ecosystem: Environmental > Aquatic > Marine > Oceanic | place: Canada: Western Arctic Ocean | collected...
GAAAACTAAGGACCCGATCAGGAATAAGGGTCGGACGGGCGGCGCCCGGCAGCCGGCAAAGCGCGCACTTCGGGCGATGCAGGGGGGGCTCTTGACTGTCCCTGTCACTCGCCACAGGCGATGCCCATGTCCTTGATGCCGACCTGGCCGACCGACTGGTCCGGGCAGCCGGATTCCGCAACCTCGTGGCTCATGCTTACGAGTCGCTGGACCTGAGACGGGTGCACGCGGCGGCAACTCATGGACCGGCGGACCTCCTGCGCTTCCTGGGGCACCTGAAGGATCGAGTCAAGACCGCCGGGAGCTGACCGGGTTTCACCGGTTCATGAGCGACGGCCAGTTCACGATGACGCGGAGCGGCGGCACGACCAGATTCTCGGTGCGGAGCAGGAACAGGAAACGCTGGCCGTCGGAGGCCGGTGCATAGATATCGATCTCGCCGCGAGATGATGTGTCGATGCGTCCCCGGACCGAGAACAGCCGACGAGGAGTGCCGGCCTCGAATCCGGTCTCGGTAACGGCGACGTCGACGGCCATCAGCTCGTCATCCTGCGAAATGTAATACAGTTCCTCTCCGTCGGCTCGCCATTCTGGATGGCTACCGCCGGTCACCGAGATCGTCGGGCGTGGCGGGCCGGTGGGAAACCCGGCCACGATGACCTCCTGGCGTCCCGATTGGTTGGACGCGTATGCGATCCACCGCCCGTTCGGTGACACCTGTCCGGCGTAGTCATCGAAGGCGGTGTTCAGTGCCAACGATTCAGCGTGCCCGTCCTCGACGGACAGCCTCCAGAGGTCGCGGCCGGATTCGGGATCCACCTGGAGGTAGACGATCCCGTCGCCACTCGCGTCCCAGCTCTGAGGAATCTGAACTCTGGCACTCTCGGTCAAACGCTCCTCGGTCCCCTTGGTCAGCACTTCGCGGAAGAGGTTGGGTCCTCTGCCTCGGGCGGAGGCGAACACGACACTTTCGCTGTCTGGAGACCAGAGAGGCGCAGAGGAATCACCGTCGAATGTGATCGGTCGCTCATCGCCGCGAGCGAGATCGTACACCCAGATATTGCGGCGGCCCCCGACATCGAAACGCGAGAACGCGATCCGTCCGCGTCCGGAGCGAGATCCCGGCCGCTGTATTCCGCCGGCGCGGTCAGACGGTCCGACACGGTCCCGTCGCGTGCGATCCATCGGAATTCTCGGGGTTCACCCCCTTGGTGCAGATTGCCGCCGTTGGTCGCGCCCTCGCTCTCGGCGTACCAGACCTGCTCCCCGGTGGCCGGGTCGTAGGCCGCCAGTGCCGACGTGGGGGTGACGCCGGTCTCGCCACGCTCCTCGATGTTACCGAAGTGCCCCACGAATCCCGGGCCCGGCTGTAGCGTGTCGCCGACCGGCTTCACGCGGATCGACCAGGCGTCGTTCTTGCCCGTCACATAGAGCAGGCCGGTCCGCCGGGTGAACCAGGCGCCGTACAGCAGCGGACCCCGTCCTCGGTCGGAGAGCAGGGTCCATCTGTTGGCAGGCCAGTCCTCACTGCGATAGTGTCCGCGCCGTCCTTGAAGAGGAGCGGCTCTTCTCGACCTAAATTATCCGAGGTGTGACCTCTCCGTCATCGGCAAGGTCAACGCGAGCATCCCGTTCTCGAATTCAGCGAGCACGACTGAGGTATGATCAGAGTATGAAATTAAAGACATCTGTCACACTCGAGAAAGAGGTGGTCGCGGCGGTCAAGCGGTCCGCCCGCGACGGGGAAAGCCGCTCAGAGACAATTGAGCGGCTGCTGCGCCTGAGCCTCACCGCCGAGGCGCGAGCCAAACGGGACCGGCGAGACCGGGAATTGATAAACGCGCACGCCGAGGAACTAAACGCAGAGGCGGTTGACGTACTTGCCTACCAGGTGAAGGTGTGACGCGCGGTGACCTCTATCGGGTCGCCAGGCCACCGGGTAACGACCCGAAGCGATTCCGCGTCTTCGCCGTGGTCAGCCGGCAGGCGTTGATCGACTCTCGGTTCTCGACCGTCGTCTGCGCGCCGGTGTACTCGGCACGGCACGGCCTGTCGACACAGGTCGACGTCGGGCCGGACGAGGGGCTCCGGCACGAGAGCAGCGTGCACTGCGACGAGCTGGTGAGTTTGCCGAAGCCACGGTTGACTCAGTTCGTCGGACGACTCCCCGCCGAGAAGATCCGCGCACTCGACGATTCGCTGATGACCGCGCTGGGCGTGCTCGCCGACTGACCCCGCCCCCTCGAGGCGCCTGCTCGAGTTGCGCCGACCGGTCGTCACGGCACGGCGCCCGCCCGAGCCAGTCCCTCGAAGACCGCCTCGGCGATGACGCGGTAGCCCGCCGGAGTGCAGTGTCCATCTCGGGGCCAATAGAGCATCTCGTTGGTCGCCGACCGTCGGATGTCGGCGAGCGTGTCGATGAAGATCACGTCACTCCTCTCGGCCCAGCGTCCCAGGCGGACGCCTGCGCTCGAACTGCGATTCGACCTCGGCCCACGCGCGCTCGAACGGTCCGTCGGTGCGGTAGAGATCGCTGAACGCGACCTCTTCTTCGTGCGGCGCTGACGTGGCCGCGGCCTGCTCGACGACGTATCGATGCAGAACGATTCTGGCCGCGTGCGAGTGCACGAAGAGCCAGAGCCCCAGCGGGCCGAGACGGTCTGCCTCCTGCGTCACCAGGAATCCCTCACTCACCTTGAGCGTGTCCATCCCGACGACCGGCGGTGGTAGCACAGCGAGAACCAGCCACAGCGGGGATCCAGAGCCCGGCTACGGCACACCAGGTCCGCCCAAAGATAGTTTCCGCCGGCGCGCGGGTCCCCTGGTCGTGTTCGGTCCATTGGAGGCGGTCCTGCGGACGCCTTGTCCGTTTCCGCGGCCTCAGCTCGTGCTAAGGTGACTCGCAGATCCGCTGCTCCGCTGGAGGTGTACCGTGACTGACCGCCGTCCGCCGATCGCCTGTACAGGCCTCGCCGCACTCTCGCTGGTTACCCTGTCCTGCGCCGCGCCCCCACCGCCGGCGTCGAACACGGCAGCCGCCCCCGTCGCGAACCCCGGAGACCCGGGAGACGCCACGGCCTTCCGGTTCGACGCCGCCTGGCCGAAACCACTGCCTGATAACTGGACGCTTGGCAACGTGGTCGGGGTGGCGGTCGACGCCCGAGACGACATCTGGGTCATTCACCGCCCCGGCAGTTTGACGGCGGAGGAAGCGGGCGCATCCGCCGATCCGCCGTTGGCCGAGTGTTGTCGCGCCGCGCCGCCGGTCATCGAGTTCAATCAGGACGGCGATGTCGTGCAGGCCTGGGGCGGACCGGGCGAGGGCTACGAATGGCCCGAGGCGGAACACGGCATTTTCGTCGATCACCTGGACAACGTGTGGATCGGGGGCAGCGGCGGCAACGACGCCCAGATCCTGAAGTTCACCCAGGCAGGTGACTTTCTCCTGCAGATCGGCCGGCAGGGGCAAGGCCAGGGGAGCAACGACCTGGAGAGCTTTGGCCAACCGGCGGAGATCGACGTCGACCCGGAGACCAACGAGGTCTTCATCGCCGACGGCTACGGGAATCGGCGAGTGGCCGTCTTCGATGGCGCCACCGGCGAATACAAGCGGCATTGGGGCGCCTATGGCAACACCCCGACGGACGACGCCTACACCTACGACCCGGACGCCCCGCTTTCGCAGCAGTTCGGCCGCCCCGTACACTGCGCGACTATTGCCCGCGATGGACTGGTCTACGTCTGCGACCGCGTTAACGACCGGATTCAGGTGTTCCAGAAGGACGGCACCTACGTGGACGAGGTGGTTATCTCCGGCCGAACCCGTGGGTTCGGGTCGGCGTTCGACGTCGACTTCTCGCGAGACGCCGAACAGCGGTATCTGTACAACATCGACGGCATGAACCAGAAAGTGTGGCTTCTGAATCGGGCCACGCTGGAGATTCTCGGTTCGTTCGGGTTCGGCGGACATGTCGCCGGTGGGTTCACGGCGGCTCACAGCCTGGCGGTCGATTCCAGCGGGAACATCTACGTTGGAGAAACCCTCGAAGGCAAGCGCGTGCAACGTTTCGTGCTCGCTCCATGAGGCTGGCTCGAGCAAGGCAACGCTGAAGCCTTGCCCCACGACACCAGATTGTGGCGCAGGCCTTTGTGGCCTGGGAGGCCGCGTGACGGCGCTGCCTCACGAACGGTCGCCGCACCGGACCGTTGGAGATCTGCCCCATCCGCAGCTCGGAATGCTATTCTGACGGCGGTTCTCCCCACTGAGGTATCCGTGTGACCAATCGACTCTCTCGTCATGTCGTGCGACTTGCCCTGGCGATCGGCGCAGTCACCCTCGCACCTCTCGGCGCGCTCGCACAGTCATCGCAAGCGCCGCGCACCCCTTGGGGTGACCCCGACCTGCAGGGTCTCTGGACGAATGCCACGCTGACACCGGTCGAGCGACCGGACGCGATGGCCGACAAGACCGTATTGACAGCGGAAGAGGCGGCCGCCTTCGAGACCCGGTCGGCGGAAAGCCGCGCGGCGTCGGACACGTTTATTCCAGGCAACGTCGGCGCGTACAACCAGTTCTGGATGGACGGCGGGAAGAACGTGACTGGCGATCGCCGTACGGCGCTGATCGTGGATCCGCCGAACGGCAAGATCCCCTGGACACCGGCGGGGCGTCAGCGACTGGCGTCCGACTCGGCACGATACGGCGTGGGGCCGTTCAACACCTACGACGACGCCGATACCGGCGAACGCTGTCTCACGGACGGGCTCCCCTTTGTGCCGCTGCAGGGTTACAACATGAACTACCACATCCTGCAGTCACCGGGATGGGTGGTGATGCTCAACGAGATGTTCCACGAGTATCGTCTGATCCCGGTGGATGGGCGGGACCACGTGCCGCCGCACGTGGGTCAGATGCTGGGTGACGCCCGTGGCCGGTGGGAAGGCGACACGTTGGTCGTCGAGACCACCAGGTTCTCGGACAAGAGCGACTTTCTGTGGCGGGCGACCTGGCGCGCGGCGCGCCCCAGCTTGCATCTGGTCGAACGGTTCACCCGTCTCGATGACGAGACGATCGACTATCAGTTCACCATGACGGACCCGGACATGTTCACGCAACCGTGGACCGCCGCGGTGCCGATGACCACCAACCAGGCGGCCCGGGGAGTCACGACGGGGCCGATGTATGAGTACGCGTGCCACGAGGGCAACTACGGCCTGCTCAACATCATGCGTGGCGCCCGTACCGAAGAACTAGACAGATGAGCATCACCTACCGGCTCTCGCTCCTCAGCATCCTCTGTGTCGGTGTCCTCGGGTTCACGGCGAGCGCGACCCAGGCCCAGCCGTGGCAGACCTACGACACCTCGAACGGCGAGTGGCGCAGCTATGCCGGTGATATCGGCGGCAAGAAATACTCGCCGCTGAACCAGATCGACGCCAGCAATTTCGCCAGTCTCGAGCTGGCGTGGGAATGGACGTCGGTCGACAACTTCGTCAGCAAGACGATGCCGGACGGCAGCGAATGGTGGGCCCCGCTCGGGACCATCGTTGACCACCTCGTCGAGGAAACCCCCGACCTCTATCGAATCGGCCACACGCCCAACCCTAGCGGTTTCCAGGCCACACCGCTGATGGTCGACGGCATCCTCTACTTCAACACGCCGCTGTCACAAGGCGTCGCGGTTGACGCCGTGACCGGCGAGACGCTGTGGGTCTTCAACCCGAAAAGCTACGAAGAGGGGACGACGACGATGACCGGCACCTGGCGGCAACGCGGTGTCGCGTACTGGACCGATGGCGAAGAGGACAAGCGGATCTTCTGGGGCACTGGCAACGGGTATCTGGTGTGCGCCGACGCCAAGACCGGTCGGCCCTGCGCCGACTTCGGCCCCGACGGCAGCGGCATGGTCGACGCCATGGTCGGTGTCCCCCGCGCGAACCGCGGGGAACGGGACTACCTGAACGCGCTGCTCTACGGTATCCATTCGCCGCCGATCGTTGTCCGCGACCGGGTCATCCACGGCTCACACATCGCCGACCGTCGCATCACCAAGGAATCGATCCCCGGCTGGGTCCGCGCCTGGAACGTCCGCACCGGCGAGCATTCGTGGGACTTCCACACCATCCCCAACAGCTCGGACGAATACGGCGCCGACACCTGGGCCAACGAGTCGTGGCGCTACTCCGGCAACGCCAACGTCTGGTCGATGCTTGCCGGCGACAATGAGCTCGGCTACGTGTATCTGCCCACAGGTACCACCACCAACGACTACTACGGGGCAGATCGGCTCGGCGACAACTTGTATTCCGAGACCCTGATCGCGGTCGATATCGAGACCGGGCAGCGAGCCTGGCATTTCCAGGCCGTGCATCACGGATTGTGGGACTACGACTTCCCTACCCACCCGAACCTGCTCGATATCACCGTGGATGGCCGCGACATCAAGGCGATCACCCAGGTCAGCAAGCAGGGGTTCGTCTACACGTTCGACCGCGTCACCGGCGAACCAGTGTGGCCGATCGAGGAACGACCGGTGCCGCAAGAGACGAACATGCCGGGCGAGGTCCCCGCAGCCACCCAGCCGTTCCCCACGCGACCGGCACCGTTCGACTACCAGGGCGTCACGATCGACGACCTGGTCGACTTCACCCCAGAGATACGGCAGATGGCGATTGAGGCGGTCGAAGGCTTCACGCTCGGCCCCTTGTTCCAACCCCCGACCCGTCCGGTGGAGGGCGAGACCCGCGGCACCATCATGCGTCCGCCGCCGGGAGGCACCGCGGGGTGGGCTGGCGGCGCGGTCGACCCCGACACTGGCATGCTGTACATCCCCTCGCGCAACCAGGCCTCCGTCATCGGGCTCTACGCGCCAGACGCGGCCTCTGGTTCGACCATGGCGTATACGCACGGCGCGCCGGAAGCCCGGCGTATGGAACAGCTCAGACAGGGCATTCGGACCGGGCCACAGATGCCGCAAGGGCTCCCGCTACTCAAACCGCCGTACTCCCGCATGTCGGCCATCGACATGAACACCGGCGACTACGCGTGGGTGGTGCCAACCGGCAACGGTGACCGCATCCGCAATCACCCGCGGCTTCGCGACCTCAACCTGCCCCCGCTGGGTGGTGACAACGGCACCAACGGCCCGCTGCTGACGAAGACCTTGCTGATCTACTGCCTGACCGCGGGCAGCTCATCCGGGGGGCCGCGCTTGGTCGCCTACGACAAAGCATCGGGTGAAGAGCTGACCTCGGTCGACCTCCCGTCCGGAGCGATCGGGACTCCGATGACCTACATGGTCGACGGCCGGCAGTACATCGCCCTCACGGTCGGCGGGGGTCCTCGCCTGGTCGCCTTCGCCCTGCCGGACGCGTAGCCCCAACGACGCACCGAACCTGGCAGCCATGACCTCGCGTGGCCAACCGTCAGTCGGAGGCGTTCTGGCCCGAATGCGGCGGGACTTGCCCCACGGGCCGCTTGTCGGCGTGCTGGCGACGGCCATGCTGCTCGGCGCGTGCGGCGGCGCCGATCCGCTCTCGGCCCAGAGCCAATCCCAGAACCCCGCGGGCCTGCTCGACAAGGACCGGCAACCGTTCCCGACGACTCCCGCGGCGGGCAACGGCGCGCTGGCCGGCCCGGTGCGCGAGGCCCTGGCGAGCATCGCGGCGGCCCTGCGGCAACAACGCTTTCCCACTGACGCGGTGCGCGCGATCGGCAGGTCCGGGGACGGTCGCCTCCTGTGGTACCTGTATGACCTGCTGCGGCTGGCGACACGCGACGGCGTCCCGGTCGTGGTCGAGGCGTTCGAAGAGCTCAGCGGCGCCGAGTTCGCTGGCGAGCCGTTCACCGCCATGGGCGACCGGATCTTGGCGTGGGACCTGCCGGCTCCTCCGAACTACCGGCAGCTCAAACGTGACCTGTTCCTGTTGATTGAACCGCGCTGGGCGCCGTTCTTCGATGACGAGGACTCCGCCATCGATTGGCGGCTCATCGGGTGGGGTGGCGTCTTCATCGACGACCGTCCCGTCGCCACGGCCGGTGAGGTCTGCCCCCGAGGCTGCATCCCGGCCCTGGACGAGCCGGCCGTGACCGACGCGGCTGGCGGGTCTTGGTACCCCGACGACGCCCTGGTGTTTGGGGTCGTCGTCAACGGCGAGGCCCGCGCCTACCCGAAGAACATCATGGAAGTGCACGAGATGGTCAACGACACCCTCGGCGGGCGGCGTCTGGCCATCCCGTACTGCACCCTGTGTCTGTCGGCGCAGGCCTATTTCACCGATGATGTCGACGGCTTCGCGCCGCTGTTGCGGACGTCCGGGTTGCTCTCACGATCGAACAAGTTCATGTACGACATCACGACGTTTTCCGCCGTCGACACCTTTACCGGAGAAGCCATCTCCGGCCCGCTGCTCGACGCCGATGTGACGTTCAATCAGACCACCGTCGTGACCTCGCCCTGGGGAGCGTGGCGGGCGGCGCATCCGGACACCACCATCATCGCGGAGGATGGAGGCATTGGCCGGAGCTACCCACCCGACCCGCTACGCGGCCGCGATGAGGCCGGGCCGATCTTTCCCGTCGGCGATGTCGACCCGCGACTGGGCGTGCACGAGGTCGTGCTCGGGGTCCAGGACGCGGATGGCATCCCGGTGGCGTTCCCGGTGGGGTCGGCGCGTTTGGCACTGGAAGCCGGCGAAGAGGTCGCGCTGGGCGGCGTGACGCTGCAGCCAGATTCCGGGGGCCTACGCGCGTTCATCGACAGCGAGGAAATCCCCGCGCACGAGGCGTTCTGGTTCGCGTGGAGCCAGTTTCAACCACAGACGCGTCTGTGGGAGCGCTAGGCGACATCGTCCGGTAGACCCGCCAGGTCGCCCGCCGTCGATAACGCCTCACGCGGTCCTGGCCTCAACGAGCGGTCCCCTCCTCTGCCAGCCGCGCCGTTCGGAGCATGCCCCGCATGGAAACGTTGCCCTCGTGGCAGGCGAATTCGTAGATCGTCTGGTCGCGACGCTTGAGCGGGATCTCCGCGGTCCAGGGCGAGGCCCACGTGGTCAGGTCGGTGAAGGTGAGCTGATAGGTGATGGTGTCGGGGCCGGTGCGGGTCAGCCGCTCGACAAGACGGAGTCCATCCGCCGAACCGCGAAAATAGCTCCCGGTCGAGAAGTTGCGCGTTTCGATCACTAGCGTGTCGCCGTCCCAGTGCCCTCGCGCATCACCATTCCACTGTCGGATGGTCTCCGGCACATGAGGGTGCCCGCTGAGTGCGATGAGCCGGGCATCATGGAATGCTTCGCTGATGAACGCCAGGTGAGCCGACGTCTGCATGATTTGATAGAAGGTGTACGGGCCGGCACCAAAGTTTCCACCCAGCCTGGGCACCCCGGTCGTCACGCACCGGTGAAAGTTGTTGAGATCTTCGGGACCGGTCTTGAAATCCCACCCGGTACCAACGGCGGCCTCGCGAGCCTGCGCGGCCGCTGTCAGGGCCGGAATGCGACCGTCTAGCGGGTCGATGACCTGTGACGTCCGATTGGTGATCTCCACGTCGACCATCCCAATCGAGCTACTGGTCGAGGACGCGCCGTCGTAGGTGTCGACGTCGTTCAACGCGGCGAAGAAGGCGCCTTCCGGGGTCGTGAAGGCACTTCGACCGTTCCGAAAGATCCGCTCCGCCCGCGCACGCAGGGTGGCGACCTCTTCATCGGTCAGAAACGCTCGCCCGGCAAACACGGGGGGACGCTGCAACGGCGTCGCCGTGTTGCTGAGCCACACGCCCTGCAGATCGGGCCGCCCGTTGGACAGTCGCGGCGGGGTCCAGTCGGTCGACTCGGTTTGGGCGCCGGCCGGGATGACGGCACCTAGAGAGATAACCGACGTCGCCGCGAGTGTGGCGACGGCGTGGACGAGAACCTGGTAGCTCATGCGACCCTCCTTCGACTGTTGTCATTCTATCGCGAGGCGGTGTACCAGATTCCGGACGGCGGACAGGGCCAGCACGTGCCGGCGGGTGACGGTCCACCGCCGGGAGCCTTCGAGGGTAGCCAAACGTAGTAGTGTAGGTCAGCCTCGGCCGAGGCTCGTGATGATCGCCGACCGCCCTCAGAGGGTGGACCATGCCTACTCACCGATCACATCACACGACACACAGGCTTTCCTGGCTCCTGACCGCGCTATGTGTGATCGCAACGCACCTGACCTTTGTCAGGGCTGCGACCCAGCCGCCGGAGGAACCTCTCAGCCCCCTGATCGCGAAGCTCGCCACCGGCGATCTCGCGTTCGGGGTCAGCACCTACGACCTCTCACTCGAGAACGCCCGGTCGTTGGGTCGGTCCGACCTCGACTACGTCTACGTCGACATGGAACATGGCCCGATGGACTTCGTGGCCCTCCAGACATTTCTCTTGGGTTTGACCGACCGGGCCGCCGTGGCCGAACAGGGGAGCGTGGCGCAGACCGTGACGCCGTTGGTCCGGCTGGCGCCGTATGGTCGGGAATCGCCCCAGTGGGCGGCGAAACAGGCGCTCGATATCGGCGTCATGGGACTGATCTTCCCCGCGATCGAAACCGCGAACCAGGCGCGACGCGCGGTGCAATCGATGCGGTACCCGCAGCGCCGCGACGCACGGTATCCCGAGCCACGCGGACTACGGGGCTCGGGACCGACGGCGGCCGCCTGGTTCTGGGGCCTGTCGACGGCCGACTACGTTCGCCACGCCGACACCTGGCCGCTCAATCCAGCCGGCGATCTGGTGGCCCTCATGATGATCGAATCCACCGAGGCGGTGCGCAACGTCGAGGCGATCGCCGCCGTGCCGGGCGTCGCCGGCTTCTACCTCGGTCCCAGCGACCTCTCCAACTCGCTGGGTGTCGCCCGCGACGACCCAGGCGTGGAGGCGGCGATTCAAACGGTGGTGGATGCCTGCGTGCGACACGGGGTTGCGTGCGGCATCACGGCGAGTGAGGCCGACATGCCCGGCCGAATAGCCCAGGGCTTCACCATTCTGGGCGCCGGCCGCGCCGGTGGTGGTCTGCCGACGGCCGTCGACGCCGCTCTCGCCGCCGGCCGCGCGGTGCGGGACTAGCAGCCGAAGGCCCGATCCGGGCGTAGCTACTCGAGCGCTTCCCGGTAGATGGGCGTCGTGGCGTCGGTCTCGACGTAATAGCTCGCCGCGGCTCGGCACCGGTCATCGTCGAGGTCGAGGATGGCGTAGCCGTGAGCGTATACCCCTTCGTCATCCGTCTCCAGTCGCACTTCTTCGCCCGTCTTGGGATCGCAGATGAGTCGCGGCGGGTTGGGAATGCCGTCGGCTACGGAATACGGGTCCTGCTGCGTGAAGACCGGGATCGCGCCGTGGCCCAGGCAACGCCCCTTGACCAACGGCCCGTAGGGCTCGTAGATCTCCAGGTTGTGTTCGTGGCCCCAGAACCAGGCCGACACCTGCCCGTGCTGCATCTCGTCCCGGAAGCTTGCCAGTAACCTGGGGTTGAACGCCTCCTGCCCGGCCGGCTTCGACGTCTCCCCCCCGATCAGGTCGTAGCGGAAAACAGCTGGTGATGCAAGAAGAGTATCGACCGCCCGCCTTGGGCCGCGAAGCGGCGGATCTTGTCCCGATGCCAGGCAGTACGTGCGGCCGGTGCATCGCCACCTGCCGCATCAGGGCCTCGGCGTCTGGCGTCCGGGTGGCCCAGTCGCCCACGATGGCGACCCGCGCATTGCGAGGCAACGTTTCGAGGACAAAATCGGACATGTGCTCATACGTCACATACGGGATGGCGTTCTTCTTCCCATCCGCACCGAAGTACTTGAGATATTCAGTGATCGCCTCGGCCCACTGAGGATCGCAAGTGCTGCCCTTCAGCGCGTCCTCAAGCTCCTTGACCCGCTCGTCGTCGGACTCGAACAGCTCTCCGGTCAATTTGATGCACTCCCACCCGACGCTGCCGCCCTCGACCGCGGACACCTCATCTGGGGCCGTGTCGGGTGGGTCAATGCCGTCGTGCAGATGCTTGACAAAGGCTGTCGCCGCGCTCACCAGTGGATGGGTCATGGTGGGGCGCGTCGTGTCCGTCGACCCGTCGGCCAATCGACCCCGCTGAATGACGTCGTCGACCAGCGACTGGAACAAAACGGTCGTTCCGAACGGTCTCGATGCGACTCATGCCATCCTCACGCTGTTAGTGTCCTGGAACAACGCCGATCGGCCGGATTCAACATCGAGCCCGTGCAGCGGGACTGTTACCACGGAACACTAGAGCTCACTTGGGTCGGTTGTGTGGCGCAGGCCTTCAGGCCTGCGAGGCAAGGCTAAAGCCTTGCCCTACGGGTCCGGACCGTGGCTAGGAGATTCCTAAACCTAGGTCCTCGGGCGGGGCATCGCGTCTGGCGTTGTTGCGTCCTCGGTCACAGGCCGCCGGTATGTGCACTCCTCACGCCTTGCCGGACGGGCGCCTCGACGTCCAGAATGATCAAGTTATTCCTGAGCGGGTCCTTAGTGTCCAGGGACTACGGCAGCGCGTAGACGAAGATCGCGTTCCCTGCCCGCGGATTTTTCATTTCTGGCAACAGATCGGCCGGGAGCAAGCTGGTCCAGCTCGATCCGCCGAGCGGGCTCCCGGCCCCAAACGCTACGTATTGCTTGCCATCGACGGCGAACGTGATCGGGTAGCCGTTGGCCATGGTCGAGAGCCGGCTCCGCCACAGCTCCTCGCCGCTGGCGGCGTCGTACGCGAATACGTAGCGCTCCCAGTCCCCGATGAAAACCAGGCCACTCGCGGTGGTCAAGGCGGACGTGTTGTAGGGCGCTCGACGCCGTTGTTTCCACAACGTCTCACCGGTCCGGATGTCCAGAGCCTGTAGCTCCCCGAGTTGATCGGGAGCGTCCGGATGGAAGTGATTCTGGCGATCACGCACGCCACCGGTGCCGCCGCCCCCCAAGCGCCGCTCGACCGGCAGAAACGCGGCGGTTTCGCAGTTCAGATTCAATGGGATGTACAGCGCAGTGGTGTCCGGATGATAGGCCATCGCGCGGAGGCTCTTGAAGCCGCCGGTGCTGGGGCAGAAGTAGAGTTCCTCGCCGACGTCGGAAATCATGTCTTCGCGATGCGTAACGACGCCGGTGTCGGTATCGACGTCGACGATGTTCTGATACCCAAGGTCGATAGCATTCTGATACTGGCCAGTGACCCGATCGAGCTCCCACAAGACTCCAAGCTTGCCCATACTGAACACGGACTGCTTCCCGTCGTAGTCGATCAGGATCCGCTCGAACGTCTCATCCATGTCGTGGCTGTCACCGGGGATGTGCTGAAAGTACCACTTCATCTCGCCGGTAGCCGGGTCAAGCGCCAGCGTCGAATTACTGTAGAGGGCGTCGCCGTCGGTGCCGCGGGCGTCGCGCGACCACGGTTTGGCCTGTGACGTACCGTAGTAGACGAGTCCGGTGACCGGGTCGTAGCTGCCGGGAATCCACGCGTCGCTGCCGGCGCGCATGAGCAGCGGTAGATCACCCCACGTATCACCGCCACGCTCGCCTGGACGCGCAACCGTCGATGTGCGCCACAGCACCTGACCGCTGCGGCCATCCACGCCGATGATGTAACACGTGTCCTCTCGGAACCGCTCGCAGCCGCGAAGCCCAGCCACGACGACGCCATCGGCGATGACCGGACCGCTGGAGAAGCCATAGCCTTCCTGGTTCGGGGGAGCCGCCGCGGTGTCGTATCGCACCTCGCCGGTCCGGGCATCGAGACCCACGACATGGGCATCGACCGTATTCAGGATGACCAGATCCTCGTAGATCGCGAGGCTCCGCATCTGCGCGCCGGCGCGCCGTCGTTCGTCCATCTCATAGCGAAATTCCCAGATAAAGTCGCCGTTCCGCGCGTCGAGCGCCTGCACCACGTTGCCCGGATTCGCGATATACAGGGTGCCGTCGTGGACCACCGGCGTCGTTTGCGACACCCCCGCCTCAAGGCCCCACGCCCAGGCCAGTTGCAGATCTCCGACATTGCCCTTGTCGATCTCATCGAGCGGGCTGTAGCCCCAGCCGTCCAGCGTGCGCCGCCAACTCAACCAATCGCCATCGGCAGGGTCCTGGAGTACCGCATCGGTAACAGGGGTGAAGTTTTCGACCTGCGCCCGGGCGGACACGGAGGTCGCGAATACGAACGTGGCACAAGCAAGCAGCGTGCGAGTCTTGGACGACATGTGGACCTCCCTGGAACCTAGCAATCCGTCTGACCTGAGATCTGCGACACGACCCGGATTGTAACGCGTCCGGCCAGTCCAGAGCAGTGGCCGCGCGCTGTGGGCCAGAGCTGACCGCGCGGCCCTGGACGGGCGCCGCTCGAAAAAAAACGGCGCGCTCACCTCTGGCAAGCACGCCGTCATATCTGGTGCGACCGTATCGGCCGCCGACTACTGGCCGGCCTCTTCCTGCCGGGCGCCGCCGAGCGCGTTCGGCACCGAATAGTTGCCCTCGTGGCACGCATACTCGAACTGCAGATACTCGTCGTCGCGGTTGAACGGGAACGCCGCGGTCCAGGGCGCGGTGTAGGTGTCTTCGTCGTTCATCGTGACCGAGTACCGAATTTCATCGGGACCGACAACCGTGAACCGCTCGACCATGTGCTGCTTCTCAGACTGTCTCGACCGTGTCCCCGCCGTCGGGCCACGGATGTTCTTGACCGCCTTGAAGTTGGTCGACTCGACGATCAGCGT
>Ga0310121_10003323_pt1 | contig 14716 bp, 8 predicted proteins | sample CB27_Tmax_986_MG_FD_203504 | JGI IMG/M metagenome (GOLD analysis project Ga0310121, IMG submission 203504) | Marine microbial communities from Western Arctic Ocean, Canada - CB27_Tmax_986 | ecosystem: Environmental > Aquatic > Marine > Oceanic | place: Canada: Western Arctic Ocean | collected...
TCGGCAGCGATGATGGCCTGATCTATGTAGCCGATCGTCGCGGAAATCGCATTCAGGCCTTCCGGCAAGACGGTGAGTATCTCATGGAACGCTTCGTTCGCCCTGAGACAGGTGGATCAGGCACCGGATTCAGCCTCGGTCTGTCACGTGATCCCGAACAAAGCATTCTCTATTTGATCGATGGTACGAACCAACGTGTATGGATGCTCCAGAGGGATGACCTAGAGATCCTGGGCAGATTCGGTAGGCCCGGTCGTCAGGCTGGTGAATTCATCCGCGCCCACATGGTGGTGCTAGATTCTCATGGGTATCTCTACACCGGAGAGGCAGGGAACGGAAGACGGATGCAACGGTTCAAGACAAAGTGATGGTTCGCCTGTGTTTTCTGGTTGCTGCGTTCAGTATGAGTGCGGTCTCAGCGAGCGCTCAGTTTCGCCAACCGACCGCCGAGCTGACACCCACGATCGAACAGCAGGTGATCCGGGCTGGGCAGAACGTGACACTCGTACTCAGTGTTGAGCTGCCAGACGACATCCACGTGCAGTCGGATCAACCGCGAGATCCGTACGTTATTCCGACTCTCCTGTCCTTTACGCTATCCGAGGGACTCACAGTTCAGGCGATCACATATCCGGAGTCCATTGATTTCCTACTGGAGGACTGGGATGAACCACTGGCGGTCTTCGATCATGAGTTCACGATCGAGGTGCGACTGGCGCTGGATTCAGGTCTAGCACCGGGTGAGGTCGTCGTGCCTGGTAGCTTTCTATACCAAGCATGCGACGACCGCATCTGTTTTCCTCCAAAGACTGCAACTGTCGAATGGCGTATGGACGTCGAAGCCGCGTTGACTCCCTGAATCGAGGTTCCTACAGTCCCCGAAAGGGAAGTGCTATGACACAGTTTGAAATGTTATCCATACCGTTCTTGTTGCTCTGTCTGGCCTCGCCGTTGGCCGTGGTAGCGCAGTCCGGCAGCCTCGTGTCAGAAATGAGCGATTTGGCTTGGGCGGGAGAGGTCGATAAGGCCCACGATCTCCTAGAGGCGAGACGGGTTGATGATGAGCAGCCGACTCCGGAATGGCTTGCTGCGGTGTCTTGGATGGCACGTGGTGCGAGCTTCGCGGAGCGCTGGGATCTCGCGGAGCAATATGCGAGCGAAGCGTACGAGGGCAGCCTTGAGTTGATGAAAGAGCGGCCGCTCGACGCAGAACGTTTCCTGCCCACCGCGCTTGGAGCCGGGATTGAGGTATTGGGTCACACGTATGATGCCCAGGGAGACCGCGGACGGGCTGTGACGTTCTTGGGTGCCGCACGCCAAGAGTTCGCGGGCACGTCAATCGAAACTCGAATCCAGAAGAATTTCCTCTTGGTCAGCTTAGAAGGGGAGTCGTTTCCTGCGCTTGAGGTTGACGACTACCTCGGCAGCGTAGAACCACCGACACCTGATGACCTGCAAGGCAAAGTCGTGCTGTTCTTCTTTTGGGCACACTGGTGTCCGGACTGCAAGCGTCAGGAGCCTGTGCTGAGGACGCTGCATGATGAGTACAGTGATCAAGGTCTCGTCATCGTCGGTCCAACCCAACTCTACGGGTTCGTGTCTCGCGGACAGAACGCGACGCCCGAACAAGAGTTAGAGTATCTCAACGGTGACTACACGGCGCAGTTCCCGATCCCACCCTTTATGAGTGTGCCGATTAGCACCAACAATTTCCTCAACTTCGGTGTGAGTACGACGCCGACACTCGTTCTCGTCGATCGCGATGGCCTTGTTCAGCGCTACAACCCAGGCGACTTGAGCCACGAGGAACTAGCCGCACTCATCGAACCGTTGCTTGATTAGCCGGAAACTTCATCCGGGGAGAGAAGTGATATGAAAGCTGGTACCCACATGCTTTTCAGTTCCGCTTTGATCCTCTCGCTGGTGTCGGTCACACCGCTAGCGGCTCTACCTGTTCAGGACCAAGAAGAAGAGCGGGAGGAACCCAAGACCTATTCAGATGTGATCACCGATGATACAGAGACGGACGAGGGCGTCTTCGATGTGCATCGGACAGATGAGACGTTCCTTTTCGAGATTCCTGACTCACTCCTGGGGCGTGACATGCTCCTTGTCTCCCGCATCGGTAAGGTGCCCGTAGGCTTTCCTGGATTCTCCCCGGCAGGTGTGAAGACCGGCGAACAGGTACTGAGGTGGGAAAGGCAGGCGGACAAGATTCTTCTCAGGACGGTCTCCTACTCGAGTGTGGCAGATGACACCCTCGCCGTCTCAATCTCGGTCGAGGCCAACAATTTTGGGCCGATCATCGCAGCCTTCGATATCGAGGTTGAAGGCGAGGACGGTAATTCAGTCGTGATCGATGTTACTGAGTTTTATGAAGCGGACACACCAGCGTTGACCGGTTTGAGTTCGGGGCAGCGAGACCAATATGGAGTTCGCCGCCTGGATCCCGACCGGAGTTTCATCAACTACGCTCGAAGCTTTCCCCTGAATGTTGATGTACGCCACACGATGACCTACGAAGCTACGGACGCTCCGGCTCAGGCCCGTACCGGGACGATGTCCATGGAGATGCACCAATCCATGATCCTCCTATCAAAGGAGCCCGTCCGGCCTAGGTATGCTGACCCCCGGGTTGGTTGGTTCTCGGTGACCCGAACCAACTTCGGTTTGGCCGAGCAGAAGGCCGCTCAGGAGACCTTCATTCGGAGATGGCGTTTGGAGCCGAGCGACCTCGAAGCCTATGCTCGGGGAGAACTGGTCGATCCGGTCAAACCGATCGTCTACTACATCGACCCTGGTACCCCCGAGCAGTGGCGCTCCTATGTGAAGCAAGGGGTGGAGGACTGGCAGGCCGCCTTCGAGACTGCGGGTTTCAGTAACGCGATCATCGCGCGAGATCCACCTTCACCTGAGGAGGACCCGGAGTGGAGTGGAGAGGACGTGCGATACTCGGTGGTACGGTGGGCTGCCAACGAGACTCGAAACGCACAGGGACCGAGTGTGTCGGATCCCCGCACTGGGGAGATCATCGAGAGTGACATCGTCTGGTATCACAACCACATGCGGTCCTATCGGAACCGGCTCATGGTGGAGACCGGTGCGGCGAATCCGCTCGCCCGGAGTCTCGACATCCCGGAAGAACTGATGGGTGAGACCATGCGTCAGGTGATCGCTCACGAAATAGGTCACGCCCTCGGTCTACCTCACAACTGGATCGCATCCTCAGCCTTCCCAGTGGACTCGCTCCGATCTCCCGCGTTCACGGATGAGTACGGTGTGGCTGCGTCGATCATGGAGTATGCCAGACAGAATTACATTGCTCAGCCTGGTGACGGGGTTAGACGCTTCGTTCGAAAGATCGGACCCTATGATCACTACGCCATCAACTGGGGATATCGGATCATTCCCGAAGCGGAGGATCCAGAGGATGAGAAGCCGATCCTGGACGAATGGATCGAGGACAGGGCGGGGGATCCCATGTACCGCTTTGGTCCAGTCGGTCCGAATTTCAGTCCGGAGATCCAGACTGAGGACATGGGGGATGATCCAGTGCGGGCGAGTGGATACGGGATCTCCAACCTTAAGCGCGTTCTTCCGAACCTTCCGGAGTGGACGGCTTCCGACGGTGAAGACTACTCAGACTTAAGTGAACTCTACGGTGAGTTACTGAGTATGTGGAACCGCTACACAGGGCATGTTCGGACGGTAGTCGGGGGCGTGTACGCCACCATGAAATCAACCGATCAGGCTGGGCCCGTCTACGAACCTGTGCCGGGCGTCAATCAACGTGAAGCGACGCAGTTCATCATCGAGCATGTCTTTACCGACGTTGATTGGCTGAACCATGAGGAAATCCTCAACCGAATTGAGGGAAGCGGTGCCGTTGCCCGTATTCAACAGGTCCAGGCCAGTAACCTCAATGCTCTGCTCACGCCGGCGCGTATGGTACGGATGACCGAGGCGGCGTTAGTGGACGGAAACGCGTATACCCTCATGGCTTTCTTAGACGACCTACGGACGGGTATTTGGACTGAGCTCGACACGGGTGCGCCGATCGATACTTACCGGAGGAGCCTCCAAAGGACCTATCTCGAACGGCTAGCCTTTCTCATGGAAGATCAGGAGCCTCCGAGCGGTGGCAGAGGCAACGGGCCTGGTGCTGCAAACTCCACGAATGTGCTGCGGTCTGATATCCGGCCCCTCGTACGTGCCCAACTCAATACTTTGCGTGCCGACGCAGAGGCAGCAGGTAGTTCGGATGAGATGACGCGCTATCACTTAGACGACGTCGTGGCGCGGATCGACGACATCTTGGATGGATAGCGACTGCCTTCGGAGCCCTAGAGTACGGATTAAACTGAGGGTTCCGCACGGATTACAAGAGCCGCGGCTAGCTCCAAAGGTAGGTTGCGATTCTGAGTGATTGGTACACAGAATGTGATAGATACTATAAAACTTCCTGGAGGGTCACGAAGATGAAGGGAGCCTTGTTTACTGCGCTTATGCTGACACTGATTGGACGGCAGTTGATCGCTCAGCAAGCGCTTCCCCTGGAAACAACTCGCCATCTCCAATACACCGCCACTGAAGGAACATGGATGTCCCTCGATGTGGCACCGGACGGTGAAACAATTGTATTCGAACTTCTTGGCGACCTCTATACCTTGCCAATCAGTGGTGGACAGGCAGCACGCATTACTTCGGGCCAAGGGTTTGATCAGCAGCCGCGTTACTCTCCTGATGGAAGACGCATAGCGTTTGTAAGTGACCAGAACGGATCGGATAACCTCTGGATAGCTGATGCTGATGGATCAAATGCCAAGCCGCTTACAAATGATGAGCGCCATCTTTTTGTTTCACCTGAGTGGTTGTCTGATGGCCAATCCCTAGTCGTTACCAAGACAACAGATGTCATAAATCGGCCGCAAGAATTCCATCTCTTCCTCTATCACACCGCTGGTGGTAGCGGTGTACAGTTGACCGGTAGTGACGTACCAGAGGGTGGAGAGAACGACTATCGCGTACGAGCACACATGGGTGCTGCGTTCGGACTAGATGACGAAAGCCTATACCTCTCAGCGGCATCCAGCCGCGGTTACGGAAATTGGCAAATTTCGGTGCTTGATCGGACCACTGGACGCATCTATCAGATGACTCATGAGCCCCAGAGTGCGATGCGTCCGGTCTTGAGTCCCGATGGTAGAAACTTGGTGTATGTGACCCGGCATGATGGAATGACAGCACTCAAATTGATTCAGCTGGGGAGTGGAGATGAGCGCTGGTTGGTAATGGATATCGACCGCGATGGGCAAGAGGCTCTTCCAACTCGTGATTTATATCCCGGTGCATCATTTACCCCAGATGGGTCCAAACTGATTATTTCCTACGGCGGTAAGATAAAAAGTGTGGATATAGCAACTGGGGATGTAGCTGAGATCCCATTCGAAGCGGAAATAGATGTTCCAATGGGGCCGACTGCCCATTTCGAGTATGCAGTTGATGAGGGACCGGTTGTCGCCCGCCGAGTAGAACATCCAAGTCTGTCACCGGATGGACGCCATGCAGCGTTTGTCGCGTTTGATCGCGTATGGGTAAAAGATCTATTAGATGGTGAAGTGCGTGCTCTTTTCGATACCGGTACCGACCAGTTTTTCCCGGCCTGGTCACCTGACGGGCTCTGGGTCGCTTTTTCAACTTGGAGCGACCTGGAAGGTGGAGACATATACCGAGCCCGAGTCGATGGTACCCAAGCCATCCGTCTAACTCAGGAAAAGGCTTTCTATGAACGTTTGGCGTTCACACCGGATGGCCAGAGAATCGTGGCGGGAAAAGGGCCAAGATCTCAGAGAATCGCTTTTGTAGACGAACTGGAAAGGGGGCGTCCACAGAGCACAGAACTCGTCTGGATCTCTTCGCTCGGCGGCAGCCTTACGACCATTACCCGGCTCAACGTCTCAACCCGATGGTCCTACACGCACTATGGCCAACCACATTTCAATGAAGACGGGTCGAGGATATTTCTACTGGATCCACTTGAAGGACTGGTGTCGTTTCTTTGGGACGGCTCGGATCGACAGAATGTCCTGAATGTTCAGGGTTGGGAGTGGACCTATAATCCAGAGGTCCCAGCTGATGAACTTCTTCTTTCTCCTAGGGGTGACAGGGCGCTTGCGCTTGTAAATAGCCAGGTCTACTTGATTGAGCTTCCGCAGGGTGGAGTTCCCGTACCAACGATCTCTTTATCTGATATTGCGAGCACTCCGCTTCCCGTAAAGAAACTCACAAACGTTGGAGCAGACTACATTGGATGGACTGCTAACGGGCGGTCACCATACTGGGCTATCGGCAAAACGATTACGATCCAAAATCCAGATGGACGAAATGACGAGTATGTCGCTGAGGTACGAATACCAAGAGATGTCCCTCGTGGTGTGATTGCACTGCGAGGTGCTCGCATCATAACGATGAAGGGTAGGGAGATTATTGAGAATGGAGATTTGGTTGTAAGAGACAATCGAATTTTAGGTGTTGGGCCAAGCGGAAGCGTATCGATCCCTGAAGAAGCACACATTTTGGATGTTAGTGGGAAGACGATTATTCCAGGCTATATCGATATCCATGCTCATATGTGGACATCGTGGGGAGTACACAGAAAACAGGTTTGGGAATATTTGGCCAACCTGGCTTACGGAGTAACGACAACCAGGGACCCCCAAACAATGACCCCTGACGTAATCTCTTACGCAGATAGGGTTTCGGCTGGTGAGATTATTGGCCCACGTATCTTCAGCACGGCTCGAGGGGTCTTTGCATCCGAGGACCTGTCTAGTCTTGATGATACTCGAAATAAGCTTCGTCGGTATTCTGAGCACTACCAAACTGAGACGATTAAGAACTATCTAATTGGTGATCGCAAGCATCGTCAGTGGCTAGTCCAGGCTGCCTACGAACAGGGCCTCACTCCAACTGCTGAGGGAAATAGTGACTTTAAAATGAACCTCACTCTTGCACTAGATGGCTATGCTGGGCAGGAGCATTCTTGGCCCGTCTTTCCAATTTATGAGGACGTTGTGCGGCTCATTGCCCTGAGCGGTATGGTGTATACACCCACATTTATAATCAACTACGGTGGCCCTCAGGCTGAGACGTATTTCTATCAGCAACAGGACGTACATGACGATCCGAAGTTGAAGCGGTTCATCCCTCACAGCGAATTAGATCTGCGAACACTTCGGCGGCCCCAATTGCTACATGAAAGCCAGTGGGTATTCGAATCAGAAGCAGCTCAGGCAGCTAAACTTCTTTCTGGTGGAGGAAGCGTTGCACTTGGTGCTCATGGTCAACTTCAAGGTATGGGTGTCCACTGGGAACTGTGGTTAATGGCGAGCGGTGGCATGTCCAACCATGACGTATTGCGTGTGGGCACCGTCGAAGGTGCCCGTGGAATAGGGCACTTTTCGGACTTTGGCTCTCTAGAGATCGGGAAGTTTGCTGATCTGCAGATACTAGATGAAAATCCGCTTGATGATATCCGTAACACTCTCTCCATCGAGCGGGTGATGATCAATGGAAGACTGTATGATACAGAATCTATGAACCAGGAATGGCCAGAGAGAGTAGAGCTTGAACAGCAATGGTGGTGGAATGATGGATCACTCAATCGACAGCAATGAGGACTAACGTCATGAGATTCGTAACCGTGTTGGCTTTAACGATAGGATGTGCATCTCACCTGTTTGCTCAGGAAGCAGATTGGGACATTATGAGGCCAAGGGGTGACACCCGCACGATAAGCTTCACTACGGACGAAGGCACCTGGATGTCGGTGGATGTGTCTTCTGATGGTGAGACCATAGCGATGGACCTACTCGGGGAGATATGGCTTGTGCCTATGAGTGGGGGAGAAGCCAATCCGATCACTAGTGAAAGCGGTATGGCGCTCAACTTCCATCCCTCATTCTCACCGAATGGCGCGAGGATCGCCTTTATCTCGGATCGCGATGGACAAGATAATATCTGGGTGGCTGATGCGGATGGCCAAAATCCTAGGCAGGTGTCAACACAGCCAGATGATCGTATGGCCTTGCCTGTTTGGACACCTGACGGTGACTACATCATCGCACGAGTTGGTGGTGATTCGAATATAAATGGCCAAGGATCTCTGTGGATGTGGCACGTTAATGGTGGATCCGGGATTCGGCTCACGGATGAAACCGTAAATGCTTCTTGGCCTGAACCATCGCCCGATGGTAGGTACCTCTACTACGAAGAACGCGTAGCAGAAGGTTTTGGTGATCCGAATCCTGCTAAGGCGATTTATCAGCTTCGAAGGCTAGATCGTACAACTGGAAGGATTCTTGAGATCACGAGTGGGGTGGGTCCCCCTCGTGATGGTGGAGGGGGTAGACGCTCAAGTGGAGGTGCAAATAGTCCGGCGATTTCACCGGACGGGCGTTGGATTGCATTTGGTCGGCGAATTGCGGACGGCACACAGATTATTAAGGGACACGAGTACGGTCCACGCACAGCTCTCTGGCTTAGGGACCTTAGAGATGGCTCTGAGCGAATCGTCCTTGATCCGATTACGCCGGATATCTCTGAGCGCAACAATGCAGGTGCCTTGCCACGACATGCATGGCACCCGGATGGTCGTTCTATAGTTCTCACTGAAGGAGGTAAGCTGAAGCGTCTTTGGGTCGAAGATGGTCAGGTCAGCGAGATCCCCTTCACAGCAAAGATAGAAGAGACGATAACCGAGCAGGTCTATAACCCGTTCCCTATCGAAGACGGCCCACTTCAGGTGAAGCTAATGCGGTGGCACACAGCGTCACCCGATAGTAAAACTCTCGCGTTTGTTGCTCTGGACCGTATCTGGATAATGGATCTTCCAGAGGGGTCACCGAGGCGGCTTACAGGTGAGCGATCTAATGCCCAGGAATACAGTCCGGCATGGTCACCAGATGGCCGATCAATCGCATTCACTACATGGTCGGACGATGAAGGAGGTGCGCTCTGGACTGCTGCGGTATCAGGTGGAGTGCCAACAAAACTCACGGAAGTCGATGGAATGTATCTCAATCCGACGTGGTCGCCCGATGGGGCTTCAATTGTGGTAGCTCGTGGGTCAGGTGAGATGCTGCGTGGAAGGCTGCCTTCCGATGAACCTTGGTTTACGCTTGAACGGGTTCCCTCTATTGGAGGGCAAGCAATGCACATTCGCGAAGTGCTTGCTGCTCGTGGATCGCATGTGGTTTCTCCTGAATTCGGTCCAGATGGTAGAATCTTCTTTGTGGAGGCAGGCGAAGGCTTTCGGTCGATCAAGTTGGATGGAACGGATATCCGGACGCATGCGGTAATCGAAGCCAGTGATGAGGCCACTGCCTCACCTGACGGGCGCTGGATAGCGTTCAGTCGTGGTGACAATATGTATCTGACTCCTATGGCTTGGTCGGGGGTAAGCGGAGAGCCGATTGAAATCTCTGTAGAGTCAGCACCCTGGCCTGTGACCACCCTCAGTCAGGATGGTGGAAATTTTCCGAACTGGGCCAGTCCGGGGATTCTCGAATGGGGAAGCGCTAACTCATACTTTCGGCATGATGTCGCTTCCGGTGAAATCGATACAGTCGAAGTTCGATTGGAGGTCCCAAGGCGCATGGCTCAAGGGGCTATGGCGCTCATGGGTGCTCGCATAGTGACGATGGATGGAGACCAGATCATCGAACGAGGTGATATCGTCATTCGCGATGGTCGTATCGTCGACGTCGGCTCAAGCGGAAGCATCACGATTCCATCGGATGCTGAGCGAGTGGATGTGACGGGTTCCACCATCATTCCCGGTTTAGTTGATACTCACAAGCACGCAACTCGTGAGGCTGGGGGTGTTCTCTCCCAGCGGTCCTGGGAATTGGCGGCAAATCTTGCTTACGGGATCACCACTGGACTGGAGCCGTCGGGATGGCATGAAGCCGTCTTCACGATGGCGGAGGGCGTTGAAGCTGGAGTCCGCACAGGAACACGTATGTTTAGCACTGGCTCATCTATTTCTGGGGGGACTCGGACCCGACATGGTCCGGTAGACTCACGGGAGGATGCTCAGAATGAAGTAGATCGTATGGTGAGCTATGGTGCAAAGTCTATTAAGCAGTACTGGCAACCTAGGCGTGATCAGCGCCAATGGGTCGTTGAATCCGCTCGTGAGTCTGGGGTTATGGTCACGAGTGAGGGGGACACGGATCATCTATCAGCTATCGGTCTAACGATGGATGGTCACACCGGGATCGAGCACCCGATCCTTAATTTGCCCCTCTACTCAGACGTCGCTCGTTTTCTTGGGCAAGCGAACTTTTTTTATTCCGCAACTCTTGTCGTGGGAGGGGCAGGCCCTTGGGGAGAAGAGTATTTCTACCAGGAATCTGACATCTGGAAAGATGAGAAGTTGCAGCGTTTTACTCCCTGGCGGTGGCTTGAGCCGCATACCCGACGTAGGCCACTCAGGCCTTTATCTGACTACCCGTTCACATTGCATGCCCAAGGCGCAGCCGATGTTATCGCAGAGGGAGGTCATGCAACCATCGGTGCCCACGGTCAAACCCAAGGAATCGACTCTCATTTCGAGCTTTGGATGTACGAGAGTGCGATGGGACCGATGGAGGCACTGCGTACTGCGACCACTCATGCAGCCGAGATGATTGGGGTTCTGGACGATATCGGCACGCTTGAATCTGGTAAGCTGGCCGACCTTTTGGTACTGAACAGTAATCCACTTGAGGATATCCGAGCTACTACCGATATCCGCTTTGTTATGAAAGCTGGAATACTTTATGACTCGGAAACCCTGGATGAAATATGGCCAGTTCCGACTCCATACGGAGATTTTTACTGGAGAACCGAAGGGATTCGTGGCCACTGACCGTGGTTGAGGTGTGCTAAGGGGGATTATGCGATGAAGAAATCCCTGCTATTCATCTTCGGACTGATCGCGTGCGAGGGTGAGGCACCTCCCCCAGGCGACTACGGTGAGATCGTGCGTACCGGCTATTTCGAGGCTGATGTCGACTCAGGTGATTGGCGGGCTGAGTATATCAGGGGGGAGGATGCTCGCATGGACCTTTCCGTTCTGGATTCTCTCCTGGCCCACCACTATGCCTACAACGATGCGGACAAGCTCGACGAGATCTCAGTTGTGAAGGCGATCTCCGATGCACTTCCTGACCGGATCCGGGTCGGAGACTTCGCTATGCAACTCCAGAAGGCACTGGCCTTGTCCATCGACGGGCACGCACCCCGGATCTCAGGGATGAGGGCCGATGGTGAGCGCGAGCGCATCGAGGACAACCCTCCGGGCGGGCAGTTCTTCCCATTTGAGCTGCGGTCTACAGGCACTCGCATTGTGGCATTCGACGCGGGAAGCCGGACGCTGATAGATCCGGAGCATCCCTATGTCGCCACCATTGATGGGTTCTCAGTTTCGGAGTGGATCGACGTCGCCCAATCCATCGTCGTGGCCGGCTCACCCCAACTCCGGTGGCGTCGAGGGGCTCGACAGCTGGGTAACATCGGATTCCTCCGGATGGAGCTCGGGAGGCCAGCTACTGGAACTGCGTCTGTCCAATTCGAGAATGAGGATCGGACCTCTGAGACTGAGCAGACCATCGACCTGGTCGGAGCCTCAGTGGCGGCACGGGAGAGGTATCCGTTTGCAGAAGATGCGGCTGCCCGAGTTCCTGAAGACATCGCGTATTTCCGCCTTCGGCGCATGGAGAGCGACGAGGAGTATATCTCGGGCTTTGCTACCTGGATCCAGGAGAGCCGTAGCGCCCAGGGTGCCATCGTTGACATACGGGACAACGGCGGCGGGAGCCGTCTTCCACTGCTCACTTTGCTGCCGCATGTACTTGGTGCGGATGAAGATCCGGTTGTTGTGAACGCGGGCCGCCTCAAACTAGGACCCGGGTGTCCGGGGCCTGGGTGTGAGATACCGGAGCGTGGCTACCTCGCCGATCGCTTTATGCTTCCGATGCGAGCGATCCCGGAGGGTACACCTCAACGTGCGGTACTGGATGCGTGGCGGCCCGGGTTCACTCCCGATTGGCTTCCGCCGGATGAGGGATTCAGTGACTGGCACTACCTGATCGTAGACCCGGATCCGGATCCAGCCCTAGCGGATAAACCTGTGGTTATCCTCATGAACAACGGGAACTTCAGTGCTTCGGACATCTTCCTGAGTGGCCTAAAGCACAGGGAACGTGTCACGCTTCTCGGGACTGCAAGTTCCGGTGGATCGGCCCGGCGAAACGAACACATTCTTCCCAACTCCGACCTGGCCGTGAGCCTGGCGACGTTGGCCTCGTTCCAGGCCCACAACAGTCGCCTTTACGATGGTGTGGGCCTCGATCCTGATCTCGAGTTGGAACCCGAGCCCGGATTCTTCATTAACCAGAGCGATAGAATCTTGGAGCGGGCCATAGAGTTGATTCGAGCCTCTCCTTCAGGGTCATAGGCAGGACGGTGACCTCAGCGGGAATACGCCAGATCCCGACATATGTGTGGACGTTCCTGGCTCTAGCCTCAGGGTTGGCTGCAGGCGGCTTTTTCCCTGGACCACTCGAGCCGGTCGCGGATGCTACGTCGGTGTTGATCTCCTGGATCGTCGCCGTTGTGCCAGTGCTGATCCTCGCTACGCTCAGTCCCGCCATCGCGACCTTGGTAAGGCGCGGGCTAGCTGGTCGCTTCGCTGGTGCGGTCGTCCTCTGGTACATCTTCACATCGATCGTCGCAGGACTCATCGCGCTCGTGACTTCCGCTGCCATCTTTCGTATTCCAATCACGACTGGGGACCGGAGTGTTTGGACTGAAGGTGCCGCGATGCTGGAGAGTCTCGGAGAGGGTGGGGCCTCGTGGCCGCTTTTAGCGATCCTCGCGGGCGTGCTGCTCGGAGTGTTCAGCGCGCGTCATGACCCCTCGTACCGTGTACTCAAGGGAATCGCCAACACTATCGAGAACGCAGGTGGTAAGCTGGCTTACGTCATGCTCCCGCTTATCCTCGCTTTCGGTATAAGCTTGGGTGTGCGCTTCGGCGCGAGGCTAGGCCTATCGCATTACTTCACCATGACCGCCTATACAGGCGCACTCGTCCTCGTCTGGTGGGCGTTTTACACATTTGTGTTGGTACGCAAGGTTGGACGCCGTTCAGTGGGACCAGTATTGAGCGAATACTACCTACCGACTGCGCTCTTCGCGGCGGGCACGTGTTCGTCACTGGCGACGCTTCCAGTCAATCTTGTGAACGCGAAAAAGGTTGGTGTCCGCGATGAAGTTGCCGACTTCGTCTTACCGTTCGGTGCTGTTGTAAACCTCGACGCCAGCGCGTTGGCTTACGTCGCGTATGGGCCCTTCGTTGTCGGACACGTCTTTGGCTTGGAACTCAGCTGGATGATGATGGTGGCCGCCTGGCCAGCCGTTGTCCTCTTTACCATCGCAGCGCCTGGGCTCCCAGCAGGAATGGGCACGGCACTATGGAGTGCTACCCTCTTTGCGAACATCCTGGGGATCGAGGGCCAAGCTCAAGGAGAGTTCATCGCGACCTGGATCGCACTCTCGGGGGGCATCCCTGACATGTTACGTACCGCGACCAACTGCACTGGAGATGGCTACACTGCGATCATCTTCGATGGTCGTTTCGATGAATACTTCGCGAGGGAACGTGGCTGAAGCGAAAGTGGACTTGTTACCTGGAGCCGAGAGACTCGTGCACGTCAACGGACGAGTCCAGCCTGGTGAAGAGGTCGTTGTTGTAACGGACCCGACGATGCAGCGCTACGCGGACGCGGTCAGCGCAGTCGCTCAAGAGGCCGGAGCCTCCGTTACCGTATGCATCATTCCGATACGGGATCAAGACGGGCAAGAGCCACCGCCACCTGTCGCACGTGCCATGGCTGAGGCAGCCGTAATCTACTCTCCTGTGCGTGTCTCGATCACGCACACACGGGCGATGCGTACCGCGTTGGAAGCAGGCGCGCGCGTATGCATGATGACCGCCTACACGGACGCCATCATGACAAGCTCCGCGCTCCTCGACACTGATTTCGTTGCACAGGTCGATGTTTGTCGACGCCTAGGCGCGGCCTTCACAGAGGGCGAGTCCGTGCGACTCACCTCTCCACGCGGCACCGATTTGTGTTTCGGCATCGAGGGTCGTGCTGCCAACGTGTTAACGAATATCCCGGAGCCTGGAGAACTGGGTCCGATTCCTGACATCGAAGTGAACGTTGTGCCCGTGACCGGTTCGGCTGAGGGCACGATCATCGCTGATGCCTCAGTGCCCTATCTAGGCATCGGTATCCTAGACGAACCGATCGTGTGTGTGGTGCGAGAGGGCTACATCGTCGAGATGACCGGTGGAGATCAGGCTGATTTCCTACGTGAGCATCTGGACTCTTTCGGTGACCGACATTGCTTCAATGTCGCGGAGCTGGGTGTTGGCTTGAACCCGAATGCACGCCTCACTGGAGAAATGCTTGAAGACGAAGGAGTGATGGGCACGATCCATATCGGTATCGGTACAAGCCACACTCTTGGCGGGGAGATCGTGGCTCCAACGCACTACGACTTGATCATGTGGGAGCCGACCATCACGGTCGATGACCAGATCGTGCAGCGTGATAAGCAGGTGTTGGTTTGAAGGAAGGAGCAAAGATCCTCGTACGTACGTGTG
>Ga0310121_10003324_pt1 | contig 14715 bp, 12 predicted proteins | sample CB27_Tmax_986_MG_FD_203504 | JGI IMG/M metagenome (GOLD analysis project Ga0310121, IMG submission 203504) | Marine microbial communities from Western Arctic Ocean, Canada - CB27_Tmax_986 | ecosystem: Environmental > Aquatic > Marine > Oceanic | place: Canada: Western Arctic Ocean | collected...
TCGCATCTGGCCCACCAGGGCTGCGTTGGATTGTGCCAATTCACCCTTGCTCAAGTACAAATTGTCTTCCAGCCCGACACGCACATTGCCGCCCATCCCGGCGCCCATGGTGCAAAGCCGAAACTGGTGCCGTCCAGCCGCCAGAATGGACCACTCGTATTGGTCGCCGAACAATTTGTCGGCAATGCGTTTCATGTGCAGCAGGTTCTCCGAGTCTGGGCCGATTCCACCCAATATCCCGAAGATCGTCTGCACGAACAGTGGCGGTTGGACCAACTTCCGATCCAAAACATGCGCCAAATTGTAAAGATGTCCGACGTCGTAACACTCAAACTCGAAACGCGTTCCACAGCGCTTGCCGAGATGCTCCAAAATGTACTCAATGTCCGAGAAAGTATTCTTGAAGATATAATCTCGCGTCATCTCGAGATACTTTGGTTCCCAATCGTAGGCCCAGGACTCGTAGCGAGGAATCAAATGATACAATCCGAAGTTCATCGAGCCCATGTTGAGTGAGCTCATTTCGGGCTTCAGCGTCGTCGCCGCGGTTAGACGCTGTTGAACCGTCATGCCATGACCGCCGCCGGTGGTGATATTGATCACCGCGTCAGTAGCTTCTTTAATTCGAGGCAAGACTGCAGAAACACTTCGGGATCCGGCGTCGGACGTCCGTTCTCGGGTTCTCGAGCATGAAGATGCAAGACCGCTGCACCTGCGCGTGCCGCCTCGATCGCCTCGTCGGCAATTTGTTCTGGCGTGATGGGCAGGTACCGAGACATGGTAGGCGTGTGGATCGCACCGGTCACGGCACAAGTAATGATCACTTTGGAATTCACAGACAACCTCGAAAAAATGGCGATTAACCTCTAAGGGTTTGTCAAATGCTGATGTGCATGAATCACGGTCCAAGATGCCCGCCCGCTTGCGTGCTGTTGATTCATTGTGAGCTAAGAGAAGTAGGGTGGCAAGCGTTGCAGCATGACGCTACAAATAGTGTCTAGCCTTCATTTCGCAACGTTTGACGCCGGCTCGCACGAGCTAAGCCAAACGGGTAAACCGAAAGGAATGTATCTATGAAAGATGCGGTCATGGTTGCCCGACCCGACGGGCTTACGCAAGTGCATCGAATGCATGGTGGCTTCGGCACCATTGAATGGAAACGGATGGCGGTCGGCGAGATGCTTTTCGGGGATTGGCAATCGGTCGATTACAACCGGATCAAGCCGGGCGCTGGATCGGCCGACCACATCCAATCGCGGACCGAAGAGATCTGGTTCATGGTTTCGGGTGAGGCAGAGATTCAATTCGATGGGGACCAGGTTCGCCAAATGCGGCCCGGTGATCTGCTTATCACACCCCAATACGGCCGGCACGGCGCCAGGAATATCGGCACCGAAGATGTGGAAATGTTGGTGATCGAGGTGTTTCCGAAGTCCGTCATTGAAGTGCTTCCCGACCATAAACCGACCGAGGCCAAGGAGTAAGACCATGCCGCCACTCGCCAAATGCACGCTCGTCAGTCTTAGCGAGCAGAGATCCATTGATCCCAAACAGTATTTCACTGGCAGTTGGCGTTCGATCCGATTAGAACAGGTCGAGCCCGGGCAGCGACTGGAAAGATCGATGGACGAGATCGAGGAATCCTATTTTGTCGTCTCCGGCACTGGTACGGCGATCGTGGGTGACCAAACCATCGACCTCTATAACGCGGTCACACTGACATTCCCCCGCGGCTCGTCCGTCGTGTTCCAAGCGGATGACGAGGCTTTAGAGCTGTTCGTCACCACGCTCGATGCGTAGCCGTGGAGCTTCTGATTTGGTATTGAGTGGTCCTTGCATCCACCGACAACGCGACGTAGGACGGATTAAAACATCTTGGATGCCGTAAGAAAACAACATCCTGCTTCGCATATTGCCACCAGCTAAGCCAGATCGCCGCCGTCAACATTCATAGGATGGCCCGTCACGAACGACGCGGCGTCGGAGCAAAGCCACACGACTGCCTCGGCAACCTCTTCGGGCCTTCCTAACCGGCCGATCTTTTGCTCTTCGGTGAGCCGCTCCACAAGTCCCGGATCGTCCGCTGCCTGCCGTTCGACCATGGATGTCCAGATCAAACTCGGGTTGACGCAATTGATGCGCAGACCCGAGCGGATATATTCCAAGGCAGCGGTCTTGGTCAATTGCACGATGCCAGCCTTGGTCGCGCCATAGACCGGTATTTCGGGCTGCCCGCGCATGCCCGCGTTGGACGCTGTGTTGACGATGACACCCGCCCCCTGCTTGAGCATTTGGCGAATTTCGTACTTCATGCACAGCCAGACACCCTTCAGGTTGACGGCCATGAGGCGATCATAATTTTCTTCGCTACAATCTGCCGTCTTGCCCATCTCGCCGAGGATGCCGGCATTGTTGAAAGCACAATCTAGCCGCGAGTATGTCTGGACACAGGTATCTATGAGCGCCTTGACGTCCGCGGATTTTGAGACGTCGCAAGGAACGAAAATCGCCTGGCCGCCCGCCTGTTGGACCATTTCGACGGTTTCATTACCGCCCTCAGTCTGCACGTCCGCCACCACCACTTTGGCCCCTTCGCGGGCAAACAGTTGCGCGGCAGCACGGCCGATGCCGGACGCGCCACCGGTTACGAGTGCGACTCTATCTGCAAGGGAACTCATTCTCCGCTCCTAATGTGCCATTTCTCGCCCACGTCGACGACTTCCAGATTGCGCCAGCGCGCCGTGACGCCCTGGCCAAAAATGCTCTGCTCGTAGTTCGGGTCCAACCCCTCGATCTTCCCGCCGCGGCCGTCCGGCAGATCGTCCAGCAACGTGAAGATGGCCATGTTGACCGAGAAGCGTGCGGGCTTGATCACCGGCGCGGCCGGTGCATCGACCGTGGCGACCCAGCTGACGGCGTGGACCTGACGACCGTCGACGTACCACTCGGCTCGGTCCGCACCCGGAGTCATGGGAGCATCTTCGCCCGGATAATAGCGAATCTCGTAGCGGTGCCATGATCCCGGCTCAATTTCCAAGTCCGTCAGAAATGGCTCGGCCATGGGCCGGACACCGCCCAAATCACCTCCTGGAGCGGTAACGACGAACAGTTCTCGTAGTGCCATAATGCGACGGTTCGAAATCTCAAAATTCAACACGATGCCGGTCGAATCATCGATCAGGGAAATCGAACCCGAGCCGAGCCGTGGGTCGTCCGGATCGGCGTCAAAAGGATTGTTCTCGGTACCGTGCACTTCGACCGCGATATCCACCGCTACGGACAACCCGCCGCCAGTGCAAAAACGTCGGTCCGCCACCACTAAAGCCTTGACGTGGTCACTCGGATCCTTTGCCGACATAGTGAACTTGGGAATTGCAATGCCGAACTCAGGCGATTCGGGCGTGGGCGGCGTGATCTGAGCAGCCGGGTCCAGCGCGGTCCAATCACCGGCCTGGAGCACGCTCCAGCCGGCGCCGATGACGGCCGAACCCTCCGTCCAGTCATTAAAATCTCGTCCTTCGCCGCCGATCATGTGCTTGGGTTGAGGCAGCGCGCGCCAAACATCCACGGTACTCGGCGCGTTGATCCAGTCCTTGGGCCGATAAGACAGCTCGTCCCAAATCTGTAGCATCTCGGTGCTCAATTCCATGATGTTGCCGGCTGGATCGGGAATATAGATGAAAATATTGTCGCCCGGTCCATGCCGGCTGGGACCGTACATGATGGGTACTTGATGACGCTTCAGGTGGTCGCAAATAACCTTCATCGCATGCCAGTCGGCCAGGTCGAGACAGTAGTGATTGACCTTTGATTGAACGTCATTCAAAAACGCGACACCGTGGTGGTCCTGATTGCAGCGCAACCAGGCTAGTGCATCACCAGCTACGGTGTCGGAGATACGAAATCCCAATACATCGGTGTAAAATGCCACGGAGCGTGGGAGGTCAATCGTGTGAAACGTGATGTGCCCGAATTTGACCGGCCGGACTTCCCGCGGGGCGAGCGGCCGATCGAGCTGCTGCATCCCCGTGTAAAATTCGAGCAAGTTGCCATCGGGATCGCGGCAGTAAATCGATTCGTCAATGCCGGGATGGTCGAATTCCCCGGGAGTGGTTTCCAGTTTGTGCTGCGCGAGTTCTTGCCGCACGGTGTCTAACGCCGTAGCATCATGCACCTCCAGCCCCAAATGGTGCAGTTTTCGTTCTGTCCCTGGATACAAAGAGAGACAGTGATGCTCGGCGTTGCACCTGAGAAAAATCGCGCCGTCCGCACGATCCGCGATCTCCAGGCCGACGATGTCTTCATAGAATGCCGCTACGCGCTCGACGTCCGGCACGGTTATCCCAACTTGACCTAAACGTTTAATGTGCATTTTGAGTTGAGAGTTGAGAGTTGAGGGTTGAGAGTTGAGGGATGCGGGTTACGGGTTGCGGGATGCAGGATTCGAGATATCGCGCATCTCGCATCACGTATCTCGCACCCCGTCGATGACGGCCCGCAGATTGGCAAGACTCAATTGAGTTCCTTGCGACAAAGTCTCCAGCGTGCTGTCGACTTTCCGTTCATACTCGATCGCCCAGATTCCTTGAAACTCGGCGAGGAGAGTGCGGATTATCGGCGGCCAGTCAATGTCGCCTTCGCCGAACGCACGATATTCGACCTTCCCATCCGTGCGAGCCACATCCTTCCAGTGGGTGTATAGAACGCGATCTTTGATGGCTTCGAGCGCGGCATAGGGATCTTCGCCGCCATAGGCGTAATTGGCCGGATCGTAGGTAACACCCACTGACGCAAAAGGGACCATATCGAGCAGTCGCTTGAGTCCAGCGCCGGTCGCCGAAGTTCCACCGTGATTCTCGATGGCCAACGAAACGTTTTTCGAAAGGGCGTATTCCCCCAGTTTGTTGAAAGCTGCGGACAGTGTTTCATAAAGGGCGTCAGTCACCCTCTCGGCCGGAAGTACGTAGTGCTTGGAGTGCGTGAAATCGTGCTCGGTAAACACTCGAATGACACGTGCATCCAGCGCGTCCGCCAGGTCAATCACCTTCATCAACTCATCGCAACGATCCTGCGCCACTTCACCTTCAAGGCCAACCACCGCGCCGCCGCCGAGGGCCGCCACGTTAACTCCGAGCTCCGCCGCAAGTTTTTTCACGTCGGCAACATCCTGCGCCGAGGCGTCCACGGAGATCTTGTTATGAGATTGCTCTTCCAGCCAACCGCAGTCGATTTCAACGGCTGTTGCCCCTATTTGTTTACTGGCCTCGAAAAACTCTCTCAAGCCGTATTCGCGAAAACCGTAAGAAGCGTTGCCCCAAGTGATGGATGCAGTCATTGTCACCTCTCGGCCTGGTTTTTAGGTTCGTGGTGTGAGTGAATCATCTTATCAAACCGAAATAAGAATTCACGCCCATGATTCTATCACCCGTCCAATGTGCCAGCAGGGGTGGTGTTGGAGTTTCAACCGATACTTCGCGAATTCGCCTATCTCAACACCAGGCCCCTTCACGATCCCAATCAGGCTGGGTCAACATCCTTCGGTTGCTTTGACATGCCGCGAATTGTGATTCGGCCTGGCCCCAGAAGTGTGATACAGAGAGCCCCCATGAGGTAAAGCATTTGGAGTTCAATTGCCCATTCACCGTGCTCTCCAAGTTTCAACACGTCATTAGGATGGGCCAGCAAAATTGCGACCAACATGTTGAATGCTAACACTGCGCCGGCGGGCCTGACGTAGAATCCTAAGACGATTAAGACCGGAGCGACGACTTCGCCCACCAAGACGCCCCACGCCACAAAGCCAGGTAGACCTTTGCTTTGCACCAACCCGGTAATGCCTTCGATTCCTCCAATAAGCTTGTCGATGCCGTGAAACAGCATTAACCCGCCAATTGCCAAACGCAGCAGTAAGAGTCCCCAATCTTCCGACGATGCACGTGTTAAGTTTGTCATCTCAATTGTGCTCCTGATGCGCCTAGGGCTATCTGACGAGGTGTCCACGGAGGTTTTGTTTAGAGATTGCTCTTCCAACCAATCTCAGTCGATCTCAACCGCTGTCGCTCCAATTTATTTGCTGGCCTCGAAGATGACATGGTGGTCCTACGGATTTATACCAATGATCTTGTCTTCTGCGGTACTACGGCAGACAAAAAAGACGGGCGTCGCCGGCGGCAAGCTGAACCTTCAATTTGCCCGTGCTTGCAGAATAGTCCGCCACTTCGTGCTGCTCCCCAGTTTCCTTCGAAAGCTCACCGACTTTGACCTCCGCATTGCGGAGCTTTACCAGAAGCGCAACTTCCTTGTTATAGTCTCGGTTGACGACCATCAGATAGCGTTTCCCGTCTTGGTTTTCGAACTCGCCGACGAGCGCCGTTCCCCCGGTGACCGACTCCACCAGAGTTGATTCGCTGATCGGGTGCGTGCGGAGTGGCAGGGGATCGGTGTGGTAGACGCCCGTGGAAGTCAGCCCCAAGAGCGTGGAACCCCAGTTCAGGATTTCTCCGTTCAAATGCTTGAGCATGGAGTAGTGTCGCGTGCGGCTGCCGTCACGGTTGATCACGGCGTCGCGCCAGTTGTTATTGCCGTATTCGATCTGGGTCAGGTACGTGAACCACCCCAAGGCTTTGGCCCCATAGGCAAGAGTGGTAAACGCCTGCCAGCGCAGCTCGGGCTCACTGGCGCCCCGGACCCCAAGGAATGCCGCCACGGAGACGGTGACACCGAATTCGATGTTTGCCTCCTGGGTCAGCTTTCGCACGATGGCGAGGTTGGCAAAGTAATCGCCGGTCTGAAAACAGCCCCGCCAATTGCCGCCGACCAGGCAGTAGTGGTCGTAGGTGAAGAACTTCGGCTTGACAGTATCGATGTACGATTTGATGAACTTCTCATACCGGTGCAACCAGCCCTCTTCCGCGTCGGGTGGGGACATGTACGTGGGAAGATGGTTCACCCAATAGATTGCCTCCGGAGCCAGTCGCTGAATACGCTCGTTAATTTTCGCCAGCCCGGGGAATCTGTCTTCGCCGGGTTCGTCGCCACCCTCGAAGCCCCAGAACATCGGATCTTTGGTGACCTCGACGAGGCGCTCGTCGTCTGGCGGAATGCCGGCCGCGAATAGTGTCCCGAATGGAGCGGCGTCGTGGGTGCCCAGTGAGAAATTCGCCAGGGCATATTCGGCGATCAGACGATCCGCGGTTATGTTCGGGCTCAGCGCCATTTCTCGCATCGTCATCGATTCGAGCGTTTCCAGGCCCGGCCACAGCCAGCCGAAGATCGGGAAAATTTCGTCGGCCGGGCGCTTCGGCATGCTGAATTCTTCCATGTAGTCACGAATGGTGCCCTGGCGAAGTGAGATCTCGTCGCACTGCACGAGATCCCCGTCCCCGGCATCCTCGTCCCCGGCGTGCGAAATTGTGACGCGAACGTTCAGGTCACCTTTGGACTTGGGGGAGCGGACCTCGGCGAAAAACTCGACCCGCCGACCCCGGGTCTCCGGCAGCACGATCTGGAACGAGCCCAGTGGCATCATGTCGCGATCCACCAGCCACTGCTCGGCCACCGCCGGCAGCGGACCGTTGGGCGTATAGTACCCTTTGAACAGGCGCTTCCGGATCGCGCCCGGTGACATCATGTGGCGATCCACCAGCCACTCCCCGGTCACGACGGCGCGCGGACTGGTGGACGCATAGTACCCTTTGAACAGGTACGCCCGGTCCGGTTCGGCCTCGAGCCGTGCGATCTCCCGCCCGGGCAGGGCGGCCCTGACGACCGGTTGGTCGGCTGGGAGACCCCACTTCTGCGCGAGCGCGTACCCGACGGCATTCTCTTCTTCGTCGGAAAGAACTTCGTCGTAGAACATGATTTCGGCCAGATCGCCCTTCCCGTCAACGCCCAGGACACCACCTCCGTGATACAACGCAATTTGGTCAAACGTAGCGCTTGCGCCTGTGCCAATATTGGCGGGAGGAGGGACCGGGAACTCCCACATTTGATGCTGCTCCTGCCCCTCTTCTTCTTGCCACCAGCAACGCATGTTCGCGCCGTCGCTGAGGATCTCGGCCTCTCCGGTTGAGGCGTTGTACTTGGCGGTTATCATCTGATGGCTGGTGCGACCGCCGGGAATAGTCGCCCGTACTTCCTTGGCGTATCGCCCGAACAGTTTCATCGCATTGCTGTCGGGCGGGACGCCCCCTGGCGTTGCGCCACAGGTCTTGGTGCCAATATACACGTGCCCGTTGCCACTGTTCCCGAGCCAGGTGTCGTGGTCTCCTACGTCGTATGGAGGCTCAGCGACACCACTGGATTTGACCACGATAAAAACGGTCATGCCCGGGTTCGCACCGTTTGTACTGCCAGTGACCGAAAAACCTTCCATATGCTCCAGTTCTTCGAACCTCAGCGCGGGCTTGCCGTTTTTCCAACCTCCCGAAACGAATGTCGGCCTGTGAGCCGCCGTCCCTTGGATCGCATGATTGTTCCGGCCGGACTTGTCGTACCACTTGGCAACGTCGCTCGCCACAAAACCGACCTCATTGGCATTCTTGCCGGCCGAGTCTTCGATCGTTGAGGGATCGGATGCGTCCAGGTGAAGGATCAGCCCGCCCCAAGCCGGCCCGCCGGCCAGCAGCGCAAGCGCAAACACGCAAACGCTTAATTGGATTCCTGCTGATACTGTCTTCATCGTCTGATCTCCTTTACTCCAGCCGCAGCAACTCGGCATTGCCGGCGCTCAACGGAAGCGTCAATGCGCCCATCTCCGGGTCATAGTCTTCGACTGCCTGCCATTGGCCGTCTTGTCGCGACAACATTGAGATTCCGGCAGCCGGTTTCCGCAAGACCACACGAAACGAGGCGGGCTGGTTGAAGTCCCGGTTGACCACCATCAGGCAGGCGTGCCCGTCGGTGTTCTCGAATTCACCGACCAGGGCCATGCCCCCGCTGACGGATTCGACGAGTTTGGACTCCTGGACGGGGCGCGTCCTGAGCGGCAGGGGTTCGGTGTGGTAGACGCCCGTCGACTTCAGCCGCAGCAACGTCGGTCCCCAGGCGAGCACTTCGCCGTTGAGGTACTTCAGCATCGCGTAGTGTCGCGTTCTCGTCCCGTCGCGGTTGAGGACCATATCCGACCAGTTGTTCCAGTTCCCATAGTTCTGTTCCGTCAGGTAGCAGAACCAGCCCAGGTAGCGGGACCCGTAAGCAAGCGTGGTGAAGGCCTGCCAGCGCAGCTCGGCGTCACTGGCGCCGCGCACACCAGCGAAGACGCCCACGGAGAGGAAGACGCCGAATTCCACTTCGGCTTCCAGGGCACGCCGGCGCACGATCTCCAGGTTGGCAAAGTAGTCACCTTCCCGATGGGGGCCGTACCAGCTCTCCGCGTGCGTCTTCGGGTCACGGCCGACCAGGCAGTAGTGGTTGAATGTGAACATCTTCGGCTTGACCACCTCGATAAACTCCCGGACGTAGTCGTCGTATTCCTCCAGCGAGGCAAAACCATAGGTCGGCAACAGATCCACCCAGTAGGGCTTGTCGGGCGCCAATCGTTGGATGCGTTCGTTGACTTTGGCCAGCTCCGCGAACTTGTCCGGTAACGGCTCGCCGGTCCCAAAGATCAATAAGACGTTCGGATCCCGCCCCACTGCGCGCATCTCCTCGTCGTCCTTCGGCACACCCCCGCCCTTCTTCTGGCCGAATTCACCCGTGCCGATCGTGAAGTTGCACAGGGCGAATTCCGCCAGCAGATGGTCCTCGGTGGTGTCCTTGATCTCCCGGTAGCGACCGGGGGGGTTGTCGACAGTCAGTATGGTCCGAAACGGGGTCACAAAGCTGAAGATTGGAAACATCTGCTCATCGGGTATCGGCTGCAGGGAGAACTCCTGCTCGTAGTCCATGATGCCTCCCTCCCGGAGCGAAAAGTCATCAAAGCGCAACCGGCCGCCTACCCAACGGCGGATGATGGCGATCTGCAACTGCTGCGCGTTCTCTGGAGAGCGCAATTCCTTGTAGAACTCGATCCAACGGTCCTGGGTATCCGGCAGCACAATGGTGAATGAGCCGACCGATTTTTCTTCGGCGTCGAGCCAGGTGCCTTTCACCTCGACACCCTCTGCGTTCATCCATTTCTTGGTCGTGAGCAGGCCCCGACAGGTCGACGTGTAATAGCCTTTGAACAGGTACGGCTGGTCCGCGGACACGGGAAAGCCCGGGCTTTTCAGCGTCGTACCCGACATCGGGTTGCCGGGTTCAATCTCCAGGCAGGTGCCCGTACCGTCGCGGCCGGGACTGAGCGGATGGAACTTCACACGCATGATGGGCTGGTTCCATATTTCGGAGGTCCAGCCCGTCGGCAGATCGCCATCAAAGGCGTCGAAGGTCCCCTGCGGGAAAAGGTTGGCCGGCCCCTCGTCCGCCGCCGCGCCGAGACTCGCCGGATAAATCATCGCCAACACCACGACGACATTGCTGAGTATTCTCATGGTCTGATCTTCCCACTTTGCTAGGGTTAACTTACTGCTGAATGATGACGGACGACACATAACGCTGCTTCTTTTTCATGGGCGCGTTCTCGGCGTTGTAGCGATCGCGTCCCACCCACATGGGGTAACCTTTGATCACGGGGAGTGTGACCCCGTCATCTTGCCCACACTCCGTCCATGCCGGTCGCACCGCGCGAGGCGAGATGTCGACCAAGGTGTTACCTTTGAATTGGCAGGTGTAGGTAATCCCGTACGTCGGCGCGGTGTGACGCTCGGTCGTTTCCACCATCGGAAACGTGATGGTCACTTCGTCCTTCTCTTTCAAGCCATCGACAATAACATACCGGCTCAGCCAGACCAAGGGGATCTGATGGCCATTCACCTGGCATTGCACCGCCTTTTTGTCCACCCACATCGGAATGCGAACGTGCATTTTCTTCGCCGTTTTATTCTTGAGAACCACTTTGCCCTCGTACGGCAGGTAGCTGTCGATGTCCAACCAGGGAGAGGCCCGGTTCATTAGAAGGTTGACCTGCGCGACGTCGTCCGTACATCGCACGATCGACTCCCAGGCGTAATAGAGCGAACAGCTGCAGTTGCCTACACAGCACATGGTCCACAGGGCCATGCTGATGGTTGGGTCGGCGCCGGAGGTGAACGTGCCGATGTTTCGGGCAATCACATCATCATCTGTCTGGATTTTCGGGTCCTTGATTTTGTGATCAGGTCCCGCTGCGGAGATCGCTTCGAGCATATCCCGATCGGTGAACTGATACTCGATCAAGCAGTTTCGCACGTACTGGTCCACGTCGTCCCAATAATCGCCAATCCCGGCGTCACTGAGATGAATCGCCAACCAGATCATGTCCGCCAGGTTGCAGGGTTCGGCTACTCGGTCTTTATCTTTTTTCGCTGAGGCGATCGAAGGAAAGAAACCGATGCGGGAAATCCCGAAGTCGCGCCCGTACTCGTAAAAGCCCTTCACCCACCTCTTCAAATGCGCATCATTGGCGGCGATTGCGTACTCCAAGAGCCCCATGACGTTAAAGGTGGACAAATGAAAGTGCTGGGTCCAATGACCCTTTTCACCGCTGGCAATGTTGGGCGAATCCGCCGGGGTCCCCCAGCGGTGGGGTTGGGACATGAACCGGGCCAGGCGCCCGGCCGTATCCAAAGCCCTTTCGTCGCCGCTCAAGGCAGCCCAGTGGGAAAGCCCGCGCAATGCGACCCCGATGCAGAAAGGCGACGGTTCATTCTTGTGAGGCCATCCCGACCGAAAGTACTTCTCGCCTACAAAATAGGAATAATCTGGCGTGTAGAGCGCGATCTCGGCCACGCCGTCCGACATCTTCTGGACGGTTTCAAGCAGGCTGGGGTCCCGCGTGTAGTCGTGCCAGGTCATCAGGGCCGACATGAGGCGGCCATGCGGCGTCATAAACACAAAATCCTGCTCGAAGGGTTTCCGCCAGGGACGCCCCTCCAATCTCAGCCACCAGAGCCCATCCGCCTCAATCTCGCGAGTTACCGCCTCCAGTATCTTCTTGTCAACATCGCGGTTTTGGCCGCTACCGCACATAACGCGCATCATGGGAAGCGCTTCAACCGGCTTTTGCAGGCACGGCCCACCATACATGTGGTTCATGTAAGCCGGTTTCACATTGAAGTTGGCGCATTGATAGGTCTCGTAACAGCTGGGGTCCACGATCCGGGTCAGACCGTTGATGGCCAGCGCGGCCCGCTCGGCCAGGTCCAACGTATCTGGCACGACAGCCTCATATCGCTCCTCTTTGTACGTTGGCAACGTGATCGAGGTGAGCGACGGGCGCTTGAACGTGGGCAATTCATGCTTCGCCAGAAAGGGGCCCGGCTTGCGGTCATTATCCCTGAACTGCATGACGGCTTCATCCACATACAACTTTATCGGAGCATCGCCAGCGACACGGATGGAGGCGGCAATTGATTTCGTACCCGTTCGAATCACCTGCGCGATCTCGAATTTCGTATATTTCTCTTTGACGGGCCTTACAATAGTCATTTCGTCCAGATTAAGGATCGTGCCGTCGCCAGGTTGATCGCGGCCCTTGGCAGCGGTGCTATTGTTGGTGATGAGGAGCCTGACCGCCTCACCTGGCAACAGGTCCGGGGAATCCTCGTGCAGTTTCAACCACACAGAAAACCGGACGACCTGGCCCACCTTGAACGGCGCGTCTGCATACTGGTAGAACCATCCATCCTCCCCGGGGGCATTTTCCACCATCGCCGCATAGCCCAACGGGGGCAGCCCGGGTTCCACCCTTCCTTGTCCTTGGCCGCTTCGCGTCACCTTCAGGCTGCGCTCGAATCCCCAGTCCTCAAGCGCCCCGTCTGTCCAGTCATCGAAATTACCATTGACAAGCAGGTTCTTTCCCGCAGCGGCGTCCCCCCACCCCAGCAGGCAGACCATCGATGGGCAGATCACGACAAGCAATTTCAAGACCCGCCACGGGAAGGCGAAGCTCCTGCTGAGCGCCGTGCTGCTTCGGCAGGAGCCTCGCCCTGCCCCTCGTGAAACGGCTTCTCGTCGACAAACACTTTTCTTGGTCATGACTTGTGCTCCTCTCTCTCGGTCGATAACTCCTATATCCTGAAGCACCGGAAACTCCATCGCAACCCTCTGCTTGGGGACAAGTACGAGCTGATGGCCAACGCTGACAGTTGAATCTGAAGTGCCCACGGAACGTCAGCCCCTGCAGTGACGCATCGAAGGGGGTGAAATAGTCTTGCGAATTCCATTAGTATACGTTTTCACGATTAGCTTACTCGGGGAGAACCTTCACACGGCGTCACTACTTAGCGGAATGGAGTAGGACGGATTTTCCGATTCGTGATCAAGCGTACCACTGCCGGAAACCGTCCCAACGAATCGGCAAATCGTCCTACTTTCCTACTCCAAGTGGCTAAGGAGTTACCACATGGCTTATTCGCAGAATACGTCTCAAAATTAAGATTAGGTGCCAGGTACTTAGCAGAACACGACTAGCCCCCCAAAAGCATTGTCTGATGAAAATCCATCCTCTTACAACCAATTGCCTAGAAGCGGTTTCAAAATGTTTTTTTCGCGTATCATTGAAGCCGCTTCTAGTCCTTACCGCTCTATTTTGCTGCGTGTCCTGCCAGCAACAACAACCCATCGTTAAAGCTCCACCGAGTTGGCGAGATCGGCTGCGGCAAGAATTGCCCGCCCTGGGGCATCGGAACTGGATTGTGGTCGCCGACGCGGCCTATCCGAAGCAAAGTGCTCCGGGAATCGAAACCGTGGTGACGGGCGCCGGGCAATTAGAAGTGCTGAAGGAAGTATTGGCGGCCATTGAAAAAGCACCGCACGTGCGAGCCGTGGTAATGTTGGACCAAGAATTGGACAACGTGGCTGAAACCGACGCCACCGGGGTAGAAGACTACCGGCAAGCACTCAAGGAGCTCTTCTCCCAGAACGAACCCAAAGTGATGCCGCATGAAGATATCATTCGTGAACTGGATGAAGCTTCGAAGCTATTTAACGTAGTGATGCTCAAAACCAAAATGACGATTCCATACACTTCGGTCTTCTTGCAGCTCGACTGCGGGTACTGGGACGCGGAAAAAGAAGCTCGCTTGAGAGATTCGCTAAAGTAAGCGTAAAAGAGGACGTCAGCGGCTTTGCCTTCTGTTAAAGCTCCGTATACACACCCACAGCGAAGCGGCTTAGTTTAAAAGGCAAAATCACGTAGGGAATAACCACGCACGATATATCGCAGTATAAAATGATCTTTTTGCAACACGGCTCACCTGCAAGACCAGTATGGCACCCGTGGGGAGTTGTTTCCTTTTGCCTGGTCCTGGGTTTGCATGCATCCGTGCATGCGCGGGAAAGGATCTGGCGGAATGATGGTTCGGACCGGGGCGCCATCCATGCGCTGGGCAACGGCGAAATGTGCGCCTACGGCCTGGGCCCGGGGATTATCAAGCTCTATCCGGGTCCCCTGTCCACCCCCTCCATGTTCACGATGGACCTGGTCAGCGATGACCCGGTGGAGACGAGAAGCCTCCGGGAAAAAGGGACCGCAATTTGGACGCATCATGTTTTTAAGAATGGCGCTGGCTGATAGGAATTTTGATTTCCCACGAGTCTACCAGCAAAAGCCGCTAATTGAAGGTGTGCGTGTGCTGAAAGGCGGGCGCGCCCGCCTTTCAGCACACGCACCGCCGGCCGTTTCTGGAGGCGGGA
>Ga0310121_10003325_pt1 | contig 14713 bp, 12 predicted proteins | sample CB27_Tmax_986_MG_FD_203504 | JGI IMG/M metagenome (GOLD analysis project Ga0310121, IMG submission 203504) | Marine microbial communities from Western Arctic Ocean, Canada - CB27_Tmax_986 | ecosystem: Environmental > Aquatic > Marine > Oceanic | place: Canada: Western Arctic Ocean | collected...
CCGGGATACGGGGTGGCGGTAAATACCGCTTGGCCGTTAAGACCCGAGGCAGGAGCCCAGTGCGTCAATCGCGCCCGCTGGGATCTGTGCGGGGGCCGCCGGGCAACCGGCGGTCCTACCGCGACCTTGACTGGGACCCTTTTTTGCCTTTTTCCTGCGCGACGCGGTTCGAGAATTGAGCGGGCACGCGCGGTTGGCTGACCAAATCATCGAGATTGGTTGGCCTCTTTTGTGGCGAGCGATTTGATCTCGCCGGGAGAGAGAGCGCTTCCGACGATTCGCACCTCGCGGATTGCACCGGGGAACTGCTTGCCATATTGGCCGAGCCACTTGGCGCCGATTGCGGCGTGGACGCCGTCGAACGCGAAGGGGCTGGTGCCACTGCGCGCGGCTTTGCCGTCCAGATAACCCGTGACCTGACCGTCCTTCCCATACACGACGGCAATGTGAGCCCACTTGCCGGGCTCCAGGCCATCACTGATCAGCGTTTGCCAATCTCGCCCGATCCCATCGTAGACCTGGAGTCGCCGTGCGTCGAAACGGAGTTGGCCTCCCTGCGTGGTGGGACCGCTGAGATGCACGAACAAGCGCTGATCGACGTCAAGCGTGTCGCCCTTGATCCACATTGCGACGGTCGCCGGTGCTTTGAGTTTCAGATCGCCCAGGTCGATGAACTGGCCGTCGCCGGTGAGCGTCACCTCATCGCTGATCCCACCGCCGACCAGCCCCTTGCCGCGATCATTGGCATCGCGTTGCTCGACGTGCAGGAACCAGTAGTTGTAAACCACCAGCGTGCTGGCGGGCTCGCCGTCCGCGTCGAAGGCCCGCGCCCTGATTGAGCTCCGCTTGGGAACGGTGATGACGCCCGATGCGACCGGTGCATCCTTGGTCGGCTCGGTGCCATCCGTCGTGTAGTGGACCGTCGAATCTTTCGACGGAGGATTGAACCGAATCGAGGTCTTGTCGACGTCGCCGCCGATCTTTTCGATCGAGATCGCACCCGTTGCAACAGGTAACATCTGTTTTCGGATATCAGTGAAGATCTTGTCTGCGGTGGTGGTCTTGCTGATGTCCCACAGGTTTGTCTTCATTTCTCGGAATGCCAGCGTCGCGGCGATCCAGCTGTGGGTCCAGCCGATTTCATTGCTCAATATCCCCCAACCGGCGTCGCCATCCGATCCCCAGTAGTCCCACTTCTTGTAATCAAACCCGCGATACCATGTGCCATCCAGCTCCGGATGCTTCTCGCTGCGGGTCTGGGAACGGATAAAGAAGTCGGCGATTCTGTCTGCGGATTTCTGATACGCCTTGTTGCCGGTTGCCACGGCGGCTTCGTGCATCCCGAAGAACGCGAAATTGATCGCGTAAAGGGCATCGGTCGCCGGGTCGCCCGCCTTGTGGACGATGGCGCACTCCCCAGCGCCGTAGCCTTCGTTGGCACCGACGACATGCCCCGGTATCTGCGGGATTGCGCCGGATTCGTCCTGGAGGTCGATGATGTATTGCGCGATCGTGTCCAGCCATTTCCGATGCTCCGGCGTGTCGTCGACGCGCACCAGCCAGGCCAGCGGCAATAACATCCGGCATCGTTCCGTCTCAACGCGATTGGCTTCCAACCGCCAGTTAGGATACGCTGCCATCATCATCCGCAGACCTGTGCGCGACCGCTCCAGCAATGGCTGGTATCCGGTCTTGTCGTATAGCCACAGGTAGGTGGACCAGATCCACGCCTCCATGTGCGGGCAGTAGTCAACGTGCTCCAGATTGAAGAAGTGCTCCCAGCCCTGCTGTTGCAGAGCGTTCTCACGAATGTTCTGCGGTCGGAACCCGAACACGCCCGAGGTGCGGAAATTGGCCAGGATGCCGCGGACGATGGAGGGATCCCATCGATTTGACTCCAGCAGCCCCGCCGAGGCGATCGCGCTCAACAGACCGCGCGCATTATCGTCGCCCCAATAGAGCCCCGGGCTTTGCTCCGAGCCGCCAATGAGGCCGTAGGACGGACTCTTCGGATCGGCGCGCGGCCCGCCACAGATCACCGAATCGAAGAAAATCAGGTCATTGAGTAGACGCACCTTGTGCTCGTATTTCGGTTCATCCAGCAGCGCGACGCCTGCCGCCAGCCCCATCGCGGCTTCGAGGTTGCAATCGGCGCGGACGGTTCGACTGACCGCCTGCGTGCCGTCGATGAAAACGCGCTTGGAGATGTAACACTCACCGATACCGTGCGTGCCATCGCCCGCCGGCCAGTCGGCCGGAAGCGGATCGTAACCGCGGTCCTTGGGCCAGTCCGGGTGGATGTAGAGTCGGGATTTCTCGTAATACTCGATACCGCGGCGCGCCGCGACGCGCTGCGCATCGGCGGGCAGGGTGTCAGCGGGCCGGTACATCGGGCGGACCGTCGCCTGCCACTTCAGCAGCGGGGCTTCGCCTCCCGGTTCCAACCACCGGAGAATCATCCGCCATACGTGGGGCCACGCCTCGGTCGGCGCGTAGCGCCCCGTCACGAACTGGCTCAATTTCGTCGTCGAGACAAGCACATCCCCTCGCGGGTGCTCGAAGAGAATGGGATGGGCTGCGTCAGGAAGTCCGTACACAGCCGTGTCGTAACCTTCGACACGGGCCACCACCAAGTGGGGATTTTTCACCCTGACAGGCAGGTAGTGACAACCCTTGAACTCCAGAATTCGCATCTTCGCCAGGCCGGGTTCAAATGCTTTGGAACTGACGACGAGACGCTCGACGATCGCGTTGTAAGGGCCGACTTTCAAAAACGTCGGCTTCCCCAGTTCAATGTCGGGCAGCATCGCCGGGTATTCAACGTACAACCGCAGTTCCTTCTTCCTGGCCGCGTCGAAGGTCGCCGCGTCGGTCGGCGTGGTCGTTTCGGGGAATCCGTCTGCCAGTAGAAGCACCCCGGCGCCCCTGGGGGCATTCTTGATCGCCTCGGCCGACGATGCATAGCGTTTGCACCGCACCTGATTCGCCTGGAGAACGACGAAAAGATCATTGTCCGATGCACATGCCAGAATCAGAGGCCTTGTTGGTTCCGCGTACACGGTCGCGCTCGTCAACAAGATCGAGCAAACCACGACGACGAGCAACCAGCCGGTCTGGATCGTGTATTGAATTGAGCGACTGCGATGTTGTGCAATTACCACCGCTGAATATCTGCTTAACCCCTGCTTCATTCCAGCCAAGGTCAGGTGTTCCAGGCTTTCCATTCTTGCATCCCTATTTTCTCGCGCGCCTGGCTGCAAGCAAATTTATAGTAACTACGCACAACGAGCCAACGGCAGGGCCCGAGATCTCGACAAGACAAGAGGAGTGGGGTGCTGCTTGCCTGGCATGATTCGGAAGGCCCCGCATTTAATCTCGGGTCCAAAGTTTTTCAATTTTCTCGAGCGATTTGCCCTTGGTCTCCGGAACGAATTTCCAGAAGAACAGGGTGGCGACGAGGCAGATCGCGGCGGAGGTGAAAAAGCCGGTGTGCATCCCGAAGGTGGCGACATACCACGGGAAGGCGAAGGCGCTGAAGGCGTTGGTCGACCAGTTTGCGAAGGTGCAGAGCGAGACGGCCCGCCCCCGGACGTGGTTCGGAAAAATCTCCGGGGTCAGGACCCAGATCACGGCGCAGATCGAGAAGGCGATCGCCGCGACGTAGACGCAGATCATCACGCCGATCCAGATTCCGGTGCCCCGCGAGATTTCCCCGCCGTCACCATCCACCGCGAGGGCCGACTCCGCCCCCGCCGAGAGAAAGAGCCCCCCGATGATGGCCAGCGAGATCGTCACGACCGCCATCCCGCTGATCAACAGCGGCCGCCGCCCGAAGCGGTCGATGAAGAGCATCGCCAGAATGGTGAAGACGAGATTGATGAGGCCGAATCCGACCTGGCCGAGGAGCGTCGCGGCCTCCGCAAAGCCCGCCGCGGCGAGAATCTTCGGCCCGTAATAGACCACGATGTTGACTCCCGAGAGCTGCCCGAAGACCGCAAGCATCACGCCCACCAGGAGCGCCAGCCGCAAACCGGGACGGAACAGCTCGGCGAGGGTTCCTTCCTCGTGCGAGAGGGAATCCTGGATTTCGGCCAGTTCGCGCTGCGCCATTTCGCTGCCGCTGATGCGGGTCAGCTTGTCCAGTCCACTCTCCACCGCCCCCGCTCTGATCAACCAGCGGGGGCTCTCGGGCACGAAGAACAGGAGCAGGAAGAAGAGGAGGGCAGGCAGCATCTCGGCCCCGAACATTGCCCGCCACACCTCGCTGACGAGGGTCAGATGCAACGTCCCCTCGCCTCCGAAGGCAACGGGATGAGACTGCGCATAGCGCACGAGCAACAGATTCGAGAGGTATGCGAAGAGGATCCCGAGAACGATTGAGAGCTGGTAGCAAGCCACCAAACGTCCGCGCCACTTCGGCGGAGCCAGCTCCGAGATGTACATTGGCCCGAGAACCGACGCCATCCCCACCGCGATCCCGCCGAGCATGCGGGCCGCGATCAATCCCGAGAATCCGGGGGGAAAGGCACTGAAGAGGGCCGAGAAGAAAAACAGGACCGCCGCTGCGATCAGGATCGGCTTGCGCCCGAACCGGTCTCCCAGCCAGCCCGAGCCCAGGGCCCCGGCAATGCAGCCGATCAACGCCGCGCTGGTGAACCACCCCTGCTGGATGTCGTTGAGGCCGAACTGCCCGGTCACCCGCTCGACTGTTCCGGAGATCACCGCGGTGTCGAAGCCGAAGAGCAAGCCACCCAACGACCCCACCATGCAGATGGAAGCGAGATATTTGTTGCTGCCGGTCGCGGGCGTGGAGTTCGGGGGGGCGTTGTTCATTTCCCTTTTCGCAATTGCTAATTGCAGAAATTTCCTTTTTCAGGCCGAGTTTCTTGGAGGCTCTGGGGTCGGGGTTGGTGGGGGTGCAGGGGTCTTCGCTCCGCTACGCCCTTCCACCGGGGGGCGGAAGGGGTTAAAATGGAGGATTGAGGCTTCCTTGTGGCGAGAGTGGCGAGAGTGGCGAGAGTGGCGAGAGTGGCGAGAGTGGCGAGAGTGGCGAGGCGTTGGCAGGAGGGTCAAGGCGGAATCATGGGATTTGGAGCCTCGTGGCGGGATTTCGGCCTGATTTTTGGTTTTCGACGGCAGACCTCTCTCGTCCCGCCGTGTTCGGGTTGCGGCGAGTGGCAATCAGGTGAGGCTCGAGTGGGAGGCCTTGCCCGAAGAAATCACGGTGCGTTACATCAAGATGGGCTACGAAGATCGTTCCGGAGAGAAGCGTGTCATGGTCGTGGTCACCACTCTGCTCGATCCTGAAGAGCATGAGGCAACCGAGGTGATCGATCTCTATGCAAGGCGATGGGACATCGAACTGAAGTTCCGTGACGTGAAGACCACCTTGAAGATGGAAGAGTTTGCCGTGAAGAGTCCGGCCATGGCGCACAAGACCCTGCTCATGATGATGATCTCCTACAATCAGTTGCGTAGTCTGATGCAGAGAGGCGCCGCAGTGGCCGACAAGCCCCTTGCTGAAATGAGTTTACAGGGAACCCTCGATGCCGTGAATACCTCACACCCGCTCTTCCGGGGTCTTGGATTACACCACCGCAAGCGGGCGCGCCGGCGTGAGGAAGTCATCGCAACATGCGCGGCAAAGGTCGTGGACGTTCGTCCTTTCCGGCGGGAACCCCGAGCCCTCAAACGAAGGCCGAAACCGTTCCAATATCTCACTGCGGCGAGACACGTTTTCCGCGAAATTCCGCACAAGGAGAGCTACAAGAAGGCCGCTTAATCACGTGCCACTGTGGACTGACCCCATTTCCGCGGCAGACCAGTTCCGGTCAGAAGCGCGGAATCGCCTCCAGGCGATACAGGGCGATGCCGCCCGGCGGCGGGTCGTCGTCGACGACCATCAGGAGGCCGGCTCCGTTCGGTGCGCCGAACGCGGTGGTCGCGTTGCTGATCACGACGTGGTCGAAGTCGATGAGGTCCGTGGAGCGGGTGACCCTGAGGATGACGAAGGGCGCGACGGCCGGATCGTAGCCGAAACTGATCTGTGGCACTGCTCCGGAGACCGTCACACGGAGGTTCTTCGGGCTCCCGGGATCCGGATCCGTGGAGTTGGTGCCGATCGCGGCCTCGAGGCCGTTGGCACTGCGGTCGGCGTCGTCGTCGCCGAAGAAATCGGCGATGCCGCTGTTTACCGGATCGTTCGGGCCCTGGTATTCCACCGCACCGATGTCGAGTTGGCTGCCGACGAAGCGATTGAACCCGCGCTGGTCAGCGCCGCCCGGATCGGTCCCGCCGCCGGCGTCGATGACCGGCGAGCCGAGGCGAGGCGGCATGGTAGGGGTCCACCCACCGTAGTCCGCGAGGGAGGCCAACTCCGGGTCCCCCGAAGTGAAATTCACCCCGGTTTGCACCGTCCCGGTGGCGGAGAGGTTGGCGGTGGCGCCGTCGCCCATGTTGCCGGCGACGATCGAACTGTGGAGGTTCAAGGGGCTCGGGCTGGCAGCATTGAGGAAGACCCCACCTCCCCTGCCCGGCGCGCCGCCGGGCGTCCCGCCGGCGCCGGTGGAGTTATCGCTGATGGTCACCGCCCTCAGGGTGAGCGCCCCCGAGCTGTAGATCCCGGCCCCGTCGCCGCCCCTTTTGCCCGTCCCGCCGAGGTGTTCCAGGTTCGCCTTGCCCCCCGCCCCGGTGGCGTTGCCACTGATGGTCGAGCTGATCACCGTCAGCGAACCCGTGCTGTAGATCCCGCCGCCGTGGCCGCCGTGGCCGTCGACGTTGACCCCGGGGGCGTTACCGCCGCGGCCGGTGAGGTTGCCGGTGACGGTGCAGCGCTCCAAGGTAAGCGTCCCGGTGTTATGAATCCCCGCACCGGAACCTCCCGGTGCGCCGTTCACGTTGTCGGCACCCCTGCCGGTCCTGCCGCCTTTGATGGTGAGGCAACGCAGGACCGCACCGGGGGCGCCAACCCCGTTGGTAACGCTGAACACCCGCTGCGTTCTGCCGGCGGCGTCGATCGTCACCCCGCCGGCGATATTCGAACCATCGATCTCCAGGATCCGTGTCACACTGAGCTGCCCCCTGGTCAGACGGATCGTGTCCTCCGGTTCCCCGTTGAACACGCTGGCGTCGAAGCGGATCGGGAACGTCGTCGGGTGTTCGGCGAGGGCCTCGCGTAGCGAGGTCCCGTTGACACGCATCCCGTCATTGTCATCGGCCGGCGTATTGACCCGGAAATCGATCTCGACCGACCCGATGTCCGGCCTGCCGTCGCGGGGGACCCCCAGCTGGTCCGCCGAACGGCTCGAGCCGGTCGCGCGGTTGAGCGCAAAGCTGTCGTCCATCGGCCCGAAGGCGATCGGGAAGGACAGCCCCGCCGGGATAATCGGGCCCAACTTGGGGTCGAGCGGGACAGCAAGGCTCCCGCAATAATCTCCAAAGACGTTCGGTGTACCCTGCGGGAAACTGTTGCCAGCAGGACTGCCGATCAGATTCGCGCCCGCACGGCTGAATGTGTCACCCACCACGATCGCGAAATCCGGCTCCGGCCCCATGTTGGCGGCGAAAATGCAATTTTCGTAAATCACTTTGCCGCCGTTGAACACGCGCACCCCGCCCCCCAGAGTCACCGCCGAGTTCTCGGTCACGGTCACGTGGTTCAGTTCGGCGAGGCCGTTTCTCACGTAGATCCCTCCGCCGACGTTCGTCGCGTTGTTCCCGGAGACGGTGCAGTTCTCCGCGACCAGCAAGGCCCCTTCGACATGCACGCCCCCGCCGAGGACCGCCTCGTTGTCATGCAGGCTCATCCTGGTGAGGGTGAGCATCTCGCCAAGGGCGAGGATCCCGCCGCCGTTCCCGCCGGACGACCGGCCGCCGGTGATGACAAAGGCGTCCATCGCCACCGCGGCATGGCCGGAGGGGATCTCGAACACGCGCGCGCTCCCGGCGCCCTGAACGACGATGTCACCGGGGTCGTGATCGGCGGCGGAGATGACCAGGTCTTTATTCAAGGTAATTTGCGAGTTCAAGACCAGCGGGCTGCCGACGAGGGATGGGGCGAAGCAGATCAGGCCGCCGGGGACGGCGTCGCGCACCGCCTCGCGCAGGGAGGTGTCACCCGCGCCCGTGCCGCCGTTCTCGTCCGCGAGTTCGTCGACGATGATCGTCGGCCCGACCTCGACCGCGCCGATGTCGGGCATGGCGTCGCGGCCGAAGCCGCGCTGGTCAACCGCGGGGGGAGATCCGAGGGTGCCCCCCGCGTTCGTCACCGGGCTGCCGAGTAACGGGTGCGCGCATCGCGAACCGCCGCCGTAACAACTCACCGGGCCCAGACCGGGGTCGCCCGTCAGGTAGTCGACGCCGGCGTTCCCGGGAATCGTCGCCGTCCCGGGCACGCCGAAAAAATTGACGCCCTCGAGGGCCGTCACCAGCAAGACGTCCGGGGTCGTCCCGTCGGTCGCGGTGTTGTTGGCCACGATGCTGTTCCGCAGCATCAGGCTGCCCCCGTTTTTGATCAGCAGCCCGCCGATTTTCTTTCCGGGGTTCGTGTCATTCGCGTGATTACCGATAACGGTGCAGTGGGTCAGGGTGAGGTCGCAGGTCGTGCCGCTGAACGCGGCGCCGTTCTGCGCGGTGTTGTCGGCGATCGTCGTGTTGACGAAATTGAAGTCCGACGCGAGGCCGGAGACGCCCGCGCCCTCCACCGCCGTGCAGCCCCTGATCAGGCAACGGTCGAGAGTCAGCACCGCCGGGGAGCCGCCGGACCCGAGGCAGAGCACGGCGCCGCCGCTCTCGCCCCCCGAGTTGCCGTTGATCATGGTGAGGCCGCGCAGAGTCAGGGTGTGGCCAGCCTCGACCCGGAAGATCCGTGAGAAGTTGCGGGCGTCGATGGTCAGGCCTTTCGAGAAGCTGGTGACATCGATGGTCAGGTCTTTGTCGATCAATAGATGGTCCTGCTCGTTGAGCTGGATCGTAGCGCCGTCCAGCGCGGGGTCGATGTCGAGGGTCGCCCCGGCGGGGATTTCCGCGATCACGTTACGGATACTCCCCGGGCCCGAGTCGAAGCTGGTCACGACGCGCAGCGGCGTGCCGTTCACCTCGACCAGGTAATCCTCCGAAGGGCCCCCCCCCCCAGCCCCCACCGGCGTTGCTGCTGAAGCGCCCGAAGCCCTCGAGGGTACCCGGACCGGTCGTGGTCTGGTTGGTGGTCACGTCCCAGTTGAAATCCCCCGAGACGAACTTCAGTACTACCCAGTACTGGGTGTTCGCCTCAAGCAGGGTGTTCCCGGTCGCGCTGATGCTGTATTTCTGGCCCCCGCCGAAGGTGATCACGCCGAGGTCTTCGATCGACGCGCCGGGGAGGTTGTTGCCGGCGTTCGAATACAGTTCGATCCGCGCCTGGCTGTTGCCCCCCGCGAAGTTCTCCAAGGACACGCGGATGCTGGTCAGCTTGTGCGGGTAAGACGGCGTACGGAACCCCTGCGCCCCCCAATCGCTGCCGCCGTCGAAAACCGCCCCATCGGTGCTGGCGTTGTTGATGTTGGAGACGACCGCCAGCCCCGTGGTGGGCACGAGGAGTGCGAGGAGCGCGATAGCGATGGAGTGGTGACTACTCGCTTGCATGAGCCGGACCCGCTTACCTGGCGACCGTCTGCCTCCCGTGAGAGCAGAAACGGCGGCCTTCGATTAGACCCAGGAAACGAGATGCCGGAGACTGCACCAAGCACAAAATGCGATAGGCACCACAACGAGCCCGCGGCAGGGGCCAGAAGACGGGCTTCCTCCGCTACCGAATGCTGGGTCAGGATGCGGGTGCCATGAGTGAGCATTGGCGCAAGGGGTCTCGCGGCGCAACGGATTGAGACCAACCGGGCGGCGCGGCGGATCGCGAAATTGGTTTAGAAAAATGTCAAATAGTTTGCCTGACTCTGCTGCTCTGGTTTGGACTGCTGGCCGGACTGCTCGCGGGTCACTCTGAAATCCGGATCGGACATCGGGGGATCTCGGCGATTATTGCCGGAAATTGCTTTTCCAGGACGGGGTCCGTTATGGTGCATCCGATTGTCCAGCCTTCGGCACGGGCTTGCCATCGAGCAACCAGGAGAGGTTGAAGCGCAGGAGGGAGTTGTGGTGGGAGAGCAGGTAGATCTGCCCCTCGCTGGGGGTGCCCGGGCGTCCCGCTGCCAGCCAGGTGTAACCGCCCGGTCCGCCGGTCACGACCCGTTTCGCCGGCCAGGTTTTGGCGCCGTCGAAGCTGGCCCGCAGCGCGATGTCGTCGCGCTTCGGGGCGAGGTGGTCCTTCGGGGAGCTGTAGATGAGGATGTCGCGGCCCTCGACCGGGAGGCGCACCAGCCCCGCCTTGCAGCCGTAAACGTCGGGGGGGCCATCCGGCAGGACTTTCGATTCGTACGGCTTGCCCCAGGTTTCGCCGCCGTCTTCGCTCCAGGCGATGCGGCGGTTTCCGGGGCGGGTGTGAGTCCGGGAGTTGAAATAGATGCGGCCGTCGGTGAGTTCGACCAGGCCGGATTCCCCTGTGCCGGTTTCGGGGAAGGGGGCGCTGGGGTGCCAGGTCTTTCCGTGGTCGCTGCTTCGATACAGGAGTTGGGCCGGCTTCATGCTGGTGGTGAAGACCATGATGTCGCCGCTGGATTCATCCACGATCACGTTTCCGATGATGCTGCGGCCGTGGTGCCAGGAATTGTAACGCTCGTCGTCGAAGGTATCCCCTTCGATCTCGACCAGGTCGCCGACCGTGACGGGTTCGCCCCATTTCACGCCCCCGTCCTCGCTACGGAGGACCTCGATGGTTCCCTTTTCCCGCCGGTCGCGAAAGACCAGCAAGCTGCCGTCTTTCGCCACCGTGAGAGTCGCCATCCAGTGACCGGGGCGCGTTTGCGACTTGAAGAAATCTTTCTGCAAGTCGAAGACCGGCTCACCCAGGAAGGGATTCTCGGCGGCGAGGATTGGTGCGGCCAGCAGGGCGGGCAGAGCGGCGCGAAGAACGAGGCGAGTAATCACGATTGGCACTCCCTAGAACTTATCCAGCGAAATGCAAACGAGTTCGGTGTCATTGCGTATGAAGCAGCTTTTTCCGGCATAGGCGGGATGGGACCAGACGATCTGGCGTTGACGCAGGTCGATCCCGTTGGGCTCGATGACGTGGGCGCGGTCGATTTCCTTGTAGCCCTGCGGCGACAATCGCGCGATGACGAGGTCTCCCTTTTCGGTGAAGAGGAAGTAGCGGTCCTGGTGCGGAGTGACAAAGACGGTGCCCCAGCGGGCGAGCTTCTCGAGGGCGATGGGCTGCAGCGATTCCCAGACGCGCTTGCCGGTAAGGGCTTCCATGCAGCGAAACTGGCCGTAACTGCACGGGCCGTAGAGGTGGCCGTCCCGCAGGACCGGCGTGCTCATGATCCCGTGCAGATGGGTGGTCTTCCTCTCACTGGCGTGCTCGGTGCGGTAGACGATTTCGGGTTGAGAGTGATCGGCCTTCAGCTTCAGCAGCATCGAGCCGTTGTAGAAGCAGCTGAAGAAGAGGTGATGCTCGTCGATGAGTTGCGGGGTGGGAACGGTGAGGCCGGCGCGGATTTTCCAATGAACGCTCCAGAGCACCTCGCCGGTTTTCGGATCGAGCGCATTGGCAGCTTCGGGATGCCAGATGATGAGGATTTCGCGGCCGGCGTGCTTGATGAGGCGGGGCGGACAGTACCCGGGCGTTTTGGCCGAAAGGGCGCGCCAGACTTCCACGCCGGTCATCTTGTTGAAGGCCACCGCGGTGCTGCCCTCGCCGGCGGCGAGACAAATGAGAAGGTCGCCGTGCACGAGGGGAGCAGCCGCAAATCCCCACACTTGGGTGCGCACCTTGAAGCGTTTCTGGAAATCGTGCGACCACCGCTCCGCCCCGTCCTTGGTGTCGCGGCAATAGAGGTGGCCTTCCGCTCCCAGGGTGTAGACGCGCTCGCCATCGACCGTGGGCGTGACGCGGGGACCGGACGAGTACGCGACCGAATAGGGGCAGTCGTAAGATTTCTCCCACAGGACCTTGCCGCTGGTGGCGTCGAGGCAGACGAGGCGCTCGTTGCCGGGCACCAGTCCGGTCTTGGCAGCCTGGTTCTTGGCCTCGGGAGTATCTACCACTTTGCGGTCCATGAGGTAGACGCGTCCGCCCGCCACGGCCGGACCGGCGTATCCTCGATTGATGGGAGTCCGCCACCGGACCTTTGGACCTCCTTCGGGGAACTTGTCGAGAATTCCGGTCTCCCGCCACACGCCGTCGCGTTGCGGTCCGTGCCATTGCGGCCAGTCGTCGGCCACCGCGGGGAGAACGGTGACGCCGAAGAGAGAGAGGGTGGCGATAAATATCCGGGTCATTTCGAGGGGTGTTGAAGCCTTACGCCGCGCAGTTGCAGACCTGCCCGGCATTGATGACGCGGTCGCTGGGAAGGATCTCCCCTTCGATCCGCCGCGCCCACTCCGCCATGTAGTCGATGTAGTCGGCGGTGAAGTCGACCGGGATCACGTTCGCAGCGTCATTCGGACGGAACCGGCCGTCGATGAAGTTCTGCAAGCGTCTCATGGTTTTCGGCGAGTGGATGGTTGGGACTACTACACGTCTCCAGCTTCCGTCCGTCAACCACGCACTCCAATCGCCCGCGGGTGGGGGACATCGGCGGCGATGACCGTACTCGGCACCCTCCATGCCCCTGACACCCTCGCGGCCGCCCTGCAAACGAATGCCATTCTCGTCGACCCGCCTGGCCTCTTGAACCTCGACCACGCCAAGCTCAAGCTTCACCTATGACGGACCGGCCGGCTCGAGCGTGTGGCTGGACAACATCGAGTTTACCAATCCTCCGCCCGGCCCGCCCCCGGCCCTGCGCGTCGAACCCTACGACCCGTGGACGATTCTACTTTCCTGGCCGGCTCCGTCGTTCGGCTACGAACTCGAGGAGAGCACGGACCTCGTCAACTGGGATCCTCTTTTCGACCAGCCGCAGATCCTCGATGGTGAGAAGCGGATCGGCATTGATCCGTGGAACGCCCCACGCTTCTACCGCCTGCGGGCGGAGCTCCCGTAATCGCCATGATGGTCCGGATCCGTTGCGCGGGCGCCGGTTCCTGTTGGAGGGCCGGACCTTGACGAACTGGATGTGCTCAAGAGTTCTTGATGACGACGAGGCGGATGAAGGCCTCGCTGCCGGGAGTGATGGGCAGCACGGTTCGGATCGTGACGGTTTCTGTGCCGTCGCCGTTGTCTGTGGGGGTGCACGGGGAGGAAAGGGGCGAGATGGAGGCCTTTTTGACCTTTCAAGGGAGTTTGAGGCGGCTTGTCGGGTGAGATCGAGGGGGAAAGAAGGAACATTGGAGGCTGGTCGCGGGTTTTCGGCCTGATTTTGGGCTTTCGAGGGCAGACCTCTCTCGTCCCGCCGCGTTCGGGTTGCGGCGGGTGGCAGAAAGGTGGGCCGGGTCAGGAATTGAAAAACTCGTCCGGTGGGAGCGGGTCACCATCGAGGACGATTGAAAAATATGGATTCGTCCGGGTCGTGCACCTGCAATGCCCGCCACAACCAGGCGACGACGCATTCGTGCCGCGCCTGGGACTACGTGGCGGCCCGATGACGGTTCAATCGGTCGAGAAGAACATCGCATTCCCTCGCTTTGGATTCGTTTCCGCGCAGCAACTAAAAAATGGAGACCGAATTGTGATCAGACCCCCGGAAGCGCCTTAGCGCCGGCGTTCAGCCTGTAGACAGCCCTTGGCCCACCCCGATGAATGACCTGTCCCCTAATCCGCGAGCGAGTCGTTTTGCGATCTCGCGCTAAAAGCACTTACAGAGCTTTGTCTCAGGTTGACCTCACCCGTCGATTCAATGCCACGAGGCTCAGCAACACGAGAATCGGAACACCCGGTTCCGGAATGGCGTATCCGTATTGTAAGTGGTCAATTTGACGGACGTTTTCGATATCGAGGCGGTGAATACCCGACTCAGCGTACACACCGAAGAATCGATGTGTCCTCGTGTCTCCAGGGAAGCTGTCGAGTCTGGGAATCCAGCTTAAGGGGTCGTAAATGTTCTCTGTGCTTTCCGGGCCGGTAAGGGTGCCCACGCTAAATTCGATCTCATCGTCAAAATCGAAGGCTTCGGTGATGACAAAACCCACAAAAGTGGGGTGCCGTCCCAGAATATCCGGTGTGAAGCGCAACTGCATGTAGCCGAGACTTCCGCCATTCGATGCATTGCTCGTCGCCCAGGTGTCTCCGTTTCGTCCAAGGAAATCTCCATTCAATCCGTCGTCAGAGTCTACCGAAAATGTGGTAATAGGGTTGCCCGCACCAGCAAATCGATGGGTGTGGCCCAGCTGGAGAGTGTTCGGGAAGTCCCAGGAGACGACATGTGGAGTGTTGAGTTCGTGATCCTCAAAATCTTCAAGAAAGATCGTGCCCGCCTGGATTCCCTCGTAGAAGGGACTGTCCTGCGGGCTAAAGTAGGAGAGTTCCTCCCAGAAGGTCACCGTTGCGTGCAAGGCTCCTGCAAGCACGAAGGTCAAGAGCCAGGGAAGGGCGTAGTTCATGGGTTCGAATGATGAACTATACTTCTCGGCGCTATATTTTCGGAATATCATTTCCTGTGAGATATACGTGTCTGAGTAGTGCCGTATTCTTCTCCGATGATCACACTTGAGCTATCCGATCAGGATTGGGAGGACATCGCGG
>Ga0310121_10003326_pt1 | contig 14711 bp, 11 predicted proteins | sample CB27_Tmax_986_MG_FD_203504 | JGI IMG/M metagenome (GOLD analysis project Ga0310121, IMG submission 203504) | Marine microbial communities from Western Arctic Ocean, Canada - CB27_Tmax_986 | ecosystem: Environmental > Aquatic > Marine > Oceanic | place: Canada: Western Arctic Ocean | collected...
TTCCGTGGCCGTCCGCCCGGCTTTGGCGGAGGGATGAAAGACTCGATTCGATCCCACTGTTTGTCAGTCAAGTCACTGGGATATCTGCGCTGTGTGCCCATGGTCCGGTCCTCCCCAACCCAATTGATCTGTTTACCCCTACTTCATCTATCGGATTGGATAACCGATCTCTTCAGCACTTTTCACACACCCTCTTAGAATCAATCGCGCCTCGGACGATGCCGCGGGATTAACCATATCCGAAAATCTGCGAGCGCAGATCAACGGACTGAATCGGGCGATTCAAAACTCGGGCGATGCAATCAGCCTGGTGAATACCGGAGAAGGTGCGTTGACAGAAACGACAAACCGACTTCAAAGAATCCGTGTGCTCGCTGTACAAGCAGCCAATACCGGAACAAACGACTCGGTGGCTCTCCAGGCCATCCAGGATGAAATCGAGGCCTCCATTCAGGAGATTTCCCGTATCGGCAACGATACCCAGTTTGCCACTCGCCGACTTCTCAATGGCGACAACGCCAACGGGGCTACAGTAACCGGGGGAGTCGGTCTGGGTGTGAGTGTGACCGCGGATCCCACGAACAGTACGTTATCCTCTGGGCTTCACTTCCTGCAGGTGACGCAGACGGATGCCGGCTCGATCACTTTTGGGGCAGGCGTGGATGGCATTAATAATTCCGGCGCAACAACCCTGACAGGATCGACATTCGACACCGGAACTTACGATCTGGTGTTGTCAAATGTCCGAGCCGCCGCCGCGCGCGTGGTCCGGGCCGATTTTCATCTCGAGATAGCAGGAGCGCCACCCGCAGCCCCCACGGACCTCAATAACGCTGGTGATTTCATTAACGATACAACCGGTGGGACTTTTGCCATCGACACCGATGACGAAATCACGTTCAGTGGCCTTGCCAGTGATGGGACAGCATACACAACGACTATCACATCACTTGGCGGCGGGTTGAGCGCTACGGGGATAGAAACTGCGGTTCAGACCGCGCTTACCGCTGCCGGCGCGGGCGACACCATTGCCTACAATGCGACAACGGGAACCTTTTCGCTCACCGCCGGGACTGTGGGACAATCAGTTCTATCCGTTGGTGTCACTATCGATGATGAAGGGCTCGGTGCTCCCGATGAGTTTAATGCGGGAGAGGTTGTCAGCACTGCAGGGAACCTGAATGACGGTATATTGGTGGTTGGAAACGGTCCAGCGCAAACAATTGTCGCTGGACAGACTGTTACCGTCTTTGGCCCTGAGCCGACTGATCCCAGGGAGTCACAACCGCAAGTCACGTTCACCTTTGGCGCAACGATTACCGAGGGTGTCGATCAGTTGGTCATCACTCAACAGGCCTACACAGGCTCATTGGATGGGGGGCAACTGCTCGCCTTCCAGAACGGGGATTTCAACATTCGATTCCGCACTGGAATCGGCGGCGGATTCCCGTCCGGAGAAACGGTCAAACTCGACTTTGGGGCCATCATTGACCTGGGCGGGGGACCGAACAGGACGTTCACCCTTTCCGCAGTCAATAACGCTCTCGGATTCCAAATTGGTCCGAGTGCCGGTCAAAACGTGCGCATTGAATTCGGCGACCTGCGCGCCAGCAATCTGGGTTTCACCGACGAAACGCAGCCGAACGGTAATGCGCGAGTCGTCTCCGAAATCAACGTGCTGACTCTCACCGGCGCTGAGGAGGCGCTGAGGATCGTGGATGAATCTCTCCGTCAGGTGAACACGCAACGGTCCGCTTTAGGTGCGTTTGCCAACCGGTTGGAAGCCACGATCGCGAACCTGGGAGTCGCTGCCGAAAACTTGACAGCCTCGGAATCACGGATTCGTGACGCCGATATTGCGATTGAAACAACTCGCTTCACCCGTAACCAGATCCTGGTTCAGTCGGGGATCTCTATTTTGGGACAGGCCAACTTAATACCGCAAGCGGTCCTGTCCCTGCTGCAATAGACCCCCTCGGAGGGAGAAGAGGGTAGCGACGAAAAAAAATCAAACCGGGAACCGAGGTCAGGATGACCTCGGTTCCCGGAGAAGATGAAAAGGCGGAGTGTGCTCCGTCACAAGGTTTAAAGAATGAGTATAAAGGAAGGACGAATGGTCATATCAAATCTGGGGAGAGGCTGACCCCCTCGACGGAGAAAACCGGACTCAGCAGGAACACTCCGACAAAAAGGAAACAGGAAATGCGCCGGTTCGATTGGGAAGGAATGGCCCGGTCGCACGATCTTGTTTCGCAGTTAAAGTGGAAAGCGGCCCATCACCGATTCAACTGGGGCCTGCGCCGAAATTGAATAGAAGAGTTTTCGGGAAATTCCAGCCTCTCGAAAACAGAGTCGGCAAAGGAGGAATCGGAAGAAAAGCGCCTCGACCATCAGGCTGCTTGACGGAGAGCTCATAACTGAGTCCTTGAAAACCCGGCGTGGCTAACCTCGCTCCGTGGAACCAAAGAGGTTCGCGCGTCGGAACTCAACCGGTCAGTTTGACCGGAAATAAGCCGGTATACGTACCGGCAAAAAAAGAGTTACTTCAAGGAGGAAGTTCTCATGGCTCTTACACGGATCAATAACAATATAAGTGCGATTAACGCTAATCGTAACTTGGTCCAAACAGGCAACGCACTTCGGGTTTCGCTGGAAAGACTCTCTTCCGGCTTGGCCATCAATCGTGCCGCTGATAACGCGGCAGGGTTGACGATCTCTGAAAATCTGAGATCCCAAATCAACGGTCTCAACCAGTCGATCGATAACGCTTCGGATGCCATCAATCTGGTGAATACCGCTGAAGGCGCGTTGATCGAAACAACCAACCGGCTTCAGAAGATCCGGACACTGGCGGTTCAGGCTGCCAATACCGGCACCAATGATTCCGTGGCGCGCCAGGCTATTCAGGATGAGATCGGCGCTTCCATCTCCGAGATCACTCGTATCGGCAACGACACCCAGTTCGCCACAAAGCGGCTACTGAACGGTGACAATGCCAACTCGGTGGCCTTCGTGGATGGCGGCACTACAGGTCTGTCGCTGTCGAATAGTCCAACGGCAAGCACCCTTTCGTCCGGTAGGCGGTTCCTGAACATCAACAGGTCCCAACTCGGTACGGAAACGCTCGCAGCTGGAATCGACGGTGTGAACAACTCCGGCGCAACGACATTCACAGGGTCCACGTTTGATACGGGAACCTATGACCTCTCGGTTACGAATGTTCGTGCAGCCGCAGCCCGTGTCGTTCAGGCGGACCTGGCGATTACCATAGCTGGCGCGCCCGCCGGCGCGGCGGCAGATCTGAACAACACCGGAACGTTCACCAACAGCACGACTGGCGCGACGTTTGCCATCGACACCGCTGACGAAGTTACGTTCAGTGGGTTGGCCAGTGATGGAACGGCCTACACCACGACGATTACGTCGGGTGGTGGTGGTCTTTCCGCAACTGGAATCGAGACTGCGATACAGACCGCGCTGACAGCGGCCGGCGCAGGCGACACAGTTGCCTACGACGCCGCAACAGGAACCTTCTCATTAACAGCCGGATCGACGGGTGAGACTCAGCTCTCAGTCGGCGCGACGATTGACGATGAGGGTGGCGGTGGAGCGCCCGAGTTCGCTACCGGTGAAGTTGTTACCACCGCCGGTAACGACAACGATGCGATCTTCTCCCTTGCGGGAGGAGCCGCAATCCAGGCAGACGCAGCTTCAACGATCACCTTGCTGGGCATTCCGCCCAACAATGGGGTTGATCCGCAGCCTCGGATCACCTTAACCGTCGGCGCCACACTGACAGCTGACGGCGTAGACTCCCTGACAATCGTTCAGGAACAGTTCACCGGCAGTCTGGAAGGCGGCCAATCAGTGACGTTCCAGAACGGTGACAGCAATGTCCAGTTCCGCAGTGGCACGGGTGGCGGTTTCGCGTCCGGTGAAACTGTTAGGCTGAATTTCGACCCGGTTGTCAGCATTACAGCTGGGCTGAACCAAGCCCGGACGTTCACACTGTCGTCCACGAACAACTCGTTGAATTTCCAAGTCGGCGCGAACCAGGGCCAGCGCGTGGACGTCGCCATCGGCGATCTCCGTGCGAACCAACTTGGTTTCGTCGGTGAAACACAACCAAGCGGTAACGGCAGGGTTGTGTCGGAAATCAATATTACGACGCTTACGGGCGCAAACGAGGCCATCGCCATCGTTGATGAAGCGATCAACCAGGTAGATCAACAGCGATCCGCGCTCGGTGCTTTCACCAACCGGTTGGAAGCCACCATCGCGAACCTGGGCGTGGCGGTAGAGAACTTGACCGCGTCGGAATCCCGAATTCGGGATGCCGACATCGCGTTGGAGACAACCAAGTTTACCAGGAACCAGATTCTCCTGCAGGCAGGTATCTCCATCTTAGGTCAAGCAAACTTGGCGCCGCAGAACGTCTTGGCGCTACTCACCTAAGAATCAAAGCTTAGAGGTGGGGAGACTGGTTCTCCCCACCTCCGGCAACAAGAACACAAGAAGGGATAAGGAAGGAGCAGGAAAATGGTTACAACAAACTTGGATCCTGTGCCAAACTCGGCGGCAGTACAGCCCCAACCAACTCCTCCAAGCCGGAGTTCGCCCGAAGCCACATTCCTCACCAGCGGGAGGGGTCCTGAGACCTCAGCATCGGCGGAAACGAGGACGTCTCAGCCAGACGTGGGACTCGGCAACGAGCAGTCTCACGGCAAAGAAACCTCGGGACTCAACGAGGCCGTCGAACGTCTTCAGGCAGCAGTGGATACGGTTAGCCGGCAGATCCGGTTCGAATTGGATGAGGGGGAGGTACACGTGCGGGTGGTTGACCGCGAAACCCAGGAAGTCATTCGGGAGATTCCGCCCGAAGAGGCCATTCGAATCGCGGAACGTCTGGGAGAGTTGATCGGCCTGATCTTCGATAAGGAAGTCTGAGGCTGAAAAGACTGTCGAGGGATCGCAGGGAGAAAAACCTCCTGAGTCAACGGGAGAACCGCACCCACGGTGCGCGCTAGGATAAAACTAGCTGGTTAAACCTTCAAGGCCAGCCGGTTATCGGTCGAAAATGAAGGGTGGGGAAACCCATCCTTCGAGGAGGGCGCGCACGAGAGGTGTCGAATACATAAAAGCCGCGTTTACGCAGCGTTACGAATCGCAGGGGAAACAAATGGCAGGATTAGCAGTTGACGGGCTTATTTCAGGGTTGAATACCTCTGAGATCATTCAAGCCTTATTATTCAATCACCGCGCGCCGGCGCTTCGCTTGGCCACCCGGCGCGATTCGATCACAGAAAAGTTGTCGGCTATTCAGGGGCTGAATGCCACTGTTCTTGGCATTCGAGTCGCCTCGGAAAGTCTAGGCAGCATCGCAAATTTTCGCGGACGTTCGGCTTCTTCAACCAACGAATCCATTGTTACCGCAACAGCAACCAGTGAAGCGGAGGCCGGATCGTTCGCGGTGACCGTCCAGCAGTTGGCTCAGAATCAACAAATATCCTCAGACCCGAACAACGTTTTCACGGATCCGGACGCCGCCCTGGGTGTCGAAGGTGACATTCAGGTTAACGGGACTCTTGTGTCCGTCCGGTCCACGGACACGCTCCGTGATGTCGCCTCCAGGATTTCCAATGCCGGCGCGGGAGTCTCCGCGAATGTGATCGAGGTTGATACGGACCAGTTCCGGTTTTCGGTAAGATCGCTTTCGACCGGAGCGGACGGTTTCTCACTTACCAACCGCGGCTCTGTGGATGTTATCGAAGCGCTGCGGATTGTGGATGGAGGCGCGCCGGACGTTATCGCCAACCCGATCACCGATGGGGGCGCGAGTCAGGAGTTCAACGTCCGCTCCCTCCCGGTTGCCGGTCTTCTGAACCTGGACTCAAACATCCCATCAGGGACAGTCACCATCGGAAACGGTTCCGGAAGCATCAATGTTGCTGTCGATCTGAACACGGATAGCCTCGACGATATTGCCCTGGCCATCAACAACGCTGCCAGCGGCGCCGGTAGCTCGATTTCAGCTTCAATAAACGAGGTTGAAACAGGGGTTTTCCAACTGGAAATCGTTTCCGGCGACGCGACGACGCCCACGTTTACGGATTCCAACAACGTTCTAGAAACGATTGGTGTTTTGGAACCAACATTCCTTCAGGTGGACCAACAAGGGCTTGATGCCCAATTCGAAATCAATGGCATCAGCGTCGTTCGATCAGGAAACGCGATATCGGACGTCATTGATGGGGTCACCTTCACATTGATCGATGATGAGGATCCGGCAGCCGTTTCGACGATCACAGTTCAAACTAGCTACGATGGAGCGGCGGATGCTGTTCAGGCGCTAGTTAACGCCATTAACAACACGCAAGGCTACACTGATGCGGTTGCCTCCTTCAACGCCGACACGAAGTCAGGGGGCATATTGCTTGGTGATACGGCTGTACGCAGCGTCGAAGGGACTCTCTCGAACCTGCTGGTGCGGTCCGTATCGACCCTTCGGGGTCAGCGGCTGGACACATTAAACAGTGGAGGCGGCGTCGCAACAGGGTCCATCCAAATCACTGACCGGTCAGGAGCCACAGCCACCATTGATTTGACCAATGTGGACACAGTCGAAGAAGTTCTCGACGCGATCAACTTGAACCAGGACGTTTCAGTCGAGATCACCACCAGCAGCGATGGTACCGGGTTTGATATCAAAGATACAAGTGTCGGGACCGGCAGCCTCACAATCGCTGAAGTGAGCGGTGGCACAACCGCGGCAGATCTCGGACTGCTTGGGAGCAGCGCGTTCGGTCGGATTGAAGGCGCTGCGGTCGCTCAGGCGGAGTTCCTTTCGTTGACCGAACTCGGAATCTCCACCAATGTGGATGGATCAATCTCTTTCGATTCGTCAGTGCTCGAAGGCTTCCTTGAAACGAACCCGACACAGGTCGAGGCATTTTTTACTCAGGAAGAAGAAGGATTTGCCGCCATCGCGCAGGACGCGATCGATTTGTTGACCGATTCCACCAAAGGATCACTGACCGTACGCGCCGATTCTCTCGAGAGCTCGATCGAATCTTACAATGAATCGATCGGGGACATCGAAGAGAGGCTCGTGCTTGTCGAGGAGCGTCTCAGAAGGCAATTCTCTCAGCTCGAACAGTCCCTGGCACAGATTCAAAATCAAGGAGATTTTCTCCTCTCGCAGCTTTCGCAGCTTTCAAACTTCAACACCGGCAAGAAGAAATAACACCAGAAAGGCTTTCTCCCCAATGAACGTACTCGCCAGCCAAGCTCACCAACACTATCAACGAGCTCAAGTCGAATCAGCAAACCCGATCAAGCTTGTTCTGATGCTCTATGACGGCGCGATTCGGAAGATTACACAAGCCCATAGCCACCTGTCCGAAGAAAAAGTCGTGGATTTTCAGGAACAGGTAGTCAAGGTGCAAAAAATTCTGTCTGAACTATACATGTGCTTGAATACCGATACCGGGGGCGAGGTAGCTGAAAACCTTGGTCGCTTGTACGACTACATGATACGCGAGCTGGGCATCGCGATGATCCGTCGGGACAAGGCGCGCCTGGAGGGAGTTAGATCCATCCTTGAAATGCTGCGCGAGGGATGGCAGGGGGCAATGGAAAATACTGCCCTCGAGGAAATGGAAGCCGCGGCCCCCGCTCCGGCGCCAGTAGAGGCCGAGACCTTTTCCGTCCCAATCGCGCCCACCGGTGAAGAAGCCGCCATGGTTGCACCAAGCTTGAATATCGCGGGGTAAGCTTGCTGTGCCGTGAATCCCTTCTCGGCACAATTGCGACCCACTTGGGGGAAAGGATTCCCCACGAGATCGGGAACGAGAAGGGATTCTCGTTCCAGCCTTTGTTCTCGCTCCAGCCTTTCAACCCTCCGTGGGATAACAGCAGATCTTGCAGGCGGGGATCGAACCGCGTCTCGCTAGTAGCTTCCTGAACTCACGGGAAACCTTCCCGTTCCAAAGTTCCGCTAGCGGTTTCTCAGCAATCCGCCCCACATAAAAGTGGCTGCAGATACTCGCTTCCCCCTGGCATCCGATAGAGAGAACCTCTTGTGGAATGCGGCAGACCAGCTCCGGGTCGGGGAGGGCAGATGCATCCCGGTAGTAGTCTTGCACATACCCTTTCTTGTATTTGGGATTCGGGTTAACGGGGAACGGATATCTCCCCGGTCGGCAGACCTCCTCCAGGGCTTTCCAGACCACATCCCCGTCTATGTTTGGAGGGTTGACGTTTCCCCCCACCTGAATCTCCTCATGTTCCGGTTTAATCGGGCGCAGCAACTTGGCGTTTTCTTCGAGTAATGGCTTGTGCGTGAAAAGGAGATGTTGAATCACAAAGGATGAAATGGGCAAATCCTTGAAACAGTCTACAGTTTCTCGAATTTGATCAAAGTTTTCATCGCAGATGGTCATTCGGATATTGATATAGGGAGTGGGAGACCCTTTCGATTCCTTCAGGTCGAGAATCTTTTGCATCCCGCGCATTGCATGGCGGAAGGTTCCTTTCCCCTGGCGGATTTCGTCATGGAGATCGGGTGGACCATCGATTGAAATGTTGATGGTGTCGACCGGACCGCCCACGAGACGTTCAATCCATCGGTCGAGAGTGGTCCCGTTCGTCTCCAGAGAGGCACTTAGGCCGCGGTTCTCGATGGCGTCAAGGATCTCCCCGAACTGTTCATGGAGTGGCGGTTCTCCGCCTAGAATTTGAACGTATGGATGATAAGACGCCACTTGATCGAGGACGTTTTCGATAGTCTGCAGGTCGAGAGTCAATTGGTTGACCGGAATGCCGTGGTAGGCACCGACATCACCCCACTGGTTACACATCCGGCAGGTGCGGTTGCAGTTGCCGGTGATCTGGAGGATCACCATCTTCGGAGGCGGAGCGGTACCCAGGTAACGGCTGCGCAGATTCTCGACACCACGGGCGGAATTGGTGCGAACGACGTAATTCGCGTAGCCCCAATCCGTGGTGAATCTCCAGAGTTTTTGTGCGGTTAAATGCACCTTAATCGGGTCCTTCGCTTAGTTTCGGATCAAAAAACAGCATTTCCAGCAGCTTTCAGAGGTAGTTTACCACCGGGGTCGAAGAACGGCAATGGGGAGTTTTCCGGAGCCCGCCGCCGGTTTCCTTATTATTGCTTGCCCAGGTCCCTCAACATTTTCCGGATCTGCCACTTGTGCCTTATCGAAGCTCGTTCGGTAGGAGTCCGACTTCGGATATCAGCCAGAGCTGGGTCAGCACCGTGTTCAAGAAGGATCTCTACTACATCCAAATGGCCATGTTCAGATGCATAGTGGAGCGCTGTTGAACCCGATTCATCACTAGCGTTTATAATTCCCGGATCAGTCTTGAGTAAATCTTTAACACGATCAGCCTCACCACTCTGCGCCGCCTCGCGTAGCTGCTGGTCGTTTGTGCAAAGAGTTTCAATGAATTCTCTTACAGGGGTTTTCGTGTCGTGGACGGGTGTCCATCCACCTCCCCTGCCAATGTTGGTTCGTGCACCATTTGAAATAAGGAGGCGAACGACCTCTTCGTTCCCGCTCTTTGAAGCGAAATGAAGAGGAGTGCATAAGGTGTCTGCCTCGACGGCGTTAACATCAGCCCCCTTCTCTATGAGGAAAGCGACAATTTCAGGACCTCCATGGAGTGCGGCCATGTGGAGGGGAGTGGCGTAATCATAATCTTCAGCATTAACACGTTCGGGGTCGTTCTCAATCAGCCACTTGAGCAATCCGAAGTGCCCAATCCGTGCAGCCAAGTGAGTTGGATACACGATCCAGCTCGCTGCTCCGATGCTCCCCAATAAAAATAGAACAAGGACTGCGGTCTTGAGTTTGCCCCATCTAATTTTATGTGCGGTTTTCACGGTACTTGGCGTCATATTTTCGTGGAGAGATTTGTTTCACCCCCAAACAGTAGGCGGTATCACCAGCTGCTCATCCCCCTCCAACTTAATCCGCCACAAGAAAAGCCCCTGCGGCGGCATCGTTGGCCCTGCCAGTGTGCGATCCTTCTTCTCAAGAAGAGTCTCCATCTCAGACGATTCCATGCACCCGCGACCCACCTCAACCAATGTTCCCACCAGGATCCGCACCATCTGCCGCAGGAAAGCATTACCCACTACCCGGAACTCCCAGTAGTCACCGTGGTCCAGCACCTTAACTCGGTCCACGCGTCGGATGGCATGGCGCGCAGCGCAACCGGATGAGCGAAAGGAGGTGAAATCGCGGTCGCCGGGGATGTGTGTTGCGGCTTCGCACATGGCGTCCAGGTTGAGGTCGTAGGTCGTGCCCGCTGCGATCTCTCGGTAGAACAAGGGCGGCGCCTCGGCTTTCCACAAAAAGTAACGGTAATGCCGCTCGACAGCCGGCCGCGGTTGCCAACCCTCTTCCATCGCCTTTACACGGAAGATACTGATGCCTTCGGGAAGATAAGGAAGGATCCCCAACTCGATCGCGTGGTCGGGTAGGTCGCACTCGGCTTTCAGAATACCGATCTGATGGCGCGCGTGGACACCCGCGTCGGTGCGCCCGGAACCGTGGATGGACACCGGGACGCCAAGGAATTTTTCGTAGGCTTGGGTGAGCGCTTCTTCAACCGAGTGGTTGTTGGCCACCGCCTGCCAACCGTGGAATACAGCGCCGCGGTACTGGAGATCGAGGCGGTAGGTTCGGGTCACTCGTCCAGAAGCTGCTTCGAGGCGTTGGCAAGGATAGCATCCAGCGCCTTATCCGAGGTGGCCTCACAGTAAATGCGAAGGAGCGGCTCGGTGCCGGAGGCGCGCACCATCAGCCAACTGCCGTCCTCCAGGTAAGCCTTGTAACCATCCAGGCGCGACACCTCTCGCACCTGGATTCCACCGAATGTGGAGGGCGGGTTTTCCCTTACCCGCCGCAACGCCTCCTCCTTCTTCTCAGGCGTAGTCCTTACATCATTACGACGGAAGGTGTGGTAACCAACCTTGTCCATCAAATCAGATACAATTTCGGTCATCTTCTTCCCGCGTTGCGCCATCATCTGGATCAGCAACAGACCACACAGGATGCCGTCACGCTCCGGGAGGTGCCCCTTGATCCCATAACCGCCGCTTTCCTCGCCACCGATGAGTGAGTCGTGCGTGATCATGTGTGCGCACACATCTTTGAACCCAACCGGTGTCTCAACCACTTTCAGACCGTAAGAATCGCATAAGAGATCCAGCATGAGGCTCGAAGAACAGGCTTTCACCACATCCCCCGTCATACCCAAGTCTTCGTGCAGGTGCTGCAGCAGAATGGTGAACACTTCCTGTGTCGTGACAAAGCGCCCGTTTTCGTCGACAACACCCAGACGGTCTGCGTCGCCGTCATTCGCGAGACCTAAATCGGCGCCGGTCTCGCGGATTGTATCGATGAGTGCCCCCAGGTTCTGTTCGATTGGTTCCGGGTTGATCCCGCCGAAACTGGGATTGCAATCCGCACGAATTTCGACCGTTTCCACGCCAATCTCCTCAAGCACAGTCCTGAAATAACCGGAGCCGGACCCATACATACAGTCCGCCACGATCTTCAGGCCGGATCCTCCGATCAGTTTTGTGTCTACATGCTTCTTCACTTCGTCGAGGTAATCGCGTGTCGCATCAATCTCCTGGATCGCGCCGGAGGAGAAGGCCTCGTCCCACTCCATTCTTTCCGGCTGGAACCCGGAATCCTCAAGTTCGGTCGCTCTTGCCTGAACGGGCGCAGTCTGTTCCGGAGTTGCCGGGCCACCGTGCGGGCCCTTGAGCTTGAACCCGTTCCAGATAGGCGGGTTGTGCGATGCGGTCAGCATTACCGAAAGAGGTGTCTGTTCTCGATGCCCGACAAAGGATGCGCAGGGGGTCGAGCAGAACTGCTTCGAAAGCAGCACCTGGATGCCCTGCGCCGCCAGAACTCTTGCGACCTCGACGCCGAACTCTCGGGATAGGAACCGGCGGTCATATCCAACAGCGGCCTTCGCGTTCGGATCCATCTCCAACGCGACCTGCCCGGTTGCAGCGGCGCAAACAGCAACCTTCTCGAACGTAAAATCATCCGCGATGATCGCGCGCCAGCCGTCTGTGCCGAATTTGATAACACCCATCTGGATCCTCCGCCTTGGTGGATTACTCCTACCGGCTAATCCACCCTACTCGTTTCCAGGAACGTGATCAAATCCCCTTCGTTCAGTAATTCATTCCCGTCCGTATCAAGGCGGAAAGTGCCCGATGGTACTTCACCGTTTGAGTTCGGCCGGACCAATCCCTGCCAATCGATAGAGAATCCGAAGAGATCTCGCCCTCTTTGGATACCATCTCCGTCGAAGTCGCGGCTTGCATTGGTGCTGACAAGAATACAAACCCCCGATTCGCTTCCACCGGGCGATATCGCTGAAACAAACAGGAGAAAATCAGCTGCAGGTGGGAGATTAACCAGACCCACCTGTCGAACCGCGCCGTTGACAATGATGGTTTGCCGGAAGGGTGAGCCGGGATTGCCGATTTCGTCAATCGAAACACGGAATGAATCCGGTGTTGCTGGATAAGTCCACTCGACCATCACGTTAGGACCAAGCCCAGATGCATTGGGGACAGGTGACACACTGGCCGGGAAATCGTTGAGAGGGCCACTTGGTTCCGCGACCTCAGATCCCAGTAATCCGGTTTCGAATTCAACCAGGAACAGCCCAGCATTCCCATTCCCGATGGAGACATCATCCCATTCAAATCGGCTTCCAGGGATGGTTTCAACAGGCTCCATCCGCTGGCCCAACAGCCGCCCATCTCCAGGATTCCGAATTTCCCACAGCTCGGCTTCGGCGAACCTGCTCCCTTCGAGTGATGCGATGAGGGATTCATCGAAGGAGCTTGAAGTGGCGCCAAATCGCTCTCGCAGTGTACCGACGCTGGCTTTGTCGATGCGCTCGTCTGGTTGAAAAGTTGGTAGTAGTTGCCTCGGATCAGGTCCGGTCGAAAAACGCATGGCATGTGAGGATGTAAACCAAAGGTTCACCGCAAAACCGCTCCCGTTCCCATCCGTCTCTTCTGTCGAACCGATCCAAAGCTCGTAGAAAGTACGCTCAATCAGTTCACTGTCCAACTCAAGGGTCTGCGCGGTTTCACGAAAGGTTGCCTGGGGCATCTGCGGGTTATTGAACAGATCGAAAAGATCCAAACGGAAGCTGTCCCCACCACCGTTCCATACAACTTCCAGGTTGTCCGAATCCAGTTCATCCGCACCATCAATGGGAAATTCAACCTCCGGGAAGTTACCGAAATCGAGACTGTCCACATCGAACGTGAACAGAACATCCGACCCCTTTCCCGTTTCAACCCGAACTGTGTACTGATCTTCAAATGCGCTTGTAATGATCCCCACGAAACCCTGTCCCCGATAACTGTCTCCATCGCGATCCAATTCAAACGTGCCCGCGGGCGTATCCAAAAAACCACGGGTCACCGCAACGCCATCTTCAAATTCTGCCACGAAGCTGAGGTATCCCTGCTCCTGCCCCTCGGCAGCATTCAGGTTCGACCGGTCTCGGTATTCCCGTTCCACCTGAATCAGTTCAAGCGTTACAGAAGTTAGCACCGGTTGGGCGAAAGCAGGGAAAGGCAGGAGGAGCATCGTCCATCCCGCCGTCACAATAAGGGGCAGGGAACCGTTGGGGTAGGAGAAGGCCATCCTTTGGATGGCATCATAGAGGACTTCCTGAGGAATTGAAAAAGGGTGTCTGACTTGACAGGGGAAGTCGCTTTGACTACCTGTTTACGCCCCAACCGGCGACGTGGCCAAGTGGTAAGGCAGGGGCCTGCAAAGCCCTTATCCCCGGTTCGAATCCGGGCGTCGCCTCCAAAATTCCTATCCTGACGTCCCCCAATCAGAGCCGCGACCGTCAGGGAGCGATTGGAAATCCCCTCACATATTTTCGATAATCGCATCCCCAAACTCAGAACACTTTAACAGAGTAGCGCCATCCATCTGCCGCTCTAAATCGTATGTCACACGCTTCTGGTTGATGGCGGCTTCGAGGCCCTTGATGACCAGGTCGGCGGCTTCCTGCCACCCCAAGTGTTCAAGCATCATGTGACCGGAGAGGATCAGTGATCCCGGGTTGACCTTGTCCTGGCCGGCGTATTTAGGCGCAGTGCCGTGGGTCGCCTCGAACAGGGCAGTCTCCAGGTTCATGTTGGCGCCGGGAGCTAAGCCAAGCCCTCCAACCTGAGCTGCGCAGGCATCGGAGAGGTAGTCCCCATTCAGGTTTGGAGTGGCGATGACATCGTACTCATCGGGACGCAGTAGCACCTGCTGGAACATAGCGTCGGCGATGCGGTCTTTGATAACGACCTGACCATTCTTCGGTTCGCCTCCCTGATTGTCCCAAAGATCGGATTCGGTGATTGTATCGCCCGCAAAATCCTCGGCCACGAGTTCGTAACCCCAATCGCGGAACGCGCCCTCCGTGAACTTCATGATGTTGCCCTTGTGGACGAAGGTCACACTCTTGCGGCCATGCTTGATGGCGTACTTGATAGCCATACGAACCAGCCGTTTGGTGCCCGTTATGGAAATCGGCTTAATCCCGATCCCACTGTCGGGACGAATGTTCTTCCCGTAGGCCTCATTCAAAAACTCGATGACTCTGGCGGTAACCTCTTCGCCCTCGGCTGATTCAAT
>Ga0310121_10003327_pt1 | contig 14710 bp, 10 predicted proteins | sample CB27_Tmax_986_MG_FD_203504 | JGI IMG/M metagenome (GOLD analysis project Ga0310121, IMG submission 203504) | Marine microbial communities from Western Arctic Ocean, Canada - CB27_Tmax_986 | ecosystem: Environmental > Aquatic > Marine > Oceanic | place: Canada: Western Arctic Ocean | collected...
GATCCCGACCTCAGGCTCGATGCCCTCGCGGATGTCCTTGAAAAAAAAGTCCCCTTCCTCATCACGGCCCGGCGCCATCACGACATCGCGGCCGCCCTGCGGCTCCAGAAGGAGTTCGGATTCCGCCTTGTCCTCGACGGAGCCTCCGAGGCCTACTTCCTGCTTGATGAGATCAAGGAAGCCGAGGTGCCCGTGCTGGTCCACCCCACCATGGCCCGGCCCTACGGCGAGAACGAAAACATGACCTTTACCCTGGCCGCCAAGTTACACGCGGCCGGCATCCCCTTCGCCTTCCAATCAGGACACGAAGGATACGTGCCCAAGACGCGGGTGGTGCATTTCGAAGCCGCCCTCGCGGTCGCCTACGGCCTACCGTGGGAACAAGCGCTTGCGGGGTGCACCTCCGCCGCCGCCGAGTTGCTCGGAATCGCCGACCTGGTCGGCTCACTCCGGGCGGGACTGGACGCCGATCTCGCCCTCTTCGACGGCGATCCGCTTGAGACCACAACCCACTGTATTGGCGTGGTGATTGATGGTACGGTCGTTTCCGAGGCGGTAAAATAGAGTCAATCTGTCCGCTGGAGGGAAAGCTCCCCCGGTTTCGCCATGTAGATAACCGATAGCCAACCATGAACCCGAATCTCCTCTCCGCCCTGGTCTTCACTCTGACCAGCATCTACGTGGAAGGTGCCATCTTCCATGTTCCAGGGGATCACCGGACAATTCAGGATGCGATCGATGCTGCTGCTCCGGGCGACGAGATCATTGTGAGCGAAGGTTCGTATCGGGAGCGAATCCGGCTCAAGCCGCGCATCAGACTCCGGAGCGCGGGCAACGACCGGAAGGGCAAGATCGGACTCGCGCGTGCCGAACGCACCGTGATCGACGGAGGGGGTATTCTCCCCGCAGGAAGAGAGCCTGTCCCGGGAGTGTCAATGGCGCAGGGTTCGATCATCGACGGATTCACCGTGACAAACATCGGACGTTACGATGATGCACGGTGGAGCGAGAATCACGCAACTCGGGGCGCAAACCAACCTCATGAGCATATCGGCGGCTTCGGGGTCCCCGGCATCGGAGCGGATGGTGTGAGCGGAAGGATCATCAACAACATCGTGCACCACAACGGGCATACCGGGATCGCCCTTCGCGGGAACAATCCGGAGAAGGAGCAGCCCTCGCTGGTAGAGAAGAACATCTGCTACCGGAACATGGGAGGCGGGATCGGCATCATGACCCATGCTCGTGCCAGGATTCTCGGCAACATCTGCTTCGAAAACTTCTACGCCGGAATCGGACACAACAACGCCAGTCCGTTAGTCCAGGGAAACGAGTGCTCGGGGAATATCCGCGCCGGGATCGGTATCAGCGAGGGAGCCTCGCCTACCGTTCAGCGCAACAAGTGCCACCACAACCGGCGAGCCGGGATAGGCATTCGAACAGGAGAAGCCACCAAGCCTATCGTGGAGGACAACGACTGCTACGAGAATGGAATGGCGGGAATCGGGACCGACGAGGGCTCGGCACCCGTGATCCGCGCAAACCGCTGCCTGCGGAATGAGATGGCGGGAATCGGGGCACGGCGCGACGCCAAGCCCGTCATTGAGCACAACGAGGTACGGGGGAACAAACTTGCCGGGATCGGTTTCGAGGCATGTGAAAACGGAATTGCGATCGTCCGTGACAACATCGTGTGCGAAAACGGCATGGTCGCGATCGGGGTCCAGACCGGGTGGAAGGTCCAGATCATCAACAACACTCTCTCCCGTCCCGATGGCATGCCCCCGGTCATCATGGTCTTCAAGAACGCGGAAGCCATCATCGACGGGAACACTATCGCGGGGCCCGGCGTGGCCGGCGTCCGCCTTGGAGGAACAGCCGAAATACGAAACAACATCATCCACGGCCGGAAGCTACGCCCCATTGGACCGCCGCAATTCGGGGTCTGGGCTCTCCCGGGGTCGCATCTCAAAATGAGCGGAAACTCGTTCAAAACGTGGCGCCACGCCCTTTACGCAAGTGGCTCCACTGTGACGGCGACGGGCAACACCGCGGAAACGTTCGTGCGGGTGGCTTACGTAGTCGAGCAACCGTCCGCACCCGCAACCGTCACCGGCAACATCGCAATCAGCTCCAACCCGGGGGACACTGCCGTAAAGGTTGACCACGAGCAAGGGGCGGTGAGAGACAATCTAATGAAGCCAACAGCGAAGTAACGGGATTATCATTCTTCGCCTTGCGATCATGCCGAGGCATGCAATTCTTCAGGCTTCATGTTCTCACAACGCTGGTCATCATGACTACCCGCTTTCTCGCCAGCCCCTCATCACCGATCTCACCCCGGACAACCCTCCTCACCAATGAATCTGCTCCTTTCGAGACAACGCCCTGCCGCCGGTCTCTCCACCGGTTCCTGGTGATCACCCTGCAGGCCTGACCCCTTCTTCCCCTTTGGAATTGGTGTATTGCCCGTCGCCCATGAACTGCATTCCCCGTCTTCTCTCCTGCATTCTCTTCCTTGCCCTGCCGGCGGCTGCCAGGACCTTTCCCGAGGCAGAGCAGACCGCACACGAGCAGGGCGGCAAGGCTCTGAAGCAGTCCGTCCAGGGCCTCGCCGAAAAGGATCTGCGCAATTACGTGACCCGCCTCGCCTCCCCGGAATACGAAGGCCGCGGAACAGGAGACAAGGGCGAACGCATGGCGACTGCTTACCTTGCTGCCTTCCTTGAAGGTCTCGGCCTGCACCCGGCAGGAGGGAACGAATCCTACTTTCAGACCTTCGACTTCCCGGCGGGCATGAAACTGGATGGTGAAAACGATCTCACCTTTGACGGGGGAGTCCCTGCCGGTTTTGACAAGACCATCGCCCCGGGGAAGCACTACCAGCCGCTTTCCTTCAGCCGTTCGGGCAGGTTTGGAGCAGAACTGGTCTTCGCAGGATTCGGGATTGTTGCCGGAGATTACGACAGCTTCGAAGAGCTGGAGGTGAAGGACAAATGGGTCGTGGTCCTGCGGGGAAACCCGGAAGCACGTCCCCGGCTCCGCGGCTCCGGTCCGCTCGTGGTCAAGGCCAACCTGGCGAAGGAAAAGGGCGCAACTGGAATCATCTTCGTCAAGGGAACCAACAAAGAGGTTTCGTCCGAACTTTTTTTTCCCAGCCAGGACATTGGTGGAGGCACGATCCTTCCTGCTCTCACCATCACTGACCAGCTGGCCGCCCCCCTCCTCACCGGGAAACCGGGACCTGCTTCCCTGAAGAACCTCTTTGAATCCTACTCCAGGGCGGAGAAGGTGAAAGGATTTGCCCTGAAGCAGAGGATCTCGGCCCGCATCGGAGTGGCCAAGAACCGCGACGAGGGACGCAACGTGGTGGCACGCCTTGTCGTGGGTGAGAAACCTTCAGGGGAAGCCATCATGATCGGAGCCCATATCGATCACCTGGGATACGGTAATCGCGGAGGAACCCGCGCCCGGGGTGAGGAAGCGAACGAGATTCACTTCGGAGCCGACGACAACGCCTCGGGGGTGGCTGCCATGATGGAGTTGGCCCAGCACTTTGCCGCGCAGAAGGCGAGGGGAGCTCTCACGCTCAAGCGCGACCTCCTCTTCGCAGGCTGGTCGGGAGAGGAATTGGGACTGCATGGTTCGAGCCACTACGTCGAGCAGGCCCGGAAGGAGGGAGCACTCTATCCCCGGGTCGCTGCCTACCTCAACCTCGACATGGTGGGTCGGCTCAAGAAGGAGGGCCTCAACGTTCAGGGGACCGAGTCGAGCGGGGCCTGGGAAGGGGTGCTTGACCGGATCGACAAGCCGGAACAGCTCGGGATTCTTCGCTCCACCAGTCCCTACCTGCCCACGGATACCACTCCCCTGTACAAGGCAGGCGTTCCGGTGCTCTCCATCTTCACGGGTCTGCACGAGGATTACCACACCCCCCGGGACACCATCGAGACGCTCAACTTTACCGGCCTCCACAAGGTCACCGGCTATGTGCGGGACCTGACGGTGGAAATTGCGCGACTGAAAGAAGCCCCCGGCTACGTGGAGGTGGAACGAAACCGGAGACGCAATGTTCCACGGGTGCGCCTGGGCATTCAGTTCGAGGCCATCGAGGAGGGCATCAGGGTGACCAGCGTCCAGGAGGGATCCGCCGCCGCGCAATCCGGCCTGCAGAACGACGATATCCTCCGGCAGCTGGATGGGATGAATCTCGGGAACGGGGACGATCTGATCGCCGTTCTCCGCAGGCTTGAACCGGGAAAGGAGTACCCCTTGGCAGTCGGCCGCAAGGGGAAGGACCTCAAACTCCGGATCGTCCCCGAGAAGCGATAGGAGCGGAGGCCGTCCCGGCCAACTCCGGCCCGAACGGCACATTCGAGAACCCCCTGATTCTCAAACCCTGGTCTCCGGCAGCCCAAAAAGGGGCAACAGAAGCAATCCGGTTCCAAGCACGCCCATGATCAGACCAGAAATGGCTCGGCCCAACCCATCCTTCGGTTGACCAATAGCCCTGCTGCGTCTGATGTCTATTAGCACGATAATTGAAGCGACAAGCGCTAACGGTGCGGGGAACAACGCCAGGCTCAGCAACCCCAGATATCCGGCTGCTATCGCCCAGGCCGATCTCCCAACGGGCATCAGGAGTCACCTCCCTCCGTTATCCGCCAATCTCGACTGCACCGGAGGATGCCCCGGCATCGGGGGCGGCACGGCAAGCACTTTGCCTGAAGCAACATTCGGTGAGGTTTGCGGGACCTCACCCGCACTCTGGCAACCCGGAAGCTCACCTGCTTTCCGGGAAGGTTGTTACCTTCTTCAATCCGCTGCCCTCAGTGAGTGCATGGAAAATGAGACATCCCCGGATTCTTCAGCAGTCTTTACACCTGCTGAGCAGTTTTCCGTTCGATCTCCCTGAGCGCTTTGACGAGATCAAGAGAGGTTGCAAACAACAGGCAGTAGGCCAGCAGTTCTGACAGCTCCTCATAAAAGACATGATCGCGAAACCCGAAGAGATCCTCCTCGAAGGCACTGCTCAGCACGACGAGAAGAATGGCCGCCTGGACAAGATGAATACCGAACGATGACCGCAGGTAGAGCCTTCTGTTGCCCAGATAGTATTTCAAATCCTTCAGCATCAGGACCAGAAAGACCAGGGCCACGACGAAAAAGATCGCCCTGCCCTCCTCTGCAAGGAGGAAGATCAACCATGTGGACACCCCCAGTTCATCCACATCCACCTCACGGAACGAAAAAATAAAACAAAGAACCGCCAGGAACAGTGCCAGCACCCTGTGCTTTTCTCTCAGGGCGAATCCCGCGAAAACAAAAACCACGCAACTGACCAGGAGCACCCCTGCCTGGATATTCTCCATCCAGCTGTTTTCTTCGTAAATGAAATCCATCCCCCGACCGATCGCCAGATACCAAAGAACCAGATTCCCGGAGAGAAGCACCGACAACACGATGAGATTCCTGCGATCCAGGAAAACCAATCCCGTTGCGAGCAACACGCAAAACAGTATTGCAATGAGAAAAAAATCCATCAGGAAGCAGAGTTCAGACCTTGCCAGGCGAGCGGGAATGCGGACTCACGGAGAAGCTGGCAGGCTGGGTTTCAGGAGACATTGGGGGATCCGGAAGAAAAGACTCCAGATGGGCCACGGAACGCCATCATCACGTGCATACCAGTATCACGGCTGACGCAAACATCCAAGATAGGATATCCAGCCGCCGGACTAGGGAGCCGGGAGACGTGACTTTCCCCACTCAGCCTTCCGGGACTTCCACTCCTCCAGCCCCGGCGTCATCCATTCTTCCGGATCCACGCCCAGTCCGTCCGCTATACGATTGATGTAATTGAAGTAGCCTGTCACCTGCACCGCGATGGTAAGAGCCTCATCGTCGAAGCCCTCCTTCCGGAGGGAAACCAGATCCGCCTCGCCCGCTTCACCCGGGGAGAGAGTGAGCTTCGCGGCGTAGTCGCAAAGCAATCGGTCGGCAGACGGGAGATCCATTTCGCGATAGTCGAAGACCAACTGCCGCGCCCCTGCCTCATCGCCCGATTCGCGGCCGAACTCGGCCGCGTGCGAGAGCGTTCAGTAGTAGCAGTTGTTGAGGTTGCTCACCACCGCTGCCAGCATCTCGCGGCGGGCCGCCGAGAGCCCGTTGGGCGACTTCATCAGCTTGAGGTAGAACATCATGGAGCCCTCCAGGACGGCGGGTTCCCGGCTCATGATCTTGATGATGTGGGCCACTCCGCCAGCCCGTGTCCGGGCGGATTCGTACATTCTGGCGAGGGCCCCTTCCGCCTCTTCTTCCGGAACCTGCTCAATATAGGCCATGAGGAATCCAACCGCGAATCGTGGCCCGTGGCGATCCTGGAAGGAGCTCTCCGCAATCTGCCTTGGGGGCACGTCATCGGCCGGTCATGCACCCGGTTTTCGGGCAATCGTTTTAATGATCTTGAAGATTGATTCTCCTTGAAGACTTGAGCCGCAGGATTTTAACGGCGAGGACCAGGCAGTTTTCATTGCCCAGATGAGGATCTCCCGCAAACGACGCACCCTGCTGGCAGGCCCTCCCACCGACAATAGCATCTGTGAGCAGATCCAACCTTTGCACCAGCATTTCATCGAACTCGCACTTTCCGGTGACGGTACTCTCATAATGAGCATGACAGTTCCTGATCAGATGATCAGTCTGTCCCGGATGGTGAGACGAAGACTTGGCAGGTTCGCAACAGGCGGTGCGCTCCTCCTCGCATTGCTGATGATGCTCCCCGGCCAGCTCCAGGCCCAGGGGAAGGATCCTGCCCTTGATCTCTACTACCTCGCCACCGCTGCCTACAACCGGAAGCTCTACCCGGCCGCCATCGGCGGATTCCAGGAGTTCCTGCAGAAGCACGCCAATCACGCCAAGGCGGACCAGGCCCGGCAGGGCCTGGCCCTCAGCTTCTACGCGCAGAAGCAGTATGCCCAGGCCATTCCTCACCTCGGCACCCTCCTGACCAGGCCCAATCTTCCCAAGGAGATCAGCCGCGACCGTATCATCCTGCTGCAGGGGCAATGTCTCCTGCGCAGCGGCCAGAAGGACCAGGCCCGCGCCCACTTCATCAAGGAGGAAGGCAAGTTGCAGAATCCCGCCTACAAGGCCTCCGCCCTCGCTGCCATCTGTGACATCTGTTTCGGCAAGCAAGAGTGGGCCTTGGTCGACACCTGGACCGCCAAGCTGGTGCAGGCCAAGCTCACCCCCGACCAGATGGCTCGTGGTCTCTATCAGCAGGGCTTCGCGCATTACCAGCTGAAGAAGTACGAGCAGGCCGCCGGGATCCTCGAAAAGGTCACCCCCCTCACCGCCAACGCAATCTGGAAGACACGGTCCTCCTACCTCCTCGGCGAGTGCTACACCATCGTCAAAAATCACGAGAAGGCCGAGCCTGCCTTCGTAGCAGCCCTCCCCGGCCTGGAGGGCCCCGACAAGACCGAGTGCCACTACCGCCTCGGGGTGACCCGGTTCATCTTGAAGCAGTGGGCCCCGGCCGCAGAGCAGTTCGAGGCCTTCCTGAAGGAGGAACCCGGGACCCGGGCCAAGGATCAGAAGAAGGAGAACCCCTACATCAAGGAATCGCAGCTCTACATCGGGAGGTGCCTGCTGGAACAGGGAGAATTCAAAAAGGCCCAGAACCGGCTCGCGGGGTTGATCAACGTGGACAGCCCGTTGGGAGCCAAGGCCAACCTGTGGTTCGCCCGCGTTTTTTCGCGTCCGGAGAAGCCAAATTACGACCAGGCCGCCGCCGCCCTGGAGCCTGCGGTCAAGAAATACCAGAAATTCGCTCCCATCAACGACGACCTGCGCTTCGATTACGCCAACGCCCTCATGAGCCGCAACAACCCCGACTGGAAGACTTCGGCCCAGGCGCTGGGACAGATCAACGGCGAGGTCTTCGGCCAGTTCGCGGAAGTGCTCGCCCAACGGGCCACCTGCTACCACAAACTCAAGGACTACAACACGAGCCTGACTCTCGCCAACGAGTACCTGGCCAAGTTCAAGGACCATGGGATGGCTGGTGACACCCGTTTCCTGCGGGCTGAGAACATGTTCCTGCTCAACCAGCTTGCTCCCGCGATCAAGGCCTACGAGGAGTTCCAGGTCGTAAACAAGGATCACCCCAATACGCTCGCGGGAGCCTTCCGGGTGGCCCAGATCTACCACCACCAGGAACAATGGGATCAATCGCTGGCCGCTGCCAACCCTCTTTTGGCTAAGAAGCCGGAAGGCCCCCTCTTTGCCCAGCTGGCCTTCCTGGTGGGCAACTGCTACTTCCGCAAGGAGCAGTGGAAGGAATGCCTCGCGCCACTGGAAGCCTTCGTGGCCACCCGGGTGCAGAAGAAAAACCCGAACAGCCAGCAGGTCACGGCCGATCCCAACGTGGACACCGCGCTCATCCAGCTCGCGGTCGCCTGCGACCGCACCGAGGATTCCATCAAGGCCCTCGAGCATCTCGAAACCCTCACCCGCTTCTATCCCACACCCACTCCGCACCTTCCCCTCGCTCTCGCCGAGCAGGGACGCCTTGCCTACGAGAGTGGTGACCTCAAGCTGGCTCGCGCAGCCCTTGAGCGCTTCCTCAGTGAGGCCAAGCTGAACAAGGAGCCATTCAAGAGCGGTGCCCCGCCCCAGCGGTTGCGGGTGAACTACTTTCTCGGCTGGGTCAATGCCACCGAGAAAAAACATGAGCCCGCCGCGCTGCACTTTGGTGTGGTCTCCAAGGACCCGAAGCATGCGCTGGCCGCGGATGCTGCCCTCCAGCAGGGCCTCGCCTACGTCCATCTCGAAGAGTTCGCCCAGGCCGCCGTCCTGTTCCCCGAGATCCTGAAGCGCTACCCGCAGCACGAGAAACTCCAGCGCGTCACCTACTACGCCGGACTCTCGCTCGCCCGCCAGGAGAAGTGGAAGCCGGCCGCCGGCCACCTGAGCAAGGTGGCCGACACCTGGCCGGATTCCGAGTTTGCCGACCAGGCGCTCTACGAATGGGCCTGGTGCGAACGCAAGCAGAAGCGGGAGGCCGAGGCCGTCAAACTCTACGAGCGCTTCCTCGGCAAATACAAAGAGAGCTCCTTCGTGGTAAAGGTGCAGAGCGAGCTTGCCGAACTCAACCTCAAGAGTGGCGCCCAGGACATGGTTATCGAACGTCTCACCAAGGCCCTGGCCTCCGTCAAGGACGACGCCCTCAGGGAAGGCCTGCGCTACCAGCTGGCCAGCGCCCACTACAGCAAGGGGGAGTACGAAAAATCCGCCGGCATGTTTGAGCAGCTTCTCAGCGACTACCCCAAGTCCAAGCTCAAGGCCTCCATGTGCTTCCAGGCCGGGGAGTCCCGCCACAAGCTGAAGGAGACCGTGACCGCCCGCCGGCACTTTGCCGAGGGCATGAAGGTGGGCGGTCTCCGACCCGTCATCGCCGAGTCCATGATGATGCGCCTTGCTGAAATGCAGTCCGCCACCGCCGATCACGCCACCGCGCGCAAGACCTACCAGGACTTCATCGGACGCTTTCCGGAGAGCAAGTGGAAGCGCAACGCCCAGTTCGGCCTGGCCTGGTCCCTTGAGAATTCGGACAAGCCCAACGAGGCCATCCAGCACTACGCCCCTCTCCTCGACCCGAAGGCAACCATTGACCTCTGGACCGTGCGAGCACGCTTCCAGACCGGCGAATGCTACTTCAACATGCAGAAGTACGAACAGGCCGTGAAGGAGTTCCTCAACGTCGAGATCCAATACAAGAAGTACCCCGCCTGGCAGGCCAAGGGAATCCTCGAGATCGGCCGGGTCCTCCTCGCCCAGAACAAGCGCGAGGAGGCCAAGCAGCGCTTCAAGGATGTCATCATCCGCTACCCCAAGGAAAAGGCGGCCATCGTTGCGCGCCAGTACCTCGATCAACTCCGCGTTAACGGATAATAGACTTTCTCCACCACTCCAACCCTGTCCTATCCTCATGACTAACTACACTACAACCCAACCCTGGAAAACGGTCCTCGGCGTGACCTCCCTCTGCCTCCTCGCTTTCACCACCACCCTGCTGGCAGCGGATGCCGGAGCCGATGCGGGCGTCCAGAAAGAAACGATGTTCGGCCTCCTCAAGAAGGGCGGACCGATCATGATCCCGTTGGGCATCGCCTCCATTGTCGCCCTTGCCCTTGCCATCGAACGTTACATCTCCCTGCGCCGGGACAAGATCCTTCCGGACGGATTCCTCAAGGGGTTGGGCCAGGCCTGGGACTCCGATCCTTCCGGTCAGGCCGCCGAAGAGTTCTGCGATCAGAACTCCGGTGCCGCCGGGCACGTCTTCAAGGCCGGCATCCAGTGGCGCGACACGGGCTACCAGGCGGTGGCCAAGGCCATTGAGGACGCCGGCATCCGGGAGGCCGACAAGATGAAGCGCAGCCTGCGCGGTCTCTCCATCATCGCGGCGGTCTCTCCCCTCCTCGGACTTCTCGGAACAGTCTATGGGATGATCGATGCCTTCCAGCGCACTTCCCAAAGCGGTGGAGCGGCCAAGACCGCTGATCTCGCCACTGGGATTTACGAGGCCCTGGTGACCACCGCGGCCGGGCTCACCATCGCCATTCCCGCCTTGCTCCTCTACCAGTTTCTCCAGTCCCGGGCGGATGGCCTGATCGATCATATCGACGAGGTGGGCACCGAGTTCATTGTCAACCACGCCCGCAAGAGCCCCGTTGGAGCCGCGTAATCAAGGGCGACACACGGAAGCTTAACACCTGAACCCATGAGAATTCGCAGCCGGGACAACGACCAGGGCGAGATCATCAACATCTCGAGCATGATCGACGTCATGTTCATCCTCATCATCTTCTTCCTGGTCACCACCACCTTCAAGGAGGAGGAAGTCGATCACCTGATCAAGTTGCCGGTGGAATCGCGCAACCAGTCCCTTACCCAGACCGCGGGCAACCTGATCAAGGTCAATATAAGGGACAGCGGGGCCTACGTGGTGATGGGCCAGCAGGTTACCGAGGAAGGCCTCACCAAGTGGATGGACGAGGAGGTCGAGAAGAAGCCCGACCTCAAGGTTCTGGTCCGCTGCGACAAGGAATCCAAGCACCTCTACCTCGCCAACGTGATGTCGATCTGCCGCCACGTGGGTGTGTCCGAGGCCAACATCGCAGTCCGCACCGAGAAATAGACTGACCGGAATATGAACCAACTCATGCCCATCCCCACCGAGGACAATCGCGATCCTGATCGCAGGATCCTCGGGGTGACGCGGAAGCAGCGCTTCCGCGCCTATTTCTGGACCGGGATCATCCTGGTGGTGGGATTTCTCATCTGGGCTCTTTTCTACCTGCGCCCCGACCGCTGGTACACCTACACCGACCAGGTCTCCTTCGAGCAGGTCGCCCGCGACGTGGAACCGGGCTACGTCCTCTGGGAAAAGGCCGAGCCAGTCGGCAGCGGATTGGCCCCCGGCGACGACATCGCCACGCCGGTCGTCTCCTCCAACGGGGCCCGCATGATCTACAGCGCCGGCGAGAAGGATGGAAACGCCAATCTCTTCCTGCGGGAGTGGGACGGCACCGACTGGAAGGAGCCACGCCCCATGCGGGCTCTCAACAGCTCCTTCCACGAACTGGCTCCGTCCCTCAGTGGCAATGGGGAGCTCCTCTACTTTACCAGCGACAGGCCCGGGGGACAAGGCGGCTTCGACATCTGGGTCTCCAAGTGGGACGGCGCCGAATACGCATGGCCGCTCCCCCTCACGCCCCGGGTTAACACGCCCTTCGACGAAATTGACCCGGACTTCGCTCCCGACAATCTCACGCTCTACTTTGCGTCCAACCGCCCCCGCCGCGCGACCGACACCTCCGAGAAAGTGGCCGCCATCCTCGAGAACGTCGAGGACCGCAAGGGAAACTTTGATCTCTACTCTGCTGATACAGCCGGCGGGATCCCCCCGACGGTAAAAGGTCTCCTCAAACTGCTGACTGAACAGAAAGCGCTCGCTGATTCACTGCAGGGATCCGAAAGCCCCCCCGAGGAAGAAACCGCGACACAGGCACAGGCAAATGCCGCCCAGGCAGCCCAACTGCTCAGGAAGGCCGCCCAACTACTTGGGGACGCCGAACTGCCGGATCCGATCGAGCGGTCGAAAGAGGTGCTGAGTGCAGCGATCAATGAGATGAAAAAGGTCGAAGAAGCTCTGAGTGAGGATCCAGACAGGGCCCGGGAGCAGCTCATCATTCGGAAACAAGCCAACGTCATGAACACGGGCGCCCCGGATGGCATCATCGTGGAGCGTCAGTTGAGCATGCTCTACTCCCTGCGTGAAAGCGCCCTCGCCGATCCGGAGATCATGTCCAAGCTTGGGGGCACTCCACAGACCGAAGCCGCGGTCGACAAGGGCCTCGCCTACCTCGCCAGCACCCAGGAGGAGGATGGGCGCTGGGACATCACCAAGTCCGGGGGACAGGGGAACCACGACCAGGCCGCCACCGCCTTTGCCCTCCTCGCCTTCTACGGCCGGGGAGAAGAGCACGACGAGGAGTGCAACTACCAGGAGAATGTGAAGCGGGGGATCGAGTGGCTGGTCGGACAGCAGAACGGGGCCACCGGCGACCTCCGTGGTGCCAGGCCCCAGCGCAATGCCATGTACGATCACGGCATTGCCTCCCTTGCAGTGGTGGAATCCTACGGGGTCACCAAGGACACCACCCTGCGCCCCAAGGCCCAGGCGGCAGTCGATTTCATTGCAGAAACCCAGCACGAGCAGGGGGGATGGCGTTACGGCCCCAATGAGAAAGGCGACCTCTCGGTCACCGGCTGGTTCATCATGGCCCTCGCCAGCGCCAAGATGTCGGGCCTCGAGGTCCCGGACAAGACCATGAAAGGAGCCGCGAAGTTCCTCGCCAGCGTGAGTCACGGCAAGAACAAGGGGGCCTACGGCTACACCGGTCCGGGCGGTGGGACCCCGGCCATGAACGCGGCCGGCTTCTTCTGCTCCCAGTTGCTGGGTCATTCCTCCAATACCGCCAAGGCCTATCAGTCCTCCGTCATCGTCGACCGCCAGGCCTTCCAGTTGAACGACATCTACTACGCCTACTACGGTAGCGTGGCATCCTACCAGCACCAGGGTCCGGCCTGGCGCAAGTGGATGGGAGCAATGCAGCCGGCCTTCGTGAAGGCGCAGAACTCTGACGGCTCCTGGAACACCGGAGGAGGCCACGGCGGGGCCATGGGCAAGGTCATCGTGACCGCCCTGGTGACCCTCTCCCTGGAGGCCCACTATCGTTACACCCCCCTCTACGGCCTGGGCTGGGAACCCGACCCCAAGGGTCCCACCGGAAACAGCAGGGATCTCGCCGATCTCGCCGAGACCCCCCTCTTCCGCCACGCCAAGTTCCTTGAGGATTTCAGCTCCCCCGCCAACGACACCGGACCGGTTATTACCGACCATGGGGACTTCCTCTATTTCGCCTCCGAGCGGGGTGGTGGAGAGGGAGGGGCCGACATCTGGCGCTCGCGGATCAAGCGCACCCGGGTCAACGAACCCGTCCAGCCCGGGAACCTTGGTCCCGAGATCAACGGCGAAGGTGATGAGACCAACCCCGCGGTCCGCAATGCCGGTTTCCATCTCCTCTTCAATTCCGACCGCGAAAACAACAGGAATGCGCTCTACAGCGCACGCAGCAAGCGGGTGGTGCGCCGCTTCGACCTCACCAAGATGCCCGACCTCAACTGGATCATGGGCAATCTGCTCTGGATCCTGGGCCTCCTCGCCTCCCTGGCTGGTTTTGTCTGGCTCACCAGGCAGGCCCTCTCTGCCGGCAAAGAGGCCCTGCCCGATGACGCCCCCCCCGATCCCGCTGCCTAGCCCAAACAAAGGGAGAAGGCCATGCCCGAACCGGAACAACAGAAACCCGAACAACCACCGGAAAGCCAGCCTCCCTCACCGGTGCGCTGGCTCCTGCCGCTTGCCGCCCTCGCGGTCATGCTCGGGATTGGCCTCCTCATCCACGACAAGCTGCGCAACGAAATCTGGTCCTATTTCACTGATGACCAGGGAACCCGCGTGGAAGTAGAGGACGGCAAGGAACGCTATATTCTCTGGCAGGATCCCCGGCAGAATCTCTTCAAGGAGGAGGGGTCCTCCACCGAAGAGCCCGATCCCGTTAACCAGGCCTCCGGCCGCCTCGAAGCAGCCTTCTCTCCGAATGGCACCACCATAATCCTGGTGCGGACGGAAGCCGAAAGCAACCAGGCCGATCTCTACTGGTCTACCTGGGATGGGCGGCTCTGGACCCGTCCCACCGCCCTCACCGCCCTCAACACGGAGGCCGACGAGCGGGGACCGGCCTTCTCCCGCGACGGCAGGTATCTCTACTTCAGCTCCGATCGCGAGGGTGGTCAGGGTGGCACCGACATCTACGTGGCCCGCTGGAACGGTCAGGAATGGACCGGCGTGGAAGCGCTGGGGACAACCGTCAATTCGCCCGCCCACGAAACCGGCCCCGCGCCCACCGCCGACGGGAAACGCCTCTACTTCTCCTCCAATCGCGACGGCACCGGCAGTGACATTTTCGTCTCCGAACGCCTGGTGGAAATCCCCCCGGAGAACGTAGAAGAAAATCCAGACGAAGCTGCTCCCCCGCCAGGGGAGAACAAGGAGCCTGCAAAGCCCGGGGAAGCAGTGGCCGAA
>Ga0310121_10003329_pt1 | contig 14705 bp, 17 predicted proteins | sample CB27_Tmax_986_MG_FD_203504 | JGI IMG/M metagenome (GOLD analysis project Ga0310121, IMG submission 203504) | Marine microbial communities from Western Arctic Ocean, Canada - CB27_Tmax_986 | ecosystem: Environmental > Aquatic > Marine > Oceanic | place: Canada: Western Arctic Ocean | collected...
CAGAGCCTACGCGTTCAATCAGGACATCGGTTCGTGGGACGTCAGCAACGTCACGGACATGTACTACATGTTCTACAACGCCACCGTGTTCAATCAGAATTTGAGCGGCTGGTGTGTCTCTCTCATCACCACCGAGCCCACTAGTTTCGATACTGGGGCAACCTCCTGGGTTCTGGCTCGCCCGGTATGGGGAACGTGTCCCTAGCCAACTCCGTCCCGGTCAAGGTCGGCGGGAACTGGTAGCCTGACACCGATGCGTGTGGGCTAGCACCAGTAGCTGTCCCGCTCAGACCCGCAACTCAGGACGCGCAGAACTCTGTCGGTAGGTGCGCTAGGAGGGTGTTAGCACGGTGCTAGCATGACTCCAGCACGACTTCGGCAACTTCGGTGGAGCTCGGCCCGTCAGCAAACACGCTGGACAGTCTGAAAACAGCAGTGATCCAGAGTCCTTACCTAACGGCTTCAGTTTGTCTCGCCGGACGGCAACCTCCCCCGTCAGGGGCACCTCATGATTCGGGAAGACTACGGCGGACCGGGCGCGCCTTTTGACGGCAAGGAGAATGTAATCGAGGGGATCTTCAGAAAGTTGGAGGCGATCAATTCACAGTTGATCGCGAACGTAGGCTGAAAGCAGACGCCGGAGGATCTACTGAGTGCCGCAGTTCGTTCTAATCTCGGACAGGCCCCTGGACCTGGCTTGGGCTCAGGCTAGGGCCGTGGTAGCCTTCTCCGAGCCGCCCCCAAACAGTGTCAGAAACAGTGCCAAACCCTACGGTATGCTGGCGGTTGCTGACGGTTGAAGGAAAACCGAAAGCCCAATGAAATGGCGGGTTTCTGTTGCTGGCGGTTGGTCGTCCACCGCCTGGCGAACATGAGCCACGAGTTGCGCACCCCGCTCAATTCGATCATCGGCTTCGCGAACGTCGTCCTCAAGAACAAGAAGCAGCACCTCGATCAGCAGGAGATGGGCTTCCTCAACCGGATCGTGGTGAACGGGCGCCACCTGCTGTCCCTGATCAACGAGATCCTGGACCTGGCCAAGATCGAGGCCGGTCGCATAGAGCTCGAGATCGTGGCAATGGACATCGGCGCGCTGGTGCGCGAGACCATCCAGCAGCTCGATGGTCAGATACGCGACAAGGACGTCAAGCTGGTGGCGGAGGCTCCCGACATGAACCGCCCGGTCGAGACCGACCCGCACAAGCTCAAGCAGGTGATTATCAATCTGGTCGGCAACGCGCTCAAGTTCACCGAGCACGGGTCCGTGACCGCGCGCGTCGACGCGGAATCGGACGGAACACCCTTCGCGATCCGCGTGATCGACACCGGGATCGGGATCCCGAAGGACCGGCTGGAGGCGATCTTCGAGGCCTTTCAGCAGGCTGACGGCAGCACCACCCGCCGATTCGGCGGTACCGGCCTCAGGCTCACGATCTCGCGATCGATGTGCCAGCTCATGGGATACAACCTGCACGTGGACTCCGAGGTCGGCCAGGGATCGGTGTTCAGCATCGTGATGGCTCCGCAGCGCCACGAGGGGAAGGGCGAGCAGCCGCCCCCGCACGAGGTCGCGCGGCCGGCTGCGCAGGTGGCCGCCGCGGGCGCGCTGCGTGCCTTCCGCGTGCTGGTGATGGACGACGAGGCGGACTCGCGCGTGCTCATGTCCCACTACTTGGAGGGAGTTCGGCTGCTCGGTGCTGACCGCCCCGGGGGCCATCGAGGGGATGGAGATTGCGCGCCGCGAGCACCCGGACCTGATCACCCTCGACCTCATGATGCCCGGCATAAACGGCTGGGACGCGCTGAAGGCCTTCAAGAAGGATCCCGAGCTGCGCGACATTCCGGTCGTGGTCGTGAGTGTCCTCGCGGGCGAGGGACGGGGCCGGCTGCTCGGCGCGGTCGATTTGGTGACCAAGCCAGTGGAGCGCGAGGATCTGCTGCGCGTGCTCTGGCGCAACCTGGTGCGCCGGCAGGGTGCGCGCGTGCTGGTGGTGGACGACGACCCGTCGGCGCGGGAGATGCTCACGCATCACCTCGAGAATGCGGGGCTCGAGGTCCAGGGGGTGACGAACGGGCAGGAGGCGCTCGACGCGGTCAACCGCGAGGCGCCCGACGCCGTGATCCTCGACCTCCAGATGCCGGTCATGGACGGCATGACGTTCTTGGACCGCCTCCGGTCGAGCCCCTACCACGCGGGGCTGCCGGTGATCGTGGTCACCGGCAAGGAGCTGAGCCCTCGCGAGCACGAGGAGCTGGCGGAGAAGGCCTACCGGGGTGATCGCCAAGGGCGACGGCGGCGAGGAGCGCCTCAAGGAGGTACTGGGGACCCTCTTCCCGATCGGTCACGCGAAGCCCTGAACCCCGCCGCGGCCGCAGGGTAACGGCGGCCCCATGCCTCGCTTTCGCCACGAGATCCGCCTTCCATTTCCGCCCGCCGACGTATTCGCGTGGCACGGGCGGACGGGCGCTCTGGAGCGGCTCGCCGCTCCGTGGCTGACCGTCCGCGTGGGCGCGCGGCGCGGCACGATCCGCGACGGCGACGAGCTCGAGCTGGACGTCGAGCGGGGTCCGGTGCGCTTCACTTGGCTGCTCCGCCACCGGGACTTCCGTGATGGGGAGTCCTTTACCGACGAACAGGTGCGAGGACCCTTCCAGCGGTGGGTGCACCGGCATCGCTTCGTGCCCGATGGATCCGGCACCCGCGTCGTGGACGAGATCGAATGGGAGCCGCCGACGGCGGGGGCGGTCGAGGCGCTCGCCACCCCCAAGGTCGAACGCGAGCTGGGCCGTGTGTTCGAGTTCCGTGAGCGGCGGCTGGCGCACGACCTCGCGCAGCACGCGCGGTGGGCGGCACGTCCCCGGCTGGCGGTGGCGATCACGGGGGCGAGCGGGCTGATCGGAACCGCGCTCACGCACGTTCTCACCACGGGCGGACACCGGGTCGTACCGATGGTGCGGAGCCGGGAGGCCGCCGCTCGCATGCCGGGCTCTGTCTACTGGAACGTCGAGGGGGACGAGATCGATGCGCATGCGCTGCGCGGGCTGGATGCCCTCGTCCATCTCGCAGGCGAGCCCCTGGTGCAGCTGCCGCGTTGGACCGCGGAGAAGAGACGGCGAATCAAGGAGAGCCGCGCGCGCGGGACCGAGCTGATCGCCCGCTCGCTTGCGGCGCTCGAGGACGGGCCACGCACGCTCGTGTCGGCCTCCGCTGTGGGCTACTACGGCGACCGCGGGGACGAGACACTCACCGAGGACGCCTCTTTCGGCCGGGGATTCCTCGCGGAGGTCGTGCGCGCCTGGGAGGGTGCGACACAGTGCGCCCGCGAAGCGGGGCTCCGCGTGGTCCTCCTTCGCACCGGTCCAGTGCTGAGCCCCGCGGGAGGGATGCTGGAGAAGGTGCTGATCCCGTTCGGGATGGGGTTTGGCGGCCGCATCGGAAGCGGCAAGCAGTACATCTCCTGGATCGACCACGACGACGCGGTCGGGGTAATCTACCATGCACTCATGGACGAGCGCATGCAGGGTCCGACCAACGTGTGCGCGCCCAACCCGGTCACGAATGCCACCTTCGCGGACGTCCTGGGGCGGGTGCTCGGCCGTCCCACGCTCGTGCCGGTCCCCGTGCTCGTGGTGAAGGCGAGCCTGGGGAAGATGGGGGAGGAGACGCTCCTCTACAGCCAGCGCGCCCGCCCGGCGCGGCTCCTCGCGGCCGGCTACTCGTTCCGCTTCGAGGCGCTGGAGGACTCGCTCCGCCACCAGCTCGGACGGGCGTCATGACCAGGATGGACCGGAGTGATCCCATGATCCCGGAGCCGCTCCCCCCGCTCGTGCGTGACGAGCTTGCCGACGATCCCGTCGTGGAATTCGACCGGTGGTTCGAGGTCGCGCGGGCCCAGGCGGGCTACGCCATGCCCGAGGCGGCCTGCCTTTCCACGGTGGACGACGAGGGCTACCCGGACGGCCGGATCGTGCTGCTCAAGGCGCGTGACGCGCGCGGGTTCGTCTTCTACACGAACCTGCGCTCCACGAAGGCGCGCGCGCTCGAGGCGCGTCCGCACGCCTCGCTCACCTTCTACTGGGAATCGCTCGCCCGCCAGGTGCGCGTGCAGGGGGACATGGAGCGCGTCGTGGACGCAGAGTGCGACGCGTACTTCGCCACCCGCCCGCGGGGAAGCCAGCTCGGCGCGTGGGCTTCCGACCAGAGCAGCGTGCTGGAGACCCGGGCGGCCCTGCTCACCCGCATGGCCGAGGTCACCGTCCGCCACGAGGGGCGGCCCGTCCCGCGACCGCCCCACTGGCGCGGGTTCCGCCTCGTGCCCCGGCGCATCGAGTTCTGGCAGGGGATGCCCGACCGGCTTCATGACCGGTTCCTGTACCGCCGTCTCCGGCAAGGTGAGCGCTGGACGATCGAGCGGCTCGCGCCTTGACGCGGGCTGCGGCCGCGGGCGCAAACGCCGCGACGGCGCGCGGCGCGTGCTACCGGGGCAGGAGCGCGGGATCGACCGAGCCGTCGTCGCGCAGGGGAGGGTAGGGCAGGTCTTCCTCGCGCAGCCGGCGCGCGAGGCGCGGATAGCTCCACTCGAAGAGCAGTGTCCGGTAGCGCTCCGGCTCCAGCCGGCCCCGCTCGTAGAGCCCGGCGGCCTGGCGCTGCCGGAACGCCTCGAAGAGCAGGAGCGAGGTGGCGACCGAGACGTTGAGGGAGCGTACCATCCCCACCGTTGGGATCACCACGTACTCGTCGGCCAGCCGGAGGCCCTTGTCCGAGAGCCCGTGCAGCTCGGCTCCGACGAGGAGGGCCGCGGGGCGGGTGAAGTCGACCGTGCGGTAATCGCGGGCTCCCGCGATCGGGTGTGCCGCTACGATCCGGAACCCTCGCTTCCGGAGCACCGCCACCGCGGCAGCCGCGCTCGCGTGAAGCCGCACCGAGACCCATCGCGACGAGCCCGCCGAGCTGGCCTCCGGGATCTCGAGCCCGCTCTGCGCCGGGACCGCGTGCGCCTCGAGCACTCCGACGGCGTCGCAATTGCGCAGAATCGCCGACAGGTTATGCGGCTTATGGACCCGGTCCATGAGGACGGTCAGGTCCGGCTGGCGACGGTCCAGAACCGCGCGCAGGCGGCGATAGCGCTCAGGCGTCAGGGTTCCCTCCCCCGCGAGGGTGTTATCTTTCGGTACCCTTCAAGATCGAGCCTACCGCAGCGTTACGGAAATCCCCGATGCGTCTCTTAGCTCTTGCCTCCGCGGGCGCGTTCGCCTGTGCCATTCTGTCCGCGTGCGACTTCGACGGGAGCGGTCTGGAGATCGTGCCCAAGTTCGACGACCGCTTCTCCTTCGAGACCGACGCGGACATGGAGGAGTGGGACGCGCGCGGGCTCGACCTGGACGACCCACCGATCACCTGGGAGATCGCGCGCTCGACCGAGCAGGCGACCGAGGGGGCGCACGCCGTCCGGTTTCGGCTCGACAACCTGAACGACCAGGGGAAGATCTGGATCGAGCGCAGATACGAGGTGGCGCCGGATCAGGAGTCCGGGGTCACGATCACCTTCGATCTCGTGACCCCGGACTTCGGGACGGTGCACCTGTGGCGGAGGCTCGCTGGCGCGGCGCCGGACGCTCCGATGACGGCCGCCGATCTGATCTCCAGCCTGGACACCGGCAACGGCGAGCCGAGTGACGTCGGCTTCCAGACGGTGGAGAAGACTGTCACGGTGCTGACCAAGTCCGACGAGGACGGCGAGATGTTCGTGTACGTCGGGATCTGGGGCACCTCGGAGTTCTCGCGCACCTACTACGTGGACGACCTGCACGCGGTCTTCATGCGTGGTGGGCTTTCGGCGCCGAGCGGGCCGAGCCCGACCGCGGTGTTCTGAGGGCGTCCCTCGACCGCCTCGGTGATCGCCTCCATGTTTCAGCCATTGAGCCGACTCTCGGGTCACTTCCTTCGCGGCGGGGAAGCGGCGTAGGATGGAACCGGAGGTCAAGCGCCGCCGGGGTGGCGGAACGGTATACGCAGGGGGCTTAAAACCCCCGGGGCTTCGGCCCATGTGGGTTCGAGTCCCACCCCCGGCATCTTCAACAGGGGCAACGACTGCCGAGGTTTACGAGGTCGTTGCCCTTCGGGTCTCCGGAGCCCGAATTGTGGCGTAATCGTGGCGGGTTGCGTGGATCGGGAATAGCGTGGACGAGCGGAAGGGGGACCATAGGAAGGGGCACGAGGAACGTGGACGCCGCTCTTGGCGGCGGCACTCCTGCTCGCATCTTGCAGCGGGGACGCTGCGGCTGGTGATCCGGCGGGCCCGATCGACGCCGCGCCCCCGACCGGAGAAGGGCCAACGGCTTGCATGCCGGAGAACGCCGCCTCCGAGTGGAGCTTCGCAGCGCTCGGTTCGGGAGCCAAACCGGCGCTCGCCCTCGGTACGGATGGGACGGTTCACGCGGCCTTCATGTACGAGGCGCAAAGCGGGTGGATCCGGTACGCTCGCCTTCGGGTCGGTGACATGCGGGCCGGCACGCTGGAAGCCATCGACGCGGGCTACTTCTACGGCCCCATTGACATCGTTCTCGACTCGAACGATCAGCCGATGGTGCTTTACCACGATCACACGTTAGAAGATCAGGTGCTTGCGCTCCGGGACGCGGGCGCGTCCTGGTCGCTCCACCCGATGTCGAATACCGGGCACGATGGCTGGTACAACGCAGGCGCCGTCGACGCCACCGGGACACTCCATACGGCCACCTACGACCCCAGTGGGTTCTCCGGCCAAGGCGTCATGTACGGCGCGTGGGACGGCGTTACGTGGGCAATCGACGTCGCCGCGCCCGGAAGCTTCGACTACGCGGGTGGCATGGCGATCGCGCTGACCGCTAGCGGCGGCATCCACATCGTTTTCTTCGATGACGTGGCGCGGCAGGCGCGCATCACCACACGACCTCCCGCCGGTGCCTGGGATGTGACGACGATCGAGGCTATAGGCGGCGAGCTCGAGACAGGCCGCTTTCCCGATCTCGCCCGACGGCGAGACTCTGCACGCGGTATACCTCGCGCGGAGCGAGGAAACGCGGGGTGTAATCCGGTACGCCAAGGGTGTGCCGGGTAGCTTCCAGATCACCGACCTGGTCGACGTGTCCGACTTCTCCATCGGCTTCGACGGCGCGCGGAATCTGGCGACGGTAGATCTGGATTCGAGTGGAAGGTCGATCGTGGCAATCCAGAGCCGATCTCAGCTGCTCGTCCTGCGCGTGCTGGACGGTTCCACGGAGACGCTCGCGGACTTCCGGACTGCCGCCGGCACGGAATTCAAGCAGCAGACCGACGTCGCCGTCGACGATCAGGATCGCGTGCACGTGGTGTGGTGGCAGTCCGGGGGAGTGCCGGGCACGGTCTGCCACGCGCTCAACTTACCGGGGCCAAAACTAGATCACCCCGGGTTTACCGGAGACCGATTGGTTTGAGTGTCTCCAGCTCCTCGGCCGCCGCCCGCGTCGCGGCCGGGCTGGCGGTATTCGAAGACCTGAACCCGGCCGAGTATCTAGTTGGAGCGGCTCCACCTTTAGTCAGTCTTGAAGCTACCAATGTAACTATTTCCGTTGAAGCCGATCAGACTGTGAACCTCGTATTCAATGGAACGTCTGCCGAGACCGTGGTGGAGGCGAACACCCCCCTGGAGGGGCTTTCCGGACTAGCAAGCAGCCGTCGGTACTTCATGTTCATTCTGGAGGGCGTAGCGACTGACCTCAGCTTCACGACGTCCGGAGGAAGCGGTCAGTTCAGTCTCTGCGTGTTCAGGGCCGATATCGATTTCAACGAATGCGTCCTAGGGTCCGAGGATGTCGTCGAAGTCCCGGCCGCACCTTCCGGTACCTGGACGATCTTGCTGGAAGGATTATCGGAATTCAGCGGGGTCACGCTGGAGGTGGCTACTCCGGGGTGAGGTGGGCGAGGACCCCCCCTTACCACCCTGGGAGGCCGGGGTGCGAGCACCCCGTGCGCATTCGGCGCAGCTGAGGAGCAGCCCACCGGCTCACGCTTTCTCCACCCGGAGCGCCGGGTTTTCATCAGGGCGGATGCGGTTCCGCTCGTCAACGAACAAGAGGCGCGGCTCGTGTTCCGTGAGCTCGGCCTCTTCGAGGTCCGCGTACGACAGGATGATCACCGTGTCACCCGGCTGGACCAGGCGGGCCGCCGGTCCGTTCAGGACCACCTGCCCCGACCCCGACACGCCCCGGATCGCATACGTCTCGAAGCGCGCACCGCTGCCGACGTTCAGGACGTGCACCTGCTCGAAGGGAACGATGTCCGCCGCCTCCATGAGCAGGGGGTCCAGGGTGATCGAGCCCTCGTAGTCGAGAACGGCGCCGGTCACGGTCGCCCGGTGGATCTTGGACTTGCAGAGCCTGCGTCGCATGGCAATCCCCGCCTCCTAGATTTCGTCGGTAAATCTAGCAGCCCCCTCCCTCCCGCACTGCATTACCCTCGGTCTGCGTCCTTGTCCCCGGCAGGGTGTTATGTAGCGGCGTGCCCACCCCGTACCGCGCGCCGGTGCTTGAGCCATTCCCAGCCGAGCGGACCCACCGAGATCAGGATGATGGCGATCATGACCAGCCCGAAGTTCTCCTGCACGACCGGGATGTTCCCGAAGTAGTAGCCTCCCAGGACGAAGATCCCGACCCAGGCCAAACCCCCGGTCACGTTGAAGAACAGAAAGCGTGGGTAGGACATGCTGGCCGCTCCCGCGACGAAGGGCGCGTACGTGCGCACGATCGGGACGAAGCGGGCTAGCACGATGGTCTTCCCTCCGTAGCGCTCGTAGAATCGGTGGGTGCGCTCCAGATACTCGGGCTTCAGCACGCGGTAACGGCCGTCGAAGACGCGCATCCCCACGGCCGATCCGATCGCGTAGTTGATGCTGTCTCCCACGATCGCCGCGGCGGTCAGCAGGAGCAGCAGAACGGTGGGATTGAGGCCGCCCGAGCCGGCCGCTAGCGCGCCCGCCGCGAAGAGCAGGGAGTCGCCGGGCAGGAAAGGGGTAATCACGAGCCCCGTCTCGCAGAAGATGATCAGGACCAGGATCGCGTAGGTCCAACCCCCGTACTCCGTCGTGATCGTCGCCAGGTGCCGATCGATGTGGAGAAAGAAATCGGCGATCTCCACCAGGTAGTCCATGAACGGTCGGCCCCAGGCTCGGGGAACGGGACCGCGAAGCGCGCGGCGCACGGCGCACGGAACCTCAGACGTGGCCATCCGGGGCACAAGTCTTGGCGCCGGCGCGCACCGGGCACGACACACCGGGTGAGGGCTCGCGGCTTCCGGGGTCGAGCCCGACCCCGGAGCCCGGCGTCTTGCCGAGCGCGCCTCGCAGCGCTGACCTTGGGACGTGCACCGCGAGCCGCGCGCCCCCTACCTGCTGCTCGGAGGCGCCGCCCTGGCCGTGGGCCTCCTCCTCCTGATTCCCCTCCCGCCCGGGCTCTGGCACGACGACGGGGTCTACCTCCAGTTCGGCCGCGCGCTCGCCAGGGGGGAGGGGCTCGCGTACGTGGGGGTGCCCGGCGACCCGGCCTGCCGCGCGGGGGTGCTCGCCCGGGGCACGCTGTGACCCTTGCGCGGGCGCGGCGCCCGCAGGTGGCTTGCACCGGTGCGCGCCCGTATGGTGTGCGCCTTTCGCCGGCCACTGGATGACCCGCACCCGACCGCGGAGCGCGACCGCCCCATGGATCTGCTGACCTGGCTCAAGGCGTTCGTGCTCGGGGTCGTGGAGGGCGCGACCGAGTTCATCCCGGTCTCCTCCACCGGACACCTGATCCTGGTGGGCGAGTGGCTCGCCTTCGAAGGCGACGCGGCCGTCACCTTCAGCATCGTCATCCAGCTCGGGGCGATCCTGGCGGTGCTCTGGCTCGAGCGCCTCAAGGTGATCCGCTCGCTCGCGGGCTGGCGCGACGATCCCGTGGCGCGCCGCTTCCTGCTGAACCTGGCGATCGCGTTCGTTCCAGCCGCCACACTCGGGTTCTTCATCCACGACTTCATCACCGAGCGGCTCTTCGATCCCGTCGTGGTCGCGGTCTCGCTGGTCGCCGGTGGAGTCGCGATCCTCGCGATCGAGCGCTGGCACGGACCGGCCACGAGCTCCACGGTGGACGACCTCACGCCGTGCCAGGCGCTGGGAGTCGGGCTCGCGCAGACGCTCTCCCTCATCCCGGGCGTGTCCCGCTCGGGAGCCACGATCATGGGTGCGCTCGGCCTCGGAGTATCGCGGGTGGCGGCGACCGAGTTCTCCTTCTTCCTCGCGATCCCGATCATGTTCGCGGCGACCGGCTACGAGCTGCTCGGCAACCTCGACCTGTTCTCGCCCGAGCTGGTCCCGGTTTTCGCGATCGGATTCTTGGTATCGTTCGCGTCCGCGCTGCTCGTGGTGAAGGCCTTCCTCAGGTTCGTGAAGCGCCACACCTTCGTGGCGTTCGCGTGGTACCGGATCGTATTCGGGATGGTGCTGCTGTGGTTCTACGCGCGGTGAGAAGGCGCCGTGCTCAGAACGTGACCGACACCTCGAAGGGGTAGGGGACCGGGCGGTTGGCGGCGTCCCGGGCGGGGCGGAAGCGCCAGCCCAGCGCGATCCGCCGGAGCTGTTCGTCGTAGCTCCGGTCGCCGCTCGAGACCACCACGTCCGCCGAGCGTACCCTCCCCGCGCTGTCCACCTGGAGGAGAACGCGGGCGGCCTTGCCGCGCACCGACGCGGTGGCTGTGGGCGGGACGAGAATCGTGAGAGGAGATGGGGGGCGGATGCCGTCGCCGGCTCCACCTCCCCCGGAGCCCTGTCCGACTCCCGCGCCCGTGCCGGGGCCGCTCCCCGCGCCGGCGCCGCCCCCGGTCCCACCCCCTACGGCCGGAGCACCCTCCTGACGGACCCCGCCCGGGGGAGGAGCGGGGGCGGGAGGGGCGACTGGGAGCGGCTCCGGCGAGACGGGCGCTTCGAGCACGAGATCGACCGTGGGGATGTCGGGCTCCTCGATCTCCAGGGACGCGGGTGGGGCTGGGAGGTCGGGGTCGGCCTCGGAGCCGAGCGATCGCAACGCGAGCTGGATGGGTGCGGGCCCGCCCCCGCCTCCGGCTTCCTCCGCGAGTACGGTGAAGACCCACCCCGTCGCTCCCGCCCGAGGGGGCGACGGCTCGATTCGCACGAGCAGCGCGAGCCCCAGGGCGTGCAGTGCCGCCGACGCGCCCAGCGTCAACGCCCAGGCTCGTCGCTCCCCGCGCCATGTGACGGTCGGGAACTGCCTCACGCGGGCCGCTCATCCTGGATCTCTGGGAGCGTCTCGATCATCGACAGCTCATACACCGATTGGGGCGTCGTCGGTCACCGGGCTAGAGGAGGCTACAGCGGTCTCGCATGCGGCCGATGAAAAACGGGCGGCCCAACGGGCCGCCCGTTTCATCCGGAACGACATTGCCCGCAAGACGTTATCCCAGGCCGATCACGGTTCTGAGGGCATCGAGAACCCCCTCCCGGCTCACCGCGGTCGGCGTGGCGTGCACGCGTACTAACCAGGGCGCGAGCACGAGCGAGACGACGCTCATCAGCTTGATCAGGATGTTCATGGACGGGCCGGCGGTGTCCTTGAAGGGGTCGCCGACCGTGTCCCCGACGACCGCGGCCTTGTGGGCGTCGGAGCCCTTGCCCCCGTGGGCGCCCTTCTCGATGTACTTCTTGGCGTTGTCCCAGGCCCCGCCGGAGTTGGCCATGAAGAGCGCCATGAGGACGCCGACCAAGGTGACGCCGGCGAGCAGCCCGCCCAGCGCCTCGATGCTCACGTAGCCAACGACCACCGGCACCGTGACGGCGACCAGTCCCGGCGCGATCATCTCGCGCAGCGCGGCCCGCGTAGAGATGTCGACGCAGCGGGCGCTGTCCGGCCGCGCGGTCCCTTCCATGAGCCCCGGGATCTCGCGGAACTGACGGCGCACCTCGTCGACCATGCCGCCCGCGGCGCGACCGACGGCCGTCATCGTCAGCGCCGCGACGAAGAGCGGGACGACCCCGCCGATCAGCAGGCCGATGACGACGGCGGGATCGACGATGTTGATTCCGACCTCGCGCAGGCCGACCGCAGAGACGTAGGCGCTGAAGAGCGCGAGCGCCGTGAGTGCCGCGGAGCCGATAGCGAAGCCCTTGCCGATCGCGGCGGTCGTGTTACCGAGCGAGTCGAGCTCGTCCGTGACCGCGCGCACCTCCTTGCCGAGATGGCTCATCTCCGCGATGCCGCCCGCGTTGTCGGCGATCGGACCGTACGCGTCGACAGACATCGTGACGCCGACGGTGGCCAGCATGCCGACGGCGGCGATGCCGATTCCGTACAGGCCGGCGAAGAAGTAGGAGACCCCGATGGCGAGCGCGATCAGGAGCACGGGGATGGCGCACGACTCCATGCCGACGGCGAGGCCGTGGATGATGTTGGTTGCGGAGCCGGTATTGCTTGCCTCCGCGATACGGCGGACGGGCTTGCCGGCCGTGTAGTACTCGGTCACGAGACCGATGGCGATCCCGACGATCGATCCGACGAGCAGGGCCCAGAAGGGTCCGGTTGTGGGCAGGGCTTGCGCGGTCGTCGCATCGAAGATCCGGAAGCCAAGACCCCTGACCACGAAGTACATGACGCCGAGGAAGAGGCCCGCGGCGATGAATGTGACGTTCCGCAGCGCGGACGCGGGGCTGTACTTCTCGAGGACCTTCATGAGGGCGATGCCGACCAGCGAGGACAGCAGGCCCACCACGATCGTGATGATCGGGAGCGCGGTCGCCTCGACCCGGTTCGCCGCGTACAGCGGACTGGTCGCGGCGATCGCGATGCTGGCGATCACAGCGCCGACGTAGCTCTCGAAGATGTCCGCGCCCATGCCGGCCACGTCGCCCACGTTGTCACCCACGAGGTCGGCGATGGTCGCGGGATTGCGCGGGTCGTCTTCCGGAATGCCGGCCTCGACCTTGCCCACCAGGTCGGCGCCGACATCGGCCGCCTTTGTGTAGATCCCGCCACCGACGCGTGCGAAGAGGGCGATCGAGCTGGCGCCCATCGCGTAGCCGCTCACGATCTCGCCGAAGCGGACGAACTCGGCGTCCACGGCCGCACCCGCCCCACAGACGAGGTACCAGATGCCGATCCCGAGCAGGCCAAGCGCGGCGACCGACAGACCCATGACCGCGCCGCCGAAGAATGCGATGCGTAGCGCCTTGCCCGAGCCGGACTCTTTCGCGGCCGCCGCGGTGCGGACGTTGGCGCGCGTGGCGGCAGACATCCCGAAGAAGCCGGCGAGCACGGAGCTGAGCGCCCCCGACACGTACGCGACCGCGGTCGCGCCGCCGAGCGCGAAGAACAGCAGCACGGCGACCACCATCACGAAGACGGCGAGCACGGAATACTCGCGACGCAGGAACGCCACCGCACCTTCCTGGATGCGGGCGGCCACCTCACCCATCAACTCGGTGCCGCTGCTCTGCTTGCTGACGTAGAGGTAGAGCATGAGGGCGCCGAACAGTCCAATGACGCCGACGATCGGCGACCACTGGGCGAGCACGGTCAATTCCGTCACAACCCCTCCGATTCAGGATTTGGTTCGGCAAAATGGCGCGCGCGGCCCGCCGGCGGCGGGTCGCGCGGTGATCGCTCGAATGGTGCGATCGGCCCCGCGGCAGGCGGGTTCCGAGGCGGCAGAAGGCTATTGCGGAGGGTCGCTGCGGTCAATCTCGGGAGCGCGAGCCCGTGAGCGACGACCCGCTCCCCGTTTAGCGCTGCGCTACAGGGCGCTGCCGCCCGTGCTCGCGGCAGGATTGGCTGCGTGCTACGAGCCGACCGGCCCTGAGCCCGTGAGCCACCAGACCCGTCCCATCCGGCCCCGACGTGGCGCAGCCTTTCCCGATCGACCGCGGCGCTGACCCCGATGCTCCGGGCACGCCTGGGACCGCGGCTGAGCGCGCCGTCGGCGGAGGACGCTGCTCGAGGTGCCTGCGGGCTACGCCGCGCGCCCGCTCCAGCCGCTGGGCTGGGCCCTCAGCGCACGGCCGCCGAGTAACTGGCCTTCCGGACCGCCTCCACGAGGACACCGTCCGCGACCGTGTCCTCGGCGCGGACCGTCGCTCGCTTCCGTTCCAACGAGACGTCCACCTCGTCCACCCCCCGGACCACGGCGAGCGCCGATTTCACGGTCGCCACGCAGTGGCCGCAGGACATATCCGGCACGTTCAGCTCCACGGTCTTCATCGGGACTTAGTCTCCTACGCTGGGGCCACGCTCAGCAGGCGGCCTCGGGGGTCACCGCGGGCACCGCGGTCGCCGCACCCGGCACGAACCGGGCCGACGCGCTCTCCGGCACCGCAGCGCAACAGTCTACAGGGCGCAGCGCGGCGGCGGCCAGGAACAAACCCCGCACGAGGCGCTACATTCAGCCCCGTGATCCGCATGACCTTTCTCGGCACCGCCGCGTCACGTCCCACCGTCGGCCGTAACGTGGCCGCGCTCACCGTCCAGCGCGACGGCGATCTCATGCTGTTCGACTGCGGCGAGGGCACGCAGCGGCAGATGATGCACTACGCCACCGGCTTCGCCGTGGACGCGATCTTCGTGACGCACATGCACGCCGACCACTTTCTCGGGATCACGGGGCTCCTGCGCACGCTCGGGCTCCAGGGGCGGGAGGAGCCGCTCGAGCTGTACGG
>Ga0310121_10003331_pt1 | contig 14702 bp, 13 predicted proteins | sample CB27_Tmax_986_MG_FD_203504 | JGI IMG/M metagenome (GOLD analysis project Ga0310121, IMG submission 203504) | Marine microbial communities from Western Arctic Ocean, Canada - CB27_Tmax_986 | ecosystem: Environmental > Aquatic > Marine > Oceanic | place: Canada: Western Arctic Ocean | collected...
GCGCCTCAGGCTGCAGCAGCGCCTGCTCCATCCACATTCCCGATTCATCTTGCTGAAACACCCATACGGCGCCGACCCCACCAAAGCCCAAGGATGAAACAAAAAACAAATCCTCATAGAGTTGCCCAAATCGACCAAACGCCTCCTCCTCACTCACATTGTCGGGCTGAAGGATGGAGTCGAATTGCCAGTCGTCCCCCTCCCGGTGATAGGTCCAAACCGCACCGGTCGAGTTCTGGAAGAGGGTGCCTCCAATCAACATCGAGCGATCATCCGCGGCGATAAAGCGGCCGAAATAATCGCTTTCTTCTCCATGTGGAGGCGCCATTAGCGTACCGACCTTCTCCCATCCGTCGGCAGATGGTCCGTAGCGATGAATCGTGGCAGGACTTCTCCGGTCGAGGGGTTCCGCGATCAGGATCTCTCCATTTCCGATCGCGACCGCGGCGCCGAATTGCTGGGCTTGAAGGGGGGCGGCGAAGACCAGCGAGATCAGGAGCACCTTGGATCGTCCACTCATCGGAAATACCTCACGCTTGATTTGAACCATAATTCCACTCTGGACTGCAATACACGCCGCGAGGAGTTGGCATCCTTCAGCGGGGCGAGTCGTGCCGGAAGAAGTAGGCGCCCCCACCCGTCCCGCCAACTACCAAGTCGGTATCCCCGTCTCCATCGACATCGCCAAAGGTTGGGGTGCTCAGTCTCGGAAGACTCTCCGGAGCAGGGAAGGGGCTTTCCACTCGGGTGAAAGCGGGGTGGGACACATTTCCCTGGTTTTGATAGTAAACGATCCCGTTCGTCTCGGTCCCGACCGCCAGATCCAGGTCTCCGTCATCGTCGATATCGATAAGCGCCGGAAAGCTCCTTCGTCCGATGTCGATGTCCCGATACTCTTCGCTGATCAGCTGAAAGCGTGGAATGCTTCTATCGCCAGTGTTCTCGAAGAGATTGAGAGTACCGTCCGACTCACCCACGATCAGATCCAGGTCGCCATCAGCGTCGATATCGCCGAGGGCGGGGGTAGCGTTGCTGCCTCTCGGCAGCTGGACGAATACAGAGTCTTTCAACTGAAATCGGGGAGCTCGTCTCGAGCCGGTGTTCTCTATGTAGCGCAGATCCGCCCGCCAGGTGCCAAGGATGATGTCTAGGTCCCCGTCTCCATCCAAATCGCCGAATGCTGGAGCATTATGGTACGAACCATCCATAGCGATCCGTCCTGCCGAATGGAACTCCGGTGCAGTGGGCGTCCCGACGTTCTCGAACCGGAGCACATGCGATGTGGTGGAATCCTCAGGATCGATCCTGTTTCCAACAAGCAGGTCTAGGTCCCCGTCCCCGTCCAGATCAACGAACGACGGCACGCTTTCGCTTCCTACGTCTATCTGAGAAATGAACCGGCGAGTCTGGAGCTGGAATCCGTCGTCAGCGTTCTGAGTCAGGTGAAGGAGATTGTCTGCGGTCGTCATGTTTGGGTTGTACGCGCCGCCCAGGACTCCGATCAAGAGGTCGAGGTCTCCGTCTCCGTCCATGTCACCGAACGTGGGAGCGTTGTATCCGCTGGTCTCCAGGGGATCGTTGAGAGGGAATTGTTGTGGCTCAGCTCCCAGATCAGGCTCAGTACACGATCCCCTGTTCTCGATGAAGAGGAGTCCGGGCTCGAAGAAGTCCCCCCAGAAGAAGTCCACGTCACCGTCCCCATCGATGTCCGCCAGAGCCATCGTGTTAGCGCCGTGTCTCATCGTAGGAAGTCCACCGGAAAAGGGAGCTGGCCCGGCTCCGAGTGGCCCGAACCGCTGTGTGGGAACATTCCCGTTGCGAATTCCGTCTGGGCTCCCGACGAGCTCTATACCCTCGAACCGATCGGTAATGTGACGAAACTGTGAGGCGGTCGTGCCGACCCCACCGACTGCCTCGTAACGCGTAACTGTCCCGACCAATCGTCCTATCAGTAGGTCCAGCATCCCATCGCAGTCGATATCGGCTGCATTGGGGATGTTCTGTCGGTCAGAAAAGATGGGGGCACCCCGGTTGTCTCGGAGGGTGTCCGCAATCAGCTCGAAGTCCGGACTGAGTGGGCCACCCACGTTTCGGTATAGGCGCACATAGCTGAACGGTTCTTCAGCGAGAAGATCTTGGTCACCGTCGTTGTCGATGTCCACGAATCTGTACCATTCCCCAATACTGAGGTCAGCGAACATCCTGGGGCGCCAGCGGTACATTGGGCCCTCTGGAGTGTCCTCGTGCTCGAAGAAGAGGAGTTGGTCGCTCATCTCCTGTATGAAGAGGTCTTGATCGCCGTCAGAGTCGATATCGACGAGCTGCGGGCGAGGGACGTTGAACCCCCCGAGGAAGGGAATGTCGTACGGAATCCCATTGGGACCGATGACCTCGAACGGGGCAACTTCACGAACCCAGCGAGTGCCCGCTACTGCTGATGTTGTCTTGCCGGGAAGTTCCGAAGCAGGAGGCTGGTACACAGCTGAACAGCCTGCCACCAGGCTGGCGAATGCCAGAGCTAACCCACGTGGAATCATGGTCACTATGTGAGGAGATGGATGATTGTCAGGTTTCTGGGAGTCCCTCATTGCCCCACACCGGATGGAGCTTTTCATCGATCGCCTCTCGATCAGGATGCGTCAGTCCGGGTTCAAGTCGAGCCTTCCCGGCAAGCGGGAGGTGTAACCAAAAGGGTAAGAAGCGATGTGGAGTGTGGCAAGCCAAAGTTTCTTCCTTCCCTGCAAACGCAAGCAGTCATAGCTTTAACGACATGTCGATTCAAAGATCTTACCGATTCTTGTTAGGGGCACTCGTCCCATTCTTTCTGCTCCTTTTTGCTGTCATCCCGATTCCCATTGTGGCCCAACTTCAGGGTCCTTTGGTCGGGACCGTCGAGGCAGGTCTGCTTCTCAGACAGTTGGACGGCGAGAAGAGGGTCCTGATGATCGGGGCTCATCCTGACGACGAGGATACTGCGCTGTTGACAGCGCTTGCTCGTGGGTATGGGGTGCAGACGGCATATCTTTCGCTCAGTCGGGGTGAGGGTGGCCAGAACCTCATCGGCTCGGAACGCAACGAGGGGTTGGGACTTCTTAGGACCGGTGAACTTCTTGCCGCGCGATCGATCGATGGAGCGCGACAGTTCTTCTCCCGGGCCTTCGACTTTGGGTTCTCAAAGAGTGCCTCGGAAACCTTTAGTCACTGGCCAGAGGAGGAACTGGTCCGGGACGTGACCTGGGTTGTCCGGACCTTCCGGCCTCACGTCATTCTCTCCGTGTTCACTGGGACTCCACGGGACGGTGCTGGGCAGCACCAAGCGGCAGGCATCTCCGCTCGCCGTGCCTTCGAGGTGTCGGGTGATCCTGCCCATTTCCCCGATCAGCTCGAACTCGGCGTCAAACCCTGGACAGTATCGAAGATCTACCAGCTGAACCGGTTTGGATCTGGTACCCCCTCTGTCGTCGTACAGACTGGGAAGCTCGACCCGCTTTTCGGTCGTTCCTATTTCCAAGTAGCCATGGACAGCCGGAGCCAACATCGATCTCAAGATATGGGGAGTGAACAAAGCCCCGGGCCTCGGACCTCGGGCGCCGTTCTCGTTACCGCTCGTGTGTCCCTTGACCCCGAGGGGGAGGATGACTTCTTCACTGGGATAGATACGACCCTTGCGGGAATTGCAGCAAGCGCCCGGTCTTCCAATGCACCAGCCCTGATTTCCCATGTAGCTCGATACCGAGAATTGGTTGCCGTGGCGGCCGCACTACTCCATCCGACTGATCCGATTCGCTCGGTGGCTGCCCTGCAGGATGCAATGTCGGAGCTCCGGGGGGCCCTTTCTTTAGCGTACGGTGCACCGGAGGGTCCGGGTAGAACCGAACTGCTGCGTGTTCTAGAGTCGAGGGAGAAGACGACAACACAAGCGCTCCTAGCTGCAGCAGGAGTAGTAGCTGATGTGCGGGTGGACCGCGACCGGATCGTTCCCGGGGAAGAGGTCGGAGCGGAAGTTATCATTTGGAATGGGGGTTCGCGCAGCGTTACGGTGGCGGAGGTAGGCCTAATCCTGCCCGAGGATTGGGAGCGGCCCGACGATGTGGAAGCTACTATGACATTGGGCCCCGGTGAGATCCGTGAGTGGCGATTCTCGGTCCAGGTGCCTCGCTCTGCTGAGGTCTCGCGCCTGTATTTCCTAGGAGAGGCTCGGGACGAAAGCCTCTATAACTGGCCGAGCGACGCCTCGGTCATGGGAAGCCCCGGCAACTCTCCGCTGATTGTCGGTCGCTCTGTTCTGACGATTGATGAGGGCGACCCCATTACGGTCCAGCGAGATGGCAGTCATGTGGGAGTTGACCAGGCCAACGGGGAGTATCGGCTACCCATTTTCGTAGTCCCAGAAATTTCGGTGGTGGTAGAACCCCGAGTCGCAGCCTGGCCAGCCGGTGAAGTGGCTGCACGACCAGTGGCGGTGAGGGTCTCTAATTTCTCACAGGTGGAAGCTGAGGGCGAAGTCACGCTAGTTGCCCCTGCGGGATGGGAAGTTACTCCAGGTAGCTATCCGGTTTCTGTTCCGCCGGAGGGTGGTGAGATGAGCTATAGCTTCCAGGTCCGTGCGGGGCGGGGTGCCGAACAGGGTAAAGCCACCTTTCAGGCCGTTGTTCGTAGTGGTGGGCGGGACTACGAAGAGGGAGTCGCTTTCATCGACTATCGCCATGTCGATCCAGTGCCGTTGTTCCAGCCTGCAGAGTTTACCGTATCGTACTTTGAAGTGGGGGTTTCTTCGGATTTGCACGTAGGGTACGTGATGGGGCCAGGAGATGTGGGGCCTCAAGCCCTAGCTGACCTGGGCGTTCAGGTTGAGCTGCTTGGACCCGAAGAGGTTCGCTCGGGTGACCTTGGCCGATTTGACACCCTTGTCCTTGGAATTCGCGCCTATGAGACGAGAGAAGATCTCCGGAACTCTAACGAGAGGTTGCTCGAGTTTGCTCGTGATGGAGGTACGGTCATTGTGCAGTACAACCAGTACCAGTATCCGAGTGGAGGGTTTGCACCTCTGCCTGTTGAGATCTCCCGGCCACACGACCGGGTCACGGACCCGAACGCTGACGTGACATTCCTCGAGCCCAATCATCCCGTCCTCTCCACTCCCAACCAGCTCTCAGAGGACGATTTTGATGGATGGGTGCAGGAGAGAGGACTCTACTTCCTAAACCGTTGGGATGACAGATACACAGCCCTCCTAGAGATGGCGGACCCGGGGGAGGAGCCTAAACGGGGCTCGCTCGTCGTTGTCCGGGTGGATGAGGGTGCGTACGTGTACACAGGTCTTGCGCTCTTCCGACAATTCCCAGCGGGGGTACCGGGGGCCTTCCGACTGCTTGCGAACCTCGTTTCCCTTCGGGGAGCTGACCTCGTTCCGGTTCTTTAGTTGGCTCCGACCGTTGCCGCCCCACTCCACCACCCATTTGCATTCTGCCACGCAAGGCCGCCCACTAATGTGCCATCCGGTGCGTGAATGATCCTTCAGCAGTATTTGGGCTGATTTTCCGGTCTAAGTGGGTGGTATTATGGGAAGTATGATTGTGAGCAGCCTTCATATAAATCTATAACTGCTTATCACTATTGTACTTGCTAAAGTCACCTCGAACTATTTCCTATAACTTGTCAGTCTTCTTGGCGGAGGAGGTTTCTAAGCAGTGGGATGAGATTCTAGAGCGGCGGTAGCAGTAGGCAGGGCTAAGATTTCCGAGCCCCCTTCCTGAAGTCACCAAGAACTACGCCCACTACGAGCACGACCACGGCGCCGATGACGTTCTGCCAGAGAAAGGCGATGTCCGTGCGGAATTCCACGAAGCCGACGACCGTCATTCCTGAGATCAGCCCCAGGAATGCGCCGCGCCCACTAGCGCGTGGGACCATCGCCAGCAGGAAGACGCCAAGGATCGAACCGTAGAAGAACGATCCAAATCTGTTCACCACTTCGATCAGTGATCCCAACGTGGCCGCATATATGGCCACGACACATGCGAAGAGACCCCAGAACACCGTCGCGCCCTTCGAGACCTTCAGGTAGTGAGCGTCCTTGGCCTCGGGCCGGATCCAGCGGCGGTAGAAGTCGATCACGCTTGCTGTCGCGAGCGCGTTCAGCTCCGCCGCGATGCTCGACATTGCCGCGGCGATCACTCCCGCGATGAAGAGCCCCGCGAGACCAATCGGCAGCTCTGAGAGCACGAAGCGGGGGATAATGTAGTTGACGTCCTCGGTCGCTTCTTCGGTCACTTCACCCGCGAGGGCAAGCGCATCGCTGCGGATCGCCTGAATATCGGCTTCGCGAGCGAGGAACGTATCCATGGCCGCGGCCTCGCTCGGCGCGTCCTCTGCATCGGCGACCGAGAAGGCTGCGTCTGCGCGCAGTGTAAACGCTTCCGCGTAGCGCTCCCCCAGTTCCGCGTATACCTCGCCGCGTTCGGCCTCGACTGCAGCCTCATGAGCCGGGTTGTAGAGGAGGGGTGGGGGAACGAACTGATAGTAGACGAACACTCCCACGCCGATCAGGAGCACGAGTGCCTGGAGGGGAATCTTCCAGTAGGCGCTAATGAGGAGCGAGTTCCTCGCTTCGTTGACTGACCTCGCGGTCAGATAGCGCTGGACCTGGCTCTGGTCCGTGCCGAAGTAAGAAAGCATAAGGAAGGTCCCACCAATCACGCCGGACCAGAAGGTGTAGGTCTCGCTCAGGTCGAACGAGAAGTCAAATACCTGTAGCCGGCCGGTGGAGCCTGCGATCCGCAAGGCGTCATCCGGATTAACGGGCATCTGGACGATGAGCACGGTCATGATGGCGAGCAGCGCGACAATGATCAGAACTATCTGCTTCACATCGGCCCACGCCACTGCCTGGACACCGCCAATCATGGTGTAGATGACAGTGGGGACACCGATGAGGGCGACGCCTTGCCAGACCGGCAAGCCGAACATCGCGCTGAAGACGACAGCAGGAGCAGCCAGGATTGTTCCGCACGCCATCCCTCGCGAGAGCAGGAAGAGGAACGCCGTGAGCGAGCGCGTCTTCGCGTCGAAGCGGCGCTCTAGGTACTCGTACGCCGTGTAGACGCCTGAGCCGTGCAGCAAAGGGACCAGTGTGACACCGAGGATCACCATCGCGAGTGGCAATCCGAGGTAGAGTTGCACGAAGCGCATGCCGTCCGTCGCTCCCTGGCCGGTCGTCCCGATCATCGTGATGGCCGAGAGTTGCGTGGCCATCACGCTGAGTCCGACCACCCACCAAGAAAGGGTCCTGTTGGCGACGAAGTATCCCGCGATCGAATCGGTGTCCTTGGACTTCCGAATGCCGTCCACGACCACATAGGTGAGGTATGTGCCGACGATCGCCCAGTTGATCCAGTGCATCTCTAGCAGCCCGTGGTAGAAGTGGGGCAGGGCACGTTCTGGATACCGGGGCCGCAAATCTGAAACGGAGTGAAAACACCATAGCTGTAGCTACGGCTATGAGCTTCGGCGACGACGTCCGCTCGGAAGACCTGGGTCGGACCGTGACGTCGTAACCCATAAACGTTCAAGATTAAATCAGTTATAGTGTTGGGCGCAGGGGGGTTGCGGTCCCATACGTAGTCTTTCTTCCTCGCCCGAACTCCGTTATGACTCGTCATCTGCCACGGGCTGCTAGATGTTGTAGCGGACCTGGATTAGCCAGAGCAGTGCCAATGCCACAGTCTGTACAATGAGGACGCGGATCAGCGTCATCCGGAAAGTCGATCCGTCCGACTCAGTGGAAGAGCCCTCTTGCGACATTTGCTCTCTCAGGTCATAGGAAGCGCTAAGCTCCCGGGTGTTTCCGTCTCGCGCAACTGCTGATCTGTCCGCGTGGAGGGTAGCGTCCACAAGCAGGTTCGTCGAACTTTCCAGATACATCGGAGCTGGGTGGCCCTAGTGAGGCCACCCTAATATGGTCTACTTCATACGATCAGGTGGAATGGGAACGAAGAAGATGGTTGCGGTAGGGCTCTTGGTACTGGGCGTGGTGGCTCTGGATCTGGCGACGAAGTGGTGGGCGCTGCAGAGGCTCTCAGATGGCAGTTCTTTCGAGGTGCTCGGTGGACTTGTCCCGATCACGCTAACCTTCAACCGAGGAGCGGCCTTCGGGCTCACCATAGGGAACGATCCCCGGTGGTTTTTCATTCCTATAACATTGATCGCCATTGCTTTCCTACTGCTTCTAATCCGACAATCCGGCCCGATGGAAGGGGCCCGGGCCGGAGCTGCCGCGCTGGTCCTAGGGGGTGCGATCGGGAACCTCTATGACCGGATACGGTGGGATCGAGGAGTCGTCGACTTCATCGGACCGATCGACCTCGGGTTCATGGATTGGCCGATTTTCAATGTAGCCGACACTTCGATTACCTGCGGAGCAATCCTCCTCGCGGTTTCCTTCTTCAAGGAGGATGCAAGAAATCGTAGGATTTCCCAGAGTAAGGTGGCAGAGGAAGGGGAAATCGATTCAGCGAGGGGACCCTAGCCGCTTCCTCTCCGTCAACCCGCTGTCGTGGTAGATTCTCCACCTGGTCTAGGCGTGGTAGGGAGGAAGCGGAGGTATTCGACCCTCCGGCCTCTCATCTTCATAACTCTGAGAATCCCCCCGGGCAGCTGAACCTCTTCTCCGGTCTGTGGGATCCGGTTCAGAGACCCAAATACGTACCCGCCGACCGTATCGAACTGATCCTCAGGAAGTCCTAGGTCGAGGCATTCGTTCACCTCGCGCAGTGATACGGCTCCCCATATATCGGTGGCCCCTCTTCCGACCTCCTGGAACGCGATCGGTTCGTTCTCCTCGTGCTCATCCTGAAGCTCTCCCACGATTTCTTCGATCAAGTCTTCAAGGGTGATGAGTCCCGCAGTGCCGCCGAACTCATCCACCACGATGACCATCTTGCTCCGCGTCTTCCTCATCTCGAGGAGCAGTTCCTCGACGAGCTTGCTTGCAGGGGCGTATGAGACGGGACGAAGGATATCACGAAGGTCAGTCACGCCTTCACGATCTGCCCGCCAAAGGTCCCGGGCTAAGAGGAGGCCAACAATGGTATCCAGACTCCCTTCGAAGACGGGGAGGCGGAGATGTCCCTCATCCAACATCAGATCCTTTGCCTCGTCCACGGAAGCCTCGGACGGCACGGCTAGCACGTCGGTACGGGGAGTCATCACCTCTCCCACAACGACCTTGTCCAGATTCATGATATTCGTGACGATGCGCCACTCCTCCTCGTCCAGGGTCCCTTCGCGTCGCCCGATCTCCGCTAGCACCTCCAACTCAGCCCGACTTACGGTCGACTCTGTGGCTCTCCCCATCCTGAGAAAGCGTGAGAAGATGGAAAGGGGGAGAAGCACCGGTTTCATAATCCAAATGAGTGAACGCAGAACGTATGCGGTGGGTGGAGCCAGTGACTTCCAGTAGGTAGCACCCAGGGTTTTCGGGATGATTTCAGAGAACAGGAGGATCGTGAGAGTCAGGCCGGCCGAGAAGACTGCGATCCATGTTTCCCCGAACTGTTGTAGCGCCAGACCGCCACCCATGGCCGCCCCGACCGTATGGGCGATGGTGTTGAGCGTCAGGATGGCGGAGATGGGCTCGTCGATCTGTTGCCGCATCCTGTGGAGAAACTCACCCGCGCGATTGCCCTCTTCCTGGAGAAGAGCGACATAGGAGTGATTCACCGAGAGGAAAACGGCCTCCAAGATCGAACAGAGGAAGGAGGTTCCGAGAGAAATTCCCAGAACCCACAGGAGTGTGGTCATCGCTCACGAGTCTGACTGTAGCGCCCGTCAGGACGAAGGTGACGCTAGGCGAGTCGGGCGTTGAGGTGGATGTCGACCGCTGCGAGAGCAACGGAGATCGGACAGCCCTGCTTGGCTGCCTGCGCCTGATCCTGAAACGTTCCTTCGTCGATCCCCGGAACCTGTGCAACGCAGTCGAGGTCGATTCTGCCTACTGAGAATCCAGCATCCCCTTTCGTCAGGTGTACACCTGCTTCAGTTCGAACCGAGGCTGGCGTGTACCCAGCTTCGGCCAAGCCGTGTGAGAGCGCCATGGAAAAGCAAGCCGCGTGCGCGGCGCCCAGCAGTTCTTCCGGATTCGTACCCTCTCCAGTCTCGAACCGGGATGGAAAAGAGTAGTGACTCTGAACAGTGCCACTCTCCGTCGATACGGTTCCTGTCCCCTGAGCGAGATCACCCTTCCATTCGGCATTACCCCGTCGTACCGGCATTCGGCCCCCCCCTTTCGAAATCTGTGTTGCCAAGTAACTACTGGACTGTAATTCGGCAGAAACCCCCCTACCCGAGGGGGGCTGGTTCGGTCCACTATGGGAACCGAAAGCCATTCTTCGGGTTGCATCCCCTGAAGCTTTTGTAGAGACTTTTCCCTGCTTGACCATAGCCTATCGGGAGAGGGGGGCCAATTCGCCGGCCCACGACTCCTCTCTTTTCAGCTTACGGCCGTGTCGATTTGTTCATGCGATCCATCGGCTCTTCAACTCCTCACCTTCTACTCCGCTCTCTAGGCGCACTGGGGCGTGGATTCCGAGGTTTGGCCGAACATGCAGGACAGATCGGTCTCTTACTCGCGCAGTCAGCTCGCGCTACCGTGACCCTGCAGGTCTCTTTCAGGTCGGTCCTTCAGCAAATCTATGTAATGGGATGGCAGAGTATCCCCATCGTGGTGGTGACAGCTGTTCTGGCGGGGATCGTGACCAGCCAGCAGGGAGGCTATCAATTCCAGGGATCGATCCCACTCTACATCCTTGGGAGCATTGTGGTGGCCAGTGTCATTCTAGAGATGGGGCCGGTGCTCACTGCAATCGTTCTTGTGGGGCGAGTCGGAGCACGAATTACGGCCGAACTCGGAACGATGCAGGTGTCAGAGCAAATCGAGGCCTTCCACGCCGTCGGACGAGACCCGATTGCTATGTTAGCTGCTCCCAGGATCTTGGCAGGGATCATAGTGGTTCCCACCCTAGTAGGAATTGCGAATATCGTCGGGGTCTTGGCGGGGATGTTAGCCGCCAATCTTACCGCTGGGTTGGGAGCTGAGTCCTTTTTGTACGGCGCCCGCCTATTCTGGCATAGCTGGGATTTGCTCTATTCGTTCTCGAAGGCGCTCGTATTCGGGTTCGCGATCCCCGTAATCGCGATCCACATGGGATTCCGCACGGGAGGTGGGGCTGCCGGAGTGGGTCGCACGACTACGGCCTCAGTGATGTTCATGACACTGACAGTTTTGATTCTAGATGCCTTGTTTCCTCCCCTTCTGCTTCAGTGATGATCGAGTATCGGAACGTCTGGAAGTCGTTTGACACTCCAGTGCTCAAAGGGATAGATCTCGTTGTCCAGGAAGGGGAAATGTTGGGGGTCTTTGGTCCCTCCGGGACCGGAAAGAGTGTTCTCCTCAAGACGACGATTGGGCTTATTCCCTTGGACCGCGGGGACGTTCGGGTCGAGGGGGAGTCTGCATATCATGGGGGCCGCAAGGCGCTCCGGCGTATCCGGAAGAAGGTCGGTTACGTGTTCCAATATGCTGCTCTCTTCGATTCGCTGAGCGTTTACGAGAACGTGGAAATGGGGATCCCAGAAAACGAATTGAAACAGCTCTCCGGAAGAGAAACCACTCGACGGATCTGGGAGGCGTTGGATCTCTCGAACTTGGATCCCCGTGAGGCCCTAAGCAAACTCCCCGCCGAGCTTTCTGGTGGAATGAAGAAGCGGGTGGGGATTGCGCGCGCAGTAGTGGGACGGCCACAGATTCTTCTTTGGGATGAGCCGACTACGGGCCTGGATCCCGTGAACACGGCAGCCATAGAGGGACTCATTGTTAGGTTGTCCGAACAACTGAAGGTGACCTCAGTCATTGTGACTCACGACATCGAGGGCGGACTTGCGATGTGCGATCGTGTAACATTGCTGGACAGCGGAGGCTTGCGGTTCTTGGGCACTCCGGACGACTTCCGCGAGAAAGATGATACGGTGGTGCGGGCGTTTATTGACCGTGCTGCTGCGGAGGCAGCTGTTGCTGAAGTGAGCTACGGATGAACCTGTCAGGTCAATCCGAAGTTCACTCGGCACCGAATGAGGTGGAGTTGGATCAGGCAACTCCGCGACGGGCGGGTGGTCGCGAGGTCACGGTGGGTGCTTTCCTCTTGGCGGGGGTCCTGGCTTTCGGGGCGGTGTTGTTCCTTATGACGGACCCGGCAACTTTCCGGGGACGGTACATGGTTGGAACTGAGGTCACCGAAGCGGGGGGTATCCGTAGGGGTGATAACGTTCAGATGCGGGGCGTTAACATAGGCCGCGTTGACGAATTCGAGCTGACGCCGAACGGAGTCCTGATTACGCTCGAGATCGAGGGACGGTGGGGTATACCAGAGGACTCCTACACAGTGTTGGCCGGGCTGGATTTGCTTGGGGGCCGAACGGTTCAGGTGATCCGGGGAAGCTCTGATAGACTGGTCGGAGAGGGACAGATCCTACCTGGTCAGTCGGTTGAAGGGGTGATGGAAGTGGCTGGCACGATTGGAGAAGAAGCTCGCTTGACCATGGAGCGCGTGCGAGCCCTCATGGCTGACACGGCCGTGTCAGCAGTGCATACATCGATTCTCGAGTTAGAGGAACTGCTTGGGGCCCTTACACAAATCACCAAGGATCAGCGAGGGGATCTCTCTGAGTTGTCATCCTCGTTGTCCCGGTCGGCCAGCCGTGTCGAGGAACTTACCATGCGTGAAGAATTGGATCGTAGTCTGGCGAGAGCCGACTCGATCCTCGCTGAGGTGCAGACAGCAAGCGGAAGTCTCACCAATGCTTCGAATTCTTTGGAGACAATCCTTGATCGGATTGAACGTGGTGAGGGAACGCTCGGGCGGCTATCGGGGGAGGACGGACTATATGATCGTGTCGATACGGCGTTGGACGAGATCAGCCAGCTTGTGCGAGACATACGGGAAAATCCAGATCGGTATATAAACCTCCGAATCTTCTGAGGGTTCGACATAAACTCCCCCGAACCCCACCGTGAAATTACCAGGTAGTGGAGAGGTCCATGTTCGAGCACCGTTTAATTTCAACCACAGCAGCACCAGCTGCCATCGGCCCATATTCACAGGCGGTCGTGGCAGATGGATGGATCTACGTGTCTGGACAGATTCCCCTGATCCCTGACTCAGGTGAACTCGTTGAGGGGGACATTGTTGCACAGACCGACCGTGTTCTGAGGAATCTCACCGCCGTGTTAGAAGCCGCGGGAGGTAGCCTGAATACGGTAGTGAAGACCACTGTCTACCTTTCAGACATGGCAAATTTTCCTGCGGTGAACGAAGTCTACGCCGAGTACTTTGGCCAGCATCGACCCGCCAGGGCTACAGTCCAGGCCGGGGAGCTTCCGAAAGCGGTGGGAGTGGAGATCGACGCGGTTGCAAGAGTTATTCAGTGACTCAGCTCTATGGACGGACCGGAAGGAAGGGAACCGAATCCCCTGCTGCGATGACCCAACCCTCATACCACTGAGCCCGCCGTATGATTTGCCCGTTTGGGAGCCCCTTCCAAGTCAGGCTCTCTGAAGGGAGGAGGGGAGGTGATGTATTGCCGTCCACCGCAGGAGGGAAACGGGCCCACCCTCCCGCACCTTCGTCCGGCTCGTCCGTGTAGAACCGCCACTCAACACGGTGGATGAGGGTGTCCGGTCCTACCTCCAGCACCCCATCGAGGTAGGGGTCGTCCTGTTCCCGGGCACAGAAGTGGAGAACCCATCCCTCCTCGTCTCCAACTTCCAGCTGGAAGTCGTGGAGTTCACCGAAGAGGTCTGCGATAAAGTGCGAGGAGAAATCCGCTTCGAGTGGCGGATATCCCCAAGAGTCGTACGAACCAGTGTTATCCGTGCGCCGGACTGGAAAAGCGTAACCTTCGCGGTCAACCCTCCGGGTCCAGCCGAGGCGGAGCAGGGAAGCCGATGCCCGCTGCCCGGGTGCGGTACCTTCCACCCCGTTCCCGACAGAAGCTTGGCCGGCGAGGGTGTCCGTGCGCACTCGTGTGTAACTTGCGACACCGACCGTGTCCAGGCCGCCCTCATGTCGCTGTACCGCCATCTCCCAGATGTTCCTCGCCGAGCGGTCGTCACCGGCCCCACAAATATCCCGATCTCCGATGATTTCGAATCCCGGAAGGGGGAGGGGTGCTGGTGCGAGCACTATCTCAACGGCAGCAGTACCGGAGGACAGCTCTAGCTCAGCCGATTGGAATCCGAGGCGCTCAGCTCGCACAAGCCAACCGGGCACCCAATCATCGTCCGTTTCGAGTCGAAATTCGCCCTCGGCATCGGTCCGGTCCACTGCCAGAACCCGGGGGCCTGACAGGAGCTCGACCCGTGCTGCGACGACAGGTGCGCCCGACGGCTCGAGAACCACGCCTGCCACTACGACGGCTGGAAGGTGGAGCCGGTCAGGGTTGGCGAATCCAAGTGCCCCAAGGAGAAGGACCAGGGAGAATAGGATGGGAGTTGGTCTCATTCTGTCATGCAATAGATATTGCGGCATACTGCATTAATAAAGGGCAAGTTGCTGTCGGGTTCCCTCAGAGAGGGATAGTGGTGCGGAACGCTTTGGCCATCGCTGGGTTCGAGGGTTCAGGAGAGGTGATGTGACTTCGACGTAATT
>Ga0310121_10003332_pt1 | contig 14700 bp, 27 predicted proteins | sample CB27_Tmax_986_MG_FD_203504 | JGI IMG/M metagenome (GOLD analysis project Ga0310121, IMG submission 203504) | Marine microbial communities from Western Arctic Ocean, Canada - CB27_Tmax_986 | ecosystem: Environmental > Aquatic > Marine > Oceanic | place: Canada: Western Arctic Ocean | collected...
ATTTACAGGACTTTCGCAAAGAAGATTATCTTCTTGCTGTAGGAGATCCAGTTATAATTGGAATCTCAACGGCTGTTGTGAATGATGTAACCAACGGACAATTTAATATGTTGAAATGGGACAAACGAGAATATCGATACTACCCGTTAGAAGTCGATATATACCAGAAAGGAGAAAGAGATGACGGATGAAGTAAAAAAAATGATGGTAGAAGATTCAAAAGATCTTCTAGATAACGTCGATGTGACTAACCTAGCCGATGAATGTCAAAAGTTGAAAGACTTAGAAGACATGATTAAATCTGCGGACAAGCACTTACAAGATTTAAAGGCACAGGCTGATGAAATAGGATCCAAAGTGATTCCTGAAATATTAGCAGAGCAGGGTTTAACATCAATTAAACTTGCTGATGGATCAGCGGTGTCAGTTAAAAAAGAATTTAGGTGCACTCTTCCTAAAGATGAAGATCGAAGAGCAGCAGCCTATAAATGGCTTCGTGACCAGGGGTTAGCAGATATTATTAAAAACAATATCTTTGTAACTTTTGGAAAGGGAGAAGACGACAAGGCGAAGCAATTGCTGAACCTTGCGGCAGAAAATGGGTTCGAGCCACAACAGAAATCTGATGTGCCTTGGAATACATTAACTGCCCTATTTAAGGAGCGTGTCGAGTCCGGGCTCGACATGCCTTCTGAAGTCTTTAGTACGTGGATTAAAGACAAAACTAAAATAACTCGGAAATAACAATGGAGGATGAGTAATGGCTAATGAAATAAAAGCTAAATCAAATGGATCAGTTACCTTATTTGGTGACGATCTCTCCAAAGGTTTTGAAAATATGACGCAAGATGATCTTGCGTTACCTTTTGTCAGAATCTTAGGACAACTATCGCCTCAAGTAACTCAAGGTGATGGAAAATTTATAGAAAGTGCCAAACCTGGCATGATTTATAATACGGTTACCAACGATTTATTCGATGGTAAAAAAGGTATCAAGGTTATTCCTTGTTACTATAAAAAAAATTATCCAGAATGGAATGATAGAGGGGAAGGTCCAGGTGCGCCTGCGGCAGTTCATCTACCAAACAGTCCGGTAATTAAAACAGGTAAGAGGGAAGGTTCTAAAATTAGATTACCAAATGGTAACTACTTGGAAGAAACAGCTTCTTATTATGTACTAGTTGAGACAAAAACAGGAGCTTATACTCCTGCGTTGATTACAATGAAATCAACTCAACTAAATGTCAGTAAAAAATGGAATTCAATGATGAAAACCATACAAATACCTGACGGAAAAGGTGGATTTGCTATTCCGCCTATGCATGGGGTTGTTTACAATCTAACATCTACACTACAAAAGAACGATAAAGGTTCTTGGTTTGGATGGGTTGTAACACAAGACAGAGTTCTGGAACAAAAAGATAAATCTTTGTATTTAAGTGCAAAAGATTTTCAAGGAAATGTTTCAAAGGGCAACGTGCAAACAAAAGCAGATGTAGAAGAAAAATCTAGTACGGCAGCACCGTATTAAATTTATAAGGGGCCCGAAAGGGCCCTTTACATAGAAGGAAGAAAGATGTATATGGAGAAATTCAAAAAAATATTTAGTGGATTAACAATCGCATATGGACAATATCAAAAGGGTGAGCGAGGTGCTAACGGAAAACTTAAAGGAAAAGCTTTTATCGTTAGGAAAAACGTTACAGATAAGCTCTGGGAAGATCATCTCGCAGGTAATCCTCCTGCACTGGGCATTATCCCTATTCGAGAAGATAATAATTGTCAGTGGGGTTGTATTGACGTCGACGTTTATAATCTTAAACATCATTCTCTTGTTCAAACTATTCGGAAGTTAAAACTTCCTCTCATCGTATGCCGTTCTAAATCAGGCGGTGCTCACATCTTTTTATTTACCAAAGAATTTATTCCAGCCTCTTTAATGCAAGGCACATTAAAGAAAATAGCTAAAATTTTAGGGTACGAGGGCTGCGAAATCTTCCCTAAACAAACTGAAATACTTGTGGAACGTGGGGACACAGGTAATTTTTTAAACTTACCCTACTTTAATGGAACGAAAGGACTACGTTATGCTTTCAACGATAATGGCTCCGCTAGTACACTTGAGGAATTTTATAAGCTCTATGATGTTTTGGCTTGCGGAAGGCAAGAGGTGGAGAAAATTGAAATCGAAGAGAAAAAAATAAAAGAAGCGTTTCCTCTAGGACCTCCTTGTCTAAATCAATTAGCCAAGGAAGGTTTTGGAGAGGGAGCTAGAAATAATGCCTTATTCAATATTGCCGTTTATTATAAACAAGCTAAACCCGATTCTTGGGAAGATGAATTAGTAAAAGCAAATCAAACTCATATGAACCCACCCTTAAGTAATGGTGAAGTTCAACAATTAATTAAATCTATTAACCGAAAAGGTTATGACAAATATAGATGTAAAGATGCGCCTATCAACGCCGTCTGTCAGTCCAGGTTATGCCGAACTAAACGATTCGGTGTCGGTTATGGTGAAGAACAAATGCCGATGCTGGGTAACTTAACGAAGTACACGTCTAGTCCACCGCAATGGTTTTTAGATGTCAGTGAAACGCGGATCGAATTAAAAACAGAACAACTTTATAGTTCACCTCTCTTTGCATTAGCATGCTTAGATCAAGCTAATTTAGTTATACCTGTACCGAAGCCTAAAGACTGGAAAGAATTATTTTTAAAACCTTTAATGCAGAACCTACAAGAAGTAGAACCATTGGAATCTTTAGATCCTATTAATGAATTAACTTCTTTATTACAAGACTGGACAACGAATCGACAAAGCGCCCGAAGGCTGGATGATATTTTTAATAAGCTTCCCTACACAGATGATAAAAGAGAATTTACTTATTTTAGAATGGAAGACTTTTATAATTTTTGTAAAAGAAATCATTGGGAAATAGATAAAATTAAAACCGGAAACTTATTAAAAAGATTAAAAGATATTTTTGTAGAAGAAGAAAGAATTAGAGTAAAAAATCAACAACCAAGACTCATTAAAATAAAAGCGATGAAAAAAATTGATGCTAGTATTTCTAAAGTTAAATATCAGGAAGATGATTTTTAATGAAAACAATAATATTAGGACCACCCGGCACAGGGAAAACTACAACTTTATTAAATTTAGTCGATGAATTTATTAAACAGGGTATAAGACCCAAACAAATAGGATACTTTTCTTTCACTAGAAAAGCCGCTACCGAAGCTGCAACACGAGCTTCAGAAAAATTTGGATTAGATAGAGAAACTGATTTAGAAAATTTTAGAACCCTTCATTCTTTTGCATTTAGAAAACTGGGAATCACCAAAGAAAAAATGATGGGACCTGATGATTACAGAGAGTTTGGATTAAAATGTGGTATTCCTATTAAGACAGCTTCCTTTTCTAATGATGACGGAACTTTTAATTGTGATAACGAATATCTCACCATTATCAATACAGCCAGAGTTAAGCGCATGGATCTATTAGAATATTATGATTCACGACAAAATATACTGGATATAGAAAGAAATACTTTATATTTACTTTCGGAAGAATTAAAAAAATTTAAAAAAGAAAAAAGCTTAAAAGATTTTACAGATTTATTAGAAGACTTTATTCTTAAAGAAATTCATCCAAGCTTTGAAGTTTTATTTATAGATGAGGCACAAGACTTATCTCTTCTTCAATGGGATATGGTTCGTTGTATTTGGGCTAATGTAAAAAAAACCTACATCGCAGGCGATGATGATCAAGCTATATTTAAATGGGCAGGAGCCGATGTAGATCACTTCATAGCCCTAAAAGAAGAAGTGGACGATATTAAAACATTAGATCAATCCTATAGAATACCAGGGGGACCCATCCATGAACTCTCACAAAAAATAATAAATAAAGTAGAAAAAAGATACAATAAAATTTATAAACCTAGGCCTGAAGAAGGAATTCTAAAAAGATATTCAGATATAACCCAAGTCAATATGTCTGAAGGTAATTGGTTAATTTTATCCTCAGCAAATCATTTTTTAGATGATGCTAAAGATTTATGCGAGATTCAAGGATGGTATTATCAATATAGAGGAATCAACTCAGTCTCTTTAAAACTTTTACTGGCCTTAAATAATTGGGAAGCATGGCGAAAAGGAGCTCATTTAAATCATTTAGAAATAAGAAACATTTATGAGTATGTAGGATCAAATGTATTACCAGGATTTAAAAAAGGAAAAACCTTACAATCTGATGACAAATATACATTAAAACAATGCCAAGAAAAACACGGTTTACTCACAGATAAAATTTGGTATGGGGCATTTGAAGGACTCGATACAATCACAGAAAACTACATAAGAAACATGAGAGCCAATGGAGAAAAAATCAATAAAAATCCAAGAATAATAATGTCAACCATCCATGGTGCAAAAGGGGGTGAAGCAGATAAAGTTCTATTAATGCAAGACGTAACCAATGCAGCTTTGGAAACTTTTAGTCATGATCCGGATGAATTACATCGATTATTTTACACGGGAGCAACCCGAGCCAAAAAAGAATTACATGTATTAGATCCTAAAAATTTTGATCGAGCTTATATATTATGACACAAGAAAATGAAAAAAAATATTTCATTAATTCGTTTGGAGAGAAAATGGAATTAGAAGATAGTTTAAATCTTGATAATATTAAACAAAAAGCAGAAGACAGGAGAGATTATTTCCTTTCAGTGGTATATGAATGGGGAAATTCAGAAACTATTTTTCATATTGGATTAAAAAAATTTGTTAATAGAGATTCTTCCGATGGCCTAGAAGCAGAAGAAATCCAAGCTGAAAGAGCTTTTAGAACTTGGAATAAGAATAAAAAATATGACCAGTAAAGTTTGGAATAAACAAGTCGGAGGAAAACACTATAGAACTTTAAAAATTCAACCAAGTAAATTTGTGGTCGAGAATAAATTGCTTTTTCCAGAAGGATCGGTTATAAAATATATATGCCGTCATTCACATAAAGGGAAAAAAGAAGACTTGCTTAAAGCAATTCACTTTATTGAAATGATAATTGAAAGGGATTATAAGTGAGAACAATTCAACAACCTTTATTCACTCCCGAAACTGAGTGGGTAATGCCAGAAGAACTTAAAAATTTAAAAGGTATCAAAGAAATTGCAGTAGACTTAGAAACCAATGATCCAGATTTAAAAGAACTTGGATCGGGAAATGTTATTGGCAATGGACATATTGCCGGTGTTTCTTTAGCTATTGAAGGCTGGTCTGGTTATTATCCTATTCAACACGAACAGGGTGGTAATATGGATAGAGCTTTAGTTATAAATTGGTTAAAAGATTTATTTAAGCAAGAATATACTACCTTTATTTTTCACAATGCAATGTACGATGTGTGTTGGTTACAGGCTGCGGGTATAAATATTAAAGGCAAAATTGTAGACACTATGATTGCCGCCAGTTTAATTGATGAGAATAGATTATCTTATCAATTAAATACTTTAGCAAAACATTATGTAGGAATAGGTAAAGATGAAAAAGTTCTTTATAACGCCGCAAAAGAATATGGATTAGATCCTAAAAAAGAGTTATGGAGATTACCTGCAATGTTTGTAGGTCAATATGCTGAACGAGATGCTGAAGCAACTTTAAAACTTTGGCAAAGACTTCATAGAGAATTACATGATCAAGAACTAATCGATATCTTTACATTAGAAACACAATTGTTTCCTTGTTTGATTGAGATGCGATTTAAAGGTGTGAGAGTAGATCTAGAAAAAGCTCATAAAATTAAAAAAAATTTAATGGTGAGAGAACAAAAAATTCTCACTAAAATCAAAGACTTAACTGGTCTCCATGTAGAAATTATGGCAGCACGCTCAATCGCAAAAGCGTTTGACAAATTAAAATTACCTTACGATCGAACTGCAAAATCAAATGAACCTAGTTTCACAAAAAACTTTTTACAAAATCATCCTCATGAATTAGCTCAATCTATTGCTGACGCACGTGAAATAAATAAAGCTCATTCAACTTTTATAGATTCAATTACTAAACATTCACATAAGGGCAGAATACACGCCGACATAAATCAAATCAGATCTGATCAAGGTGGGACGGTTACAGGAAGATTCTCAATGAGTAATCCAAACTTACAACAGATTCCTGCGCGTCATCCGGAGTTAGGTCCTCTAATTAGATCTATATTTATTCCCGAAGAAAATTGTAAATGGGGATCATTTGATTATTCACAACAAGAACCTAGAATTTTAGTACATTATGCAAAACTACAGAATTTGCCTGGAGTTCATGAAATTGCAGACGCATACAAAGCTGGAGACGCTGATTTCCATAAGGTCGTGGCCGATATGGCAGGCATACAACGAAAGCAAGCCAAGACTATTAATTTAGGTCTAATGTATGGAATGGGTAAAAATAAATTAATGGCCGAACTAGGATTAATGAAAGAATCAGCAGAAAAATTAATTCGACAATATCATGCAAAAGCGCCTTTTGTAAAACAACTCATGGATAATGTTTCACGTAAAGCTAATGATCGAGGAAAAATTAGAACTTTATTAGGGAGAGCATGTCATTTTGATTTATGGCAGCCCGTTCAATTTGGAGTGTTTAAACCCTTACCTCTTGAACAAGCAAGAAAAAATTATGACGAACCTTTAAAGCGTGCATTTACGTACAAGGCTTTGAACAAATTAATTCAAGGATCCGCTGCAGATATGACTAAAAAAAGTATGGTAGAGCTATACAAAAATGGTATAATACCTCATATTCAGATTCATGATGAGGTAGATATTTCTGTAGAATCTGATAAAAAGGCTGAACAAATAGTACAAATTATGGAAGAAGCTGTTGTATTACAGATTCCAAATAAGGTAGACTATGAATCAGGTGCTAATTGGGGAGATATAAAATAGGAGGAAACTACTATGGAAAATATTATAAACCAAGCTAAACATATCTGGACTGACCATAAAAAATGGGTCATCGGGATAGCAATTATTATTGTAATTGCAGTCATAGCAATATAATCTAAAAAAAATAAAATGAGTAAATGGATTAAAAAGCAATGGAAAAAACTTGTGGATTGGTTCTGGACAGATTTTTATGGCCGAGATTAGGTGCAAAAGTTGTAATTGTCTATGCCATTGTTCTCTGCAAAATCACTCTGATATGTTAGGTATATGTCCGTGTGAGATGTGCAAATGTGATTCAAAAGGAATCACTGTAGATGAGACAAAGGAATGTGAAACATGCCAATAGATCTAAAAAAATGTTGTGGTACGCACTCAAAAGAAAAAGAAGACAACGGAGAGTGCTGTCAAACAAAAGAAAAAGACAACGCAGAAGCGTTGACGTATGAGAATGAAACTAAAAGGAGCGACAATGAATAAATTATTCTTGGTGTTAGCCCTATTATTTGCCGTGAGCGCCTGCTCGGTCGGCAAAAAATGTACCTATACACAAGATGGAACTAAGCTTTCATCTTACGTATGGTTTTATGGCGACAAACCAATCGATCTAGATAAAAACAACTGCAGTTAATATTCCAATGATGTGGACTGATTTTATAGATGTAATGAACTTTATATTCATTGCTAATGGTATGTGGATGTTATGGACGGCCTTTGCCCTAGGGGGAGCTTTTATATGGAAGATCAAAAAATGAAATTCAGCCCTGAACAATCTGTACAAATGCCAATGAAGACCGTGATCTCGCTGATTGTGATGGTCGCACTCGGCACATTTGGATTCTTTCAAATCCAAGAGAAATTGAATCAGCACGCAACTACATTACAAATTATGGAAAAAGATTTAGTAGAGAACACAGAGTTCAGAATAAAGTGGCCTCGGGGTCTATTAGGAAGTCTTCCGGCCGATTCGGAACAATTTATGTTGATCGAAGAATTATATAAACAAGTAGATAAAGTACAAATACGTGTCGACTCAATGTTGCATAATGAAGTTAATATTGAAGCTTTAAAAGCAGCTGTTGATGACCTACAAAGAGATGTAGAACGATTAAAAGATAAGCAAAGAGACTTTGCTAATGGGAATGCCCACTAATGGAAGTTGTAGTAGCTTTACTCATGTTTGTAAATTTTGAGATTAAGGAACATAGAATTCAACCCTCAATGAGCGTTTGCCTGAAAGGGAAGCGTGAAGCAGAAAGAACATATTCAGATACAGTTTCATATAAATGTATTAAAACTAACGCTGAAGTGAAAACAAATAATGATGGCTCAAAATACATCACGAAAATTATCCTCCAATGATAAAAGAACTAAAAATCCTATTGCAAAAGTACTTCGGTACTTCAAACCCCAAACCTTTAGAAACAAAAAAGCCTACACCCGTAAAGAAAAAAACTCACAGGGGAAAGCTGCATGGTTTAATCTCGGAGATTGGTAAAGACATGTTTAATGTTCGCGTCCAAATTGAAGTGGGTCGCTGTCCTTATTGTGACACCATCACTCAAATGATGAGCACTCGAATAGGTTATTTTAGATGTGGAAATTGTAGAGAAATTACCAGACAATATATTAACGGGCACATTGCCTATCTACCGGTTGACAACAAATCAGCCCTAGGTGATGAGCCTAAAACCTAGAGGCTACGGTTACGTTCACGTAAAAAATACTCAACGTAAACGTCCCGGCAGACATTCAAAATCTCTTTCAAAAAGAATTCCACACAAAAAACGCTCACGCGGGCAAGGAAAATAATGAAATATATTTTAATAATATGGGTATGCTCATTTATTCAAGGAAATAAATGTCTAGCCCCTATTGAATATCCAACGATGTACAACAGCTGGTATGAATGCTCCCGTGATGCGCATGTTGAATCTGTAAGGCTTTTATCTAAGATGGGATATAAAAATGTTAATGATTACAAAGTCGGAACCAAGTATCACTGTAAAACAATCAATATAATTTAAACTGTGACATAAATGTCACAGTTAATGCTGCCGTGAGCAAGAAAGCCCACGGCAAACAAAAGGTGTGAGAAGAACCTAAGTAATAACCTAAAAAGATTTTTCTTGCAAGGCTTGATTTATTATTATATATTCCCATATTCATGCATATTAATAATGAAAGAAAGGAAAAAAAACATGGCAGATCCTAATAAATATAAATCCTTATCAGTTACTATAACTGATTGGCAGGATCTAGGAGTAATTTCTTCTAGAACAAATAGGACCAGATCTAAAATGATCGCTCGACTAATTCGATTTTATAAAGAAAATAGAGGAGAGAAAAAAAATGGCAGAGTCGATAAAAAAGCAGGATAAATTAATTTGTCCTAACTGTAATGGAAATGGATTTATAAGAGTTCCATATCATTTAGCAAAAGAAGAAATCTGGGCTGATTGTGAAGAATGTAATTCACAAGGTCATACGGATAAAATTGTGGGAGACCCGCAGGCAATGAATGCGTTTGGAGATTAATGGCAGAATCAAACAGACCTTTAAACACAATGGATGAAGTTGCTTATCGTGAACTTCAACGAGAAAATGAAGAATTAAAAAAGAAAGTCCGAGAGGCTGAAGGAGAGACATCTATTGTAAAAGCAGTAGGAATGAACTCTCCAGAAATGAGAAGGTTAAAAAATGAGAACGCCGAATTACTTGCAGATAATAAAAAATTAGCTCACCAAATAGAAGATCGTATAGACCAACTCAGAAAGGCGGGCATGTAATGGGAACCGATACCGTTGCTTACATTGCGGGACTCTTTGATGGAGAAGGGTGTGTTACCTGCAAACAAAAGAAAACCAAACGCAAGGATCGTGGAGGAAAAATATATAATCAATGGTATATCCGTTGTGAAATAGCAATGACGGATAAACACGTCATAGAATGGATTCATGAAGTTTTAGGTTTTGGTTGGTGTGCAGAGAAAAAATATAAGGCACGACCCAAACATTATAAAAGACAATGGCGTTGGTCCTGTGGATATCAAGATGCCTTGGTATTTGCTAAAATGATTTGGCCTTATGTTCAAGTTAAGGTTCATGCCATTGAAAATATTATAGATCATTATGATGCTATTAAACCTGATCGAAAAAATGTTATTGATTTAAACACATATAGACAAAGGAAATAAATGGGAAGAGCAAGTAACAGTTTCACAGGTATGATTGGTCACGCTGCCGAAACAATTAATGAAGATAAAGTAACTCTTCCAGAAAAAGATCTCTGGGTCGCGGTACTTTGCCGAGCGGTGTTGGATGCTTGCAAAGGTCCTCCTGATTTAGATATGACGAGACCGGCAAACATTCCTCATAAAAATCTTTACGGTTATAATCGTCGAGCAGCGCGTCATTTTTTTACAGAGGGGGGTCCACATTTCAGACTTATTTGTGAAATGGCAGGACGCAATCCTGAATATATCCAAGGAAAAATACGAAAAGTAATTTTAAGAAAAAATGGTTGGAATGTAGATGTTCCTATCACCTCTCACTATCGACAAGGCCCTAAACGATCAAGGAGACCCAATGTATAAACCTTTACCTGATTCACTCACCATTAAAAGCTCGGACATTCATGATCTTGGACTTTGTGCCACAAAGGGAATTGGTCAAGGAACCGATTTAGGAACGACTCATATTAAAATTAAAGACGACGTTATTAGAACTCCTTTAGGTGGATTTATTAATCATTCGGATGAGGGTAATTGTGTCAAGACGGAACTTAGAGATGAGCGTTATACTAAAAAATGGAATCTTATTACTTTGAGAAATATTAAAGAAGGAGAAGAACTAACGTTGAAATACACGTTCTATAAAATATGAAAAACGAAAAAATTAAAAAACCCAGTCTCTACATGGCGATGCCGTGTTATGACATGGTCAAGATCAACACCATGATCTCGATGGTAAAACTCGTTGCACAGCTAACAAAGGCCGGCATTAAAATGGAAGTGAACACCATGAAATCCCCTTACATTGCTTATGCGAGAAATATTCTCACGGCGCGATTTATGCAAAGTGACTATGATTATTTATTGTTCATCGACTCCGACGTGGAGTTTGAACCGGAATGCCCTTTACGCATGCTGGTCGCACAAAAGGATATCGTCTGTACCCCTTACCGAATTAAAACGGCAGACCCGGCTAAGGTAAAATATACGACAACGGTTAAAGATACCCAGAACATCACCATTCTTCCTGGAGGACTCGTAGAGATTCTACAAGGCCCAGCAGGGATGATGATGATTCACCGACGTGTCTTTGAAAAGTTAATGAAAGAAAAACCGGAGCTGGAAATACAAACGCATCAACATAAAGATCTGTTTCCTAAAGACTTAAAAATTTTTTCCTTCTGGGACTGTACCTTTAAAGACGGAATGTGGACGGGAGACGATATTGCTTTCTGCAATTTAGCGCGGAGCGCGAACTTTAAATTATATGGAAATATTGAATCAAGTTTAACTCACCATGGAAGCTATGGTTATAAAGGAAAATACGGAGATGGATTTAGAATGAAGGAGGACGATGAAAAAGAAAAAAACCATGCATGAACTATGTAAGGAGTTTCCCAACAAATCGTATGCCGAACTAGAGAAGTATAGAAACGCGGACCGTCAGGAAGAAGCTGCGCAGATTCCTTTAACTGAATCTCAGAAATCTCAAGATCAACTGGAACCCATTGGCATTGGCCATAATAACCCACCGGAGGATAATGACATACGAGACTGAGGATATTGTAAAAAATATAGATCCTGCTGATGGAGTTGATTTATCTACTGTAATTTCTGACATTATGCCCAATCGATATTATATGTTTAAAACAGGAGGCCCTCATTTTTTTAGTAAATGTAAAAAGAAAGAAGTTGTAAGAGACATCTACTTACAAAACATCTGGCCTTTTATTTATAATGTTAAAGGTCAACGTGATAAAATTTTAACAGGTACCGTTGCGAAATCTAAACTCAATTATCCTACAGTCAGACTCTATCATAAAAGTGATATGGCTGAAAAAAGAAACTTTAGATCCATTCATAAAATTGAAACTCAGCTACGACCCAAAGAAATAGAATTTGGTATGCATCGCCTCACCGGCTTTGCTTTTATTACTAATCCTGATCCTAAAACCCATACCGTCATTGATCATATCAATAGTAATAAAGTCGATTATCGCGTTGAAAATCTAAGATGGAGTACGTTAAAAGGTAATAGTAAAGGGTGTGGAGGAGAAGTAAGCGATCCTGATATGGTCTATCAATTAATATCGGAACAAATTTGGTTTCATGAGATGGGATCTAACACAGTAAAAACTGTTAAAGATAAATATCAAGAATTTATTACTGATGGTAAATATAGTGAATACAAACAACAGTTAACATTTAAGGAAGAATTTGAAAGGAAACTCAGTGAAAAAAAACACGAAGTATAGATACCCGACGACGAAGCGCGAAATGATTGAAGGACAACGACACTACGACATTAATGATGGACAGTGGAAGTTGCCCTCAGTGACAACGATCCTCGATAAAACTCAATCGCCCGAGAAGCGCGAAGGGCTGAAATACTGGCGCCAACGAGTGGGAGAAAAAGAAGCATCGGAAATCGTGGAGCGCGCAGCGGCGAGAGGCACAGCCATGCATAAGATTCTCGAGCGATATATTATTGAACAAGGTTATTTAGATTTAACCGAAAATGGTTTGGAAGCCCATCATATGGCCAAGCGGGTGATTGAACAGGGCTTATGTAATGTTCCTGAGTATTATGGAACGGAATGTACTTTATATTATCCCGGACTCTACGCAGGATCAACGGATCTCGTGGGGATTCACAAGGGCGACGAAGCAATCATTGACTTTAAGCAAACGAACAAACCCAAAAAAAGAGAGTGGATCGGGGATTACTTTCAACAATTAGCGGGCTATGCAATGGCTCATGATTATGTCTATAAAACATCAATTCCTAAAGGAGTCATTATGATGTGTAGCAAGGACCGACTCTATCAAGAATTTGTAGTGGAGGGCGCTGAATTTAAAAAAGCGAAACATGATTTTTTAAGAAGGGTTGATGAATACTACGAAATGAAGCGCGAAGCTAAGGTGGATATAAAAGAGAAAGATTTTTTAACAACTAACAAAGGAGAAAACAAATGAGTAAAGAGTTAATTAGAGAAAATGGAAAGATTAAATCCTATCCATATAATGAAGCAGTTGAGTCGAGTAGATTATCTAAAATGGAGTTTCCAAAGCATGTTTGGATTACCCAAGAAAAAGAAAATGGAGAAATGCAGTATATAATTAATTACTACATTAAACCACACTTTGATTGTCCAGATTTAAAACATCCAAATTATTGGATGTTATATGAAAATGAATTTGATACACCTGAAAAATTGTTACATCAACTGGCCCATATGTTGAAGAAAAGATGGTTCACAAGACAAATGGCTGATGAGGTAATGCACGCATCCCAACAATTATATAAAAAAATAAATGGAAAAGATATGTTTTGGTGGAATTATGGAGAAGAATTAAAAATTTATAATATAAAAAAATGATGTGGTTGCTACTTTTTATTGTAATTGCAGGCTATTTAATAGCCATGCATAAAGAGATTATTATGTATTTTAAAATGTTATGGGAAAAATATAAAATTGACATTAACCCCATATTATCCTATATTAAAAAAAGAAAGGAGAAATAAACACATGACAAAAAGAAAAAATGATCCTGTTAAGGATTACCAAAAAGAATGCGTAGAGCAACGAGTATGTTTGTTCTATGTTGCGGATAGACTCCGAATGATATGTGATATCAAAGATGCTAAAGAAGCACATAAAGCAGCGGAGGAGTTTAAAGTAGAATGCGTTCATAACATTGGAATGAATGCTTTAATAGAAAAGTATGAGTACTAATGAAATTTGAATATACAGTCACTAAAGAAGGTGGAGAAGCTGAGATTATGAAGGCCATGAGCTGGAAGAAACTCTTTAAATCGCTATTATTAAAGTACCCCGAGTTCAGTGGATGGTGTTCTTATATGAATAAGAAAGGACACCTCCAAATGCGGGCCTTTAAAAAAGGAAAGGAAACGAGGAAATGAGGTTAAGAGATCTACAAGAAGTATTTGAAAAATTTACTAAGGGACAAAAAGGTAGTATTATTTCAGATGCCCATGTATATATTGAAACACAGGATGGACATCTGGAAGATATTCGTCGAATAGAGTTACAAGAGAATAATGTGATTGGCGCCGCGGAACCATGTCGTCTAGTATTTAAGCCAGAAACTATGAAATTATTTAGATCTAAAACTTTTAGGCAATCATAAGGAATCCCTTGGGAGCTGGTGGGGAACCTAGCGGGGAACCACCAGCAGCTAATATGAAAAATATGAATTATAAAATTAATGAGAAAGACGATGACATCTTAAAAATATATGATGAACTCTTCGAGCATGCTATGCATCTCTTGAATGACGATCAGAAGTCACCGGAACTCGTAGCCGGAACGATGATGGCGATAGCCCAAAGAATCTATCGAACTCAAATGAACGAGGATGAGTACCGAGAAATGATGGAAGTCATTAAGGATGCTCCGGTTAAACCTTTTAAAAGAACCAAGCAAAGACTTCATTAATGGACGAAGCAGAGTTTGGTGTGGGTGATATTAGTGAAGAAGAGTACAATAAATTAAAAAA
>Ga0310121_10003333_pt1 | contig 14698 bp, 8 predicted proteins | sample CB27_Tmax_986_MG_FD_203504 | JGI IMG/M metagenome (GOLD analysis project Ga0310121, IMG submission 203504) | Marine microbial communities from Western Arctic Ocean, Canada - CB27_Tmax_986 | ecosystem: Environmental > Aquatic > Marine > Oceanic | place: Canada: Western Arctic Ocean | collected...
TGACGATCAACACCTTCCTGACGGTGTTCGACGAAATCACATGGGACATTCATGGGTCGAAGCCATTTACATCGATCGAAGGCATGAAGGAAATTGTTGCCCCGATGTACGATCAGGCTTATTCGGCGCTTATCGAAGACTTGGTGCAGCGAGGCATGCTCGACCAGACGATGGTCGCCTGTCTCAGCGAATTCGGTCGGACTCCGAAGGTCAACCCGGCCGGGGGGCGCGATCATTGGCCGCAGTGTTTTACCTGCTATTTCGCAGGCGGTGGCGTGCAAGGTGGACAGGTGATTGGTGCGAGTGATCCGGTGGGAGGAGTGCCGGCAGACCGTCCGGTGCAACCACCTGATCTGGTAGCGACCATTTTCCACAGTTTGGGACTTGATTACACACACCATCTTCCTGGGCCTGGTGGTCGGCCATTTCCGCTAGTCGACTTCGGCCACCACCCGATCGACGAACTGTTTGGTTAATCGATGACACGCATCTGGTTATTTGCTGCTGCTATAGCGGTCGGTTCGCTTTTGAAGCCCGCCTCCTGTGCCGCGGAAGATTCCGTTGTGGTGTTGCCGACCCGGTTTACCCTCGATGGCGAGAATGCTGAGCAACACTTGCTCGTCGAAAGGCTCAAAGAGGGTGAGTTCATCGGCAACTTGATTGACGGAGTCACTCTCGATTCGTCGAATCCCAATGTGGTTGTCATCGAAGACAACGTTGCTCGGCCTGTTTCCAATGGCCAGGCTACGATTATTGCCGTTGTCACGGGTGAACAGTTTAAGGCCGATGTCACCGTAGTCGGCATGGAGCAGCCCACGCCACGCAGTTTTCGCAACGATGTGCTGCCCGTCTTCGCCAAGGTTGGCTGCAACACCGGTTCCTGCCATGGAGCATTGGCTGGAAAAGGTGGTTTCAAGCTGTCGCTGCACGGGTACAACCCCAGCGCAGACTTTGCAAGAATCGTCCAAGAAGCACGCGGGCGACGGATTGAACGGCTCGATCCCGGCCGCAGTTTGATCTTGGCAAAACCGTCTGGCGCGATCCCCCACAAGGGCGGGCTGCGCTTTGATGTCGATTCGCCCGCTTATTGGGCAATCGCCGAATGGGTTGCGCAGGGAGCGCCCCCCCCAGGGACAGCCGCTGCCAAGGTCGACCATTTGGAGATTCTTCCCCAGCGGATGTTGCTCACTCCTGAGACAGAGCAGCAAATCATTGTGCAGGCCTTCTACACAGATGGCCGTGTGCGAGACGTCACTCGTTGGGCCAAGTACGAGTCGACCGATACCACGGTCGGCAGTATCGACGCGCAAGGGTCGATTCGAGTGTTGGGACATGGTGCCGGTGCGGTCACCGCCTGGTTTGACAGCAAAATTGCCATCGCCCGCGTTACGGTACCCTTTGACAACCCAGTTGATAAGCAACTTTTTGCTGCCGAGCACGACTCCAGCAGTTTTATTGATCGACTAGTCCTAGATCAACTGGAGCAACTCCATTTGGTGCCTGCTCCGCTGGCGGGGGACGCCACCTTTATTCGCCGCGCCTACATCGACACGATTGGCACGCTGCCCATGGCGGGAGAAGTTCGCGAATTCTTGGCAGACCGGTCAGCCGATAAACGAATGCGTCTGACGGATGAGCTCATTGCGCGTCCGGAGTATGTCGATTATTGGGCGTACAAGTGGTCCGACGTGCTGCTGGTGAATGGCCAGCTGCTCAGACCTAATGCGGTCAAGGCGTACTACTTGTGGATTCGCGAGCAGGTGGAGAAAAACACTCCCTGGGATGAATTCGCCAGGCAAATTCTCACGGCCCAAGGCGACGCTTTTGAAAACGGCGCCACGAACTTTTATGCGCTGCACCAGGATGCAGAAACGATGACTGAGAATGTCTGTCAAGCGTTCTTGGGCCTCTCGATCGGGTGTGCCAAATGCCACAACCACCCGCTGGAAAAATGGACGAACGACCAATATTACGCAATGGCCAATCTGTTTGCCCGTGTTAGAGGCAAAGGGTGGGGCGGCGACCCGCGTGGCGGGGAAGGTGCGCGAACCGTCTATGTCGCAACCCGAGGCGATCTCCTCCAACCCTCTTCAGGCAAGCCGCAGTTACCCACGCCGCTGGATGGGGAGCCGCTCGACATCGAATGGCCCGGCGACCGCCGCGTCCCGCTCTCCGACTGGCTCACTTCGCCTGAGAATCCGTACTTTGCCCGGGCGATTGTCAATCGCGTCTGGGCCAATTTTTTTGGCGTAGGGTTGGTCGAGCAGGTCGATGACATGCGGGTGACCAACCCGGCGAGCAACGAACGACTACTGGCTACGACGGCAGCATTCCTCGTTGAAAACAACTTCGACCTGCGGGTGCTGATGAAGGAAATCTTGCGATCTCGAACCTATCAGCGCAGCAGTCAACCACTAGCTGGGAACAGCGAGGACAAACGCTTCTACTCGCGATACTATCCCCGCCGGATGCCGGCTGAAGTGCTGCTCGATGCCATCTCCCAGGTTACCAACGTCCCTTCCGAGTTCACGGAGATCAGCTTTCCCAGCTCAGATAAATATGAAACCGACTTTTATCCCAAAGGAACACGATCGCTCCAACTTTACGACTCTGCGGTGCTCTCCCATTTCCTGAAGTCCTTTGGCCGGAATTCTCGCACGATTACTTGTGAGTGCGAGCGGACGAACACTCCCAGCATTGTCCAAGTGCTCCACATCTCCAACGGCGACACCATCAACGCCAAACTAAGCTGCGAGGGCAACCGCATCGATGCGCTGTTGGACGCCGGCCTCGCCGACCAGCAACTTATCGAACAGGCCTACCTATTTGCCTTGGCAAGACAACCGACTGCTGACGAATTGAGCCAGTTGCTGCCGCTGCTGGCGGAATTCTCCCAAGCAGCCTACGTTTCTAGAAGAGACCCCGTTTCCAATAAAGCCAGTGTTTCCAGAGCTAGCGATTCCAGAGAGGGGCGGCGAGTCGTCCTCGAAGACATTTTCTGGGGCATTCTCAGCAGTCGAGAGTTTCTGTTTAATCATTGAAATACAGAACTAGAAACCGGATCCCTGACAGCTGAACTCCAAATGCTAAATTTGATACCCGTGATGCGTTCATTGAGTACATCGACAGTCTGTCTGCTGCTCCTGCACTCTGTTGTCGGCCTCCATTTCGCGTCGTCAGCGGCAGCGCTGGAAGAGCGCGTTCCAGAATTCACCAGTGAAATCGCCCCTCTACTTAGCAAGTATTGCACAGGCTGCCATAACACCGACGACATGGAAGGCGACCTCTCACTCGAGTCGTTTGCTGATTTGCAGCAAGGTGTCGAAACTGGGCCAGTCTTCTTGCCGGGACAGTCAGAATCGAGCCGGTTGATACGTGTTCTTACGGGCGCAGCGAAGCCATCGATGCCACCTGAAGACAACAAAGCGCCGAGCGACGAAGAAGTTGCCTTGCTGCGCGCTTGGATCGATGGGGGTGCCATCGGGCCTGATGGCGACGAGCCAATCCGTCGAAACCTGATTGTGCCATCCATCGAGTTCGAGCTGAGTGCCGAAGACTCACCCGTGACTGCGATCGCTTTGTCGCCCTCGGGACGTCGCGTGGCTGTGGGGCGTTTTTCAAGTGTCGAATTGCGTGATATCGAAACCAGAAAGTTGTTATTCTCTATTCGTGATTTGCCTGGAAAGGTCAATGCGATTCATTTCTCATCGGCTGGCGATCAGTTGGTCGTGGCAACCGGCGTGGGGGGACTTTACGGACGAGCGATCGTTTACGATGCGCGGAGCGGAGCGGAAATTTTCTCAGTCAGCGGTCATCGCGATATTCTCACTGACGCCGAGTTGAGCCCAGACGGCTCGCTACTCGCCACGGCCAGCTACGACAAAAACATTGTCATTTGGGATCGAAAAACTGGGCGGGAGTTACGCAACCTCTCGGGCCACAATGGCGCAATTTTTGACATTGCCTTCAATTCGGATGGCAATGTCTTGGCCAGCGCAAGCGCCGACGAGACGGTCAAGCTCTGGAGTGTTTCCAGTGGCGAGCGACTCGATACACTGGGTCAGGGGGAGGCGGAACAATACGCGGTAGCATTTAGCCCCGACGGCGACGCCCTGGTCGCCGGCGGTGCGGACAAACGGATCAGGATCTGGCAGTTCTTGTCGCGTGACAGCCCCAAAACGAATCCTCTCCGATACACCCGGCTGGCGCATGACGGGGCAGTCACTGCGCTGGCGTTTACCGCCGACGGCCGAACTTTGATTACTGCGGGTGACGACCACGCGATCAAGTTTTGGCAGACGCGCACCTTCGCCGGTGTGGAAGTAATGCCGACCCACTCGGCCCTTGTGAATGATCTTAGTGCCGCCAGCAGAGGCAACGAGTTTGTGGTCGGTCGGATCGACGGAACGTGGGATCGTTTGGCTGCTACAACCGTCGAACCAATCGAATCGACGGAATCAACCCGCCCTTCTAACGAATCGATCACGGTTGGCGGCGCCGATGCAGACGTCGCGGTCGTCGAGGAATCGGAGCCGAATGACTCGCCGCGACAGGCCAACTTTGCGGTAATTCCCAGCAAATTTATCGGTGTTGTCCATGCCGGCCGAGACGGACGATCGCAGAATAGTCGCCTCGCCCCCGATCGTGACATGTTTCGATTCCGTGCCAAAGCGGGCCAGACCTGGATCCTGGAAATCGACGCTGCGCGTAGCGGGTCACCGCTTGATTCCAAGCTGGAGATACTCACTGGCGAAGGCGAGAAGATCGAGAGAGTCGTTCTACAGGCCGTCCGCGATACCTACCTGAAGTACCAGGGACAAAGCTCCGACACCTTGAGCGACGTCCGTTTACACAACTGGGAAGAGATGGATATCAACGACTATGTCTATCTCAATGGCGAGGTGGTGAAATTGTGGCATTATCCGCGCGGCGTAGACTCTGGCTATATGGTCTACCCAGGCACGGACAAACGTTTCGCCTATTTCGGGACGACAGCGGTTACCCATGCCCTGAACGAATCTGCCTATACTGTCGTACCGCATTCGCCGGGCACGAAACTGGTGCCTAGTAGCTTGCCAGTCTTTCCGATTTATTATGAGAACGACGACGAAGGGAAGCGCCAACTTGGAGCCGATTCCTATTTGCGATTTGTCGCTCCAGCCGATGGAGAATATCTGGCGGTAGTGAGCGACGTCCGCGGATTCGGTGGCGAGTCGTACAATTACGAACTCAACGTACGGCGTCCGCAGCCTAGTTTTGAAGTAAGTGTGGAGCTGGACGATACTTCGATTGATAAGGGCAGCGGACGCGAATTCTTGGCAAAAGTCGTTCGCAAAGATGGCTTCGCCGGCGAAGTCCGCGTTGCCATCGAAGGACTGCCAGCTGGTTTCTTTGCTTCTTCGCCCGTCGTGATTCAAGCCGAGCAATCACACGCCTACGGAACCATTAATTTGCTTGCTGATTCTAATCAAGCCACTTCCAGCAGCGCCGACGGAGTACGCATTACCAGTTCTGCTGAAATTCGAGGCGAACTTATCACGAATGAAGTCGCTCCTTTTGGGGCACTCGAAATTGGCAAGTTACCAAAAGTAAAAGTGTCTGTTACGGCAAAACAAACTGGCGCGGTCACGGCTGCCCCCCTTAGCGGTCAACCTGCTCACATCAAGCCGATAGAGTTAGTGATTGCCCCAGGTGAGACCATTTCAGCCGTCGTTCGATTGCAGCGCGAAGCAGGATTCGAAGATGAGGTCAAGCTCGGCGTCGACCTGGCTGGTCGTAATCTGCCGCACGGTGTCTATATTGACAACATCGGTTTAAATGGACTCTTGGTGACCAAAGGCAGCAACGAGCGCGAATTCTTCATCACGGCCGCCCAATGGGTGCCCGAAACGACGCGGAGATTTCATCTGCGCGCAGAGTTGCCGGAGGAAAGCCAGGCCGAGGAAAAGACTAAGGACCCAGAACTTCAGGACCCAGAACCTCAGGACGCAGAACCTCAGGACCCAGGCCATCAGGACGCTGAGCAGCAGTGGGATTATCAGACGTCCTGGCCGGTCGTACTTCACGTCCGCAACCCGGTCCGTCAAGCCAGCGTGTCGTCGGCCAAATAGCTCGATCTGCGAATTTACGCTCTCCAGGTTTGGTCGTGACGATGCTGCTGGGGCAATCCTGCCGGAGATTACTTAACGAATGGCTCAAAAACAACTTCCACGATTCAAGTTGCGCAGTCTCAGCCCGCCGGAGTTTGAACAGGAGTCAACAGAGGCAACAGAGTAGAACATCTCCCTTATCTCTGTTGCCTCCTGTTCAAGATTTTCGAGTTGCTGAAGCTGTTTTGGTGCCAAGGCGGCGGCCGGAGCAACCACTGGGATGGATCCACTCAAGGATTCCACCCGTTCAGGTGGCGCTCGACGATCAATTCCAGATGGTTCGGCTGGCCTTGTTCGATCTCAGCCAGCAGCGGCGTGCGCACCGGATGCTGGTAGTCGGGGTTAATGCGCGGAGTTCCCTGCTCACCCGGTAGCAGGAAGAGCATGATCTTGTACTGCCCCGGCGCAACGCCGGAGAAGCGGTGGGACTTGCGGTTCACTAAGCGACTTGTCTCAACTTCAAAAGTCCCATCCGACCCGACGATCGCCGAAACCTCTTGTTCGGTTGATTCCGCGGAAGTCTCCAAGTTAGGCTGGCTTGGGTCAAAGGGATGAAAACGCATGATTCCATCGATGCCTTCGCAGGGCTCGCCGCTGTTCCATTGCAAGACGCCGGTAACAGGAACTAAGCCGTCGGGCAGATTCACGCCGCAGCCCAGTACGCACGCAGTGAGCGCAATAGTGACTGTTAGGAGCAGAAACTGGGGACGTAGCAACGGCATTAGGGGAACGAAGGATATTGAGAATTAAAGCAAGGGGAGCCGAGTTTCTCTCATGTCGCGGCCCAATCAGGACGATCTACGTCAGCAATCCCTACGGGAAATTAACGGTCTGTCCGTCTTCTCTCAGAATCAAGCGGTCCCAGGCACTGCAGCACAACTCCGTTGTTTCGATGTCATCTGAGATGAAGTGGACGCTGCCATCGCAGTAGGCTGCGTAGACGCCACCCTGGTGGCTGCTGCGTGTGCCGATTTGCCCTTCGACGCCTGTACTGTCCTTGCATGGCATGCACTCGCTTTCTAGCGTCGCAAAGCCGCGGAATACCTGTAGGGCCATTTGGAAACAACCGGGGATATCGTCGGAACTCGGGGTGCAATCGTTCGGCCCATTCGCTCGTCCGATCGGTTGCAGCGCCAAATCGGGTTGTACGTTGGCCGCGGCGCCGTGCCAACCATGCCAGGCTAGCAGGCTCCCCAGTCCGCTCATGGCCCATGAACCGCGCATGTCCATATTGGCGAGGCCGACTCGGACCTCCGAGAGCATGATCGTCGAGCTCAGCCCGTCGGTAATCTGCTGCAGGCGGGAACTGCCGTTAATCCCTGGTTGCCCATTGTCAGACCGACCGGTGTTGAAAACGCCGCTGCGATCGGTGAGATTGCCCTGTAACCAACGCTCGGCTCCTCCTAGGGCAAAGTTCGGGCCACTGGCCGCGTAATTGCCCCGAGCCCAATTGTCACCGTGTGCTCCCCCGGTGGAACTGATCAAGGTGCCATCGAAAAAGGTTTCATGACCAGTGTCACTCGGGCACTCCATGAAACTGAGCCGAGTACCCCGTGCTAACCGATTGTTTAGATGGGTCACAGGGACAGTCTGATCAAATGCATCGTAAGTCGTCTGCGCGTCTGCAAATGGCAGGACCAGCATCGCCCAGTTCCCATAGATTTGACTTGAATAGTTGAACGATGCCGCGGCCATGCCCTCACTCCATTGTCCGCCGGGGGGAAGGATCTTTTTGCTGGACTCGTAGTTCAGGAGTGCCAGCGCGATTTGCTTGAGATTATTCTGGCACTGGCTCCGGCGTGCGGCTTCTCGCGCGGCTTGAACCGCAGGAAGCAACAGCGCGACCAGGGCACCAATAATCGCGATCACCACCAGCAACTCGACCAAGGTAAAACCGTTTATGAGCCGGGAGAAGTTGCTACGCTTCTCCGAAGAGAAGTATTTCCTTTGGCTCCGTACACGGAGAACCTTGCGATGTCGCAAAGCACTCAATCGTTCGTTGGAGTTGATCTCCACAAGTGCACTGTCACGCTCACCGCTGTCGATCCTACAGGCGAGCAGATCGATCGATTGAAAATCAGTACTAAGAGCACTGGTAAGATCGAAGACTAGTTGCTGACGCTGTCCCGGTCCAGTCACGTGGCCGTCGAAGCGTGTACGTTGTCTCACGGATATGGTACCTTTGGTGGGCCACGTGACGGATGCGATGCAACAACGGTCGGATTTCAGGCGCCGTCGGATTTCAGGCGCCACGGGCCGGCGCGGTTGTCCCTTTGGCCTCGTCGCTGTCCCATTTGCTTCGTTCTGGCGGAGGTCCACTGTTGCCGTCTTTAGTCTATGCGTTTTACTCGTAAGTGCCCAGGGGAAAGGGCAGGTGTGGCCTTGAATGCAATGTTTTTGTCTCAAATGAAAAACCGGGTTGACGCGATTATTCAACACGGCCCTTTAAGCCCCATCGAGGGACTGCGGTCGATCTGGTTGCTCACCACAGCGATCGGCTCGTTGCTGCTAGCCGGAGGCTGCGATGACAGAACGGAGAAAGTTGCGGAGAACTTTCGGGCTGGTCTTCCGATGCGGATTACCAACAGCCTTGGTATGACTTTGATTCTCGTCTCTCCGGGTGAATTTCGGATGGGCGCGGACGACGCAGATCCGAATCCGGTGTGTCCAGACGCATCTCCGGTCCACGCGGTTTGCCTCACCCGACCCTTCTACCTCGGCGCTCACGAAGTGACGCAAGCACAATACAAGAAGCTAATGGCGGCGAATTTTAACCATCCCGTCGCGCCATTCTTCTCTGCGTTGGGAGGTGGAAAGCAGCTTGTCCAAGGGCTGGACACCAGTCAATTACCGGTCGACCATGTCACCGGGACGCTCGCCGCCGAGTTCTGCCGGAGGCTGTCGGAGCTGCCCGAAGAGAAGTCGGCTGGGCGCGGGTACCGCCTGCCTACGGAGGCCGAGTGGGAGTACGCGTGCCGAGGCGGGTCGACGACACGGTACGCATTTGGCCAACGCCTCACGCTTGCTCAGGCGAACTTCAACACGGCGTTATCCGCCGAGGGCCAACGACCGCTTGGTCGGGTCGCAACCGTCGGGTCATTTCCCCCCAATGCATTTGGATTCTACGATATGCATGGAAGCGTTTGGGAATGGTGTGCCGACGGCATGCGCGCTTACTCGAGCAGCCACCAGGTCGACCCTGTCGGTCCCCGACGTCTTTATCCCGTCTTGCGAGGCGGGGCCTGGGATATGCCAGCCGCCTATTGCCGAGCCGACTATCGCACCGAAGCATTGTCGGGTTACGTCTTGGCGGGATTCCGGGTCGCCTGCGACGTGAACCGGTGAGGAATTGACCCGCATGCGCTAGTGTCGGATGTTGCCGTCGTAGGCGTCGTGTCAATTGGAGCATGCTCACCTGCTATTCTGGCAACGGCGGCGGCATCACTTCCGGATAGTCATCGCTGGTCAGACCTTCCTTGAGAAACGCGATCAGATCTTGCTTTTCCTGGTCGGTCAGCACCACGATATTCAACATCTGCATCCGAAAAGGGCTAGGCACGCCGGCGTGTTCGTAAAACTCAAAGACTTCTTCCAGCGTAGTGAAGCGGCCATCGTGCATGTACGGACCGGTGCGTGACAGATCACGCAACGAAGGCGTCCTAAAGGCGCCCGTATCATACGTTGCGTCACCGGTGACTGCAGCACGGCCTGGGTCTGGTTCGGGCGTATCCATCCCCACGCCAAGATTGTAAAAGCCGCCGTCGGAGAGCAGCGGACCGCGATGGCACATCTGGCAGTTGGCGCGGAAGAAGAACACGTCGTGTCCCCTGCGTGCGGCAGGCGAGAGCGCCTCCAGGTCGCCGGCGCGGTATCGATCAAACGGAGCGTTGCCCGCCACTAAGGTTCGCAAAAACACAGCAACTGCATCGGCTAATGTCTCGCGAGTGGCGCCACTGCCAAATGTCTGCTGGAATTGAGATCGGTAGCCCTCAATCGCGTTGAGGCGCAGGACTGCTTCGTCCATCGACAACCCCATTTCGCGTGGGTGCTCGATCGGTTGCGGCACTACCTCCTCGAGCGTGTCGGCCCGCCCGTCCCAAAAATAGCTCGAAACGTACACGCTATTGACAACGGTGGGCACACTTCGCTTCACCATCTGGCCGTCAATGCCCGTGGCGAACCGCGCGCCGTTGCTCCAGCCCTGTTGTGGATCGTGGCAACTGGCGCAGCTGATCGACTTGTCCGCGGACAGACGGGGATCAAAAAAAAGTTGCTTGCCAAGCGCGATCTTGGCGGGCGCTGGCGGCCCTTCAACATCTGTCGCGAGCGGCGGCAGACCCAATGGGAGGGAAGACCCTGCAGAGACCTCGGCAAACTCGGCGGTGGCCCGTCCAGCAACTCCGAGGAGGACAATGAGACAGAAAACCGCAATTGGGCGAAGCATCTCGAGTGAGACCATATGCATGTTCCAGCGGCCAACTTGCACTCCCAGTGGCCAACTAGCACTCAATGTCGGCGTCTCGACGAACTCAATGCAGCGACCCCAAGCAGAAGCATCACCGGAGATGCCGGCTCGGGCACAGCTGCGAGGCCGAGCACGGACCCCACACGGGTGCCGTACTCATTTGCCCATGCGGGCGATATCAAATCCGGATCATTCCGCTGCAGGTTCAAGAAATCGGCCCCGTCCACATCGCCGTCCGGTTCGGTATCTGCCGTGAGTGTCGTTTCCGGAAAGATGATCGGCGCGTCAAAGATCGTGTACGTGCCGTCAAACAGACCTTGAGCAACTTCTTGCGTGGCATAGCCTTGCCAGAACGCCACATCGTCGATCAGGCTGTCTTCGAGCCTAAATGAGAGGCTCAACGGATCTGTGCCCATTGAGAACGGAAGGCCAGGGGGACCTTCGTGCGTGACCACCAGGGTTCGGTCCGTTGCCAGACCGTTGTCGTCGTGCAGCCCCGTTTCACCGTCGTGGTAACCCCAGTACTCTCGGGTAACGTGATTCCAGCTGACGAGCAGGTGGTGCCACTCGCCGTCGCCGCCCGTTACCCCTTCCACCGCGTTGCCGGGGCCCAAGTTCAGGTGCACATCGGTGACGCCCGCCTGACCAGGAACTTTGAACTGGGTGATCCCTTGGCCTCCCAGACCCCAATGATTCAAAATCCGCGGTCCCACCCCAGGCCGACCTATGAAGTTCTCCCACGCGCCGGTGCTATTGGTCTTCAGCCAACCCGATAACGTATACGACTGGAACACTTCCAGCTTAAGATCGTGCAGAGTCGATGCTCCGAGTCCGGCTAACAGGCCCGTTTGGAGGACGGTCCCCCCCCGCTCAGCATCGTTAACCAGCGACGCGCTGGAAGCCAACAAAGCGTCCAACTGCGTGCCGAAACCTGACTTTTCAGTCGCGATGGAGCCTGAGTCGCCTTCAAAGTCAAAGGCCACCAACAGCTGTGCCTGACCAACCGGAGGCTGGCCCAGGGCCTCCACGGTACTTAGAGCGCAAACGAGGGCAAGGAGGGTTGCCAAGTGTCTCATCTTTTGAATCTCCGAGAGTTACCTGCCTTTGTGCAGTCAAGACGAACGAACATCATCAACGTAATGATAGAAAACTTGCAGCCTTTGTGCAAACTTTCGCGCGGTAGGAACCTGCGCCATCTCGCACCGCGTATCCATCGATCGCACAATCGCCCGGGGGCAGACCGCGGCCAAGCTAAAGCTCAACCTCCAGAAAAACGACGACCCACAACTGGCACGCTCGCCCGCGTTCCGCCCGGGTTGGTGCGTTCGGGCTTCCAGAGAAGCTGCGTGGAATCGGTGCGCTGTCGCCCGCTAAACCACCCAGCTTCCCACATTCTCTATCCGGAGCATTGAATGTCAACTTTCTGGCTTCGTTGGGTCCAAAATGAATAGAGATGCGGCTAAATTATCCTTTTGTCACCAGCGTAGTTGGCCGATTTAGGGACGTTACCGGCGTCTTACAACGGTAGCTCGGAGAGCCCTGCGCAGGCATCGATAGAATCGGGTGGAAATTCGCCCAGAGTCGACCTGAGGTGCGAGCTGGTACAATACGTACTCCTGGGAACCTGATTAAGAATGGAAAGATGTCCATGACGCGGCTGCTTCCAGTTGGCCTTTGCCTGCTTGCGGTAATTCTTGGTTGCGGTAGACCGACCTCGCCGCAGGCTCGATCCGATTCTTCTGCCGCCGGTGCCGCTCGGCCAGGCGATGCGCAACCGTCGGGGCGCAAAAGTGGCGTCGAACGTGAATTCCTGGAAATCGCGGATCGCCTGGAAAGTGGCCTCAATCCTTTTCTCGGCCATGGGCAGATTCCAATACTGGAAAAGAACCTCGATACGCCTAACCTTCCGCCTCCGCTCGAGGGCGATCTGCGCGTCGAACTCTCGGACCACCTGTTGCGTCTCGGCCGAGTTAAGGAGGCGATCGAGCAGCTCGAACTTGCCCACTCGATATTCAGGCGCTTGGAATTTCTCACGCCGCAGATGTTAAACACGCTGCACCAGAAGCGAGCGCTGGCTTACCTTCGCCAGGCCGAAGTCTCCAACTGTATCAAGCGTCACAACCGCGATTGCTGCATTTTTCCGCTGCGTCAGGGAGGAGTTCACGTCGAGCGTCTCCCGGCGGTCGAAGCGAGACGGTGTCTGCTCGAGGCGCTCGAAGCGACGCCTGACAGTCTCGACGCACTCTGGCTGCTCAACATTGCAAGTATGGCGGCCGGCGAAAATCCTGCTTCGATTCCGCCGCAGTTTCGAATTTCTCCCGAAGCTTTCGAGTCGGACTTGGATATCGAGCGGTTTGTCGATGTGGCGCCGGCCCTGGGCGTCAATACATTTAACCTGTGCGGCGGCGCGATCGTCGAAGATTTTGACAACGATGGGTTACTCGACATCGTCACTTCGACCTACGATCCCCGCGGCCCGCTGGCCTTCTACCATAACGGCGGCGACGGCAGTTTCGAAGACCGCTCCAAGCAGTCTCGATTGTCAAGACAATTGGGCGGGCTCAATTGCATTGGCGGCGATTACGACGGGGACGGCGATAGTGACATCCTCGTGCTCCGCGGCGCGTGGCTCCACGAGGACGGGAAAATCCGCAACTCGCTGCTGCGAAATAACGGCGATGGAACGTTCACGGATGTGACTCGCGCAGCCGGTCTGGCCGAACCAGCGTGCCCCACGCAGGCGGCCGCTTGGGGCGACTTCGACAACGATGGCGATTTGGACCTGTATGTGGCCAACGAATCGCCAGTGGAGTTTGAGGGCGCCACGGCTGACTACCCAGCGCAGCTCTTTCGCAACAACGCCAACGGCACTTTCACCGACGTGGCGGCGGCAGCCGGCGTGGCGAACGATCGCTTCGCCAAGGGCGTTGCCGCCGGCGACTTCGATAACGATGGAGACCTCGACCTCTATGTGTCGAACGTGGGGCCGAACCGGCTCTACCGCAATAATGCTGACGGCACGTTCACTGATGTGGCGGCCACGGCCGGCGTTGTCCAACCAACGGGACGGAGCTTTGCCAGCTGGTTCTTTGATTACGACAACGACGGCTGGCTCGACCTGTTCGTAGCCGCCTACGAGACCTCCATCGGCGACATCGCCGCCGACTATCTGGGCCACACTCACGACGGCGTTCCGCCCCGATTGTATCACAACAATCGCGACGGCACGTTTAGCGACGTCGCCCAAAAGGCGGGCCTGGCCCATCCCTATTTGCCAATGGGAGCCAACTTTGGCGACATTGACTACGACGGTTACTTGGACATCTATCTGGCCACCGGGGACCCAGGTTACGAATCCCTCACGCCCAACGTCATGCTTCGCAACGACGCCGGACGCCGATTTCAAGATGTGACCACGTCGGGCGGTTTCGGCCATTTGCAAAAAGGACATGGCGTTGCGTTCGGCGACATCGACAACGACGGAGATCTCGATCTCTATCACCAACTGGGAGGATTCTTTCCCGGCGACCGATTTCACAACGCGCTGTTTGAGAACCCGGGAAACGGAAACCGGTTTGTCGTCGTCAAGCTCGTCGGCCAAGGAGCGAACGCCAGCGCGATCGGCGCGCGGATTCGCGTCACAGTCGAAACGCCCCAAGGAGTCAACACGATCCATCGCGCCGTCGGTTCCGTGAGCAGCTTCGGCGGTTCACCACTCCGCCAGGAGATCGGTCTCGGGAACGCGTTGAGGATCGAGCACATCGATATCGACTGGCCACGGGGGAAATTGCCGCAGACGGTCGCTGCAGTGCCGCTCGATGCGATGATTGAGATCGTCGAGGGGCAGCCTGGCTTTCGCCGACGCGAGTTCCGCAAGCTGAAATTCCAGGTCGCTGAAAAGTAAGCAAAGATTCGCTGGCAGGGGAGTCGTGTTGGCTCCAGCCAGCCTTGAAAACGCGTAACCGTTCACGGGGGGCGGTTAAGAGAACCGTAGAGAACCGTGCCTTGCGGCAGAGTCAAGCGAGCGGCAATAATAGTAGGGTCCGGGCTGTTCGGCTATCCGGAATCGAGAAGCAAGCTGGGC
>Ga0310121_10003334_pt1 | contig 14697 bp, 16 predicted proteins | sample CB27_Tmax_986_MG_FD_203504 | JGI IMG/M metagenome (GOLD analysis project Ga0310121, IMG submission 203504) | Marine microbial communities from Western Arctic Ocean, Canada - CB27_Tmax_986 | ecosystem: Environmental > Aquatic > Marine > Oceanic | place: Canada: Western Arctic Ocean | collected...
TATAAGAACTGTTCTTAATACTAGATCTTGCGGCAATTCACGGAAATATCGGAGGCAAGCTCATACCTGCTGGTTGGCTGAAACTCGAAAAATAATCGCCGGAAAATCGCAACCGGGACCTGGAACCTGGAACCAAACCTGCAACCTTCAACTTGTAACCTGCAACCGGTAACTTTCTCCGCCCAGTTGTCTTTTCCCGCTGGCCTACCGTAACATGGCGAACGGTAGTCGTATGGCCAAAGAGGTGACGGCAATCTATCCAGGTTCCTTCGATCCGGTGACGAACGGGCACTTGGACATCATGAAGCGGAGTAGTAGTATTTTCGACAGGGTCATCGTGGCCGTCCTTCTGAATCTTGACAAAGAGCCCTTGTTCACTTTAGATGAGCGGGTCCAAATGCTGGAGGAGGCCACCCGCAGTTGGGACAACATCGAGGTCGATACCTTCGACGGCCTGTTGGTGAACTATGCGGTGAAGAATAGGGCACGAGTGATTCTGCGTGGAATTCGAGCGGTCACCGACTACGAGTTCGAACTCCAGATGGCGTTGATGAACCGTACCATGCAGCCCGATATCGAGACCATCTTCATGATGCCCTCAGGCGATTATTCGTATCTGAGCTCGAGCCTGGTCAAGGAAGTCTTCTCTCTGGGAGGGTCCGTGAACGGGTTGGTCCCGACTATCGTCGAGACCTACCTGGAAGGAGCCCGGGAGAGAGTCAGGCCGTCACAGAGCGAAAGTCCTTCTGGATGAGGAGGTCGACCCTGGGTTCCAGAAAAACTCGAGTCAACCTGCGCTGGTTGCCATTGCCTACGTTGATTCTCGCGGCTGCTTTCTGCCTGTACTGGTGGCTTTTCACCCCGGGCGAGAAGGTTGAAGATGCTCTCTTACAAGCTGCCTGGATGCAAGTGGAAGCAGCCACGGTACCCGAGCCCGAGACTCGTCGAGTTGAAGATAAAATTCGACGCAACGCCACACTCGCGACCGTCCTGAGCCGGCACTCGTTCGGTCCTGCCGATATCTATCGCCTCACCGAAGACACCCAGTCCGTCTACAATCTGCACCAGATCAAGGCGGGCAACCGGATTGTGGTCGAGCGGTTCCTCGACGGGTCCTTCCGTGCTTTGGAATACCACATAGACGACGAACAGTATCTCCTGGTCTCGTCCGAGTCAGATGGGTATGTCGCCTCCCGCCACCAGCACCCCTTCGAACTGGTAGAGGAAGAGGTCTACGGACGAATCCAGACTTCTCTCTGGGATACGCTCATCTCGCAGGGGGAAAAGCCGGCGTTGGTGGACACCCTGTTTCATATATTCGCCTGGGATATCAATTTCACCGAGATTCAACCCAATGATTCGGTCAAGTTGATCATGAAGAAGAAGTACCAGAAGGAAAGAGACTTCTTTGCCTACGGCGAGATCGAAGCCGTGCACTTCGAGCATGAGGGTAAGCCGTTCCAGGCGTTCTTGTTCGAAGATCCGGATACGGGTAAGAAGGGACATTTCGATCGGGAAGGGAACTCGGTGAAGAAAGCCCTGCTGAAGGTCCCCTTCAGTTACAATCCACGAATCACCTCCGGCTTCACCTATTCCCGATTTCACCCCATCTTGAAGAAGCGTCGGCCGCATCTAGGGGTGGACTACGGCGCTCCAGCTGGCACCAGGGTCAAGGCGGCAGGGGAAGGAAGGGTCATCTTCGCCGGACGCAACGGGGGCTACGGGAAGATGGTCAAGATCCGCCACCCCAACGGATTCATGACCAGCTACTCCCACCTGTCCCGGATCCAAGTGCGGTGTGGAACCCACGTCCAGCAGGGAGCGGAGATTGGCAGGGTTGGATCCACCGGTTTGTCAACGGGTCCGCACCTGGATTATCGAGTCCAGAACAAACGAGGAAAGTTTCTCAACCCACGAAAACTGACCTCCCTTCCCGTAAAGCCGCTCGCGGCAAAGCATATGAAGTCCTTTGTGGCCGTGCGGGACGCGCTGCTCGAGCGGCTGGAGTCGATCCCGGAGCGCGAGCCCCATATGAAGCGTGTCGTTGCCTCCCGTTAGGGCTCTATCAAGAATAGCCTCGCAGAGGTGGCGCTTAAAGACCGCCTGAACGACTCGGTCGCGCGCGGGAAAAAACATGACCGAGGCTGTTCTCCTCTACAATCCCGCAGCCGGCCGCTTTCCTCTCTCTCAGAAGCGCCTGAGCCTCTTGCTGCAGAGCCTGAGACAGCAAGGGGTCATGGCTCAGCCAGTGTGTACCCGCCTCCCTTCCAGAGCCGTATCGCGATTGGACCCAAACTCTACCGAGCCGCTCCAGCCCACTCCTGAGGATTCAGGGCTGGACCTGGACGGCAAGGATCGGTTGATCGTGTATGGGGGCGACGGAACCCTCCACGAGGCCTTTCGGCTGGCGGCCCCCTGGAACATTCCAGTGGCGCTGCTACCGGCGGGGACCGCCAATGTGTTGGCCCGAGAACTGGGTATCTCGTTGCGTTTGAAGGACGCCCTTGCAATCGCGGCTTCGGGGACGGTCCGGAACATCTATCTGGGGGAAGCAAGTGGGAGGTACTTTCACCTGATGGCTGGCATCGGGCTTGACGCTGATGTGATTGCGCGGGTGCCGCCTGGATTGAAGAGGACCCTCGGAATAGGAGCCTATTGGTTGACCGGATTAGCGGCTCTCTGGAACTGTCCTCTTCGGCCTTTTCATGTGACCCTGGACGGGACCGAATGGGAAGCCAGCTTTGCGGTAATTGCCAATGCGCGGCTCTACGGAGGACATCTTCTGATGGCGCCTCAGGCCAGCGTCTATCAAGAGTGTCTCGACGTGTGCCTGTTCACCTCAAACCACAAGACGCGTTTTCTTAACTATCTGTGGGGAGTCCTCAGAAGAAGACACCTGGACTATCCGGATGTGGTCTACAGAAAGGTTCAACGGGTCGAAGTTACCGGGGATCCTTCAGTGCCGGTTCAGATGGATGGTGAGCTGGTGGGAAATCTCCCCATGAGCTTCTCGGTCTTCAGCCGGGGAGTGCAGATCGTGGTGCCGTAGGCTACTGATCCCAAGATACAAGATACAAACAAATCATAAGCACCAAATCACAAGGGATGGGTGTTCACCGCACCGATGCGGGTACATCTCCGGATCCTGGAGTCACTGCGAACCGGTCTTGGTTTGAGCATTGGTTCTTGGAATTTGTTTGTATCTTGTATCTCGGGATTTAGAGTTTCTCTATGAGATCACCAATATCCGGCCTTGGGTCGGGGTACTTTTTTACCCAGGTGTTCGATCCTGAGGATTTCAAAGTCTTCCTGAATATTGGGGCTATTGAAGTTGATGTTGTTGATCTGTTGGACGAGCCTCTCGAATAAGGTGCAATCCAGGGGTTTGAGTTGGAAGCGCATATGTCCCAGATCGATGGAGACCTGGGGAGACTCTTCGAACCCTTCGAACTTGCCGAGCAGATCGACGCCGATGAAGCTGTTGCCCAGCACCTTGAGGTATTTGGTGTCGTAGGGCTCGTTGGCGACGCCGGTATCGATTGAAAAGTGCTTCACCTCTGCCTCAGACCCCTCCTTGTCGAATACATGGACCTGGTCGGGTCGAAGATCCCATTCTCCCGTGGTGAAGGTGATGGTGTTCAAGATGGGGACCGGCGCATCGTTTTGGGTCCGCACGATTTCGAGTGTCCAGATGTTCTCGTAGTCGATGAAGGCGTGACAGCTGGAAACATCGACCGGTTTCTTGAGCTGTTGTCCGGCGACCGTTCCCAGGAACAGGACCAGTAAGAGTAGGTGGAAAACTCGAGACATAAGACTATTTTAACTCGGATTTCTCATCGTAGGATGGGCACTCTTGCCCGTCAGAAGAACCGGCGGGCGAGAATGACCCGTCCCACCCGTATCAAACCGTGGCGATAATCTGGTTGATATCTGTGATGCGGTGTTCAGAGCAGTAGTCTCGGAGTCCCTGGACGATCTTCAGAGAGGCAAGCGGGTCGTGGAAGTTGGCGGTGCCCACCTGGATGGCGCTCGCCCCGGCGAGCATGAATTCCAGAGCATCTTGAGGCGTGCCTATGCCTCCGATACCGATGACTGGAATCTCTACGGCCTGGGAGACCTCGTATACAAGGCGCACGGCCAATGGTCGGATAGCGGGTCCGGAAAGGCCTCCGCTACGGTTGGACAACACGGCCCTACGCCGGTGGATATCGACGCTCATGCCAACAAAGGTGTTGACCAGACTGACCGCGTCTGCGCCCGCGTCCTCGCAAGTCCGTGCGAAGGCACTGACGTCGGTCACATTAGGTGAGAGTTTGACCCACACCGGCTTTTCCGAAACCCTTTTCACGGCTCGGACGACCCGGTCGGTCTGGACCCGGTCGTGACCAAACTCTATGCCTCCCTGCTCGATGTTTGGGCAGGAGATATTTAACTCGTAGGCGCTGACCTTGGGGTAGGGATTAAGACGCTCGACGATCGCAATGAATTCCTCGATTGTCTTTCCGAAGATATTGGCAATGACATGGGTGTCATAGGCTTCCAGACGCGGAAGCTTCTCGCTGAGGAATTGCTCGGTGCCTACGTTCTCCAGGCCGATGGCATTGAGCATTCCTGCCGGGGTCTCGGCAATGCGTTCGGGGGCGTTGCCCGGCATGGGTTCCAGCGAGAGGCCCTTGGTACAGAATCCGCCCAACTTGGAGATATCGAAGAATCTGGTGAACTCCAGGCCGTAGCCAAATGTGCCCGAGGCAGTCAGTACTGGGTTCTTCAGCCGAAGGTCCCCAATGCTCACTGCCAGGCTGGCAATCTCGGTCATCGGTAGCTCTTGGTCCTCTTCGCCCTAGCCCGGGCTAGAGGAGGATCTGCCTGGCTCCAGTTCATCGTTTTCCCTCGAGTCTCACCCTTCCTGCCAGATGAACTTCTCGGCATCGAAGACCGGTCCATCGCTGCAGGCTAGTTGGTAGGAGTCGACGGTTTCAATCGTGCAACCCAGACAGACACCGAAGCCGCAGGCCATCTTTGACTCCACGGAGATCTGGCAGGGGATTCGATGAAGGGAAGCCAGGGCCGAGACAGCTTTCATCATGGGATCAGGTCCGCAGACGTAGAGTGTGGGTGTTCGATCAACGAACTGTGTCAGGTACTGTTCCAGTCCCTCGGTGATCAGACCCTGGACGCCGGCGCTGCCATCCTCGGTCGTGAGGAGGAGCGGAATGCGGAGCCGCTCGAAGTACTCCAATCCAACTAGATCCTGGGCCGTCCGCGCGCCGTAGAGTAGGTGAACCTCCTGCCCCGATCGGCGCAGGTCCTCCGCGAGCAGATAGAAGGAGGCGATTCCGACGCCACCTGCGGCGAGCAAATGGACCCTGTCCGACGTACCTGTTGAACTGAAGCCATTGCCCAGGGGGCCGATCAGGTTCACGTGCTCGTCGGGCAGCAGTGAGGCTAGCCTCTGGGTTCCGTCTCCTACTACCTTGACAAGCAGCGTAATGATGGAAGGCAGTCCCGCTTCCGACTCTACTGAAAAGATTGCCAACGCCCGCTTGAGCAGGGGGTGGGGAATCGATAAATCATCTGCAACGGCGGCCATGACGAACTGTCCCGGTCTCACATTTGCAGCGATTTCGGGGGCCCGGACGGCCAGAAGAAAGTTGGGATTGGCCAGCTGGATGTTTTCGACGACCTCCGCTTCCACGATAAGACTCACGGTCGACAGAATAGCACAGCCGTCGGACCCGAGTGTGACCACTGAAACTTGCTGGTCAGGGGATAGGCCGTATGCTATTATCGCCAGCGCATTTGGGGTGCCAGACGTGAATCCAGATCAGCCTCGCCGAGTGATTACCCATGACGAAGTGAACGGGATCCTTTCCCGCATCTGCGGCGAGGTGTTGGGACGCCATCCAGACCTGGATGGGGTGGCGCTCATCGGCATTCGCCGTCGAGGGGTACCGCTTGCCGAACGGCTGCAAGCGAAGATCAAGGAGCGTGCTGGAGTTGAGCTCCCCCTGGGAATATTGGACATCAACTTCTATCGCGATGATTTTTCGTTGGTTGACACCCAACCCGTGGTCGAAGAGTCTCATCTTGACTTTGACGTAAACGAGCGGAAGATCCTGTTGGTAGATGATGTCCTCTTCACCGGTCGAACCGTGCGTGCGGCTCTTGAAAGCATCAGCGATTACGGCCGTCCCAGAAGGGTCGAGTTGGTCGTGCTGGTCGACAGAGGCCACCGTGAGCTGCCAATACAAGCAGACTACACGGGCAGGGTTATCGGCACGACCAACAATGAGATGGTCGAAGTCAGGATTGCTCCCGTTGACGAGACCGAAGGCGTGTTCGTGTCCACGATAACCCGTTGATTTTCACAGAAGTGTCTCTGACTGTGAGAGTCATCTGAGCGGCGTCCTGCGAACAGGCGGTCGCAGGAGAGGATCGGATTGCTCTAATTGCGATGACGAATTCGAAGCCAAATTCTCTCAGCAGCAAGCATCTGCTCGGCATTGAAGACACGCCGATGGCAGACATCGAGCTGATCCTCAAGACGGCTCGGAGCTTCAAAGAAATTTCAAGCCGTCCCGTGAAGAAGGTCCCCACGCTCCGTGGCAAGTCGATCATCAACCTCTTTTTCGAGTCCTCGACCCGGACCCGATCTTCCTTCGAAATTGCGGCAAAACGCCTCAGCGCCGACGCCGTGAATCTCAGCGTTTCGGCCAGCAGTATGGGAAAAGGGGAATCTCTGATCGATACGGCACGAAATCTGGAATCGATGAACCCCGACATCATCGTGATACGGCACTCTGCTGCGGGAGCGCCGCGAATGCTAGTAGATTATTGTCGTGACTGCTCCATCCTCAACGCCGGAGATGGGATGCATGAACATCCTACCCAGGCCCTACTGGATGCCTACACAATTCTTGAACACAAGGAGTCCTTGAGTGGCCTTAAGGTTGCGATCGTAGGAGACATCGCGCACAGCCGAGTGGCCCGTTCCAACACGATCCTACTGTCGAAGGCCGGTGCTCGGGTTTCGATCTGCGGTCCGCCCACGCTGATCCCCCCTGGGTTTGAGCATATTGGGGGGCAGGTTACCTACCGTTTGGAGGAGGCCATCGACCAGGCCGATGTGGTTATGATGCTCCGCACCCAGCTGGAGCGGCAGAGTGAGGTTTTCTATCCGTCCGTGAAGGAGTACTTCGACCTGTATGGTTTGAGCGAGCGAAAGATGAAGTGGGCGAAACCGGACACGATTGTCATGCACCCGGGGCCGATCAACCGAGGAGTGGAAATCGATCCGGATCTGGCCGACGGGCACAATTCTGTGATCCTTGAGCAGGTAAACAACGGAGTCGCGGTACGGATGGCGATCCTTTACCTCTTGTTGGGCGCAGACGAGGAAACTGAACCATGAGCCTTCTGCTCCAACATGGAACCGTCATCGATCCAGCGCAGGACTTGGAGAAGCAGGCCGATCTCTTGATCGAAAGGGGCAAGATTTCCAGGATCGGAAAGATCCAGGCCAAGAAGTCATGGCAAGTCGTCGACGTCACCGGCTGTATCGTGGCACCGGGATTCGTGGATATGCACGTGCACTTGCGGGAGCCAGGCCGCGAGGACAAGGAGACCATTCTCACGGGAAGCCGATCGGCCGTGGCTGGAGGGTTTACCAGTATTGTCTGCATGCCCAACACGACGCCAGTCAACGATTGTGAGGCGATCACCCGACTGATTCGAGGGCGAGCTCGAGAGGCGGGGCTGGTGAACGTTTTTCCGGTAGGCGCTATTACAAAGGGCTCTTGGGGGGTAGAGTTGGCTGAGATCGGTGAGATGTTTAAGGCCGGAATCGTAGCGATTACGGACGATGGACACCCAGTTCAGAACAGCCAGGTCATGCGACGAGCCTTGGAATATTCCAAGATTTTCGACATTCCCGTTTTGGATCACTGTGAGGATCTGCCGCTGTCGGCCGAAGGGTGCATGAACGAGGGAGCGGTGTCGACCCAGTTGGGTCTTCGCGGTTTGAGCCGGTCAGCTGAAGAGGTGCACGTCGCACGAGATATCATCCTCAGCCGCATCACGGGTGGACGGGTCCACATCCTGCATCTTTCGACACGGGAATCCCTGGATTGGGTGCGAGTGGCCAAGCAGCAGGGGATTGCGGTTACCTGTGAGGTCACTCCCCACCACTTCAGTGTCAGCGAGCACGACATCAAAGACTACGATACGAACTATAAGATGATGCCACCTCTGCGGGAGCCCGAAGACGTGGAGGCCATGATCCAAGGCCTGGTCGATGGCACGATTGATGCCATTGGAACCGATCACGCACCTCATACCCGACTGGATAAAGAGGTCCCCTTCGAGGATGCGGCCAGCGGGGTCATCGGAATGGAAACCGCGATTCCTCTGTCCTGGGAGCTATTGGTGAGAGGCGAGCTAGTTTCCAAGCGGCGCCTGGTAGAATTGTTCACGGTCAATCCGTGCCGGATCCTCAAGTTGAGCAAGGGAACTCTAGAAGAAGGTGTCGACGCCGACGTCACGGTCATTGATCCGGATCAAGAGGTGACGATCGACGTGTCTCGGTTCTGTTCCAAGGCTCGCAACTGTCCCTTCCATGGATGGAAGCTTCATGGAGCCCCCGCCTTGACCGTGGTGGGAGGGAAGATTGTCCACCGCGATATTGCCTTCGCCCGATAGCCGTGGTCTGAAACCGAAACTATCAACCCGTCTGATTCATCTACCTCAGTATGCGAGGAAAAAACCTGTTGTTTCCCATGCGAGTCCTTCCATTGTTATGGCTGGTCTTAGGCTGTCTTGCCTGGGGAAAGGATGAAGTCCGCTTCCAACTCGCGGTGGAACCGCCAGAGGTCGGTGTGGGTGGTCGTTTTGATGCGACTGTAACGGCAAGTATTGAAAAAGGGTGGCATCTCTACTCCCTGACTCAGCCACCGGGAGGGCCGATCAAGACGATGATTGGCGTCACCGAAAGCAGCTCTTTTGTGCAGGATGGTGAGGTCCAACAGCCGGAGCCGCAGGTTCAGTTCGATCCCAACTTCGGAATTAATGCGGAGTTCTTCGATGGGAAAGTGGTCTTCCTGGTCCCGGTCCAGGTGAAGCCCGGCGTTTCCGAAAGCGAAGAGGATCTGCATGTCCAAGTGCGCTTCATGGTGTGCAGCGATACGCTTTGCTTGCCGCCGCAGACCAATACTCTGGCGGCGCCGGTGGTCATAGTTGCTGCTGCTGCTGTGTCTGCTGCTCCCATGGAAGGCGAGCCTGCTGGACTGGCCGCTCATCCAGCTGAGAGGGTCCAAGCAGCGAGTGGAGATCCCAAAAATGAGTCCGGCGCGGCGGCTGCCATACCGTTGACGCTTTTCGCCTACCTGGGCTTCTCCATGACCTGGGGCGCTCTGGCCCTTCTCACGCCGTGTGTTTTTCCCATGATCCCCATCACCGTTTCTTACTTCACCAAGCGGGAAGCGGTATCGAGAAAACAGGCTCTCTCAGATGCGGCTTTGTACAGTCTGGGGATCGTCCTGACCTTTACGTTACTGGGTTTTGCTCTCACCTTCCTTTTTGGTCTGGGAGGCATCAATCGTCTGGCGGCGAGCCCCATCGTCAACCTTGGAATCGCAGCGGTCTTTTTAGTCTTTGCCCTGAGCCTTTTCGGGGCCCTCGAAATTCGTTTGCCCTCGCGCTGGACTACCTACCTGGACAAGAAGGCCTCTGCCACAGGAGGTGTGTTCGGGATCCTCTTGATGGCGCTGACCTTCTCCCTGGTTTCCTTCACCTGTACGGTCCCCTTCGTGGGCACATTGATGGTGGCTGCAGTACAGGGCGACTTTCTCTGGTCCTTTTTGGGGATCACGGCATTCGCGGTAGTCTTCGCCACGCCCTTCTTTCTGCTTGCTCTGTTCCCATCCTGGTTACAGGCGCTGCCCAGGAGCGGCAGTTGGCTGAGTTCGGTGAAGGTCACCATGGGTTTTCTGGAACTGGCGGCCGCACTGAAGTTTATAAGCAATGTGGATCTGGTCTACCAATGGGAGTTGATCACCCGGCCCCTCTTCATCACGATCTGGTTGTCCATCGCGTTGGTGACCTGTTTCTATCTCCTGGGCTGGTTTCACTTCGAGCACGAGAGCCCCAGCCCTCCGGTAGGTGTGGTTCGGATTCTCTTTGTCATCTTCTTCGGGGCCGTGGCAAGCTACTTGTTCCGTGGACTGTTCGGTTTCCCTCTGGGTGAGCTAGATGCCTTCCTGCCTCCTCGCGACTATGGAAATCCCGCCTCAATCTCGGTTCTGGGCGGACATTCGGAGAGCGATGAACCCGAATGGTTGACGGATTATCAGGCCGCCCTGAACGTAGCCCAGCGAGAGAACCGGCCGGTGTTCGTTGATTTCACGGGCTACACCTGCACCAACTGTCGCTGGATGGAAGCCAACGTGTTTACCCTGCCAGAGGTGAGAAAGCGCTTTGCGCAGTTTGTCCTGGTGCGGCTGTACACGGACGGTCCAGAACTAGAGCACGAGGAGAATCTCCGATTTGAGGAGGAGCGATTCGGAACTATCGCCTTGCCCTATTATGCGGTGATGTCTCCGCAGGATGAACCCATCGCAACCTTTCCTGGATTGACTCGGGTCGTGGAAGACTTCGTCGGTTTTCTCGACCGGGGACTCCTGGGAAAGGTCCGTTTGAAGGGGCCAGTCGAGGGTTGGAAGCTCAGGACAGAACGGCTAACTGAATTACCGGCCGGCCACTGATTTTCACTGACAGAGAATCCCGGAAGACTTACTCGGGAAGATTCACGATGATATCGCCGGGGCGGGCGAAGTTATAGCGCTCCCGAGCGATTCTCTCGATTTCGCTGGGATCCACTTTGATTCGATGGATATCTTCGAGGCGATCCTGATACTCCTGTCGCAGCTCTAGGTTCTGCATTAGGAGTTCCTCTTTTTCGCGTCGGCTCTCACGTAGTTTCAGAAAGCCTCCATCCCCCCAGATGAGCATATAGATCACCGGAAGACAACTCAGAAAGAGAAGAATCCACGAGATTTCGCGTTTCGCTTTTAGACTAATTGGCATTGATCACGGAGAACAAGATGGAATTGGTCCAAATCGTCTTCTGCACCATCGACAGCGGTGATGCCGCACGGCGGATTGCTCTGCAGTTGGTAGAAGAACGTCTTGTCGCATGTGTAAACATTATTGACAATGTGACGTCAGTATACAAGTGGGAGGGTGACCTTGAAGAAGACAAAGAACTTTTGATGGTGATGAAAACCTCAGCGGATCGTCTCTCTGCGCTGATGGATAGGATTCGGGAGATTCATCCGTATGATGTTCCCGAGATTCTTGCCTGGCCGGCAGAGAAGGGAAACCCGGGCTACGTAGACTGGGTTTTGACACAAACCCGAATCTAGACAGCTAAGCTGGAACTTCAAGAATTCGTCGCACGTCTCCTGTTTTCCGAAGGTGCCGCCAACGGGTGAACTACCAGTATTACAAAGCCAAGTCCGTCAGAGCCGCGAACGACTTGACCCGTTAGCAACATGAGGCCAGGTTCCGAGGAGAGAGCTGGACAACAGCACGATCTCCCCCATCCTGAACTCCAGGCCTACCACGCTGAGTCTCTTGGGATCCTTGATTCGTCTTGGATTGGTGTTGGCAACCCTGATGCTTTCGAACCGCTCAGTCTCAGTCCCTGTTTCTAGCAGCGGATTTTTTGACGACGCATCTGAAACCGACGGTAGCTCGACGGGTGTTCTCGGGGATGAGGATGCGGCTAAAGCAGAGCATTTCCCGAGCGGTTCCGGAGAAGGTCCCACCCTTTACGACGGTCTGATAATCGTTTCCCTTTGGGACTCTTGTCAACGTCATCTCGGATACGTTTCCGCCCATGTCAAAGAGCTCGAAAGGTGAGACATCGCCCGGCCGGTTGCCACTAGCTTCTGCTTGTTTATTTCCAAAATTCGCGGTGGTTTTCTGAGGCATTTTGTTGCCCCAAGGGAAGTAACCTTCCTTGCTTCCTCTGGCCGCCTTTTCCCACTCTTCTTCTGTTGGAAGCCGTCCTCCTCGCCATTCACAAAAGGCCTGGGCATCCTTCTGATCGACCCAGACCACTGGGAATGTCAGCGACCATTCGGGGGGCATCTTTTCTTTTTCCCAGTGTTTCAAGAAATCCGTGGGCTGACTGGGCTTGTATTTGGCCTTCCAGAGAAAATGCCAAAAGTGCTCGTTGGTTACTTCGAAGCGGTCGATCTGGAATTCAGGCGTGTGCACCGGTCGGGAGGGCATGACGAAGAGCTGTCGCATGTTCTCAACCATCCCTGGAAAGTTGTAAACCGACAGACTCAAAAAGAACTGAACCTGTTGTTCTCCAGCTCCAAAGATGAACGGACCTGCCGGGATCCGAACCAGATCTTCGAGGGGCTGGTTCAACGGCGGTGGTGATTCCGTGAGTGGAGCAACCGATTTCTGTTTGGACGCAGCCTTGGCAGACGGCTCCCGCCCTGTTTCACCCGGTTCCGAGTGACAACCAGCAGAGAGAATGAGTCCCGCAATCAGCGCGACCTGAATCATCAGGGACGTCCGTCCAGCAGGGAAAATGACCCAGGCTCCGTTGCTCAGCGATTTCCTTCCAGCGGGTGATCGGAAGTCACCGACACCAGAATCAACCGCCGATTTGCGTTGGTCAACGTTATTCATCATGTATCCGGGAAATATAGCAAATGGACAGCTATGCAGTCGATCTGCTGGAGTGCTACGTGCGGGACCATCCCAACTTGAGGAAGTCTATCCTATTCCATCCTCCACGCCTCCAGTGGCGGGGACGCTGGCGCCGAATTGTTCGCTGTCAGTTTCGCTTCTCGGGACTTCGTCTGACTCTCGCCAACGGGGAGACCGCCTTTCTATCAATTCGGAATGTTGAGGCTCACCGGCAGGATCAGCTCGGATCCCTCCTGAATCTCATTAGAAGAGGGTTTAAGGGTTGGGGAGTCGAGAGCGTTCTAGGCGGGACCGACCGGGCGTGACACCAGAGCGGAGCTATTGTGAGAGTGCTTTTGGGCCGGGGAGGGCGCCGTCAACTGCTCCTGGTTGCCTATCCTGACTCGGGTCCCTCGCCCGATCGAATGCTTTCCTCGGCGCTGCTTTGGTGGGATGCCTGTGTCACCCTCAAACCGGAGGGGCTGCTGGTGTGCGTCCCCGAGAACTGGAGTCAGGAACTGGTTCGAAGTCTCCCCACTCTGGCAGTTTCCGTCCAATGCTTCGAGTACCGGCGCGACTGGATCGACGGCGTGCCGGTGGTTGTCGCCACTGCAGGACTGGAACGGGTCTTTCCCACCTCGGCTGTAGCTTCGGAGGTTTTCTCTCCCTGCGTTCTCTTCCCCTTCTTGTCAGATGTTCCCGACGTCTGCACCAGCTGCAGAATCAGTTCTCGTCCCTGGACGTGACCTGCCGAAAGGGAGCCTGGGAGGTTTCTCACCTGGGGTTTCGTGTGGCCTGGTCTGAGCCCGGGGGACATCTCTGTCATTTTGACGCTCAGTATCCGCGGGTACTCGACACAGAGACTCTTGCAGACTTTGCTTCCTATTTAGGGCAGGTCCGCAGCTACCGTACCTTTCCATCCCCGAATCCACGGCACTTCTTTTATCGATATCGGCAGGAGCGATGGCTTGAGAGTCTCGTGATCCGAGAACACCGGCGCTTGAATGCCCTCTTTCGCGAGGTATCTACTCTCAGGTGCCTAGCTATCTGGACGGTCAAAGGAAGGTACTCGACCTGCTGACGGTCACGAAATCGGGGCGACTGGCTGTGCTCGAGTTGAAGACAGAAAGGAACCTGGATCTCTCTTCCAGGGATTGGACGAACCCTTTAGGAAGCGAGGTAGCTAGCTTCCTTCATCTTCGACTTCCTTGTCTTCGCCAGTCTTGAGGGAACTCTTGAAGTTGCGAATGCCTTCACCGAGGCCCTTGCCTAACTGCGGCAGGCGAGTGGCGCCGAAGATCACGATCACAATCAAGAGAATGATGACCAACTCTGAGACACCTAAGTTCCCCATTTTCTGCAGATCCTTTCGGTAAATTAGCACCCATCGTACTCTTAAGCCAGCTATGCTGTCAAACGGCTCCAGCGTGGCCCCGGATCGTAGCAGTTGACAAGGACCTTTAAGTGGGCGCACCCTTTCTGTCAAGATTTGGGGGTATTCAGGTAACTCAAGTTGCGACTATATGGCATATTTTCGGGGCCTGGGGCCCCTTACGTTTTTGACCATGTCCTTGTAAGGTGTCGGTTCGATCGCCACCGCTTGTTGGACTAATCTGTAGAATAGCTTGCCACGGTGGCGGCTCGTTCGGCGATTGAATCGGAACGTATATTCGTCAAGGTAGTAATCCAGGTGCTCGTGACTGATGGCTCCTTGATGCGTGCCAATCATCCACCGCTTGAGCAACGAGGCGACTCGATGGCAATGTGGCAGCAAATCCTCGCCGACCTCTGCCGCAGGGCGCACCACTTCGTGGGTGTACCCAAGGGAACTCAGTTTCCCATAGCCTTTCCACCCGTCGGTGTGAATCACCGCGCCTGGGAGCACGGTTTGCTGTGCCGCCTTTTCCTGGCTTTGGGCAGAGGCATCCGGCCGGCACACGTGCCAGCCGGATCCGGCCCATGTGGGGACCCTCGATCTCTGTCGCGATCACGACC